>JAABUK010013024.1_pt1 | contig 10475 bp, 15 predicted proteins | sample 5559141 | NCBI WGS metagenome assembly JAABUK01 (sample SAMN10711869, study PRJNA513367) | rock metagenome | isolation source: Antarctica rocks | place: Antarctica: Victoria Land, Pudding Butte nord | collected 2016-01-03
TCCGTCGTCTACCTGCCGAGAGAGCCCCATCACGTTGATCACGATAGCCCGAAATCTAGTACGATGACCGAGATTGGTCATGCTTACACATCAAGAAGGAGTTGGGATCATGCGACCCCTTCACTTCCTTCGCCGCGATGAAACCTCAACCGACCCCTCAACCCCCGCCCAACCCCCTTCACCCGCCTCGTACCTCTTCCCACTCCTCCTCGTCCTCCTCATCTGCGCTGGCTACCTCTCCTGGCGGCGTCGGGGGCGAGACATCCCTCCTGGATTGAGGTACGTTCTTCTGCTCCCCACCTATCACCCTCCCCCGGCTCTCCACACGGATCGTCGCTAAAGTGGCTCAACAGGCTGCATGACCTCCGACCCGGCGTCCGGCTGTCCCTAGATGACGATCTTGTATGTCCTTTTGCCTCCTTCGCATCACCTGGTTCCGCCATCTCTCATGAGTCATCTACTGATCTGTACCAGCCTACGACACACGACTTCATCGCCAACGGCTCGACAGACTCCCTCCCCTCGCATGCGCTACACCATCTACCCATCTTACATCCCCCGCGAGCGACTCAAACACACCCTGCGCACCAAGTACAGTCTACCAGTCCGGTGCCGAGCTATACTCCCCCAGGCAGCTTTGGGAAGAAGACGGGGAAGACGGGGACATTGGGGATGGGGTTGGGGATGGGGATGGGTAGGAGATCGGGGGGGATGAAGGGGAAGGGACCTGTGGAGGGTGATCAGGGAGACGAGAGTGATGATAGCGGTAGCGATGTAGGGGATGGAGTGATGGGCAGAGGGGAACTAATGGGAGCTCAGAGAAGTGGAAGGGGGAAGACGGTGTTTGGGATTGGGGATGAGGAGGGGTCGCCTGATTTTACGTGTTGATACGGGCTGAGCTGATTCAAATGCATCGTTTCTCTCTACCTCCCAGACAGGATAAAGATTCAGGGCAGCAGGTCTGATCCATAGTGTCAAGGGATTGGCTTGAGATTTGGCGGGGAGTAAGAGTAAGAGGACGTTTCACCGGAACACCTCTACTTCTTACCTACCTTTCCCAAAATCCCATTCTGCTTCAAACTCCCTCGTCACCGTCTCGATGGTTGACGAGGGTCTCGCTCGACATTCGACCCAGAGGCGATAACCCTGCATAGAAGATTTCGCTTCCGGGTCGAAGGTCAGACGTTTAGCGATTAGTCCTTTGGTGCTGCTTTGGAGGGACTACGGTGTACAGCTCAGACGGCGTCCTCACCACGCGCGGTCTCCCAAGTGCTCACCATCCTGCCCAGCATGTCTCACGCCCTCCTGTAAGCCCCCTGCTTTCCCCCCGGAGTGACAGCCCCTGCTGACGATGCTGACTCAGCCTCCGACTCTTCCTCTCCCCTTACTTCTCCATCTCCGTCGCCATGCACTACCTAAAGACCTACCCAGACTCCATCGGGATCTCGCATTACCTATGCTGGAGGATGAAGTCGATGCCCGCGGAGGAAGTCGAGTTCTATTGGCCTCAGATATGGTTCGCCCTTTCCCCCCCGTTCTCCCTTGACCACTGAACCCCGCTGACGAAGGTGACAGTCACCTCTTGATCACGTATCCGACCCCGTCGAACGCGCTCGAAAGCTTCGTCCTCGCCCGAGCTGGCGAAAGCACCCATTCAGCCATGCTCGTGAGTGGTCCCGGCTAGATGTGGGACTGACAAGGAGACCTTCTGGTTCATGCAAGCTGCACTCCGAGACCTTACGCCGACACGAACGACCAACCCCCGGCCCTTCCTGATCTGCCAGCGTGTCCTCCACCGATGCCACGAAATCATCTTCGGTGATCCCCCTGAACCTTCCCGCTCACCTTACCGATCCCTCCCCCATTCCCCACCCAATTCCACCGCCGCACTACTCGCTTCTTCCACCATGAAGGCTCTCCGGTCGGGCTTCGCCGATGATGGTGTGAGACCCGCGCCGGTGAGGGTCAATGAGCATGTTCTACCGGCGATGATTGGGATGGGAGTGATCTTGGCGGGACCGGGGATGAGGGGGTTAGTGGACTTAGCGGGGGAGTGGGCGGTCTTGCAGGGAAGGAAGGCGAGGGATGATGCGGGTGAGGGACGGGCGAGAGTCGAGGTGAAGCAAGGCGGGGGAGCGGAAGTGTCGTTGGCGACGACGGAGAAGATACCGGAGAGGAAGGTGAGCGAGGATACCGAGGAGTCGGACGAGGAGACGGGGAACGTCTCGACGCCTGAACCACCGGGAGCTTCAAGGTTCGAACGAAGAGCATCACAACCGCCTTCCTCTGCCCCGCCAACTGCACTGAATCATCCACATCCACATCCATCGTCGACCGTGCCCAACCTACATTCTCCACCATTGCTGTCCACTCCAACGCTCTCGCACCACCGATCCGCCTCACCTTCCCCATCGCGTCGCGTCAAAGGCGACGATCCCTTCTCTCAACAACCCTCCACCCCACCCCCAGCAGGTCCCAGTCGGACACACACCCCTCCCAAAACTCCCCCTCAGCCATTCTACTCCGTCCCTGAACTATCATCCCGCTCCGCCCCGCTCAGACGATTGAATCCCACAGATCGGCCTCCTCCGGCCGACAACCTCCTCGCGACGTACAGCCCCGACGCGCAACGGCAGCTTTTGCGAAGTCATTACTGCCGGACACAAGTCCGGTTCTTGCTTTTGCTCGAGGATATTAGCAATAGGTTGTTGGTCGTACCGAAACCTGCACGGGTCAGCGCGCTGAGAGCGGAGTTGACGAGTCTGAATCACAATCTTCCCGCTGAAGTGAGTGACATCGATTCTAGGTTGATAGGTATTGACAAGAATAGGTGTGCATGCCCCTCTGGTGTGCAGCGGATCACAGCCACGAAGAAGGCGGCGAGACCTCATCAGCCACGCCGCGACGATCCCGACCCGACCGAGTGCACGCCGCGCGGAAGAAGGCTCATTCTCGCGTTGTCCGGATCTCTCCCGGCGACTCTGTTGTCCTCAACTCTGCCGAACGCGCGCCTTTCCTCCTCCATGTCGAGGTTCTAGAAGGGGATCTCGACTTTGACCCATCACACAGGGAGAATCGAGAGCTGTTGAAGAAAATCGTGGTTCAGGAGGACATGAAGCGGCGGAAAGCGGAAGTTCCTCTTCCCAAGCGACAACTCATGCTTGCCGAGGGGTTTGGTGAGCCCATGCCGGATATCGTCCCGCCCACACCAGAAAGAAAGAGGCTAGAGAACGGGCATGGAAATGCGGGGAGACGGATGAGATCGGAAAGCAGACCGACCGCTTCGAGGAAGGATGTGAAGCCTGAGGAGGTGGAGGAGATGGATCTGGTGGAACAGCTCTATGGCGCGAAATTGAGCGTGCGGGATGCGTTGCCCGACTTGTCGGACGCGATCCCACTGCCGTTCGCGCCGAAGAATAAGCAGACCGATTTGGCGGCTTGGGATCGGAACGGCTCGGATCCTGGATCACGTCGACCGTCTTTCGGTACACCGAGTATCCCGTCTTTCCCTTCCGACGCACTCAACCAAGCCCTCGGGGTATCGCCTTCGGACGGTACTTCCAATCCCCTGGCTCCTGAATCGCCTGGCCTGCTCAACAGCTCTCCGGATATCCTCATGTCCCCGAAACGCATCATTACCCTTGAAGACTACTCGGAGCAGATGCGGACCGCCGCTGTCATGCTCGCACAACTCAACGCCTCTCTCATCCCAGCCATGCCCGAACAATCTGCCCAATCCTCTTCCTCCACTGGCGCACTCTCATGGATACCCGGAACCGGCTGGATCACCGGATCGAAAGACCCTCAGAACGCTGCCGACCCATCGTCGGCAGGAGGGAAGCTGAAATTGGCGGCCGCACAGGCTGCAGCGATAAGGGAGAGGATCATGGAGGAGATGATGTCGCTTGAGGAGGAGAGGGTGGAGAGGATGACGGATCGGCTTGAGGGTGTGGGGATCGAGGAGGGGAAGGATGAGGGGAAAACGGCGGAGGATGAGGGGATAGTGAGGAGGGAGTTGAATAAGGCGGATCCGTCAGGTTGGTCGCGCCGACCTTGCTTTGATCTCAATTGCTGATCAACTTGGACAGCCGCGGTGTTCAAAGAGTCTTGGACGGCGAAGAAGAGCCGGATACGAGCCTCGTCGCCTTGGGGTCATCTTGCCAACTGGGATGTAAGTTTCTGTGAGATCGCAGACGGCGGAGAGAACTGAATGATGGATGGCGTGGTTAGGTGATCTCGGTGATCGTGAAGACTGGCACGGATTTGCGGCAGGAACAGCTGGCGACGCAGCTTATCGAGCGGTTTTGCAGGATCTTCAAGGAGGAGAAATGCGATTGCTGGGTCAGGTTGTGGGTTCTCCCTTTCACTATCGGTTCAGAAAGCTAATGTGCCTGGCGTAGCTTCCGAATATTGATCACTGGCGAATCTTCGGGACTGGTGGAGACGATCACGGACGCGGTGTCGGTCCACTCGATCAAGAAGGGCGAGTATGCTCGGAGGATCTCGGAGGGTGGGCCGATCGGGCATGTCTCGCTCATGGACCATTATGTGAACGTGGGTCTTCTTCCGCCGGATTGGAGCTTCGCTGATGGCGAGATAGACATATGGGAAAGCGGATAGCGGGAGGTTTGTCCGAGCTCAGCGGAACTTCATCAAATCTTTGGCCGGTAGGCAAATCATCAGTTTTGAGATTTGGTGAGAAGTAATACTGATTTGGGGATCGACCAGGCTACTCGATCGTCACCTACCTCCTCCAGATCAAAGATCGGCACAACGGCAATATTCTTGTCGACCGGGACGGTCACCTCATCCATATCGATTTCGGGTTTATGCTCTCCAATTCGCCCGGTGGGAATATGGGGTTCGAGGCGGCGCCGTTCAAGATGCCCTCGGTAGGTCCTTTCCACCTGCCTTGAGCGATTTCCTTCTACCGAGATCAGCCATGTCGAGATGGAGTGGGACTGATGGGGTTTAGGAATACGTGGATATTATCGGTGGACTCGATAGTCCCGGGTATGCGTACTTCAAGAGGCTGTTCAAGGAGGGGTTCGAGGCTGCTCGGAAACACTCGGATAGTCTCATCAGTCAGTTCAGCTCTTTTCGCTCGCCACCGTGTTCTGGTGCGCCTGAACATTGGCGGTGCGTGAGACAGTAGCTGATGATGGAGTAGCGATTGTCGAGCTCATGCAGAATGGTCAGTCCAGCTGTGTTCGTGAAGTCGACTTGGCTAATTTGGAGTCTCCACTTAGACTCGAAACTCGACTGCTTCGCCCTCTTCGGCACCCAGACAGCTCACCATCTCCGCGAACGATTCGCCCTTGGCCTGACTACTTCCGCCGTTGACGTGTACCTCGAGCGCCTGATCGTCAGCTCTACGGGGAGTAACTATACGCGGCTGTATGATACGTTTCAGTATTATTCGTGAGTCCATCCAAACGTCTAATAGTTTGTATGGCGCTGACTCGCGACCAGGCAAGGCGTGCTGTGAGTACACTACAAATCGGTCAGGGCGGGATGTGAAGAAGAGGAAGGGCAGTGGATCATTATCATTATCTTGCATGAACAATCGCATGGCCGTACAGATCCGCGTAACAGGACCTTCCCAACTCCAGCAGGATAGATGTAGAGCCCCTCCTTCACCTGTCTACCAGAACTACAGAATCGTCTCTGGCCACGAGACCGGGTTCTCAAAACAGCTCTACATGACAAACTTCGCCTGTGCCTTCAAGAAGCTATAACTCCCACTATCCGTATCTTCCCCCTTACCCACCCCAGATCCCCTCAAGAAACAAGTCCTACCATATCCGACCGCCAAGAATGGTCTGAGCGGGTGCACCGAGGTGTATGGCTTGAATCCTCGTTGCCCCACGTCTTCGGACTGCGGGGAGAAGGTGGTGGTTTCCTCGGTCACCAAGGTCGGGCGCGACACGGCTGAGCGGTGAATAGACCAGTTCGCTCGAGGTCTGCCTGGATCGGTCGGAGTCGCGGTCGAGGAGGGAGTGAGTGCGGGGTTGAGGACGCTGACGGTCGACATAAGGCCGGAATGGGCTTGGAAAGATGCGGACGATATCCCGGATGGATGAACGAGGAGGGATGCAGCCGGTTCGTTCAAGTGACGGATGTCGTGGATATTTATCAGGCCATTCGCGCTGAGGTGCACCGGGTCAGCAGCTGCATGATCTCAGCTTGGGTTGGAAAGGCTACGAACCAAGCTGAAGTGACCTGCGTGCTCTCGCCATACACCACACCCGCTTTGGCGATCGCTCGGCCGGATGCGACTTGGCCGCCGGGCGATGCGTCACCTTGCCAAGTGAGGACCGGCAGGATGTGATTGTGTCGAAGATCGTACAGCTTGACCTTGCCATCTCTGAAACCGCCAATGATGATGTTGCCAGATACAGGTTCCGTGATGAGCGTCGAGCACGAAGTATGAGAGTCTGTCTGGACCACCTGCGGTTGATCAACTGGATGCATTCAAATGGAGATTATGAGACTCACTCGGGTACAACGCTCAGTCGGGCAATCCCAGACATTGATCACGCTCGCAGCACCTCCCACACACAGCATCCCGCTCTGTCTCCACCATGTCGAAATCAATCTCCTGTAGTCATCGTCCGCGACGGGAACGGCGAAGCGGTGCATGTCCAGGGCAACGAAGGTAGAGATCGTCTTCATGTGCTTCGGCTCATCTGCCGGACCGGCCAAGACGTGGACGTTCCCATTGCCTAGTGATGTCAGTTTACAGCTGAATATCGAAGGACGACCTACTGATTTCGGCCATGACGACAGTTTGCTCGTGCAACTCGTTCACAAACCTCGCGTAAGTGGCGTATACACCGGCTGGGAGGTCGAGGTGTACGGCTCCCGTCTTACGAGACGTGCTCCAATCCCATAGTCTGCACAGCAAAAACGTGATCAGCAAAGCCGACCCAAACATCCTGTACTCACAGCATATCCTGCGAACCATTACAGGACAACATAGTGTTTGAAAACGAATGACAGGTAATCCTCGACCATGGGTCTGGACACTCGATGTCCTTCATCTCCCACCTCCAAGGCAGACCGACTATCACGCATCAGTGATCTTTCGCCACACTCGGCGAGGGCTATAGCCTACCTTGCTGCTCGGCAAGGACGATGGAGTCCTCGAGCAATCGTTGACGAAGAAGCCGTTTCCATTCCGCAGAGTCCTGTGATTGACCTGCATCCTGCTCAGGTCTCGGCTGGGATGCGCTCCCGCGCTGTCCAGCGTCAGCTAATGCGTGCCACCTCATGAACCACCTACCGCGAGATAAGCTTGGAGGGATAGCTTGCTCTTCTCAAACAGCTCCTGACTCGGCATGTCCCCAACCCGCCCAGGCTCGGCAGCCATTCGCCGATCCCAGTCCGCCAAGAAAGCCAGTCCCGTAGTCTTCAGCGAAGCCAATGATTCCAGTGTCCACCCTTCCTCGGCGGGTCCGCTCGGAAAGCCTATCTTGAAGACCGCGTCCCAAGCCTTCTCTTGCACATGCATTCGAAGATCGGCAGTGAGGGTGGAAAGCGAATCCGAGACGAGTGTGGCCACTCGTCGATCCGGGTCTTGCCGGAGTGTGCCGAGTAGCCTGATAAGCTCGGTAAGGCGGAACATCTGGCTTTGCTGATCCGCCGTCAGACCCGTCTTCTTGCCCGCTTCGGCCATGAGGGTCAGACACCGTGCCTTTTCGGAGGGGATGTCGCGTATTGCGGATTGCAGTATATAGACCCAGATAGTGAAGGTCGTCCACACGCCGCCTCTCAGCAGGACACGATGGAATAGCCGAGCGAGCTCCTTGCGGACGACAGCGGACCCATCGTTGCGCGCCTGGGTCGCCAGCTGATGCGTCAAGTCGAGCATCGGACCCAACGAAACAATGTCACGGATCGGGGAAGCCGAGATCCAGCGTGCGAGAGCATACACGGCCGAAACTCGCGTCTCGACGATGTCGCTCTCGCCTAGCCCAAGAAGTTGAAGCTTGAGGCTTTCGATCAATTCATCTTCCTCAGCGTCGACATCGACGATGGATCCCTTGACCTCGGCGATGAGCAGTGCGCCCCATTGCTGCACGAGCTCGTCCCTGCTGCTCAACATAGCTGCCGCGGACCGTAGGCTGCGCGTGACTAATCTCGTAGCCTGACGACCCGCCACGAACTTGGCTATCGTCGACAGCACCGCAGCGGATTGCACGACGACTCCCTTATCCCCACTGATCTGCTCGTCTATATTTTCTTCGAGGTGACGTATGAAAAATTCGACGGCTGGAACCGAGGTCAGTCGTTCCGCTTGAAGACCATCTTTGGCTAGATTCATGACGCATTCGTCATGTCGAACCAAGGACGCCCAGATGGAAATCATCCTCGGTGAGACATTCTCGTCACCCAGGGCAAGGAGCTCCGCTGCAACGTCGAGCGCGCCAGCCTGCACGGCGCGGTCCAAGCCGTGGATATCGAGATCAGCTAGACACGCATCGAGAGCGACGCAAGCGGGTTCGCGATGAGATCTGGTAAGGGCGGCTCTGCAGATGATGGGCAGACGCGATAGATCGGTTGTGAGGATTGAGTTCAATTGGTCGGCCATGAAGGACACCAGCTGAAGCTGTGCTTCCCAGGTCGGATCGAGCGAGCCCTCCGCCGTGTAATCCGGAAGCTGCTCGAAGAAATTGTCCAGAATCAAGTCCCAGTGCTTCCAAAGGGGATGATTGGTCGGCATAAGTATCGCCGGGATAGATTCGGGATGGGCGTGGTAAGCGGGCATGACACGCTGCGATAGTAGGAAGCCAGTGGCGAGGCTGGACACGACGTCCCCGTTCTGTCCAAAAAGGGCTTGATACTCCCGACCATCGAGGGCCTGCCATGCAATAGTGAGCAAGATCGCCTGGAGCTCGGACCAGAGTCGAGTTTTCAGATCATGACTCATAAGATCCCATAGCTCCGCCATGTAATCGGAACTCCGCTGGACCTGCACGTCTGCGAGACTTCGAGTAAAGGGGAACGTCTCGAGATTGTGGAAGAGCAGGGCGATGCGCAGTGGCGTGGTGAGACAAGCAGTGAATAGGTCGTCAGGCATACCTGGAACTCGTGGAAGGGTTTCATCGGCCCCGCAAGCGGCAAAGTGGATCTGCTTCCTTGTATAAACCGCCGGATGAAGGTCGGCAACGCTGGCATTCTGGGCGATAGCAGCGCGGAGTTGCGTGTCGATCTCTTCAGCCTCGACAATGGCGGCGCGAAGGATGCGAGCTGCGTGCTGGCAGTCCCACACGTAGCACGTGGATGAGCCGGCCCAAGTAAGGAAGTCGAACAAGATGACGGGGATGTACCTGATATTAGCTTGATTAATGGACTTGGCTCACTCGGAGGGCGCACCGCCAGTCTGTGCGCACTCCTCGAAGGATCGGTCGTAGCACCACAATTCGCCCGCTTCGGTCGGCGGTTCTTGGATTCCATGACCGGAATAAATGACCGCTACGTATCTCTCTAGCCCGGCTGCGCGACGAGCTTTCAGCAAATGATGCCGAACCACATCCCTCGAGGGATCTGGCGCCTATCACACGGTCAGCAACCTGAAGCTCAACGGAATATCTTCGAGCTCACAGAGCGGCAGAGAAGGTCAGATCGAGTAGTCAATCCCGTCATTTGCTGAGTGTAGTCTGAAATCGGTCAGCATAGTGCGCGAGGGGACGGTGACATACTGGTCATAATCATCATCATGGCTCCTTGCGGGTCTCGGACCGAAGGTACCATCCAGGCATACAGCCCTACTTCACGTAAGGCTATCTCGTGCGACAAATGCAGGCAGGTAAGCAGTACAACTTGGTTGCAGTAGCCTATATAGTCGTCAGACCGACCTCAAAAGGGGAGAAGAGGCTCACCAGCACTCCGCTCGGCGAAGCTGGTCGTACCCACGACTCGCTCATCATCGGTAACTTGATGTCTGACTCCTGCCCAAGCGAGCGGCGGCCGATCAGGCCCTGTTCCGGTGTAAGGTAGATCATTGATCGTGCTCCAGCTAGAGCTGGAACTATTATTGCTGGCCGAGGTGTCGTTCGATAAGTCTGGGAATCTGCCTCGAATGCGTCGTCGCATCGCCCGGGTCAGGGATGAGGACGGAGTGCCAGGCGAACTCGCCATCGTCAGCGGACAGAGCAGCCCAGCGAAGACTGAACAGGGAGAACTTGACGGCGAGAAAGGTGAGACGAAACCCGTCCAACTCCCTCGGAAACCTTATCATGGACAGTCGCTCCTTTGTCGGTAGGTGCACAAAGGATCGAGAGCGATGACGTGGCTTGACGGTGTGACGGCGATCTGAGAACATATCCTCCGCCGAGTAGTGATCCTCGCAGTCCTTGGCCTCTCGATTCGTCCAGCTCACCACTCCTCAGGCTCATCCACCCACTCCCCTCTCCTCCGCAATTCCCTCTCCCCCTCCCTGATCTCCCTATATCCCTTCCACCTCCCCTCAA
>JAABUK010013026.1_pt1 | contig 10475 bp, 7 predicted proteins | sample 5559141 | NCBI WGS metagenome assembly JAABUK01 (sample SAMN10711869, study PRJNA513367) | rock metagenome | isolation source: Antarctica rocks | place: Antarctica: Victoria Land, Pudding Butte nord | collected 2016-01-03
AATTGCGACGATCCAGCGCCAGCACATCGACATCTTTGTTCGCCAATCCGTCAGCAGCGCGCAAACCGCCAAATCCCATCCCGACAATGATGACTTTCTTCTTCTGATCCATTGCAACTCCACTCGGTTTTAACCACGGATAAACACAGATGGACACGGATAATTTTGAAATCGAGTACTCGATCCTCTTTTTCTACATCATCCGTGTCCATCTGTGTTTATCCGTGGTTGATTCTCAATACAATGTGACTTGCTGCGTCAATCCGCCATCGACGTAATAGGTGCTGCCGGTGACGTAATCCGAATCGGAACTGGCCAAAAACAAGGCGACGCCCGCGACTTCGGCGGGCGTGCCGAAACGTCCCCACGGAATCTCGGTCACCGCGTTCTTCATCGCCTGCGGATCGTTCAAAACGCTCTGGTTGATCGGCGTCGCAATCGCGCCCGGCGCAATGTTGTTGACGTTGATTTTGTAGGGCGCCAACTCCATTGCCAGGTTGCGCATCATCATGCGCACGCCGCCTTTCGAAGCGCAATACGCCGTGTAGCCTGGAAACGGAATGTCTTCGTGCACCGACGAAATGAAAATCAATTTGCCTTGCGAACCTTCGTTCCCGACCTGCGGATTGTTCGGATCGGGCGACGCGCCGTTCGGATCCAGCCCGCTTTGCTGCACCATCTGCCGGCACGCGACCTGACTGACCAGATAGGAACCGAACAAGTTGACGGCGATGACTTTGTTCCATTCGTCGTCCGAGACCTGCAAAAACGGCTTCTTGATTTCGATGCCCGCGTTGTTGATGCAAATGTCTAAGCGCCCGAATTTGGCGACGACATCATTCACCATTTTCTCGACCTGATCGCGCTTGGAAACATCGGCAGCAGTCGCAATTCCGCTTGTACCGAAAGTCGCCACTTCCTGCTGCGCGTCCGCTTCGTTGTGTCCGACCGGCAAGTAATTGACCGCGACGTGCGCGCCTTCGGCTGCAAAACGTTCGGCGATGCCTTTGCCGATGCCGCTACTGGCGCCCGTAATCAGAACGACTTTATCCTTGAGTCTCATGGCTTTCTCCGCTTTCGTTTGTTAAAGAAGCGGCGACCTCAGCGCGTTTCGCGTGCCACCAAACTACAGCTTGAAGTTCCACGAATCCTGAGAATAGATGTCGCGCACCAAAGCCTCGATGCGCTCTTGCGGCAATGCATCGAGTACTCGATTCGCATTCCACGCCTCGCGCAACGCTTCTTTAATGGCATAAGGCGAAAGCCGAAGGTTTGTCACGAAATCGCGGTGTTTTCGCTCATTTCGATAATCGGGCTGGCGCGACGGCATCTCGAGTACTCGATTCACTAAATCCAAATCGAAGTCATACAAAAACGTGCCGTGAAACAACAGGAAATTGCGTCGCCTGCGTTGCGCATTGCCGCTGAACTTCAAGCCGCCAATCGCCAAATCCGTGATGCCGCGCACTTCAATTGTTTGCTCCGTCAAAGTTTGCACCGCTTGCCGCGTGCGATTCATCACAAACTGATTCGTCTGGCTCAAGTTCGACAAAGCGCCTTCATTGGGAATGCGCAAAACCAGCGAATAATTTAAGCAGCCGCGTCCTTGCACAACCGTTCCGCCGCCCGAACAACGCCGCAAAATCGGGATGTTTTCTTTGCGGCATTTCTCGAGATTCACTTCGCTTTGAACGCGATCTGTATATCCCAAAACCACAAACGGCGACGACGCTTCCCAAAACATCAGGACATCATCGCCGCCGAAGGCTTCGCGTTCATCCAACAACGCGTGATCGCACGCCAAAAGATGCGCGGGTGAATCAATCGAGTACTCGAAATGCTGCATGAAAGCTCTGGCCCGCGAAACACGCGAAAGAACGCGAAAAAAAGATTTAACACTGACAAACTCGCGGCCTGAGACAACCTTCTTTTTCGCGTTCTTTCGCGTGTTTCGCGGGCACTTCTTCAAATATGCAGCGCGCGGCCATCGACGGCGAGCGCCGCTTCGTGCAGGCTTTCGCTGAGCGTCGGATGCGCGTGGCAAACGCGCGCGATGTCTTCGCTCGATGCGCCGAACTCTATTGCGGTGACGGCTTCGGCGATCAAATCTCCGGCGCGCGGGCCGATGATATGAACGCCCAAAACTCGATCTGTTTGCGCATCGGCCAACACTTTGACGCGGCCTTCGATGTGGCCAATCGAGCGCGCGCGGCCACTGGCGCTAAACGGAAAAACGCCTTTGCGATACTCGATGCCGCTGTCTTTCAAGTTGTCTTCGCTTTGCCCGACGCTGGCGATTTCCGGCTCGGTGTAAACAATGCCCGGAATCGTGTTGTAGTTGACGTGTCCGTAACCTGTCACGATTTTCTCGACGCACGCGACGCCTTCTTCGGTCGCTTTGTGCGCCAGCATCGGCCCGGCGATCACGTCGCCAATGGCATAAATGTTCGGCACGTTCGTCGCGTAGTTTTCATCGACAATCACGCGTCCGCGCTCATCCAACGCCACACCAACTTCGGGCAAACCCAAACCTTCGGTATTCGGCACGCGCCCGACCGAAACGAGTACTCGATCCGCCTTGAGGCTTTCGCCACCCTCGATTTCGACAACCGCTTGGTCGCCTTCCTTCCGCGCACCGACGACTTTCACGCCAAGGCGAAACTCTAATCCTTGCTTCTTAAAAATCTTCAAGGCTTCATCAGCGATTTCACTGTCCATGCCGGGCAAAATGCGCGGCAGATATTCCAGAACAGTCACTTTGGCGCCCAATCGTTTCCACACCGAACCCAGTTCCAAACCGATGTAGCCGCCGCCGATGACAATGAGATGTCCAGGCACTTCGGGAAAACTTAAGGCTTCGGTGGATGTCACGATGCGTTCGCCGTCCATTTCGACGCCGCGCAAATTGGCGCTTTTGCTGCCCGTCGCAATGACGATATTTTTGGCTTCGATCTCTTCGTTGTCTTTGCCTTCAACGAGTACTCGATGCGGCGCGATTATTTTTCCATGTCCCAGATAACGCGTGATTTTGTGCTTTTTCAACAGAAACGCAACGCCGCCGGTCAGGGTTTTGACGACATCGGTTTTGCGCTTCATCATCTGCGCCAAATCGAACGAAACACCTTCAACGTTAATTCCGTGCAGTTGAAGTTCATGCTGCGTTTCCTGCAAACGCTCGCTCGATTCGAGCAAGGCTTTGGACGGAATGCAGCCGACGCGCACGCATGTTCCGCCCAAGGCTTCTTCCTGCTCGATGCAAGCGACATTCAGACCCAGTTGCGCCGCGCGAATCGCCGCCGGATAACCGCCCGGCCCGCCACCAATAACGACTAAATCATGTTGTTTCATTGCTATAACTCACAAAAAAACCACAGATGAACACGGATGAACACAGATAGAAAGTAGGTGGGAGATCGAGTACTCGACACTCATTTACACCACACTTATCTGTGTTTGTCCGTGTTCATCTGTGGTTGATATTTCTCACACTTCCATCAGCATGCGCGCCGGGTTTTCGATGCAATCTTTGATGCGCACTAAGAATGTGACGGCTTCGCGGCCATCGACGATGCGGTGGTCGTAAGTCAACGCGATGTACATCATCGGGCGAATGACGACTTGACCGTTCAGGGCGATTGGACGTTCCTGAATCGTGTGCATTCCCAGAATGCCGCTTTGTGGCGGATTGACAATCGGTGTGCTCATCAAAGAGCCGTAAATGCCGCCGTTGGTGATGGTGAAAGTGCCGCCCATCAATTCATCGGGCAGCAGTTTTCCATCTTTGGCGCGCGCTGCATAATCGCCGATCTTCTTTTCGATTTCGGCAAAGCTCATGCGCTCGGCGTTTTTCAAGACCGGAACGACCAGGCCTTTGCCGCCGCCAATCGCCACGCCGACATCGTAATGGTTTTTGTAAACGATGTCTTTGCCGCGAACTTCGGCATTGACGCCCGGCGTTTGCTTCAAGGCGTCGACTGCGGCTTTGACGAAGAACGACATAAAGCCCAATTTCACACCGTGCTTTTTGGTGAACTGATCCTGATGAGCCTTGCGCATTTCCATCACAGATGTCATGTCGATTTCGTTGAAAGTCGTCAACAGCGCGGCGGTTTGTTGCGCTTCAACCAGCCGTTCCGCGACTTTGCGGCGCAGAAAACTCATCGGCACGACTTCTTCATCGGCGCGCGTTTCAGTTGGTTGAACTGACGGTTGCACCGGCGGTTGCGCCGCCAATCGAGTACTCGATTGTTCGGCTGGCACGGTTGCAGGTGGCGTGGCCACTTGTGCAGCAACGCCATTTTCGAGGCGGCGCTCCACGTCTTCCTTGAGCATTCTTCCGCCCGGCCCGCTCGCTTCAACTTCGTTTGTGCTCAGGTTGTGCTGCGCCAGAACGCGTGCCGCGGCGGGCATCACGCGCTCTTTCGCTAACGGCGAATCGGAGGCGACACTCGCTTCGGTCGGCGTTTGGGCCACGACAGCAGCCTGCGATTCGGCAGTGGGTTTCGCGCCGCCATCCGCACCCAACGCCGATTCTGGCGTTTGCGCTTCGTTGGCTGGAACGCCGCCGCCCGCGACGCCAAAACTCGGGTTTGCAGCTTCGGGCGAAACAGTTGTGTTCTGCTGATCCAGATGCGCCGGTTCTCTCCACTCGGGTTGCGCCTGCGCACCTTGCGGCTGCGTTGTTGTGCTTGGCGCGGAACCATTGCTCGAAGCCGTCGCGCCTTCTTCGATCAAGGCCAGAACTTCGCCGATTTCGACGGTTTCGCCGGTTTGCTTGATCACGCGCGATAACACGCCAGCAACCGGTGAGGGCAACTCGACCGTTGTTTTCTCGCTTTCCAACATGACGAGGGTTTCGTCGCGCTCGACGCGGTCGCCGTCTTTTTTCAACCAATCGCCAACCTCGACTTGTGTAATCGACTCGCCGACTTTAGGCACAACCAGTTCAACCGACATATAAAAGCTCCGCTCTTTGAAGTATGAAATAGGAAACTTGAAACCTGAAAATCGAGTACTCGAAGCGCCAATTTCAGGTTTCAAGTTTCCTATTTCATCCCTGGATTTACTCGCCGAAGGCGGCGTTCAACACTCGTTCCTGCTCTTTCTTGTGACTCGATGCCGAACCGGTCGCGGGACTGGCCGAGGCCGGACGATAAACGCCGGTGAACGAATGGCCAAACAACTCCTGGCAAAACATCAGCTTCATAAAGCGCCACGCGCCCATGTTTTCCGGCTCTTCCTGAACCCACACGACTTCAACGTCCGCGCGATAGGGCGCCAACTGCGCTTGCAACTTTTGCTCGTCGAACGGATACAACTGTTCGATGCGCAAAATCGCCACATCGTTGCGTCCGCGACTTTCGCGTTCCTTGTCCAACTCGTAGTAAATCTTGCCCGAACAAAACAGTACTCGATTGACGGCTTGCGGGTCGCGTTCGCCCTGATCGGGAATGATCGGCTGCCATGTTCCGTTTGCGAAATCGTCCAGCGGAGAAACCGCTTCCAAGTGGCGCAGCAGACTTTTGGGCGACATCACAATGAGCGGCTTGCGCCACGGACGCAAAACTTGGCGACGCAGCAAATGGAAGTATTGCGCCGGAGTCGTTGGATAAACGATTTGCATGTTGTCTTCCGCGGCCATCATCAGAAAACGCTCCAGGCGCGCGCTCGAATGTTCCGGTCCCATGCCTTCAAAGCCATGCGGCAACAACATCACAAGTCCGCTCAAATGCCGCCATTTGTCTTCTGCGCTGGCGATAAATTGGTCGACAATCGGCTGCGCCACATTCCAGAAATCGCCGAACTGCGCTTCCCACAACGTCAAGCCCGCCAGCGAATCCAGGCTGTAGCCATATTCAAAACCCAGCACGCCGGTTTCCGATAGCGGACTGTTGTAAATATCGACCGGCGCTTGAGTACTCGATAAATGGCGCAACGGCGCATAAACGCGGTCGGTTTCCACGTCGTGCAAAACCGCGTGGCGATGCGAAAATGTGCCGCGCTCAACATCTTGTCCGGTCAATCGAATGTGAACCGGACGCTTGGCTTCGGTCGCCAATGTCGCAAAAGCCAGAGCTTCGCCTGCCGCCCAGTTGAGCGGCTGATTTCCCTGTGCCATCGCCAAGCGCGTCGCCAGCAATTTCTTGATGACGGGATGCGGATGAAAATCTTCGGGCAGGCGCGTTGTCGCTTCCAAAAGAGTACTCAATCGCGTGCGATCAACGCTTGTCGCAACTTCGGGCGCGTCTTTTTCCAGGCCGCCTTTATAATCGTCGCGCGAAGAAACTGGCGATGGCAAATGATAATCGTCGCGGCGCGCGCGCGCCAGTTCGTCTTCCAGCAGTTGACGACGCTTGTCGGCAATGGCGTCGGCTTCTTCGCGCGTCACGCCGCCCATTTGCAGCAGCTTGTCCAGATAACCTTCGCGCACCGACTTGCGCGCCTGAATCGCTTTATACAGCAACGGCTGCGTGAAGCTCGGCTCGTCGGCTTCGTTGTGCCCCAGGCGGCGGTAACAATACATGTCGATGACGACATCGCGGCCCCACATGCGGCGAAAATCGAGCGCGATTTTCACAACCGCAGCGACAGCTTCGGGGTCTTCGCCGTTGACGTGAAAAATCGGGACTTGCAGCATTTTGGCGACATCGGTCGCATAAACACTTGAGCGCGATTCGCTGGGCGCCGTCGTGAAGCCGATTTGGTTGTTGACGACAACATGCAGCGTGCCGCCAATTGTGTAAGCCGGAAGCTGGCTCATGTTGAGCGTTTCCTGAATGATGCCTTCGCCCGCAAACGCCGCGTCGCCGTGAATCAGCAGCGTCAGGCCGTGCGCGCGGCTGGTATCGCCCGCGTGATCCTGCTTGGCGCGCGTGCGTCCCATCGCAACCGGATTGACGAACTCCAGGTGACTCGGGTTGAAGCACAGCGACAGTTCGACGCGCTTGCCGCTGACCGTTCGGTACTCGTTGGCGTAGCCCAGATGGTATTTGACATCGCCGCCGCCCGTATATAAATCGGCGTCGCGGTCTTCAAACTCGGCGAAAATTTGGCGCGGGCTTTTGCCGATGATGTTCGCTAAAACATTGAGCCGTCCGCGATGCGCCATGCCCATCACGATCTCCGACACGCCGCTTTCGCCCGCTTCCTCAATCGCCATGTCCAGCAAAGGAACCAAGCTTTCGGCGCCTTCGAGACTGAACGATTTCGCGCCGACGAACTTGCGACGGATAAATTCCTCGAACATCACGGCATCGGTCAGACGCGTCAGAATGCGCACCTGCTCTTCGCGCGACAATTCGATGCGGTTTCGCGTGCTTTCCATGCAGTCTTGCAGCCACAAGCGCACATCCAGGTCGTCAATGTGCGTGAACTGCACGCCGATGCCACGGCAATAGGTGTCACGCAGATGGTCTAAAATGTCGCGCAACGGCTGCACGCCGCCCAGACTTTCTTCGGCTGCGAAAGGCCGATCCAAATCGGCGTCTTCAAAACCATAGTACGAAAGCTCGAGTTCCGCCAAAGAAGGGCGCGGCAAACCCAGCGGATCCAATTGCGCGATCATGTGGCCGCGCACGCGGAAGGCGCGAATCAATTGCCCGACGCGCTCCTGCGAAGTCTTGATTTCCTGTGCCGACGACGAGCCGCTGGCGTGCGGAGTTTGCAAATAGGTCGCAGTTCCCTGCGAAGTCGCGGGGTTTTCTTTGGGCGCCGTCGTGCCGTTTTGCAGCGACTGCGGATTAAAAATGCTGGACGGCGCAAACGTCGGCCCCAACTGAATGTGACCGTTTGTTGTCCGGCCATTCGCCGCCTGACCGTTGGCGGCCTGGCCGTTTGTGCCATTGGCCGCGTGTCCGTTGGCAGATCGAGTACTCGATCCATTGGCGCCGTTAGTCGCGTGGCCGTTGGCAGCGCCATTCGAGCCATTGGCCGTTTCGCTTTGCGTCAACTGCTCAAAGTAGGCACGCCATGCGGGCGGCGCCGAAGCGGGATCGTCTTGGAAAGCCGCAAAAATTTCCTCGACAAAAGCGAGGTTCGCGCCGGAGGGAAGCAGTTCCGCCAGGCGTTGGAAATCGGGAGATTGTGTATTCATAGCCGTTCGCCGCGACTGTGCATTTCGTGGTTCAGAACAGTCGCTACGCCGTTAAAAATGTCACGGCATTTTGTCTTTAAAAATTGTCGTGCAAGAAAAGGACGCCGTACAAACAATTGCGTTCGCTCCAGTCGCCTTCGATTTGGTTCTCATTTTCTGACGCGGCAGTTTAACCGTTTTGGAGATGTCGGGAAGCGAATCGCGCGGCGCAGGCTACAAGCAGTTTCATAAATATCTGAAACGTTTGAACGAGTGTCATTTTGTGCGGACTTCGCTCGAAATGACACAGCCTATTTGAGACCGCTTCTAATACAAAAGCTGCTCGATGATGAACAAAACAAATCGAGTACTCGATGGCGCGAAAACGTTTGGGATGCAGGCCGGATATTTGCGACGCCAAGCGCCACTTTTCAGCATGGAGCAACCTTATGATTCAAGGCAAAAGTTTGTTGGGGCGTCATCTTGTCGGACAAAATGACGGCAAGGTTTTAGGAACTGTCAAAGATTTGATCTTCGCTCACGATACGGACGAAGTCGTGGCGTTGGTGCTGGCCAACAAAGATTTGTTCGGCATGATCGACGCGATTGTCGTTCCGTGGCGTTTGGTGCGCAGCATCAGCGGCGATGTCATCATGGTCGAAAACGCCAGCGCCATGATGAAGATGCACGAAGACCCGCGCACGCGCGAAGTCACGCAAAACCAGGCCAACCGCGAAACCGTTCTGTCCGGCACCAAAGTGTTGTCGTCCAGCGGCGAAATCCTGGGCACATTGGCCGATATGTGCATCGACGAAACAAGCGGCAAAGTGCTGGGTTACGCGGTTTCCAAAGGCTTTGTGTCCGATACGCTGCGCGGCAAAAAGTTCGTTCCCGCGCCGCCTGGATTGACTATTGGCTCGGACGCTGCGATTGCCGCTCCCATCACCGAAGCGGAAATCAAAGGAGAAATTCCCACGGGCGCTTCCCTGCCCGACGTTTCTGCTGTCAACACCGCTTCGCCTGCTACAACTTTGCCCGACACGACGCAGGTCAATGCTTTCCCTTCGACTTCTGTTTCGAACGTTTCGCTGCCCGATATTACGCCGCTTCCCGACGACACGGCTCCGGCGAACACACAATCGAGTACTGGATTTGGCACACAGTCGAAAATCGAAGGCAAGAGATAGATTTTCTCGAATTGGAACTGGAGCGAATTACGTTTCAGATTCGATTTTTTATGTGTGCGATAACTAACCGCGCGCAGAAGCAAGCGGACCAATAATTTTGCACAAGCCCGCTTGCTTCCGCGCGGTTAGTTATCGAGCCAATTTCAGTCGATCCACAAACGCTAACGCCGTAGCACCCGCAGAGTGTTTCCGCCACCAAATCAAAAGCGGCGTTGTCATGCTTTCCTCGTCGGCTGCTAAAGCACAGCGCACATCGACCAGATGCTGGTAGGAACACAAAAAGTGCTGGATGAGTTGGGCTATCGAACGAAGATATGAAGATATAAGGATCGAGTACTCGATGGGTCTTAGGGCACGAAGATACAGAACCGAGTACTCGAATTAGCGCACAGAAAAGCACGAAGGGACAGAGTTTTTGACCTCTGTTCCTTCGTGCTTTTTTGTGCCACAAAATTCTATCTATTGGATCACTGTCATCGCATCCATCGAATCACGCTGGTTTGACCGACACTGGTTTCAGGGACAACCGGTTTCAGGGCGAAGGCAAGGCGAAACACCGACACGGTTATAGAACTTTGGAATGCGCAAGGCTTTAACGTGACCATCGCACCACAAGACATTGCAGGTTTCCAAGTGACGCGCAATCGGGCCTGCCGTGTTATATTGCGCTGAACTGGGTTGAGAAACAAAGATTGTGGTGGCATCGTTAAGATTGAATGCCCCCGGCTTGGCCTGCCACTTGAGAGGATCGTTGCTGGTACTGATGTTGCTTCCCGTCTCCGCCACCATGACTGTAGTGGAAGGGCTTATAATAGAGGCTAAGGACACCCCTCCGATGGGTACGTCAGGAGTAGGGTCAGGAGAAACTACAGAGGCAGGAGCAGTGGAGCCACCAACATACGCATTGTAGCCATAGCTCACATGAAAGTGCGGCATATTCAGTAACCAATCGCCAGTGATTGGCACGGAACCAGTGACACTCGTATCACCGTCACTGGGGCAGCTGAAGATTTGTGTCGACTTAAGATAAGGCTGCAACAAACCCATCCACCCTGTGCCACCATTGACATTTACTTCTCCAACTGCACCTGGAACGACTCGCTCATCGTACTCTTGCGAATACTGCATCATTGATATGCCGATTTGTTTCAAGTTGCTGGAACAAGAAGCACGGCGCGCGCTTTCACGAGCTTTGGCGAAAGCGGGAAAGAGAATGG
>JAABUK010013027.1_pt1 | contig 10474 bp, 11 predicted proteins | sample 5559141 | NCBI WGS metagenome assembly JAABUK01 (sample SAMN10711869, study PRJNA513367) | rock metagenome | isolation source: Antarctica rocks | place: Antarctica: Victoria Land, Pudding Butte nord | collected 2016-01-03
TCAACTAGATTGAAATGTATGATCATGTAAACGATTGAATCACTGTCTATTAAAGAACGAAGGCTGAAAGATCATTTCTGAAAGATGAGATGAGCATCAATTAGAAACGACTTTTCAAAGTAATTCTCTTTCGATAAAATTTCATCTAGTTTGCACAAAGATATAATCTCTATTTCTTCAATGACTTTTGAAGAGATGACTAGTTTTTTGAATCGAAATTCGAATTGAAATCGAAGCAATCATATTTATTGTTCATTGCATTGATTCTAGTAGATCGATCAAGGCACTCTTTAGAGCTATGATCTGTTTTATGATATATGAAACAGCTTTCGACTAGAATGTTGACTTCTTTGACGCTAGTTAAAATCGCGTCGCGCGACTTTAGATGATCAGACTTTGAGTGATCAACTGACTGAGTGACAACAGTCACTTTATGAAAGATAGTCTTTGAAAGATCATCAACGCGTTTGAGCTTGTTCTTGATCTCTTGAATGACTCGCTGATCATTATTCAAATGAATCAGATAGAAACGAATTTCTTTTAGAAAATCAGGTTGAACTAGTTGATCTACTCAAACGAATAGAAGACGAAGATTAATTTTATCTTTCAGATCAACGATCAGTTGCTTTTCGTGATAGTCTAGATAGAAAGATAGTTGTTGAAACTGAGTATAAAACTCGCTGAATTTCTTTGATTCTTGAATCAAGTTATAGTATTTTCTACGAAAGTTGACTTTCTTATTCGAATCATCAAACAACTGAGCTAGCTCTTTCAAAAGATCTTCGACGATTCTATAAAGATTGACACAATCACGTTCACGTCTAGCCTGAGTGATCTCTGCTGCGTCATCAAATAATCTAGAATGTACATAGCTTAATTTGACTCGTTCATTAGAAAAGAGATCGACGTTGATCTCTAGTTTATTCTGAATTTTTCCGTATCAATTCTCTCAAGTAGAATTCTTTTCATCAGTAAACAGCGAAGAATCAGATATTTTTTGAGATTTAGAACGCTCAGAGTAGATGAAATCAGAAGAAGTGTTTTCTTTAGTTTGAAGTCTTGTCTTCAACTCTTTGATTTCGTCTTCTTGTTGTTTATTTAACTTGTAGAGTTGATCTGTTTCTTTATCAAGAACTAGACTTCGAGCTTTTCAGATTTCGTAAAACACGAAGAGTATTATTGTTTCAGTGAATGATTCGTCATCTTCATGAATGAATGACGCAGCACTTAATGATTTCGTTCGTGATTTCGATGAATCAGCATCAGAGATGTGAGAGAAACGATTTCGAAATTCTTCAAAACGCTCTTCAGTAGACGAACGACTAGACATGATGAGGTTTGTTTGAAAGAGAATCGAACGAATGATGATGCTTGACGGTTGAAAAAGAAAGACGTATGAGATGATGTTTAATCTTCAACAAAGAAGATGAGATTTGTTTGTTGATTGATTGATTCTCTAGCAAACAACGAAGATTCTTTATCGTTGAATCTATCAATCGATTTGATTCTTGAGCAATTTACGAAGATTCTTTATCGTGATTCTTGTAATCGAGTTGAACAGCTTATTTTCACTCGTCTGTTTCATGAGAATGAATTGATTCTCTTGATCGATTTGAACTGTGCGTACTTAGTGAGTGATAAGTTGTCTAGCGATTCAAACAGTCTTGTCGTTGATTCTATCAAACTCTCTAGTGTTGTTCAGTCTTTCAATTGCGTCGATCATCAGGTAAACGAATTTCTTTAGACTTGTTCTGTCTGTATGAGTATGTTGAATGAGTAATGAGATCAGTATCATGTGATTAACGAATTCTTAATATAATGTCAGAATCGTGCCTAGATAATACAATCAATGAAGATCAGAGTTGATAGTGCTTGATCTTTAAAGATAGCTATAACTGAATATTAAGAATACAGAAGAAGATTGATACAAAAGCTTCTATTTATGTAATGTTCAGAGACTGTGCTAGGCTCGAAAGAAATGTGTTTGTAACATGAAAAGAAAATGATGTAAATGAACAAGATGTTGATGAAAGAAAAGAGTGTTGAGAAAGAAAAGAGTGTTGAGAAAGAAAGAGAGTGTTGAGTCATATCTGAGTCAAACCTGAGTCAGATCTAGGTCAGATCTCGACTAAATCGTTGACTAGCTCTAATCAGTCTTGATACGCTTGTAACAGAAAGCTCACTAAATGACTTGATTGAAAGATCAGTAGAAAGCTCACTAAATAACTTGATCAAAAGATCAGTAGAAAGCTCACTAAATGACTTAATTGAAAGATCAGTAAAAAGCTCACTAGTAGAAAGATCAATAGAAAGATTGATCAAAAGATCAGTAGAAAGATTAATGAAAAGCTCAGTAGAAAGCATTGTTTGAAGCATTGTTTAACGTGTTTTGTGCATTTAATTAACGCATTTGATAGAGAGTTTGATAGAAAGTAGATAAATGAGTAGAGTGAAGAGTAGATGAGCGAGTAAAGTGATGAGTAAATGAGCGAGTAATTAAATAAGTAGAGTGAAGAGTAAATGAGTGAGTAGAATGAAGAGTAAATGAGCGAGTAGAATGAAGAGTAAATGAGTGAGTAAAGTGACAAGTAAATGAGCGAGTAAATGAGCGAGTAGAATAAAGAGTAAATGAGCGAGTAAATAGACGAGTAAATGAGTGAGTAAATAAATGAGTAGATGAGCGAGTAAATAAATGAGTAGTAGGTTGAATGCAACGAAAGAAATAAAAGCGATGAAAGCGATGAAAGCGATGAAAGCAACGAAAGCATAATTCAGTTCAATGACATATGAACAAACGCAGATTCAGTTCAACGACATATGAAATGATCACAGATTTTATTCATAAAATCTGATCACATTCAAATGAGCTCAGCTAAAATTTTGACTTTATTTTGCTTTAAATGACAAATGTTTCTTTAGCTAAACTCAATAATTCAGTTCACTTCTCAAACTGCAAATGCATACTTATTTGCTTCATTTTACAATCAACAACTTCTTATCTGAACAAATATTTTTCGCGTCGTTTTCAATAATCTTCATTGAAGAAGTACTTAGCTGAGAGATGAATGAAATATTGAACTCTCAAGTAAAGAACTCTCAGCTAAAGTATTTAATTAAGTGAACTGAGATAGAAGAAAACAGTTGAGTAAAGTTTGTGAATGTGATGAATATCATTAAAGTCATGAACGTTTATCATGCTTGAAATTTCAATCGTTCAAGTAAGAATTCATGAATTGTTTACGTGCAAGAAAGCAGCAACTCTGAATATGAATCAAAGAATTAAAAGTCTTGCAGAAGCTTCAACTTCAAAAAGAGAATTTATTGTCATAATTTTAGCATGTGTTACTTGAAAAAATGTTGAAAAAGAGATGTTAAATGACTTAAATGATGTTGAACAATATTATAAATGATAATAGATGTGAGATTATCAGTGATGTTATGAAAGTCTCTTGATACAAATGATACTTAGCGTTCATGAAATATAAGAATCTCTGAATGATCTCTTTTTTTCTTTTTTTCTTCATGCAACGTCTTGTATTTAAAATCTAGTTATTAGAATTTCATTCTGATTTCATTCAACTCTCAGTTCATGATAAGTATGCTCATTGAGAATATCATTTAAATGATCATTGTTGCTGCGCTCATAATTTTTAAAAGCTTTCTCAAGTTTGTGATGTTCTCTTCTCATTGCATTGCTTTTCATTCTACTTTTCATCTGAAACATGTTAATAAAATGTGCTTAATCAACATTTAATCTTTGTTACATTTGCATGTTATCATAACAACATTGAATACTCATCTTTTATGTAAAAATTGATTGAAGTCAATTTTTCTTATGCATAACTATGTTAATAATGTATTATGAAACTTTGCATGATTCTTATGCAATTGCAGATGTTGATGTGTCATTTTTGATATCAAATATTGAAAATGAGTTACATTAAATCTTTCTTTTCAGACTATTCTTCATGTTTATTTGATTTATTTTTGTATGAATATCAATTTCATCATCACTTCAATGCATTAATGCTCAGTCAGCAATAAAGATAAATTATATGCATCATTAATCATCTTGTTCATTACTTCATTTTCAAGTACTTCTGCATGTTTCATCACTTAATATAACTTCAGCATGACTTCTTAAAATTAAATGCTTTCATGTGCAATTTGAACTCATTGCAAACATGTCTGATTTTTTGTTAATATTATAACTTTCACTATTTTCAAAGAAGTTTAACTATCATTGTATACTTTGTATATCTTTTCATGATACTTTCAATTTTTTGTTACTATGTTTGCAAAATATTTCATTTTTATGATTAATTCTTTCAATTCTTCATGATGAGTGATGACTAAAGTTGATTTTCTCAATCTTTTATTTAACTTTCAGTCAATTCTCATTGCAATTGTTGTAACATTCTTTTTACTGTCACTATCATTTAAGTAAATTCTTTGCTTTAATGCAAATGTGTTAAAATAACATTTGCAATTTGTAAAAAGTGACAAAGACAGATTTTAGTGCTTTTAATGATCAATATTTCAAATATTCATTTAATCTCATGTTTCAGATTTGCGTCACTTTTAGCTGATGCATATTTATAAAAGCATCAATATTTTCAACATTTCTAGCATTTCTAGCATTTTCATGAGCGCAGTATGCGTCTTTATCATTTAATTCAATAAATATAACTATTTTAACATTTGTAACATTGATATTGTTACAATTCTAGCTACGCATTTTCATTGATGACTATTTTGATGACTATGTTGATGATTATGTTGATGATTATTCTGAGAGCTATCATCGATCACTTATTGCTAGAGCATAGACTTGTTTTAAAGTTAACTTTATTCAAAGTTAGCTTATGTTCTTCTGAATCATATAAATAGTCAACTCTTTTCTTCTAGATACTTTTCTTTCTTAGCATTTATATACTCATTACATTACATTCATATGACTCACTCTATGCTGATCTTTAACATTATATAAATGCTTCTTCGTTACAGACGAAGAGAAATAATTTGCATTGAGTGCTTCTGTTTAATTCAACTATCAACTTTGATCTAGTTGACTCATGATCATGCAACAGCACTCATTCTTTTCTTCTTTTCTTGTGAGCTGATTAGCGAGTATAAACAAAAGATTGAACTTATGAGCTGATCAATGAGTATAAACAAAAGATCAAAACTCTTTTTGACTAGATCAGAAAATCAGCGAAAGCATTGTTCATTCAGATTCACAAGAAATTCTTCGAATTTGTTGAATAATGAAGTCAGTCATAGAACTGCGTTGAAGTCTTTATCTCAAGAGCAATTGCATAAGATTAGTCTAGAACTGCATTGAAGTTTTTATCTCAGAAGTAAACTTTCAGTGAGTCTGCTTCAATGACATTATCAATGTGATGATCTTCTCATCACTTTATTTATCAATGAATCGATTTGTTTATCAGTTCACATGCAACTAGTGAGTCTGCTTCAATGACATTTATTCTCAATGCAATGATCTACTCGCTTTCATCGCTTTACTCATCAGTGAATCTGATCATACATTCATATGCAACTAGTGAGTCTGCTACAATGACGAGCTCAAAGTCAATCTCTTCAATGAGCAACTCAATTAGTGAGTCTGCTTCAATGACACTGTTAATGCAATGATTTATCTTCTCATCATTCTACTCATCAGTGAATCGATTTGTTTACTCATTCATGTGCAACTAGTGAGTCTGCTATAATGACACTTCGTCAATGCAATGATTTATCTTCTCATCATTCTATCTATCAGTGAATCAATCTGTTGACTCGTTTGCATACAACTAGTGAGTCTGCTTCAATGACACTTCTATCTTGCATAGTGAGTCTGCTACAATAAACATTTCAATTCTACATAAAACTAAGAAAATACATTCATACAAATATGAATTGTTGAAGAAGAAGAGTAATGTTACAATTCTAGCTACGCATCTTCATTGATGACTATGTTGATGACTATGTTGATGATTATTCTGAGAACTATCATTGATCGCTTGTCGCTAAAGCATAGACTTGTTTTGAAGTCAACTTTATTCAGAATTAGCTTATGTTCTTTTAAGTCATATAGATAGTTGACTCTTTTCTTCTAGATACTTTTCTTTCTTAGCATTTATATACTCATTACATTACACTCATATGACTCGCTCTATGCTGATTTCTAACAGATATGTAGTTGTAACATTGAATAATTAATGATTGATTTAACTATCTAAATAATAGTTATTTAATATATGCGTTAAGAAAGTTAATGAGAAAGTCAATAAAAAAGTTAATGAGAAAGTTAATGAGTAAACTAAAGAGATAGAAAGTCATGTAGAATGATTGATAGAATTATGTTTGAAGCTTGATAAAGAACAAATTTGATTCTTGATTACGAAGTAATTTGAAGCTTGATGAGAAGTCATGTAGAAAGTCATGAAGAAAGTCATGTAGAAAGTCATGAAGAAAGTCATGAAGAAAGTCATGTAGAAAGTCATGTAGAAAGTCATGTAGAAAGTCATGTAGTAAAAAGATCAGTAAATGACTTAATTGAAAGATCAGTAAAAAGCTTACTAGTAGAAAGATCAATAGAAAGATCAGCAAGAATGCTTGATAGAAAAACATGAAGAGTGCTTGATAAAAAGTTATGAAGAGTGCTTAATAGAAAGTCATGTAGAAAGTCATGTAGAAAGTCATGTAGAAAGCATTGTTTAATTCATGTTATGCGCTTAATCAACGCGTATTTTGAAGCATGTAGAATGTTTGATAAAGCATTTGATAAAAAGCTCAGTTGATAACTCAATAAATAGCTCAGTAGAAAAATCAGTAAAAAGATTGATAGAAAGATTGATTAAAAGATCAGTAGAAAGCTCACTAAATGACTTGATTGAAAGATCAGTAGAAAGCTCACTAGTAGAAAAATCAATAGAAAGATTGATTGAAAAATCAGTAGAAAGATCAGTAAAAAGCTCAGTAAAAAGCATTGTTTGAAGCATTGTTTAACTTATGTTATGCGCTTAATCAATGCATCTTTTGAAGCATGTTTCAAAGCAATAGACTGATTATTAAATGAATGAGTAAATAGCTGAGTTAATAGCTGAGTTGATAGTTAAACATGTTGATATTTTGATTGTTGTTGTTCTAGAAAGTAGAAACTATAAAGGGAAAAAGAAGATGAAAACTTCGAACTTTCTAGCATCAACATAGATAGAAAGTCATATAGAAAGCATTGTTTGAAGCACTGTTTAACGTGTTTTGTGCGCTTGATCAACGCATTTAATAAAGCGTTTAATAGAGCATTTAATAAAGAGTTTGATAGAAAGTAAAATGATGAGTAAATGAGCGAGTAGATAAATGAGTAGAATGAAGAGTAAATGAGTAAGTAAAGTGATGAGTAAATGAGCAAGTAAATAAATGAGTAGTAGACTGAATGCAATGAAAGAAACGAAAGTGATGAAAGCAATGAAAGTGATGAAAGTGACAAAAGCATGATTCAGTTCAATGATATATGAACAAATGCAGATTCAGTTCAACAACATATGAAATGATCATAGATTTTATTCATAAAATCTGATCATATTCAGATGAGCTCAGCTAAAATCTTGACTTTATCTTGCTTTAAGTGACAAATGTTTCTTTAGCTAAACTCAATAATTCAGTTCACTTTTCAAACTGCAAATGCAAGTTAATCTTTGACATATGCATTAAGAATGATACTATGAAAGAAGAAGTGTCAGCAGCAAAAGAAAACATTGAAATACTGCAAGATGTGCAAAACATGTTGATAAAATGATGATAAGATGCAATTAATGCTCAGACAAAGTATTATAATTGAAAACATAAGTTTAAGTTCTTTAATGTTAATGATTTAATCATGCTATCAGTAAAAAATCTGAAGCAGAAGAAGTTAAACAAAAAGTTATCAAATAAGTTGATAGAATTCTTTCATATATAGAAATCAATAAATAAACAAACATATAATCTTGATCTTTCAATCATTTATAAAGTTTATTCTGTCTTTCATGTATTTTTTTAAAGTTGTATAATTGTAGATTAAATGATGATTTTATACTCAATTATTTCATACTTAAGCTTATTAATGATAAGTAAGAATGAAAGATAGAAAAGATTTTATAAAAGTGAAAAAGAAAGAAAATTATATATTATAAAATACAATGAAAAGAATATTTTATTGAATATAATCAATGAATATTGAGTGAAGATATGAAAAATGTCTTGAAGCTTATAAAAGTTTTTAAAACAAGATTGAAACATGAGTGAAAAGCATAATCACTCACTTTCAAGCATAAATTCATTATTAGAAAAGAAGAATCATTGTATTATAATAGTTTTACTCTTTAATGAAATGATGATTTAATTTAATTTAATTTAATTTGAATTCATACATTCTTGTGACATTGATTTAGACTCAACTCATGAGAGAAACTATGCTATGTGTATTGAATAAACAAAACTTTCTGAGAAAGAAAATCGCTCGTTGATTACACAATAACTTCACGTTGTTGAAACAATAAAATTAACACTGTGTTATCAATAATGAATCTATAGCTTCTATTCAGCATGTGATGCTCAAGTAAACTCTTACAAATGTTTGTGCTGTTTGTTATAACACATCATTTTTGCTCTGCTCTTCATTGATGATGTTTTATACAATGATGTTTTGATTCAATTTTCAACTCGAAAATGAAAGATGTTTCTTTGCACTTGTGATGCTCATGATTGTAACGCAGAAACTATGTTCTCTTGCTTAATGATTATCATTCATTGAGCAGAGAAATATGTGATGAAAGAGAGACATGCATGATGAGAAGATAAAGTGTGATTGTATTGAATAATTCTTTTCTTCTCTTGATTTAACTTGTGTCACGTAGACGTTGAATAAATTATTAGTATAAACATGCAATTGCAATCATTCGATGCTTAGCTGATCAATAGTAGAGATGCATTCTGATCATTCTCATGCACTCTCGATTTTTCACATAGATAGATGTATGACTTGATGTCAAGTAAAGAAGATGAGCTCAAGCTCTCTCAATATATCAGCATGATCAACGAGTCACTACTTCTTTAAGTACATATAGTCACAAACTCAAGACTCATCATCTGATTCATTTATTCTATCTGATATTTTTTCATCAATTACTTGATGATACTGTTGATGTAATGAAGACATTTCAATATCAATGCAGTTGACAAGTTGCAAATTCTTTGATCACTTGTAATCACGACTCTTTATCTGAATTGACTATTCTACTAATAGTATCTTCTTATCTCTTATTGATATCAACATGTCATTAATCTTTTTCGTAAATTAATTGTAACTGTTAGAAGAAAGTGTTGTTGCATGAGTGAAAACTCTGCATGATAACTTTTCTGATCACACAACGTTCTAACATCATTTAAACTGCGTCGAATTGAGATTTCTTGACTCTTCTGACTTTTATTCAAAACAGAATAGAATTAAAAGATTCATAGTTGACATCATGTACAAATGAATCTTGTTGTCAATCTTTAATGAAATGATTACATATGTAAATCAACAGACAGAAGAAAAAAGCGCAAAAATGCTTAAATGCACTTAATAAGAAAGTGCAATCATCATGATACAATAAACATCATGTAATCATCACTTCATTAAACATTTCTTACATAAAACAAGATTGCAAACTTCTTCTTCTTCTTCATTATCAGATTTACATTAAAATGTGAAGACAAAGATTTAAAAAATAACAAATTATGCTAAAATATATCAGAACAATTAAAAATGTTAACAAAATAATATATAATTAAGATTAAATGTATTGCAAAGCACTTTACATTTAAAATTTCTCTGACAATGTCATTAATAATCATCATCTTTAAAAAAGTAACTGATCATTGATGATAATCTTTTATTAAAATTTAAAATGAATTACTTAAACTATTTAGAAATAAAGCACATCATTAACATGATTTTTGCACTTTATTCTGATCATCAGAGACAGATGAGAAGCATTGTTGACGTGATGTCAATGAACGAATGAAAGACAATTATTACTACTTTGCAGAAAAATTCAGTCAAGACGAAAGATATACAAAAGAAATTACACAAGCTGCAAGTACTTTATGAGCTCAATGAATGTAGAAACAATGAGCTGATGCTCTGAAAAAAGATGAAAAGATTGACAAAGATGTTGAAAAAGCTAATGCATTAACGTGTCATTGCATCAACTGTTAATCAACACATGAAGAATCAGCTGAAGAGACTGAAAAAGATAATGAGCAAACTTGAAAAAAAGTTTGTGAAGAAGAGAAAACATGTTGACAGCTGAGCAAAAAGAGTGAGCGTGAAGTCAACAACATCATTTGAAAGTTATTTTGTATTCAACATTAATATATCATCATCAGTGCAAAATCATTGTAAGAAATTTGAAGTAAAAATCTTCATTAAAGAAGAAGAAAAAGT
>JAABUK010013028.1_pt1 | contig 10474 bp, 8 predicted proteins | sample 5559141 | NCBI WGS metagenome assembly JAABUK01 (sample SAMN10711869, study PRJNA513367) | rock metagenome | isolation source: Antarctica rocks | place: Antarctica: Victoria Land, Pudding Butte nord | collected 2016-01-03
CAGTAATAGGTACACCAAGTTGCAATTGCATCCAAAGCAGTTGCAGCCAAAGTTTTCATGTTGACGTCGTCAGACTCTCATCGTCGCAAAATGGCCACATTTTCATAGCTTCTTCCTTCGACATCTCACCTGCCATCGTGTCAACGAACATTCCATTTAGACGCTGATTCTCGGCTCTAACCGCTTCCCATTCTCGGAGCGGAACCCAACCCTCATCATCGGTACGGAGCTGGTCTCTTGCAAGGTTCTGTAGATAGACCCGATCCTGATACTGTTTTGACTCCTTCTCATGCATCTGCAACTCATCCTTCGTGAACGCAAACGGGCACTCTCCAGACATCTCTAGAAGTTCCCAGTCATTGAAGACTCGGATCAAACAGCTGCGTAGAGGAACAATGTCATCATGGCGAGACTGCCCGCAGCGTGCAAAGGGCTCCCATAGTCTTCTATCCACCCTTAGAGCGTTGTAGACATCTAGATTGTTGATAAGAGTGTACATCTCATACAGTTTCCATCGTGTGGCCAGGTCTCTCTGCAAGATAGCTCGCTGCTGTTCAATTGTATCTAGCTGATCAAAGTCGTCGGGTAGCTTTGGGGCCTCTGCGCCTCGCACATAATCCTTGGGGGGCTCCAGGAATACGGGTACGCGACATTGCAGGAACATGGGAGCGATGAGAGATGATTGCCAATCGATGATGCCCTCTACAGAGGTTGGATCTTGAGCTGAGACGAAGATATTTCCAAGATGTAGGTCCGCATGCCACAAGACTGGTGAAGACGATCGTGTGATCATTGGATGAGACGCCAATAAGGGGATAAGCTTTTTAGTACTCTCAAGCAGACGAATGTAATCATCTGGCGATCCGTGAAATTTGTGGCGAAGTTCGTCATGTTGAGGATATTGAGTGCGGGAGATTTTTCGCTCGATCTTAGCTAACGCGAAATCTCTCAACGTACTCCCTGTGGGATTGAAACAATCAGCTTCAATCCGAGCTTTAAACGAGGCGTGAGTGTTTGGTGAAAGGTGACCAGGCTAACTGACAAGGTCCACTTCCCATTCCTGTTTCCGTAGTATTTGAGAAACCAGCTCTCCACCACGACCGACCACAAGGCGGTCCGATACAAAATGACTCTAAGGGGTCAAGGGTAGAATCCAGTTGGCAACGGGGAGATCCATCCGGAAGAGAGTCTCGGAAGTAGAGACTTCCATGTGCAGGGAATCGAAGGGTAGCCAGCTCCCTTTCTACCTCGACGATGCGCTCGATCAGCTTATATCGATGATCGTCGCTCATGCAGTCCCATTTCTCTGACAGTGCAACGCCAGGAACTCTTTCCATGATGATGTACTCCGCGCCCACAGGGTTTGCAGCATTCGAGTCCCAGGCCAAAACCTTGGGAACAGGTATTGACGTCCGCGATTGAACTAGACAATCAAATACTTAGATCTGGGAATGTGCAACTTCACAATCGGGCACCTACCGAACTCCAACGTGGCCACTTCTGAGGCGATGGCATAGTGCGGCGGTCCAGCGTTGGGGCATGGGAGCTTGGCTATGACCTCTCTTCCATCGCTCATGGTCAAAAGTAATGCCTTGTTGAAGCTCCCTTCCATCTTAGTAATTCTCTTGCAAACAGTCGAGGTTCCGAGGAGCGATACAGCCCGCTGGCACAGCTTTTCGACATCGAACCTGAGATAGCGCTGCGCGAGCTGTTGTTCCTCCTTGATTAACCACCTGCCGGAAGAGTATCGGAAGAGTTCTTCAACGTCGATGCCTCTCGCTCTTCAGAAGGTCAGCCCAAACAACCGGATAAGTCGGTAGGAGTCGACGAAGAGAGCTTAGCTCACGGTAAGAAGTAGAAGTAGCTGTCCTAAAGGTCGACATAGCCCCAAGTCGGTGATATATGTTCCGGTGCCCCAGAATGGAGTGGTAGTGGGCGCTGTTGAGTTTGTTCAACTTCATTTTCCTGACCAGAGGAAGCGGTGCTCTGCCTCCAATGATGTGCTTGTAACCGATCAAGCCCCCTCCCCACTATCTTGGCTGTGGGAACCCAAAGCTGGCGAAGTCAGCGTTGATAACCCCGGTCGTCTTATTGATGAATGAGTGTATGCAGGAGGAAGCTATCTACGCAAACTAGCAAAGAAGCAGAAGATAGGCCTATGCTGAGTAAGCCGCCAAGGAGGACCTACAACAATCCCCCACGAAGCTCGCTGTCGACTCAAACAGGCAATGGTATGGGAAACCATGGTGTTGAGGCCTTCTGCTCACTCGGTTCTCCTCGTTGTCTACATTCGTATCCTGCTCTGCTCCTCGGAATGGGCCAATCACAGCAAGCGATTTGCTATATCCATCCGGCTTCAGTGTCTTGATCAATCCATCAGCTATCTGCTCATTTGTAGGCATACATTTTATCGGAATAGCATCATTCTTAATAGCCTTCTGTACAAATTAATATCTAACTGAAGACTTATTATTCCAAAATTGAAATATAAAAAATAAGTTTGATGGTTAAAGCTTTAGAATTAAATTGGTAAAGTGTGCAAAATTGTAGAAAAGAGTATAATAGTTAAGAGAGAGACTTTTACAGTTGAAGTTGATTAACTGTTTTATATTAATTTATCTTCTCTACAATTCTATATCCTTTGTGTCACTGCATTGGATATGTGCAGGTGTAGGGGACGTTTGGTCAGATGCAAGAAACCAAACCTAGATGCCAATAACCACGACCAATCGCCCTGCCGCAGAAAAGACTTTGAATCCTAATCTTGATGACTCCACAGTCCTCAAGGAAAACCACACTGCCATCATTTTCATCCGTCCAGTGAGGGAGAAGAGGGTGGGTCGTCATGTAATCACCCAAAAAAAAAGGTAAAGAAGGCACCCTCCCCCTCAAACCGGTCCCTTTGGATCTAAGTATGCAGTATGGATGGGTATGAAGATGCAATTAATTTGCTAGGTCAGATATCTCTGTCTATCTCTCTGCAATGTCTGTCTCCTGTCTGCAGCGTATGAAGAGTAACTAAGGTACATATCGCATGTACGTTAAGTGAGTCATTCCCGTGCAGGGAAATGGGATAAATATGGTGGTGATGTAGAAAATAAAGAAGATTGGGGGAGGGTGAGAGGGGAGAGCGACTCTCGGATCAGAGGGTTGGATTCATGGAAGTACATGAAATATTGGTATGATGTGGAATTGCTTGCATAATTGTATATCTTGTCTCTCTGTCTTTCCTTGTCTTTCTCTGTCGACTGAATGCGTAAATTGTCTCGTATAACCCCATGCGATAAAAGAGGGGGTGGGTAAGTATGTACGAAGAATCGAAATAAAAAGCACTTCAGTGCTGCTGTCCCTCCTCACTCTTCTGGTTTCGTCGCCACGTATACAGGGCGTGGTATCCTCTCCTCTTCTTTCTGGTGCTATACACCACACTCTCCTCCAAGAGATAGATCGCTCTATCTATTCTGGCAGGAAGGTTGAAACCGCCCGCCTAGAAACGGTTATCCATCTCCAACTGAGGAAACAAAACCCCCATTTCACCACCAACAACAGACCGAAGAATCATGCAAACATCCAATACTCGGCCACATAATCCACCGTCACCAACCCTGGCTGCGTACACGTCGCCGCCGCCCTCCCCCGGCCGTCTCGACCCGATACACCTCCTCGATCCCACCACTAGGCTCGGTAGGCTTCCTCACCAACTTCACCCAGTCCACCGCCGCCCCATTCGCATTGCCTGTCGCCGTACTCGGGGCCGCACACCCGCCCACCTTTCCCGCGAAGATAAACGTGTTGTCATTCAGCATGAAAGTGGGAGTGGTGGCGTCGCGGAAGAAGTGCATCCCCACTTTCGCAGAGGGGATCTCATCGGCGATGAAGGATTCGATTTGAGTTGAGGCGGTGCCGAGGAGATTGGGGATCGTCGTTGTTGCGAACTGGGAGAGGGTTTTGGCTTTCTTTGCGAGGCAGGACATGTCGTAGAGGGTGGCGAGCGCGCCGGCGGCTACCGGGGCGGAGGTGGAGGTTGCGCAGGTGTAGTTTTGCGTGCCGCGGCCGAGGAGGACTTGTTTGAGGGTTAGGCTGGTGGATGGGAGGGATGATTGTGGGAGTGATGGCGGTGGTTGGAGGGGACAGTTTGTGTCTTCATGTTGTTTTCGCACGTAGTTGGATGGGGAGTTGCAGTCGAGCTTTGCGGTAGGGAAGGCGATTGTGGTGGTTGAGGAGAGGAGGAGCAGGAGAGAGGTGGAGAGGAGGGATCTGGGGGTGGGGAGACGCATTGTGTGTGAGGTGAGTGGTGTGGAGTCGGAGGAGCAACGAAGGTGGAGAGGTGGGAGACGAGAATGAGAGCGGTGGAGGAAGAGAAGCGCTGCCGGGGAGATATTGCAGAGCTGGAGCTCGGTAAAGGAAAGCGCGTAGAGAGATTTGAATCTTGGATAAGATGGAAATAGCAACCCATCCGTCAGTCACGAAAGACGCTGGGGACGAGGATTATATTCATATTGACTGAAAGACTGCCCAGTTCCATCCGCATCGCAGTAGCAAGCCCCACCAGAGATTACTTACCAGGATGAGTGGAGCATCACCTGCATATCGTGTGGCGAGTGCTCCAATTTACTCTTTTCTACCGTGGCTGGCAGAAGTATAACAAGAGTAGCCTTGCGTCGAGCCTAGCTAGCTGCCTCATCTCAACGGCACCGCCCTCGCCATCTCGGTCTTAGCTTGCTGTTCTCAAACGGCGTGGGTTGGTCATCTGGCCTTTTGCTGGTTCTGGAAGCTGGGAAAGAGACCGCGGAAGAGGGAGATGTGCTCAAACGTGGAAGAAAGACCAAGGCCGCGTCTGGGGGTTGAGGCTTGATCCCGCCGGGTGCTGGTAGTTAATCTAACCTGATAAGTGAAATGGAAGATGCGGCTCAGAAGAGGGTCGGAGGTTGGACAGGGGGTCTGTCCAATAGGACGGGTGAGGGGGGTTGGTGCTTGTCGTTGCTGGCGGCAAAGGAGGTGGATAGATTGGAAGACGAGACGGAACCATCCAGGATTAGATGAAGCTAGAGACAAGTCAAGTAAATCGTCGTGACGGAGGCAGTCGAGGATGATTAACGCTTCAGCTAGGTGCCAGGTGTCCACGTATCATGAAGGTCCAATTCCGGTGACCGTCGTTTCCAAAGTCCCCCAGCCAAACCCAAGGACAGGGAGATCCTCACCCACAGTGCCAACTTACCAGGACGAGTCAAGTCGGGATCAGCATTGGGTGCAGCACCCGGGACAAGGAGGAGTTGGAACCAACGGCGATTCTAACCAGTCATTAGAGCAGGGTGGAGGCCGCAAAGAGGGTCGCCTATTCTTAGCACACCCTCATTGCTGCTGTATAAATCGTACACCCGTCATGACTGCCTCTATCCTACGGGACCCTACGGGAAATGACTGCATTGCATACCACGGACCGGCATGATATGGCTGCAAGGTGGGCCTTTCTGTAACAGCATTGCTCAGTCTGAGAGACGTGGTTGCGACAATCGGAGGCTGGTTTCAGCAACACTGCCTCCCAGTCGATCCGGGCCCAACCGTACGAAAGGCTTCATGCCCGGGTATCATCCGAGTGAAACAAGAAATCTGCCAGCTATCATGCAGGAGTTGCTGCTGCAGTCATGGTCCCAAACAAACGATCTCTCCACACGTTACACGTCGTCTCAAATCCAGCAACAACTTCGCCACACATGCTGTGAGCCTCTCTTCCACGTATCCGCCGATCCCACTCTCCTTGCTCCAGATATTCAATGCCCTCTTCTCGTACTGCTTCCTCTTGCTGTAAGTCCATCACAGAGTCTCGGGCATTTTTTATTCGTCGCGACGCTGCCGAGGCTGCTTGCCGTGATTCTTGGAGTAGGTCTGTTAAAGAGCGTAAGGAGTGTGCAAGATCGGTGGTGTTTGCAATGAGGATCTGGAGTGATTGGAGCGGGCTGGGCCCTGGCGGTAAAGGCAGGTACCGAATGAGCAGATCAAGCTCAGATGTTAAATGGTCGATCTCTTCGTCTGATAACGTGGGAAATTTGTCCAATCGTAATGAATGTGCCAATGAGAACATCTCCCTGGTTTTGTTCGTTCGATGGCTGGCAATAGATGAATATGCGGTAATCATTCGAGTTGCTCCATTTTCAATGCTGGCTTGTGCTCCCAAGTCTTTCAACGCATTGGTAGTCCTGGGTATCACACCTCCTGCTTCACTCACGGAATCGTCGTCCAAACCTCGTCTCGCCAATCCTTCGACGTCGGCCATTTGCCGGACCAGCGCGGGCGAGACCCCTTCCACTTCTTCCATTTCGGAAGGGTCACCGTCGTCTGAGCCGTTGTACCGCCATTCGCATCTCTTGTGTTGCTTGAATGTAGTCCTCTTCACGTTGCCCGCCAATCGTGTAGGCGAGTCGTCCGCAACCGACCTCCACGAAGGTGTGGTAGGACTTCTAACGGTGGGGACTCTGGTGTGCTCAAGAGTAATACCATGGCATATTTCGTTATTCAAGGACGAACGATCCACACTTCCTTCTCTTAATCCCTCCAGGAAACTAGATCCTGGCTCCTCTCCCGTGTCCTCCCCCCAGGCATCTGCCAACTCATCCGCCAAATTTCCCATAACCTCATCCTCTCTTGAGGCGTGATAGAATCCGGTACTGGCTATACTTAACGAAGCTGATTTCCTCGTGTCAAGCTGCTGGCGCGGCGTCATCGGTGAGTAGGGCATCGAAGTCTGTGAGGTGCGGGACGATCTTCTCGAGGACCTGGTGCCATTGCTGGCATGATATGGAGCCGTGGAGGTGGAGGAGGAAAGGTCAATGTTTGAAGGGCGCCGGGGACGCGTACGCGAGGGAGTCACTGGTGAGGAAGGCATTTATACTTGCCGCCTCGCAGAGACTTGCTTGAAGAAAGGAGCGATAGGTGGAGAGAGTGTCAGGGCACGCCAAGACCTAGTCTTGGCACGCAGATATAAGCTTGCAGTTCGGTTGTCGCCAGAACTCAAGGACTGGAAGTTGGATTGGTTGTACGATGATCTTCAAGACACTCGTCCCATTTATGTCTTTGATCCTAATGATGGATTTTTCCAAAAGCGTTTAATTTTACACACAATCTTGTCTGAGGAGAAGAGACGGATGGATCATAAGACGCAAAAGCAGGCGGCTCAAAATATTCGGTCAGACAGGTCTATGATCGAGGGTCCTTGACATAGGAAGCGTAAGTGCTAGCATGATGTTAAGCTCCTAGATCCCAAAAATGAGTTTATAAACTAGAGCATTTTCTATTATATTTGAGCGAGATTTATTTTCTGATATCCCTTGTGTCACTAAATTGGTGTGTTCCTTCTGCCAAGGCTGCAGCAAAATTTTGTCAAGCCACTACGCTCAACAAGGAAATGTAACCATTTCAGTGACACAGGGGATAGTCAACTTATATTATCAATTGTAACCCGCTTTTGACTCTTTTATATGATATAGCGATTTCTACTCACAATCCCCTGATACTTGGACCTTGCTATAGCTAGCCTTGGCAGTTCCTAACAATTATCCGAAAGTATCCGAAAGTATCCGAAAAGCGCCCGCAATCAGCTACAGATCGGATTGACGGAAGTTATATTTCATTCCAAACGTAATCTTCCAATTTCATTGATTGAGATCCTTGCTCGACCAATGTATCTGTGTGATCCTTTCACGAGGAAGGGAGGCTGAAGCCCGCTCCACGCGAACGCCTGCCTCAGGGCATACTCGGTCTCATCCACTCCTCACGCGACACTACCCCCTGCACCCTTCACTCTTCGTCATTTGGGGAAGGTAGCATCCCACCTGTCTTACCCGCCGAGAGATGGAGGTTGCGAATCGACCATCGACGATAATACTCGCTCGCCACACATTCGAGGCGCATTCTCACGTCCTGGGTTTGGTGGGTGCCTGCCGTGTCCTAAGTCACAAAGTTTAAGTCAAAGGCTCGCTCGGGAATCTCTTCTTATCCTAATCGGGTTGGATGGGGAGCTGGCAGGCTTGATTGATCAGAGTCATTGTATCAATCCGGACTCCAGACACGATACCTGGGCGGCTGGAGCGGGGCGTAGCATTTGGCAGGGATTGTGATGTGTATTCGATCTCACCTCTTACTTAGATACGGGCTACAGGCCATAGAAGTAGAAGCACCACTGCGGTAGGATATATGTAGCCATGGCCTAGGAATACTGTTTGAGGAAGTTGGTAATTCGAGTAGCTGAAGGCTCTACCATCCGACATGGCAAGATCTTCCAGTCCCACCGAGACCCGGAGGCCAGGATCAGACGCAGCCACTCCCAAGAAAGCCCTTTAAAGTCCTACTCTCGAGATTTATATTCGTGCGAGGCCAGCAGCGTTTTGTGCCGGCTGCCAGCAGAATGGCTGGCCGTCAGGGCTCTTCATGAACGTTTCCCCAGGGGCTGGTACATCACGGCCATACTTCCATGTGGTTCGGTCTATACCATTGCCTGCTCCACTGGCAAACTGGAACTTGTGGATTCCATCATACCAAGATGGAAACATGACGTTTCTCATTTCCTGTTCACGATTGCACTCCCATGCAAAGGTATCGTGATGGTAGTGGTAGAGATCATAGCATGTGTGCTCAAAGCCCTGGACACACATTCGCAGTCCATTGCCTTCAGTGGTGACCTCAAGATAGAAGTTCCCGATATTGTTGTAGTATTTGCCGGTGTACTCGACCAAAGATTTGACGGGGGTGTCTCTCTCGCGCTCTTCATTCATGAGTTCCGCTGTCTCGAATGGTTTTGCAATGGCAGTGTCTCGGGCTTCCTTCGCAAGAGCAACCATGTCATTCGGTTCTGGAGTGCCAAGGATTGCATCAAGCAGGAGTCCACCAACCCAGTCGGGCACATCGGAAAATGGGAGGGCATTTGCGAAGACGACCACAGCGGTATGAGTCGCAGGAATGAGATGAACTGAACTCAGTGCGCCGGGCATATTGCCATTGTGATAAGCGATCTGCGTAGGAAGGGTTCCTCTCCCAATGATGGGCATCTTCTTAACTCTAGCTTCATTTAGACCGATCCAACCGATCTCTCCAGGCAGTTCGGTCAAAAACCACCCAAGACCATATGAGGTCTTATTCTTTGTGATGTGAGGAGCAAAGATGGTCTGGGTCTGAGGGAAGAGGATCGTATTGGCAGATTTCGACCCGATCTTGACTTGCTGTTCATGTGCTGTCATCAGTTCATCGTAGACAACTAGCATGTCATTCACAGTACTTTTCAGAGCGCTAGAGGCACCAATAATGGTCCCACTACTCAATGCAGAGGGTGGAACCTCGTAGGGTGTACCATCGTTCCAGCACATATAGGATTTGGCGTAGTTGTCGCGTCCTGCATCGCCCATGGTTGTCCGCCCCAAACCAAGAGGATCAGTAAGACGACTCCTCACGAAAGTCTCGAGAGAGAGCCCAGAGTATTTTTCGATGATATCACCAACTACACCATAAGTCCAATTGTTGTACTTTAAATCCTTGCGGAACGTTCCCACCGACTCCAATTCCCCAAGGACATTGACACCCTCGCTGGCGGGCAGAAGAAGCTGATTTTTCATCTGACACCAATAGGGCACACGCATTTCAAGTGCCATGCGATGGCCAAGCAGGTCGATGAGGTTTGCATTCTCTTCAACTTCTTTGTTCTTTTGATGGAACCCAGAAAGCAGATCGGCAATCTTAGACTCCCATTTCAAGGCGCCATCTTCTACGAGTAATGCAACTGCGGCTGAAGTGACAAATTTACTAAGAGAAGCAAGATGGTAGATCGTGTCGCTATCAGGTGCGATTCGCGCATTGACATCGCGATAACCGAAGTTGGCTCGATGGATCACTTTACCTTCGTGTAATACGCCAATGGAAAGCCCTGCATTGCCTGATATGGAACAGATCTCTTCAATTTGAGGATGAAGGCCTCCCAGACGGCGCTCAAGGTCTAAACGGGCCGGTTTGTGCGAATGGTGAGTGTGCCTAGAAGCTTCAGGACATGGGCTTTGATCAGACTTTCTCTACTGACATTTTGAATGGATGGTGCTCTTCAAGAGGCAAACTGGACCACGAGATGCACTTAACATAAGTCCTGGAGGCTCTGGAGCAAACAGTCTTGTAGAAGAGTTGCCCGGATTACTCTGCAGCAAACGTGTCTTCCCTGGTGCGGGGTCCACCGTTATGAGATATGAAAGGTGATTGATTTCTAAGTTACGAGTTAACTACGCACACTTAAGTACAGGCCTTTGTGCCAAGCAATGCCACGTGCTAGCTTCAATGTTAAATCCTCCCCCACCTATCCGTGGTCAATGAGAGGGTCCCCCCTGTAGGGGGCCCCACCCTCAGCAGGGGTATACCCCTGCTGAGGCCACTCGTCGCAGACAAGTGGTGAACAGCCTAATGATCATATCAGCGTAATGGCCATCCTTTTACGCGTTTAAAC
>JAABUK010013029.1_pt1 | contig 10472 bp, 12 predicted proteins | sample 5559141 | NCBI WGS metagenome assembly JAABUK01 (sample SAMN10711869, study PRJNA513367) | rock metagenome | isolation source: Antarctica rocks | place: Antarctica: Victoria Land, Pudding Butte nord | collected 2016-01-03
GACGTCGGCATGATCGGCGTTCGGCGCGGCCTGTGCAGCGGTTCAATTGGCGAGGTGCCGAGTGCCACAATGCTTCACGTCAGACAGACATCGACTCCAGCGATCGCGGGCGTTCTCGTCGGCGAGGTGCCGTATCAAGGCGTTCGCGTTGCAGCCTGCGGGTAACCGACAAGGCGATCCGATTCAGCCGCCGAACGGCCCACTGACGCGTGTAGACCAGCCCCGTTGGACCGCCCAGGCGGCCGAGGGCGGGTCCACGCTGTCCGTCAACTTGCCCGGCGCCTCCGCCCGCAGATTGGTCACAGCGACTACTCGCTCAAGCCATCGCCGAGAGGAACCGTCAAGGAGCCACCGGGGTTCCGCGTCACGGTCCGACGCTTCCGCGTCAAGTCCCGTCAACGCTCCCGGGGCCCGTAGTCGCCGTACCTGGCCACCCAGTGGGGACTTGTCATGGCCACGGAGAGCTATCCGTCTGCACAGCCGAACCCATAGAAGCAACTGAGGCGTGACCGCAGGCGACGGAACCGCAACCCATCTCGAGATCGATCGTCGAGCAAGGACCGTAAGAACTCCACGCAAGCGAGACCGTCCTCCGCAACACCACCGTCATGAATTACGAAAAACGACGCTCTCCGTCGTCGGTGAAGTACAGGTAGAGGTCCAGTTCGCGCATGACACGTCGCAGAGTGCGGCCTAAATCGTGCTGTTCGTCGTCTCCAAGGAACGCGAGCGCTCGGTCTTCAGCTCGTGCGACGGCCGTTTGCGCGCGGGCCAGCAGCTGTGCTCCTTTCGGGGTGATTCGCACTTCTAGGATCCGGCCGTGGGTGGGGTGCGGTTCGCGGTCTGCGAGTCCGCGGTCGACCAGCCCCGCGATGGCTGTGGACATAGCTTGCGCGGTGACGCCGTTGCGTTCGGCCAGGGTGGCGCCGGAGAGTGCGTCAGGTTGCATGACCCCAAGCTGGGCGAGTGCGCCGAATTGGGTATGGGTCAGCGCGAATTCCTTCAGCGTCCGGTCCACGTGATGGCCCAATGCTGAGCCGATTCGGCGGATCAGGTACGCCAGTCGGGCCTCGAAGTTTTCGGCCACGACGTTCCTCCATCGCTTGCTTCGGGTGTGGCTGGTGCCTGAGCCCGGCCTACACCTTCCATCGCAGTCTAGGCCCGGGTATCAATCGTCTGCTATGTTAACTGATGTCGACCAGTTGATAACCTGATTGATATCGTGACTCTCATTGGAAGGGAAACCGTGAGCTCCGAACCTGCTACCACCCGGCACACCGCCGCACGCACCGTTGTGGTCACTGGCGCCGCCGGGGGCATTGGGTCCGAGATCGTTGACCGCTTCTTGTCGCAGGGCGACATCGTCGTCGCTTCCGACTTGAAACAGGAGGCGCTTGACCGTTGGCGCAGCCGGTGGGACTCAACCGGACTTGCTGACTCGCTGCTCACTGTGGCCGCCGACATCTCTGCCGAGGCGGACGTTGCGAACCTGGCCGACGCTGTACGCCGCAGTCGTGGCAGCATCGACGTCCTGATCAACAATGCGGGCCACTTCCCGCAAACTCCTTTCGAGGACATCTCGGTTGCCGAATGGCGTCGGGTCATCGACGTTAACCTCACCGGCACCTTCACGATGATCAAGGCGATGCTGCCGCTGATGAAGGAAAGCGGCCGAGGCCGGATCGTGAACGTCGGCTCGGGTTCGGTGTTCAGCGGTACCCCGAATCAGGCCCACTACGTGGCCTCCAAGGGCGGAGTCATGGGGCTGACCCGGGTTGCGGCCCGCGAGCTCGGCGGCTACGGCATCACGGTCAACCTGATTACACCTGGCCTCACCGTCACCCCGGCCGCCGCCACCGTACTCCCCGACTCCCTGCTGGAAGAACAGCGAAGGTCCCGTTCGTTCCACCGCGACGAAACCCCGGCGGACCTGGTCGGCACCATCAGCTTCCTCGCGTCAGAGGACGCGGCGTTCATCACCGGTCAAACAATCAATGTCGACGGCGGTCGGCACTTCATCTGAGCATCCGCACCCTGACTGCTGCCGGCCTTCGGCTTCGAAACCGGCCATTACGGTGTCCGACTCGGCACGGCGGACGTCCAACCGAAGCATCCACCGCCTTGTGCGCGGCCTCGCCGCCTTCGTCTTCTGTGCTTTTACTGCGCAGTAGGAACAAGCACGCTGGCGTACCGACCAGTTGACGAGCCCCAGCAACAAACGGGCGGGGCAGGTGGGCCGTGTCGACGACGCGTGAAAACTGACGCTCTACCGATGGCGTTGACAGGCCGGACCGGGCGTCAGGCTCCGCTGCATGCCGCAGACCGCAGACCGCAGACCGGCAAGCGTGCGATCCGAACCATCGGCGGACTACCTCCAGCACGGCATGTGGCTGAGGAACAACGCCCGTCTGCTGTCCCCCGACGACCTAGTGAGTTGGTGAAACATGACCTTCACAGACGACGAAATCGGGTACGCCAAATCGCAACCCGTGGCTCGCTTCGCGTCGGTACCGGGAACTGGGCAACCGGATGTCACTCCGGTGATGTTCGACGGCTGCCACTTCTATATCGGCGGACACAAACCGACACGCACCCGGCGGCCCCGCAACGTGCGTGCCGGTAACGAGAAAGTGGCCCTGGTCATCGATGACCTTCTCAGTCTCGCGCCGTGGACCCTGCGGTTCCTCCGTGTGTACAGCACAGCCGGACTTGTCCTCCACGGTGGCAACAACCAGATCCTGCGCCTAACCCCCATCACGTCTTGGAGCAGCAACCTGTCCGGCACCTGGTCGCCCGAGAGCAGTTACACCCTCCCCGTCCACAAAAAGGACCACACGGCCGAACCACGCGGCCTGTAAGAGGACCTTGAAAACCAAAATCGGCTGCAAATCACGCACCGCGAAAGCGGTTACCGAAGGAGATTCACATGCGAGTTTTCGTCACAGGCGCCTCCGGGCACATCGCCTCCGCGGTCATCCCCGAACTCTTGTCCGCCGGGCACTCCGTAATCGGGCTGGCTCGCTCCGAAGAATCGGCGCGCGCTGTCCAGGCGCTGGGCGCCGAAGCGCGGCACGGCAACCTCGACGACCTGCGTGGTCTGGAAACGGCAGCCCGTGAAGCAGACGGCGTCATCCATCTCGCGTTCAAGCACGACGAGCAGCACGCCGGAGACCTGGCCGGCGCCGTAGCAGCTGACCTGCGGGCGATCGAGACGATCGGCGCCGCTCTCCGCGGAACGGACAAGCCCTTCGTCGGTACGAATGCCACGGGCGCCATGGCCTTGGCCGGATTTCGCGGACTGCTCACCGAACACGACACACGGCCCGGCGGTCCCCGTGTCGACTCCGAGAATGCTGTGATCGGCTTAGCCGAACAGGGCGTGCGATCCTCCGTCATTCGTCTCCCGCCCACAGTTCACAGCGGTGGCGTGTACGGATTCGTGTCGGGCCTCATCCAGATCGCGCGGGCGACCGGCAGCTCCGGTTACCTGGGCAACGGCACGAACCGTTGGGCGTCCGCCGACGCCCGAGATGTCGCTAGCCTCTACCGACTTGCCCTCGAGTCCGCGCCCACAGGGACGCGGCTGCACGCAGTCGCCGAAGAAGGGCTACCGCTACGCGAGATCGCCGACACCATCGGTCGGCTCCTCCAGGTCCCGGTCACGGCCGTGTCGCAGGTAGATGCCGAGCAGCGATTCGGACACCTTCTCGCGTTCGTCGGCCTCGACAATCCCGTGTCAAGCCAAATCACTCGCGAGGTACTGGGTTGGACGCCGAGTCGCCCTGGTCTTCTCGCCGACCTCTCGCAAGATGTCGTTCTCACGTCGGAGGGCGGAGAAGCATCGACGCCGTAGGCCCGAACCCTGCGGGTCAGTTAGCGCCGCGATTCTGACGTCGGCGGCCGAAGCAACCGCCTGCGTGTCCCAGGCCCGACACACGTAGGCGCTGCCAGCGCCCGGTGAACCAGCGTTCCCATCGCGGCACGCGCCGATGACATCACGACCGACAACACCAAGTTCGGTCGGGCCCGCCGGCCGTAAGGGTCGTCAATGCCGCCGGCCGGGTCGTATGCGATTCTGGGTTGCGGTGAGTGATCCCAGCATGTTGATGGCGTCGGCGCTGGGGGAACCCGGTTCGGCGTGGTAAGTGACCAGCTGCGGGCCATGAGACGATCTGACGTCGAACGACTGCATACGCTGTGTCAGAGATCCGACATCGGGGTGGACGAAGCGCTTGATTTCCATCGACTTGTCACGGGCCTCACTGCGGCTCCGCAAGTGGGCGAACTCCGGGCTGTCGCGTAGCAGCTGTCCGACATGGTCAACATCTTCATGGGCCCGGCATCCCGGGCCTTCTACGCAGGTGGGCGCTGGCGGCAACAACACGGTTGCCGGATTGCGACTCGCGCAAGGGCTCTGGGGGACTCCCCACGTACGGCGAGGTAAGGCGGCAGCGCTGAGGCCTACCGGTTGGACGTCACCGACCGCGACAACGTGAAAGCCGCCGTCGATGCAATCGCGCAGACGCACAGCCGCTTGGACGTACTTTTCGGTAACGCCGGGGGTCATGCCGCTGTCTCGCCTCGACGCCCTTCTGGTCGAGGAGTGGGACCGAATGCTCGACTTGAACGCGCGTGGCCTGCTCTACGGCATCGCCGCCGCGCTGCCCCACTTTCAGCAACAGGGCGTCGGTCGCTTCGTGACGATTGCGTCGATCGGGGATTACCAGGTATCTCCCGCAGCGCCGGTGTACCGCGCCAGCAAATATGCAGCCTGAGCGATCACGGAGGGCCTGCGTATCGAGCTTGACCCGGCCGTCCGGGTTACGACCATCTCCCCAGGTGTTGTCGAGTCCGAGTTGGCCAGCACGATCACCGACCTCTCGGCGCAAGAAGCGATGCGCGTCTACCGTGCTGATGAACTCTGCGCAGACGCCATCGCCTGGCGGTGTCGTACGCGCTCGCACAACCCGCAGACGTCGATGTCAACGAACTCGTCATTCGTCCGACCAGGCAGCGATGATCGTCGAGGCCGACTGCCGTTGACAACCGATGATGCACAGCATCCGGTTCGTCCTCCGTGGCAGTAACGATGACTCACGCCGCGGCAGCGCTGGCTACCCTACCGCCAGCGCGCCGCGGTGATCATCGACTGACAGCGCTCCCCCGTTGTCCCGAGTGGAGTACTGCGCCGGCTACGCGGGGTCAGTTCATCAAGTCGGTGAGCGCGCCGCGTTCAGCGCGCGTTGCGCGCCGTCCGAAAAACACCTTCGACGCCGCCTCCATCACGGTGACGGCCCGGTTCGCAGGCTCGGCGCCCGCCAGCGTCGCGACGAGCCAACGGGCACGCGCACCAGTGGGGTGAGGCCGGCGCTCTATCAGCGATTGCGTTCGAGGACGCGCAACACCTGGGACGTCATCATCACGTCGGTCTTGGCGTATTCGGCTAGACCCTTTGTGTGACGGGCTCTTCGGCGGGCAGCCACACCAGCGACATCAACAAGACGGCTTGCATGTTCGTCAAGTCGAGCGGCTTGAGTGCCGCCCGAAGGACCGACTGGTGGGCGTTGGCCGCTCGGACAAGCATGAAGCCCGTGCTCTCCTGCGGCGTGGCGAATGACGACTTCAACCGTCCGGAGAACTTCGTCATCGTGAGCATGAATTCATTAGCAACACCGAGTTGTTACGGGTCTCGACGTCGTTGATGTGGGCGGCAAAGTTAATTCGGGGTTCGGCCGTGTTGCAGTGCGTCAGTGCGCGGGGCGAGTCGATGGAGCGTGGGCAGGCGCACGTGTTCGCGGTGGGCCCGGCGGCGATGCAGCAGTCCGTTTGTGGTCGTGTCGCGGTGGGGTCGAGTTCGCGTACGACCCGACGCTGGCTGCGGCACGCGAACTTGACCAGCGGGCGCACGGTAGGAGCAGCAGTTTACCTGAGTAAGCTTGGCAGCTTCTGCGGCCAGCGTTTGGAGGACCTTCGACGTGACTGTGCGGCTGAATCACACCATCGTGCACGTGCATCATCGGTGGGCTGCAGCTCGCGACATCGGCGACATGCTCGGCCTGCCTCCCGCCCGCGCCTTCGGGCCGTTTGCAGTGCTCTCCATAGGCGATGGCGTCAGCCTCGATTTCGCTCAGAAGGACGGCGAGATCCAGGGCCAGCACTACGCTTTTCTCGTCGACGAGGAAGATTTCGACCTTGTTCTTGAGCGGCTGAAAGCAAGCAATCGGCAGTGGTGGGCCGACCCTTTCCGTCAGCAACCGGGCGAGATCAACCATGGCGACGGTGGACGGGGGCTGTACTGGGACGGCCCCAACGGGCACTGGTTGGAGATCATCACACGCCCGTACGGGGGCTGACTTCTTATGCTGACCCGGCCGGTGACTAGGGGCTGAATGCCTCGCCCGTACTCAGGACCGTTGCGTTGTTTCTTCTCGGGACGCAGATGCGGGGTGGGCAACCGAGGTCCAGTGCCGGCGAACCGCCGGACGCTGCCCGTACCTATCTGGCCCGGAGCATCCCCGTCTGTGGCGCGCAGCGGTGCCCGGATTACCGCTTCCAGCGGGCGTCGTCGTTCAGACCGATGTAGGACACGACGATGCCTTGGTTGTCGGGGTGGTCGGGGGCGTCCTGAACGACGGCGCGCATTACGCGGCCGACGAACTGGACGAACGGGCCGAGGCTCCTGTAGGGGCGAAATACTGCCGCGCCGGTGGGGGGCCATCGGTATGCAGCGCCAGCGGCTCCCGCAACACCCGCGGCTGCGGGTCGAGCGGCACACTCAACGACCCCGTCGGAAGCGACCGTGGAGTCAAACGAGTTCGACGCGCTTGAGTGGAGCGCCGCCTCGATGCAAGCGCACCGGCCACTCCATCCCTCGCGCCTCCGTGCGCGGCTGGCCTTGCCCCGGTCGGTGGAAATCTACCGGGGGCAAGGCCAGACATCCGGTGGTGCATTGGCCGGTTGAGAGCGCCTGCGGTTAGTTAGGCGGTAGGCATGACGCGGCACTGGATCGCGCGTGAGGGCGCGATCCACAGCCGCCTACCTGACTACTTCGTCAACGTCTGCCAGTTACGGTTGGTTACCCATGCCACGGCCGATGAGGCACCAGTCAGCTTTGCGCGCCGGTAGGTACGGCACGGTCGAACCGGAGCAGTCGTCGGATGGCACCCGTCCGGTGCGCGGCGGATTGTTGCTTCGCGAGCCCAACCGCAATGAGCAGGGCAGCGCCGTTGAATAGGTCGGGCACCCACACCGCTGCACCAGCCAACTGCAGGCCCTTGACGCCAGTCGCGAGCACATACACCGCGACGATGGCGCCCCACACGTTGAACCTGCCCCCGCGGAACTGGGTCGAGCCCAGGAAGGCGGCGGAGAATGCTGGCAACAAGTAGGGCGGTCCAATCGTCGGATCGCCGGCCGACAGTTCACCGCTCACGAGTACGCCACTGAACGCAGCGATCGCTCCGCAGCCGGCAAGAGCGCCAATGATGACGAGCGGGGTCCGAACGCCGGCAAGGCGGGCCGCCTCGATATTTCCGCCGGTCGCGTACAAGTGACGTCCGACCGCCGTCTTGTCGAGCAGATACCACACGACCGCGCCGACGACGAGCATGATGTACACGGGAAGCGTGATCCCGAATACTTGCCTTTGAGCGAGGTTCTGGAAGCCAGTTGATAGTCCGAGGAGTTGCTGCCCATTCGTCACCCAGGAGACGAGGGCAAGCAGGATCGAGCTGACACCGAGAGTCGCGATGAAGGAATCAATGCGTACCCGCACTATCAGCAAACCTTGGACGATGCCGACTGCTACACCGGCTGCGATTGTCAGCACAATCGCCGACACAGTGCCGGTGCCTCCCTTGGTCAGCAGGTAGGCGACGAGCACTGAACCGAGACCAAGCTCGGCCCCGATTGCCAGGTCGAATGCGCCCGCTGACAGAGCGACGACCAAGCCAACGGCAAGCAATGCGGTTACAGCTTGACCGTCGAGGATCGTCTTCCAGGTGCTGACCGTCAGGAACGTGTCCGGGACCCAAAGGGAGAAGACGACGAAGATCACCGCGAAGACGTAGATCGCGCTGATGTTCCGGAACGACAGCAGGCGGGTCACCCGGCGTGTCGTGGACAGCTGAGGCTGACGCCGCCTGGTAGGCAGGGCCACGGCGGCTGCGCTGGCCGGGTCGTTCGCCCTCATCGCTTTAACGCCGCTTCCAGGCATTTCCGTCATCCCCTTGTTGGCCATTGATCAGCTTTGGTGTTGAGCCGATGTCGAGATCCGCACGCAGGAGCGCGGCCTCGGTGATGTCGCCGCGGTGTAGTTGTGCGGCGACTCTCCCGTCTCGCAGTACGATCACGCGGTCGCAGAGGAGCGCCAGCTCTTTGGCGTCGGACGAGCAGATCAGCACGCCGGCCCCGCTGCGAGCCGCGGTTGTTATCAGCTCGTAGATCGCCGTCTTGGCGCCGACGTCGACCCCTTGCGTCGGCTCATCCAACAGCAAGACTTTCGGGTCGTTGCGTAACCATTTCGATAAGACGACCTTCTGCTGGTTGCCGCCGCTGAATAACCGGATCTCGCGGTCGAGGTCGGGCGGTGTGAGTCCGACCCGATCAATCCAGCCGTTCACTTCTGTCCGCTCAGCTTTGTTGTCGATCCGGCCGAACGAGCGTCGCAGCGGGGATAGCCGCGGAAGGGTCATATTTTCCCGGGCGGTCATCGTCATCACCACTCCGTCGCGATGACGGTTCCCCGGGACGTATGCGACGCCGGCGGCAATGCAGCGCGACGGTGTTGGCCTGTTGATTGTGGTCGAACTGATAACTAGCTTGGCGACCTGGCCTGGCCGGGCACCGAACAGTATTCCGGACAGTTCTTCGCGACCGGAACCGAGTACGCCGCTGACCCCGAGAATTTCTCCGGCGCCAAGCTCCAGGTCCATGCCCTGTATTGAGCGACCGCGAAGGTCTGTTGCTTGCAGGACGGTGCTGCCGCTCTCTAGGTGCGGGCGGCCGACGCGGGCTTCGTCGATCGTTCCGGCTATGAGCCGAACGAGGTCATCGTGGTCGAACTCGCCTCGGCGGACGTCGGCGATCAGGTGACCGTCACGGAGTGCGACGAGTGTGTCGGCCAGCTCGATGACCTCGTCTAGGCGATGCGAGATGAAGACGACACCTGCGCCGCGCTCTGCGACTCGCCGCACAGCGTCGAAAAGAACCCGTACCTCGTCGCCATGCAGAGCCGCCGTCGGCTCGTCGAGCACGAGAACGTTTTCTGGCCGTTCCCATCCGTCCAGGGCGCGTGCGATTGCGACGATTGTGCGTTCCGCTGGCGCAAGGGTGCCGACGGGCCGCGTGACTTCGAAGTCGGCACCGAACCTGGCGATCAGGGCTTGGGTGTGCTGTATTTCTTGCCGTCGCCGGTTTGGCATCATGGCTCGGCGTCCGAGCTTGTGGTTGAGGCTCAAGTTTTCGATGGTCGAAAGGTCAGCGACAAGCCCCAGGTCTTGGTGGATGAAGTGCAACCCGGGTTCGGCTCCGTCGGCGAATCGGTTCGCGCTGATGTGGGCTCCCGGGTCAGGAGCGTGGATACCGGCCAGAACTTTGACGAGTGTTGATTTCCCCGACCCGTTTTGTCCGACGACGGCCGTGATCTCGCCCGAGTGGACCGTGAAGCTGACGTCGTCGAGTGCCTTCAGGCCGGGGAATGTCTTCGACAGGTGCCGTACCTCGAGTAGCGCCGTCACGTAGTGATTCCCCAGAGGACTTTGAAGCGCTTCGGGAAGTCCGGGTAGCCTGTCCAGCCCTTCGATGGGTCGAATGTGATGTCCTGCTTAGTCAGGAATTGAAGGTCAGTGAGACCTTGGGCCTCGACACCGACCTGAGGCTGCTTGGCAATTTCCCGAGCTACCTTGTCGATCAGCATCCACGAGACGACGGGCTGGTCTGCGCCGAGGGCCGCGGTCTCCGTACCGGCCTTGATGTACTGCAGGTTCGTAGGTGTGGGCGCGTCGCCGAGGGTAGTGATCTTGATTCCTGCTGCCTTGAGCGCGCTTGGCAGTCCAGTTTCAAGCTCGTCGTTCGGGAACACCGCAACGGTCGTGCCCGAGTGTGCCTGGAGGTCGCTGACGATCTTCTGGGGCGCCGTTGTTCCGATCGAGGCAACCGGGACCTGAGCCTTCCTCACTTTGCAGTCTGGGCAAACCTTCGTCAGTTCGGTTTCGAAGTTGTGCGCGATCTCTCCTGTGAAGGTGAGTTCCGGGACGGTGTAGACGACGACGTTCGACTTGTTGCTGAATTTTGCGGTGACGTAGTCGGCAAGCAGTTTGCCGATGAGCGCGTCGAGCGCTTCCCCGTCCTGTGGAGCTGGCACGTGGTAGGGCGCGAGCCCGGTGACCCCGATCGTTACGACCGGAATGCCGTCGGCTTGCAGCTTCTTGAGCGATCGTGACCAGAGGTCGATGTTGAGCCCAGTGACGATG
>JAABUK010013030.1_pt1 | contig 10471 bp, 9 predicted proteins | sample 5559141 | NCBI WGS metagenome assembly JAABUK01 (sample SAMN10711869, study PRJNA513367) | rock metagenome | isolation source: Antarctica rocks | place: Antarctica: Victoria Land, Pudding Butte nord | collected 2016-01-03
CCGGAGGCGCGGTCCTCGAAGGTGCGGTGGCACCCCGCACGGGCAAGGGCATCAAGCTGGAGGTCGAGCCGTTGGTCCTCGGTGGACACCCTGGCATAGCCGATCAGCAGCGCGGTGCTGGCGTCGCGCGGCGCAGGTGCGGGGGCAGTGGCGGAGGATGCAGTAGGCGCGCGCCGTTTCGTGCCAGAAGCCATACGTGATGGTCGGATCGGCACGCTGTTTCTGCAACAGGGTTGCGGCACGATTTCTGGCCGGAAAACCGACGCTTTCAGCCTTCCCTGCTACCGTGCCGTAAACCCTCGTTACTGCTACGGTTCCTTGTCGCTGACAGGTACAGGCCTGCGCCGCAGAGGTCCCGTCGCGCGCTCCGCCAAAACTGCACCAGCCTCAGCTTGCCTGTGCGTTAACCAGCACAAAATCGAACCGCAGCGCTGCCGTGGGCTGCTGGACCATGTTGCCCCGTGCAGTCCGGCCGGGCTCCTGCTGTTCCAGTGAGCGGATCAGGGAGTCCTTTACCCCGAACACGACGTCCGAATCCAGATACTGGTCGCCGGCCAGGAAGATGTGCGTAACCAGGGTCTGGCAACCTGGGGCACCGATCATGAAGTGGACGTGCGCGGGGCGGAACGGATGCCGCCCCTGCAGCTTCAGCATGTCGCCCACGGGGCCATCGTCCGGAATGGGATACGAGGCCGGCACGACCGAGCGGAACCAGAACTTGCCGCTGCCGTCTGCGCGGAACCGCGCACGTCCAGCCAACCCGTCCAGCCCACTCGGACCCTGCACGTCGTAGAAGCCGTCCCCGTCGGTATGCCAGGTGTCGACCACCGCGCCGGCGACCGACGTGCCGTCCAGGCGGGACACCGTTCCCTCCACCAGCAACGGCGGCCCGGCCATGCCGCCCGAGATGTCGTCACCCGGCGCATGCTCCGGCGGCGCCTGCACGTAGAAGGGGCCGAGCACCGTCGTCGCGGTGGCGCTTGAGGGCAGGCGGTGGTTGATGGCGTCCACCAGCATGGAAATGCCGAGCGTGTCGGACAGGAGGATGAATTCCTGCCTTGTGCCGCTGCACGTCTGGCCGGTGCGGGTGAGGAACTCGACTGCGGCCATCCACTCGGCCTGCGTCGGCTGAACTTCACGCACCAGGGCGTGCAGATGCCGTATGACGGCCTCGCTGATGACGCGCGTGCGTGGGTCGCACGCCTCCCTCACCCGTTCGAAGACGGCCTGCGTGATCGTATCCTCGTCAAAATTGCGCATTGCACGCTCCCATCATGGCATCAGGGTACCTGGAGCTGGCCGTGCTGGCAGTGCAAGCCATCCAGCTCTGCAAGTGCCGCGCCCTCAACTGGTTGTCACAACGGCCTTTACTCGGCTGCTTGTGGTGGACGAGAACAGGAACGTCCGAAGCGTGAAGGCAAGGACAGCGACAACCACCAGAGGGCTGGCCGCCGCCAGAAAAAGGTGCTGGCCAGACAGGCGCGGCAGCAGCAACCCGCCGATCAGCGGCCCGGCGATGGAGCCGATCTTCGCGATGCCGATGGCCCAGCCCACGCCGTTGGCCCTGACGTTTGTCGGATAGAGCGAGCCGACGACGCCATGCAGGCAGGTCTGGCCGCCGAACGCGAAGCAGCCAGCCAGGAAACTCACGGGCAGCAGCAAGCCTTCCAGCCCGCCCAGTGCGCCAAGGGCCGCCACCGTGGGAAACGCCAGCACGGCCATGGTGACGACCGCCCCAAGCCCAAAGCGGTCGGCGAACCGTCCGCCGACCACCCCGCCGACCGCGCTGCCGGCGAACAGGAGTGCCGTGGCCGTGGCCGCCATACTCCGTGGAAAACCGACGGACTCGACCGCAACCGGCATCCAACTGGACAGGGAGAACACCGTCATCGAGTTGGCGATGTAGATCAGCCACATCAGCGGCGTGGCGAGCTTCAACGGCCCGGTGAACAGGTCTGCCACCCGCCCGCGTGACGCCTGCGCCGTCTGCTCCGCTATCACGCGCGCCTGTGGCCCCAGCAGCAGGTCAGGCCGCAGGAACGCGGCAACCCGCGCCGCCTGTGGCTGCTTGGCGGGCCGCGCCGCCAGGAAGGATAGAGACTCCGGCAGAAGCAGGAATGCCGCCGTGGTTGCCAGCGACAGGGCGCCCCCGATGAAGAACATTGCCTGCCAGCCCAGCGCGCCGATGACGTAGGTGGCCGAAAGGCCCGCGACGATCCCGCCAATCGAGTAGCCCGCGAAAATGATCCCCACCGCCGTGATGCGGCGCGCCCTGGGCGTGAACTCGGTCACCAGCGCCACGGCGTTCGGAACGGCGCCGCCCAATCCTATGGTCGCCAGGAAACGCAGCACCAGCAGCTCCGTTTGCGACCCTGCCAGGCCCGTCGCCGCTGTAAGCACGCTGAAGCCGAGCGCACCCAGGATCATCGCCCGCTTGCGGCCAAAGCGGTCGCCAACCCACCCGAACAGGATGGAGCCGACCAGAAGGCCAAACAGGCCGACGCTGAAGACGAACCCCATGGCCGACGGCGCGATGCCCCATACCTTGATCAGCACGGGTGCAGCAAAGGAGAGGGCCGCGACGTCGTAGGAATCGCAGACCATCAGCAGGAAGCAAAGGGCAAGGATGGTCAGCAAAGGCCGCCGAAACCCGGCACCCTCCACGATCTCCGCAACGGTGTAGCTGTCTTGTTCCGGCAGCATGATGGACGTTCCCTCGTTGATTTTGTTTTGGTTGGTAGGGCCGAAAGGCTGGAAGGCAACTACATGGCTGGCTCGGTTTCAACGGGGACGGGTGCAGCACGGACAAGCGCCCCCTGCGACGCCAACGCCGCTTGCAGGGCCGCAGTCGGCACCTGGCCCGGGTTGATCCCCTGGTCCGCCGCCAGCGCCGCGGCAGCGCCTGCGGCGTGACCGGTTAGCCAGCATTGCGGGATCTCGCGCATGAACGTCTGCGACGACGCGTCGCAAGACAGATGCCGGCCTGCCACGATCAGGCCCGGCGTCGAGCGCGGAAGCAGGCTGCCGTACGGCACCGACACGCTCGCCCACTTCGGCGCGAGGCTCGGGCTGACGCCGATCTCGGTGTCGTGGACCCGCCCGGCCGACCAATCCTCCCGCGTCAGGCTCTGTGCACCCAGCAAGCGCCGGGTCAGCCGGACGCCGACCTGGGAGGCGGTCAGCATGATCCAGGCGTCCTTAAAGCCAGGCGCATGGGACCGGTAGTATCCCAGCAGCTCCGTCATCTTGTCGCGGGACCGCAGCTCCACCTCGGTGAGGTCGTGCGGGTCCAAGCCGTTGTAGCCGGCCCAGCGCGGCCCCATGAACACTGCGATGTCGTTGCGCCAGGACGCGATGGGCCACTCAAACAGGCCCAACTCCTTGCGCGCCTCGGCGGAGAACGCGTCGTACTCGGGCGAGCCGCGGAACGCGAGCCAACGCTCGCAGTCGACTCCGGCCCAAAGCCAGGAGGTGTTGATGCACTGCTGGATAGAGGATGGCTCGATGTCGTTGGCCGCCCCCTCGCCCGCGCTGTTAAAAACGTCGCCATCCCCGGTGGTGTCCACGACCACCCGAGCGGTGATGGCGAAGCGGCCGCCCTTGCCCTCGAATACGACGCCGCGCAGGCGGCCATCCTCCATGATCGTGCCCGAGGCCCAGACGTGGAACAGCAGCTCCACCCCGGCCTCCCGCACGGCGGCCAGCGAGACCGCCTTCAGTTGCTCCGGGTCGATCATCGGCGCCCAGGTCACGGTGTCGTGGTGGGCCGAGAACCGCGGTTTCCAGCGGGCGACGGCACCAGCCTCCCGCGAGCCCCAGGCGGACGGGTCGGGTCCGGACTTGGCGTCAGCCGGCAGGCGGTTGAGCAGCTCTTCGCCCAGGCCCCGGATGACCAGCTTGCCATCCCAGTCGGTCATCCGGTCGATCCAGATTACCAGCCCGCCAGTCGAGAGGCCGCCGAGGTGGTTGTAACGCTCGGTCAGCATGATGCGGGCGCCCAGCCGGGCGGCGGAGATGGCGGCCGTGGTGCCCGCCGGCCCGCCGCCCACCACCAGCACGTCTACGTCGTGCAGGATGGGAATCTCACGCGCAGGCTCCGTGACCGTGCCGAGCACAGGGCGCACCTTGCGCTTCCGCCCAGGCGTGAACTCCTCGCCGTAAACGTCGGTGACATAGATGCCCATGCTCTGTTCTCCCTAATGCTGCTGCTGGGCCGGACCGCGCCCGTGGAAGGCGGCGTCCAGCAAGTTCCGGATGCCCTCCCGCCTGATGGGCGCTGGGTTCGGATAAGGGTTGGCCACGGCCAGGTCGGCGGCATGCCCGATGTCGTCGCTGCGCATGCCGAGCATCGCCAGTGAGAGCGGGGCGCCCAGGCTGTGGACAAGCGCGAACAACCCATTCGCGGCATTGGATGTCCCGAGCGCCCGTGCGACCCGGCGCATGGCGTCCGGTGCCGCGGCAGCGTTGTAGGCGACGGCATAGGGCAGCATGACGGCGTGGGTCGGGGCGTGCGGCAGCCCCAGGCCGCCCAGCACGTGACAGAGCTTGTGATGCAGCGACATGCCAACCAGGCCCAGGCAGGTGCCGCAAGCCCAGGCGCCATAAAGCGCATCCGACCGTGCAGCCTTGTCAGACGGGTCTCGGATGATTGCCGTCAGAGCAGGACACAGCAGGCCAATTGCCTGCTCGGCCAGCATGGACGCGACCGGGTTCGCGTCGGCAGCGTAGAGCGCCTCCACCGCATGGGCGATTGCGTTCAGCCCGGATGTCACGGTCAGACCTGGTGGCAACGTCAGCGTCAGCTCAACGTCGTAAAGTACGACTTCGGGCAACACGCGCAGGCTGCGTTGCGTGACCTTTTCGCCGCCGTCGGTTTCACCAAGGATCGGCGTGGCTTCGCTGCCAGCGTAGGTCGTCGGCACCGCGATCTGTGGCAGGTCCGTCCGCAACGCAATTGCCTTGCCGAGGCCGATGGATGAACCGCCGCCCACGGACACCACGCTATCGGCCCCGAGCCGCTCCACATCCTCCATGGCAGCGGCGGTGACGGCCACCGGCGTGTGCATGGCTGCCTCTGCAAAGACGCCAGCCGATGCAGCCCCCAGCAGCGATCTGGCCATCTCCGCCGTTCCGCGCTGGTCTGGTGTGGACAGGACGAGCGCACGCCGGCAACCAAGGCGGGTCAGTTCCGCAGGAAGCTGCCGGAGCGTGCCGCTGCCAAACACGACCCGCGCCGGCAAGGCATCGTACGTGAACGGCGTCATGCGGCGGAACCGTAGCGGGCGCTGAAGCTGCCGTGCTGGCGTGCCAGGAAAGCCACCCGGTCCTCGTCCAGCACGACTCCCAGCCCAGGGCCATCCGGCACCCGCAGCACCCCGTCCTGAACGCGGACCGGGTCTGCTACCACGTCCTCGGACAGGCGCAGCGGGCCGAACAGCTCGGACCCCAGCCGCAGCTCGGGCACCGCGGCATAGACGTGTGCGCAGGCCGCCGTTCCGACGCTGGTTTCCAGCATGGTGCCGCCATACAGGCCGAGGCCCGCTGCCGCGGCTATGGCGGCCACACGCCGCGTCGCCATCGGCCCGCCGTCTCGGTTGGGCTTCAGCGCGAACACGGATGCACCGCCGCTGGCCGCGATGCGGAAGGCAGCGGCAGGCCCGGTGATCGCCTCATCCGCGATAACTTCCATGCCCAGCCCTGCGCGCAGCCGGGCGATGCCCGCAATGTCGCCCGCGGGTAGCGGCTGCTCGATGGCCTCCAGCCCGGCCTCTTGCAGGATGGGCAACAGGCATGCGGCCGTCACCTCGTCCCAGGCCTGGTTCACGTCGCCGATCACGGTCGCGCGCCCACGGAACGCCTCGATGATGGCGGCCGCACGCGACACGTCGGCCGCTGCCGTCTCACGACCGAACTTCAGCTTGAACCGGCGGTGCCCACGCTCGGCCAAAGCGCGCTCGCCCTCCTCGATGTCGCTGCCGGTCTCGCCGGTGGACAGCGTCCAGGCCACCGGGATCACCTGCCGGCATGGGCCGCCGAGGAGCTGCACGGCCGGCACGCCGAGGCGGCGGCCCAGCAGGTCGAGCGCCGCCATCTCCACGGCCCCGCGCGCGGCGGGGTTGCCCCGGACCAGGCGTGCCAGGGTGGCCGCGAACGCCTCGATCCCGTCAAGCGTGGTGCCGGCTAGGGCCGGGGCGATATAGGTTTCGATGACGGCCTGGATGCCCTCGGCGCTCTCTTCGCCCCAATGCGGGCCACCTAGCACGGAGGCTTCGCCGATCCCGGCCATCCCATCGCTGTCGCGCAGGCGGACCAGGACCACGTTCTGCAGCCGGACGACGCCGAACGACATGGTGATCGGCTGCCGCAGCGGGATGTCCAGCCGCGTGGTGGACAGGCTGGCGATCCGGGGCGGGGCCATCCCTAGACCGTGGCGACGGGGGTGACAGGGGAGCCGATCGCGCCCGGCAGCCGAAGCGGCGGCGCGGTCAGCAGGAAGCGGGAGCGACCCTGCGCGCGCAGCCATGCCGCCAGCGGCGTCAAGTGCCACAGCTCCGCCAGGTGGATGCCAAGCTTGAACAAGCATAGCTCGTGCAGCGGCACGGCGGAGTGCGCGGGCGTGTCGCACCCGTCGGCCGGGTGCGCCTCGACCGCGTAGTTGTCGGCGATCAGGACGCTGAGGCCGGAGCTGCTGATCCAGTCCAGCAGCCGGCCATCCCGGCCGTCCAGCACGGCGCAGGAGTGCTCCAGCGCGTGCGGGTCCGGCGTGCCGGCCATCTCGACCAGCATCTGGGCGAAGCCGGTGTGCAGGCAGACCATGTCGCCGGGTTCGACCGCAACGCCGTCCGCCTGCATGACCCGTTGCAGGTCGTCGAAGCCGACGTGCCGATGCTGGCGGCCAAAGTGGGCGTGCAGGTCGATCATCACGGCCCGGCCCTGCACGCAGGCCTCCGCCATGTGCTCGATCCCCAGCGCACGGGCATGGGACGGGGCCGGCATCGCGCCCGGCGGCACTGCGCCGGACGGGCCGGTCACGTCCGTGCCGGCGTGGTAGCCGTTGTAGTAGCGCGGCTCCGGCACGCCATCGCCGTCGGCGTCGAACATCTGGCCGACATGGGCCAGCCCGTCCCACTGCGTCGAGTACTGGGTGTGCAGCAGCACGGCGTCGTCGCTCATGACGTCTGTCAGCCGGGCGTCGTCCTGGCCGAGCTGGTAGTTGACGTTGGCCTGCCCGTTGCGGACGGTGGGGCGCAGCACCGGCGGGTGACGGCGCGGGTTGAGCGCGTTGCCGCCGGGAAGGTCGAGCGGCAGGCTGAGGCAGAAGGTCCGCCCCTCCCGCACCTCGACGATGCCCTGCAGCACCTTCTCCGGCGTCAGCAGGTTCAGGCGGCCGCGCTGGTCGTCCGGCCCGAAGTCGCCCCAATTGGAGCCGGGCGGGCGCCGGGTCCAGCGGGGCTGGGGCGCCAGGACGTCAGGCATCCTGCAGGGCCTGCGTGCGCGCCGGCTCCAGGGCGAAGTCGAAATGGCCGGTATGGAACGGCGCCTTGACGCCGCGTGTTGCCATCTCAGCCGGGTTATCGTGTTGCGTGAGGGTCAGCGTGACGTCATCGCGCACGCTGAAGATGGAATCATCATCAATCCAGGGGTCGCCACGGAAGTAGAGCAGCGTCGTCATCGGCTGTGCGCTTGGCGCCGACAGCTTCAGGTGGACATGGCCCGGCCGCATGCGGTGCCGGCCCAAGCTCTGCAACAGGCCGCCACACGCCAGCCCCGACGCATCGCCGATCTCGTAGCAGCCCGGCACCACGGTCTCGATCTCGTAGCGGCCAGATGCATCGGCCGTCACCCGGCGGCGGAAGTTCCACTCGGGCTGGTCGGGATCGTCCTCGGCATAGGCACCTGCGGCGTTGGACTGCCAGATGTCGAGAAGTGCGTGTGACAGGGGCTCGCCAGTTGCCGTGTTAACCACACGGCCCGACAGGAACAGCCGCTCGCCCGGCTCGTCCTGGCGCATCATCAGGGCAGGGCTAGCCACCTCGGGCGCACCTGCCACGTAGAGCGGGCCTTCGACGTTGTCCACGGTGCGCCGTTCCTCGCCGCCATGCGTCGTTTCAGTGACCAGGGTATCAAGCCCGAAGACATGCGTGAGGAAGCGCCACTCCTTCGCCTCGGCGATCCGGTCCAGGAATGCACACACCCCGGTCAGCTCCGCCTCGGTCAGCTTGGCCTCCTCGACAGCTTCGAGCAGGTGGCGGAGCACGATGGCCATGCGGGCCTGCAAGGCCGGGTCGGCGCCAGGAGCGCTGGGCCGCATGGCGCCGATAACCTGTTGGATCAAGTCAGACACTCTTGCGCTGGACATGAACGACCTCCGGGAGCTTAGACGGTTGTTCGCATACCGCCCACTGTTTGTATTACGCACAATGTCGGGGAGTAAGATGGTGGCTGTCAAGCACAACCGTCTTGTGCGATATGCGCCCACATGCCTGACGAAGCCCCCGCCACCCCGCCAAGCCGCGACCTGGTTGCCGGCCTTGGCAAAGGGCTGGCCATCATCGAACTGTTCAACGAGACACGGCGGCGCATGGCGATCAGCGAGGCTGCCAGCCTGACGGGGCTGACGCGGGCTGCGGCGCGTCGTTACCTGCGCAGCCTCGTCCACCTCGGCTATGCCGAGTTCGACGGCAAGTTCTTCTCACTCACGCCGCGAGTGATGCGCCTCGGGCACGCCTATCTGGCGATGACGCCGCTTGCGAAGCTCCTGCAGCCCTATGTGGACAGCATCGCGCGCGCGGCGGGGGACCCGTGCATGGCGGCGATCCTGGACGACACGGACATCGTGTGCATTGCGCAGGCAACGCCGTCCCGCCTTGTCTTCACCAGCCTGAGCGTGGGCAGCCGCCTGCCGGCCTACAGCACCGCCCTGGGCCGGGTGATGCTCGCCTACGCGCCCACTGACTGGCTGGAGGGCTATTGGCGGAAGGCCCGCTTCGAGGCGCGGACGCCGAAATCGCTTTCCACGCGGTCGGCGCTCGAACGGGAGCTGACGACCGTCCGTGACCAGGGCTATGCGGTGGTGGACGAGGAGGTCGAGCTGGGCTTGCGGACCATCGCCGTCCCGATCCGGAACACGGGCGGCATCGTCGTCGCTGCGCTGAACGTAGCGGTTCATGCGAGCAGGATACCTGTTGAGGACATGCCAGAAACGTTGCTGCCGTTGCTGGCACCCGCGCAAGAGGCTCTCGGCCAAGTGCCTTGATGCAGCGATTTCTGGCCGGAGCAACCTTGGGCGCCCGCCGGGTCGGCGGGCGCCCAAGGTTGCTCCGGCCCGCCTCAAGCGGCCAAGGCGTGCGTGGCGTGCATCGCCCCGGCACGTGACTCCCCCGCTACGTTGGGATTCGCCTGGTTCTCCACCCTGACAACGGTGACATCCGTCAGCCCGATGAAGCCGAGTACGGCACGCAGGTAAGGCTCCACAAAATCATATGTGTAAACCAGCGCAGGTGTGGGACCCAGGGGAACTCTGTCTTTTCAACGCAGTGTGGTGCTGATCAGCGTCGAATCCCGCCGCTGACCCACACCTGGGAGTACCAGCCGCTCGGCCCGTTCCTGTCCAAGAGTTTCCACACCACGATCTCGCCCTGGATCGTCACCCCCGAGGCGCTGGCTCCCTTTTGCACGACCCAGCCGCCGCGCCCTGAGGGCGACCCGCGGCCCTTGTCCTATCTGTGGGACGAGGCGGACCAGCAAGGGGGTGCGTTCGACTTGGAGCTGGAGGTGCTGCTGCTCACGCAGGCGATGCGTGAGCGGGGCGAGGCGCCGCACCTTCTGTCGCTAGGTGGCGCGCTGAACATGTATTGGACGCCGGCGCAGCTGCTGACCCACCACGCCTCAAACGGGTGCAATCTAAACGCCGGCGACCTACTGGGCACGGGCACCATCTCCACGCACACGCCGGACGGCTACGGCTCGCTGCTTGAGGCCACCGAAGGCGGGCGCGAGCCGGTGCGGCTACCGTCCGGCGAGACCCGACGGTTCCTGGAGGACGGGGACGAAGTGATGCTGCGCGCCCGCACCACGCGCCGCCACGGCTTCGCCCCAATCGGCTTCGGCGAGTGCCGAGGCGTCGTGGTGCCGGCAGGAGAAGCAGCGGACCTTTCCCGGAACCTTCAGTAGCGTATTTGCCCCATGACTGCAGTCAGTGCTGGTCCTGAGCATGCAGTTCTGAGCAACTGATGAGGTGACCCCATATTGAGCAAATTCGAGGAGCCTACCTGCGGATCTACGATCAGCCGCCGCGAGCTGTACGTGGGGCGTCCCGCCATACCAATGCGGTGAGTGACCTAAGAAAAAAGATTAAATTCCAAATGATTGCCGCACAGGCTTCGGCGCCTTCGAAAGGCTTGCCTTAAGACTTCCCGAGCCCGAACGTGCTGGTCGTCAGGTCCTATAGCCCACAGCTGACTCAACAAGC
>JAABUK010013032.1_pt1 | contig 10471 bp, 10 predicted proteins | sample 5559141 | NCBI WGS metagenome assembly JAABUK01 (sample SAMN10711869, study PRJNA513367) | rock metagenome | isolation source: Antarctica rocks | place: Antarctica: Victoria Land, Pudding Butte nord | collected 2016-01-03
CCAGGGAAGCGGTCGAAGAGTTGGGTCGCCACAGAGGCACCCACGCCACGCCCGCGATACTTGCGCAGAACGAAGAATTCCTTCATGTCGCGCGTCTGTGGGTCACCCGAGAGATGGCTCCGATCATGGACGATCGCGAACCCGGCGAGTTTCCCATCAACCTTGATGAGGAAAGGGTGCCGCCACGGTTCAGTCCAGCAGCCATCAAGAATCTGATCGCCGAAGCGTCCATTATCGCCGACGTCCCACCCTGTGAACTCGCTGAAGTCATATAGGTACAGCTCGACCAAGCGGCTCAGGATCGGTCTGTCCTGCTCCGGCGCATCAAGGATCTCGGTTCGCACCGTCGTCACCCTGGTCCTCTGGCGCTGGCACGCCGTTGCCCTCCCGGCCCCGAATGTCAAGGCGCCCGCGTCGCCCTACTGCCAAGCTGACTCCTCGGTATTCTATGCTATCGCTGACTGCAAGTATGTGTCAGGGAACTCGGCTCTGCGCCACTCCTGGTGCTGCAAAGGCGGCTGGTGACGACTACTGGCGGCGTGGACGGCGCGGCCTGGCGGGCGCTGGCGGCGGGGTATCGCGCGCGACCACGGTCGCCAGCCACGCCAGGGACTGCGGCGACGCCAGCCAGGGCTCCGCCGCCTCCGCGGGGTGTAGGCGACCGCCTCGTCCTCGTCACCGAAGCCGACGGAGGCGGGGAGGCGGCGCGGCAGCGGCTTCCGGCCGAGCAGGTAGGCCGGCACGAACGGGTTGGTGGTCAGCGCCTCCCGGAGCGCCGCGTCCGCCGGCCCGCCCGCGCCATGGCGGCGGAACGCGGCCATGGCGCGGGTGTAGGCCCAGGTGGCGCTGCCCTCGTCCGGGTACTGCCCGAGCAGGTCCGCCAGCGCCGCGTCGTCCCTTGTGGCGAGGTGCCAGGTGGCGAGGGTGTAGCGCAGCCCCTGGTTGTCGCCGGGGTTGAGGCGCAGCAAGTCTCGCAGGTGGCCGAGCGCCGCCTCGCGCTCACCCAGGTGCCACAAGGCCGCAGCGAGGCCCTGACGCGCGCGCATGTATGGGCGGGTCTCGAGGATGCCCCAGAAACACGCCGGGCCAAGGCTTGGGGGACACATGCGGGTACTATCGCTGGCCGATAGCGCCTCGGCAGTTTCCTTGGGAGCGCGCGACATTTGCTCGCGCAGCCCCAAGCGCGATGCTACTTCATCGGCCACCGAAGCTACCCATATGTGTATCGGCTGTGCTGGCCGGGCGTGGGGCGTGGCGCCCACACCGCGCGACGGCACAACCATATCCAACACTACGCCTTGCCAGAGGGACCGCGACGTGGTGAAGCGGTGCCATATCTGCCATTAGTCCCGCCGATCGGACACCCGATTACGGCTGAATGTACGGCCCAGAACCCCTAGCGCGGGCGGGGGCCGAGGATTATCTTGCGGCTAACGGGATCCCAGGCACCACCGACCCGCCCTACCGTCGACGCCGCGCGGACGATGGGGTCGCCTCCGGCCCGGACTCGCGCGGTACGCAACTAGGAGGCATCATGCTCATTGCACTCAGCACCCCGGACGACGAGCCGATCAACGCGGATGACGTCACCCCCGACATGCGTAACGCGACCTCCTATCGCTGTCCCGCCTGCGGAGGCCCCGTACGCTATCGGGAGGGCGCGCGCATGACGCCTCACTTTTATCACCTCGGGCGCCCCCCCGGATGTCCGCAGTCGGGCGAAACCGAACGTCACCAGGACATGAAGCGGGCACTGGCCCGGGATATCTACGCCCACCGCGCCGATCTTGTCGTTACGATGCCCAACGGTTTCGCGTTTATGATCGAATGTCAGCACTCGGCCCTGTCGGCGCGCGAATGGGAAACCCGCACGCGGGATTATGCGACGGCGGGACACACTAAGGGCCTCTCACGGAATTAGCTATCCCGGGGTGGGTGGATAGCGATGAACCACTTGCCCAGGGTGGCGTGCCTGGTGAGGTGCGTCTCCACCTCGGCCCTGGCCATCTTGGTCAGGGTCACGCCGCGCTGGTAGGTGGTGGTCACGGCGGCCACCTGCGGGCGGCGACCTTTCCAGGTCATGGTGGCGGCGAAGCCCAGGACGGCGCCGAGCGAATCGAGCAGGGTCCCGTTCCAGTGCTGCTCCAGGATGCCCCAGCAGCGCTCGATGGCACACCTCGCCATATGATGCGGGGTCTCCCGCAAAGTTGGTGCTTCGGGGTCCTGAGTAGGGACGATGCCCTCGAAAACGGCCGAATGCAGGCCCAGCAAGGCTAATTCTCGACGGTTCTCGGCTCGCTGGCCCCACCAGCGAAGCGATCTTCCGTCGAAGCACCAACTTTGCGGGAGACCCGGGATCATATGGCGAGGTGTGTCTGAACGCGTCCGATACCGTGTAAAAAGTCGGACGCCGGGCATGTGGAGGAATCGGCATCCCCCCCGTTGGTCTCGGGGTGTCGAGGTGGGTGCGGTGGCAAGATCAACCTCCCGAACCTCACGCGCGACGTATTGCGGTGCTCGCTATGGGGACAGTGGCTCGGAGTTAGAGATAATGTGGGAAGGTCCGCGCGAAGTTGTCGGCGGTCGCCACCAGCCAGATGACGAGTGTTTCCGATTGCTGCTCATCCAGGAAGTTGCCGTCGCGCGTGACGATGATGCGACTGGCTTTCTTACCGGGGAGCTCTTGCCAATCGAGGACTTGGCCGAGCTTAGCCTCGATGTCGTCCCGCTTGGTCGCGAGCATGGCAAACAGCTCTTTATTGTTGGCGATGTAGAGTTCCACAGATACCTGCTTGCGTTGCGAATTGAGGATGGCCGCGATGTGCGCCTGGGACGAGCCGACCCTGATGTTGTACCAGTGTTGCGGTTGGGGTGTTTGCCAACTCTTGATATGTTTGGCGTGCTGCTCGCCGTACTCGCGCAGGCGCTCGAAGAACGTTCGCTGCTGGAGCTTGACTTCGCTGAGTGTGTTCCCCGCAGCGCTCTGCTTGACGACCTTCGCCCAGTCGTTCGGCCTAGCGATGATGTTGAAGCGGGGCGCGGGCGGCGAGTCGCCGATCTGCCACGCCTCGATCTGGAGGAGGAAGAAGTTCGTCTCCTGGTCGGTGTGCTCATTGAGCCAATTGATCGCCTGCTCGTGCTCCTCGCGGGCGCGCTCGACGATCCAGACCATCGCATTGCTTTGGAGACCGGCGGCGTAGGTGATGATCTTGCCGAGGTGGTCGTGGTTGGTCGGCTCAAGCTGGTTCTCGACGATCACCCGGCGGCCGTTCTCGTCCTCGGCGAGGATGTCCACGAAGAACTGGCCGACCCCCACCTCGGTCTGAATATTGACCAGGTCCATGCCGATCGTCTCGCTCAGGAGTTCGATATTCTCGGGCAGGGCGAGCCACTGCGTGAAGTGGAGCGCTTCATGCTTCCACACCTCCCTCAAAGACACTTTGGTCAGCTTGCCGAGCCGGAAAGTGCTCACAATCCAGCTCCCTCCTCGCCCGACATGATTAGTTCGCCACGGAAGGCTTTGGCCAGGATGGCTTGCGAGGTGTAGTCAATTCGACGAAATGCGGCCTCAATTCGACGTTCTTGGCGCGCAGCTATCTCAATTAGTGCGTAGAAGCGCTTCACTATTTCTCGCTGCTCCTCGATTGAACACAGTGGTACTGGGAGGCCACGTACTTGTGTAGTGTTTACCCGTGGTCTCGTTGCCCCATGAATATCGTCAGCTAGATTACAGTAGCTAGTCATAGACGCTAATTGCAGAGCTAAATAATGTCGGTCAATTATTGGAAATGGACGAAGCGTGAAGCAGTCAGCCTTGGCGATTGCTTCCGTGTCGAGAATATCTGGGAGAACGCATACTCGGACCTTCTCTTCTACAAACGAAGAGAAAATTATATCCCCAGACCGGACTGCATGCTTTTGAAGAGCACGGAATTTCTCTGGAGAGACAAAGGTTTGTTTCTCGCCAATGAACTTTAGATGCCCTATATTCTCCAGCCTTACGACCCGAGCTCCAGAACTCGTATAATCTGAGGACTTGAGATTTGACCCAAATGGTCCATCAAAGATGCCACCTGGGGGTAACAAATCTTCAACCTGGACCCATTTCCAACCCTCTGGTAGTTCATCAAGCTCGTAGTCGCTCAGACTACGAAGGTGTTTGGGGCTCTTACTTTTACCCAATTCTAAGTCAGAAGGAGAAGTCGATTTCTCTTCCCGCCAATCGGTAGTGAGACGGCCAGAGCAGGCGGCGGAGAGGACAGCCTGGCGGAAGCGATCGAGCGCAGTCTTTGCTCGGGATAGGTGCGCATTTGTACTTGCGGCGAGCGTTCTGGCGTGCTCAATACTCTGGACGATCGCTCGTTGCTGCCGCTTTGATGACGGAAACGTAATCGGCAGTGACGCCAGTGACTTCCAATCTACGCGGGGTAACTCAACGCCAGCAGAAAGATGGTGAGCAAAGTTCGCAACCGAGAGTTGGTTGAGAAACTGGGCCAGATAGCCAGGGTCGAGATAATCAGACTCGGTGAAGACGAGAAAGTCGGTCGAGCTGATGCCATCGAACGAAGGCCGAGCGACCTTGTTGAGGTACGGTCGGAGCTTGCCGTATAGAATGTCGCCTGCCTTAAATCTTGTCTTCGCACTCTTAACGTCCGAGCCGCGTCCGCGCCCAAGCAGCTTCATCGTGTGGGCCTCGACGTGCTCCAGACCGACGTAATACGCATCGGGAACTGTCGATGGTTCAACTTTGTCCTTCACGAGTTTCGCCGTCTCACCAAGCGGCTTCACTTCCCAGCAGTCGGGCAATTCGTATTCGTCGTTCACGCCTCGCCTCCAACCCCAGCACCTTCGAGCAGCCGCTGGATGTCAGCCAGGTCATCAAGCGCAAGGTGCAGCTCTTCCATCGCCTCGGTGATCAATTCTTCCGGTTCGGGCAGGTTGTCGGGATCGTCCAGTTCCTCGTCGCGTAGCCACTTGAAGGCGTCGAGCTTGTAGTGGCGGGCTTTGACCTCATCGATGGTGAAGCTACGCCAGCGATCAGCAGCGGAATCGTTCTCGTTGCGCTTGCTGCGGCCATTCGAATCATCGCCGTAGCAGGCCTCAAACTCGGCGAAGTGCTTGGCGCTGAGCGGCCTGCTTTTCTTAGTAATCTTCGGCACGTTGGCGCGGGCGTCGTAGATCCAGGTACGGTCAGTCGGTCGGCCTTTGGTGAAGAAGATGACGTTCGTCTTGGTACCCTCGGTGTAGGGGCTGAAGGTGCCGGGAGGGCAGCGTAGGACGGTGTGCAGATCGCAGTCCTCCATCAGCACCTTGAAGATGTCGCCGGCCTGCTGGGCAAACAGCACATTGTCCGGCACCACGACGGCCGCCCTGCCACCCGGCTTCAGGATGGTAAGGACGTGTTGGAGGAAGTTGAGTTGCTTGTTGCTGGTGGCGACGACGAAATCGTCGCGGTCGGGGTTCTGGTTTGCCCCCTTCGTGCCGAAAGGCGGGTTTGTGAGGATAACATCGTAGCGCTGTCCGGATGGTGCCTCGTAGATCGAATCAGCATTGGAAATATGCGGCTCCACCTGGTGTAGGTAGAGGTTCATCAGCGCGAGACGGCGCGGACGCTCGTCGATCTCCTGACCGAAGTAGGTCGAGGTGCGAATACGGCGGGCCAGGTCGCGCTCGAACGCACCACCGGTCTCGTTGAGGAGCCATTCGTAGGCGGCGACCAGGAATCCGCCTGTCCCGACAGCCGGATCGTCGATCGCGAAGTCGCGCGAGGCGCGCGGGTCAGGTTTCATGCAGCGCACCATGGTTTGGATGAGCAGGCGCGGGGTGAAAAATTGTCCCGCCCCCTTCTTCCCCTCGCTGGCGGCCTTCTCCAGCAACCCCTCGAAGGCCGCCGCCTTCACATCAACTTCGAGCTCAGTCCACTCCACCTCGTCGATTAGCTTGATTAGGCGTTTAAGGCTAGTTGGCTTGCGAATCTTGGCCTGCGCCCCGGAGAAGATGTCCCCGAGGATTCCGGTCTGCTTCCCTAGCTCGGCCAGCACCCGGTCGTAGTGCTCGACCAGGTCGCTGCCGCTGTAGGCGTCCAGCGTCGGCCAGTCGCACGAAACTTCGATCGGCTGCTCCGTGTGTGGGTTGAGCGCCTTATAGTTCGGCAGCGCGATCGCCCGCTCATCGGCCATCTTCAGGAAGAGGAGGTAGGTGATCTGCTCGATGTAATCGCCGTAGTTGACGCCGTCGTGGCGCAGCGTATGACAGAAGCCCCAGAGTTTTGCGACGATATCGGTGGTCATGCGGCAACAAGCTCCCTATTTACGCTTAGTAGTACGTCGGCAAGATGGCCGTCGAAGACGCGATTCGCCTTGCCCCAGCCGCCCCGGCTGGCCAGGACCGGCACGACGGCGAAGTCCTCCCGGTCGATGGTTAAATTCTGCACCAGGTGCTGGCGGATGTATTCCAGCCACTTCTTCTGGTCGTCGGTCAGGGGGCGCTGGTCGGAGACGCGGGCGATGGCGACGTTGACGCGCTCCTCGGCCGTCAGCAGCGGGTAGATATCGTCGGCGGCGCGCTTGACCATCGAGATCAGGTCCACGAGGGCCTTGTGATGCCGCACCGCGAAAGCCCGCTGGAGATTGCCCTCCGTGAAGCGTTCCGGGGCCTTGGTCAGCGTCTCACGCAAACTTTTCAGCGCCTCGGTGCTCCACTCCTGCGGCCGGGCGAGGAGGATTTGCAGCGCCTCGATGTGCTCGCCATTCTCCCGCACGAACCGCGCGAACGCCTGGAGGTAGTCCTCCGGCTTGTACTCCCGGCCGTCCGCCCCGCGTATCAGCCAGTCGGATTGTACCGTGTCGGTCACGCCGCGCGCGACGATGAAATGGCGGCCAGGGCGCTTGTAGTTGACCAGGAGGTCCTGAAAGCCGGGGTCGCGCAGGAGCTTCATGGTCTCGCCGAAGGAGTCCTTCACGCGGGCCTTGAGGGTGGACGCGAACTGACCCAGATCGCCATCGGGGAGGTAGGCGGCGAAATCGTCGCGCGCCTCGCCGGACATGGCCTTCTCGACGCGCTGGATACGCTTCACCAACCGGTTGACGCTGTACTCGCGGTCGCGGTTGGCCCAGATGTCCTCGATCACCTGGCCGATCGTCTTCGTGTCCGAGGCCGAGGGTTCGGCCGTGATGTCGGTCGTGCTGCGGAAATACTCCATGAGCGTGCCGTCGAAGCAGTCGAAGACGACGAAGCGCGCCTTGTCCGGGTACTTGTCCCCCCGGCGCGTCCCGCGCCCGAGCATCTGCTCGAAGAGGATGCGCGAGCGGACCGGCCGGAGGAACACGAGGAATTCGAGATCGGGGATATCGACGCCGGTGGTGAGCATGTCCACCGAGACCACCACCAACGGCTTGGGGCGGTTGCGGAACTCGCGGATGCGCTGGAGCGGCCGATCGACGCGGCCGGTGATCTTGGCGACGAAGCCCTGCCCGCGATCGAACACCTCGCGCGCCTGCGCCACCAGTTGGTCGGCGTGCGAGGTGTGCGGCAGGTCGTTGACGGCGAAGATGAGGGTCTTGGGGAAGCGCCCGTGCTCCGCCTCGTGCTCGTCGCAGTAGCGCTTGATCTCCTGCAATATCTTTTTGTTGGAGTCGGGCGCGGTGATCTTGCGCTCGATCTCGGTCGTATCGAAAACGCGCTCGTCCTCGAGGAAGTCGAATTGCTGCTGCCCCGACTCGGGGTCGATGCTGTCGATGGCGTCGCCTTCTTTGAGGAAGACGCCGTTCACGCGGACGTCGGATTTCAGCCGGACCACGTCGTAATCGACGAGGTAGCCCTCGCGCACGGCGCGCTCATAGTCGTAGCGGTAGGCCAGGTTCTCGAAGTAGGCCATGGTGTGCTGGGCCGGGGTGGCGGTGAGCCCCACCGTGATGGCGTCGAAATGGTCGAGCGTCCTGCGCCAGAGGGCGGCCTCGCTCGACGAGTAGCCCCGATGGCACTCGTCGGCGACGATCAGGTCGAAGGCGTGGATCGGGATGTTGAGCTGCTCCGCGTCGTCCTCCAGGGCCTCCTCGTCGGAGAATACCGCGCCGCGACCGAAAAGATTGATGGTCATGCGCTGGATGGTGGAGATATACACGAAGGCGGTGCCGGGTTTGGGGTCGGCCAGGTGGCTGTTTGGCAGGACGTTCGGGTCGAAGGCCTCGTCTTCCCCGAAATCCTCGCGCTGGAAGCGTTGGGAGTAGACCTCGTACAGGCTGTCGAACTTCTTGCCGGGCTCGGGCTCGAAGCTCTTGAACGCGCGCACCGCCTGCGCGGCCAGGGCCTTGCGATCGACCAGGAAGAGGACGCGGCGGGCGACGCCCGACTTCATCAGGCGGTAGACCTCGTGGACGGTCATCAGCGTCTTGCCCGTGCCGGTGGCCATCGTGACGAGCATCTTGCGCTGGCGGCGAGCGATCGCCTCCTCGATGGCGTTGGTGGCCTCCACCTGATACGGTCGGACGCGCGGGTGCATCGGGATGGCGGGCAGGCGGGCCAGCTCGGCGTCGAGGTCGCGCCGCAGCAGGTCGCGCAGCGCGTCGGGGGTGTGGAAACCGAAGACCTCGCGGGAGCGATTGCGCTCGTTGCGCACGTCGTGGAACATGATGCGCTCGCCGTTGGTGGAGTAGAGGAATGGCGCGTGGTGGCCGTCCGGGAGATCGAACGCCGTCTGAGCAAGGCCCTGCGAGTAGCGCGCGGCCTGGGTTAATACCCCCTCCGGCCCGACAGTGAGCTTCTTCGCCTCCACCACGCCGACGATATGACCGCCGTCGCACAAGGCATAATCGGCCGGGCCGTTCGCGGTCTCGTACTCCTCGACGGCCGTGGCCGCAAGGCTCGCCGCGTCCGTTTCAGGCGTAAATGGGACGATGTTGCCCCAATCAGCCTTGTTTAATCGTGGATCGATGCGCGCTTTGCGGGTGCGACGTTCGCTCTCTTGTGCGTGCACAGACTCCCCTTTACTCGCGAAGCGCATCCACCATCGAGTAGTCGTTTGTTTGTCTTGTTGTTCCATGTGTAGGTAATATATCCGTTTGGGCATTATACGACCAGCAACAAGCTATGGGGTATATCGCGGGCGAATCAGGGAGTATTTTCCTAGACATGGCAAAGGGCAGGCTGGTGGCCTGCCCTTATACGTGCCATTTACCCGTTTGTGGCCAGCTTAGCGAGCGCGCGATCTTCCCGCTCTCGCTTCGCCTGCCGCTTCGCGCGGTACTCCTGCCCATTAGCGAGACAGTCGCGGACGTAGCCAATGCCGCCATAGTACTCCCGCTCGGCGACCCAGGCGCGCGCCTGTGCTTCGCTCACCTGCTCCTGCTGCATGAATTCTTCAACCAACTCCTCATCGGGAGACACCTCGTTGTTGATGAGCTGGTCGAGCACAAACGGTCGCAAGTTCTTCGGATTGAGGTTTTTCATAACGGTGTTTCCTTGCTGTATTGCTAGGCCCATAATAGCATAAATCTATGTATTATGTCAAGTATTTGGGCCTTGTGACGATCAAAAGAGCCTCTCGCTTGTTGTGCCGTGTTAGCATGAATCTGCAATCATGATCAACCCGATCCCCGCCTCCCTACCGCCTTTTGCCCGCATGGCGCGCTTCGCCTCGACCGACGCGGCGCGCTCGGCCTACCAGGCCATCCAGGACTGCATCTTCCGGCATGAGGAGGTAGACCTGTCGGTCTACAATCTGGTCGTCGCGCAGGTGCCGCACGTCGTCGTCCTCGGGGAACAGCCCGGCACCGGCATCAACGACGAGCTGACGGGGTTGCTGGCGGACGGGGTGGCGATGCAGCTCCCGCCCGGACTGATCGCCGGGCTCGCCGAGCGACGCTCGCGACAGGAGGGACCGTGGTCGGAGCGGCACCCGGGTCTACCTGGCGAGTAACTGGTTTAGCCGAGATCGAAGCGAAACTCCTGATCACTTATTACAAACTGTAGAGTCACAACCTTTGATAGCTCATCGACCATATATGCGTTATCGGGCCATTCATCGATCAAATTCAATAATCCCTGCTTTGAATATTCCCTGCCGCTTACGGAATCAAGGAATTTACCTCGTTTAGATTCCTTTACTCTGTCTTTGGCGTAGGCACTTGTTCCAACGTATCCTGCCTCTGTCATAGCTTTAACCATTTCTGACAATTGAAATTATGTCAAGTATTATAGTTGGATTATAACATTCTTCTATTCTGCAACTTAGGCATCCCTCGTTCGCAGAACGCCCGATCCGCGAACGAGAGAATTACGGTAGATTAGTGGGCTCGCTGAGCACGCCCGGCCAACACTTCGGGGGACACATATTGGTAGCATTGGTGGACGACCGTGAAGCGTTACACGGGCGAAACAGCGTGGCGGCACGCCAAATTCATCGGCCAACGGTATGACCGGTATGTGTCCCCCTATGCCATGGCCGGGCGTGGGGGGGGGGGGGGGGTGGGGC
>JAABUK010013033.1_pt1 | contig 10470 bp, 14 predicted proteins | sample 5559141 | NCBI WGS metagenome assembly JAABUK01 (sample SAMN10711869, study PRJNA513367) | rock metagenome | isolation source: Antarctica rocks | place: Antarctica: Victoria Land, Pudding Butte nord | collected 2016-01-03
AGTGGTCAGTCTGGTTCTTACAACACCTGTATAACGAGCACCGGGTTTGGCAGCAGGGAGGCCAAAAAGGTCAAGAGCAAGGGGCCATCAATCAGTTTGCTGAAGAGCACAGCTTCCATTTCAGCCAGCATACGGGCATTGTCCCCTATGAGGTGTTCAACAACCACAGGTGAGCAGCCACCAACAGCTTTGTATCAGATAGCACCCGCCATGTATCCTGTTTAAGCAGTGGTCACTGCGTCAGTCCAGCCGTTGTTGCTTGCAGCGTATCAACACTCTGATCCTCTTGATTTGGACTTTGCAGGCTGCGGTACGAGCCTGGCACTTTTGTGGCGCATTATGCCGGTTGGGGCTCTAGCAGAGAGCGTTATGATCGCATAGCAGACGAGCTTGATGATCCCAACGTAAGTTTTCTCATGTAGCTGTGACGCTGTGTTTCTGTCAAAGACATATAGCTGTACTGTCAGTTCAGGTGATCGTAAGTGTTGGGCAGGTGAGATCAAAGCTACAGTCTCTACTGCATTTTGTCCATCACCGTGCAAGCGCTCAAAGTTCGATTGTGCACAGCACACACCTGTGCCACATTGCAGCAGTGAGTTTCATGCACATCATGCAACAAGCTCTTTCGGGAGCTGGGGTGGCAAAGCAGGTGCATAGAAATCTGCGTTTTCTGTGTTCGTGTACCAGAGCTTGTCATGGATGAAAGGTCCAAAGTGAGCTGCATGCACGGCCCACTCATGCAGCTTGCTGTCTTGCAGGCTATGTGGTCAGAGTTCTCTGAGGACAGTGTAGCAGCCAACAATGCGACACGTCAGTTCTGCACAGAGGCGCTGACTATTCAGGCTCCTCATGAACGAATGACCGACAGGTGGTGTCCCTACCCTGATTTGTTGCAGGATACCACCACTTAACTGGGCCCATAGTGCAATCACACTCTGCAGGAGATCATCTCATCTGTGTAGCAGGCAGCTATCTGCCCTTACCATGCCACCCGAGGTGCTGCACATCCACTTGACTTTCATTTGCATTGCACATCCCACAGCATCAGGTATGTAGCCTGGAAACTGACATGCACACATGTATGCCTGATGCAGGTTGATCAGAAGCCTCAGCACAGGCAAAGGTATTTTGTTGCTGCTTTCCAGACTTTGGGTTCCTTCTAGCCGCCTTGGTGGCATTCCACAATGGCCAATGACAGCTGGATTGAACAATGAAGACTTTGGAGATGCACTTTGCCATCAGAGTTGGAACATGACAGTCTCGTATTAGTCCGTGTGTACACATGTATATGTGGGTGAGTGAGTTTTGGGACAAAGTTTCTGCTCAGAGCCCGTCCTTGGCTCCCTTCTGATACACATGGAGCCAATCAGGCAGATTACAATTCTGCTGATGTGCTGCAAGGCAACAGCCAGTTGTGTTCAGTCCTCAGTTAGCATCTGTCATTTTGTTCTGCTAGATTTTGTATTTGGTATTTCATGACCTGTGATGGATCCTACTGTGTATGAAGCACCACATAGTCTTGAAGCCAGCATGGTGTTCGTGTGTACACAGGGACATGAAATGAATGTTCCTTTCACAGCCACCCTCTTGTTCTTTGCTGCAATGCCACCATGTGATTTATTGTATTGACCTACTGCCTGTTCTGACCAACCTTTTTGGGCTTTGTCTCACAGTCAGCACTGCCTCAGTTCCCCTGACTTGCACATTTTGTAATTGAGCTGCCTGTTACGTGCATTGTTGCATCGGCCTGAAGAAACTTCCAGTACAAAATTCACCAAACCCTAGTCCCAACTCAGGGTTGATGCACTTTATATGTTGAAAAGTGCACCCTGCAGAACAATTAATATCAGAATAGACAGGATCACCTGGCGCGCCAGTTGCGCGTTGTACCTCTTCGTGACGCATTCGCTTTTCAGAACAGCTACAATAGCCTTGTCTGAGCAAGAGGGCAGGGTCAGCTATCGTAAGTACACTTGCGATGCCTGCCCGTGCATGCCATCCATACAAGTAGACTCAGAGGTGCACACGCGTCTATGCATGTCCCATGTCAGCTGTTTGTTATGCATCCCTTATCACGTGTGACAAATCTGCATGCTTGGCTTTTTGGCAACGGTTTTTTAGGCCTGCGATCATGGTGTTCTCCGGAAAGCGCAGCAGCGTCTGTCAGCCCTGCTTGGTTGGCCTTCGTGTGATTGAGTTAGAAATGGCGCATTAAACGTGCTTGTTGGACACATGCACTGCATTGTCATTGTTAGCCTCGGCTTGCGTGCTTCGTGCCCAACCTAGCTTCCAGACTGTTCTGGCCATACCGCTTACGCTACTTTTGCAGGTCCCAAGGCTATCGAGCTCTTGAGAGCTCGCTTGAGCTTGTTGTATCTTACACGCTCTCACCACGGAGTCCATACACCAGAACCTTATCTTGCAGCACCCCAGCCATGTCTGGCACTATACACAACCCTATACGTGGTCCATACACGAAACAGGCCTTTGGCAAGTTTCTGCACAAAGGCGAGGACGCCTGGCTTCAGCAACCCAAGCTCTTGTGGAAACCCAAGTCAGACAGCAAAGGTGCTGCAACAATGAATTTGCTTTGCACCCAAAGCCTGCTGTAGTGCTATGTGTCAACAGATTGAGAGGTCAATTGGAATGCAGGTGTCAGCATTGGCTATGATGTCTTTGGGGTGTTTGATGGTCACGGCGGCAAGCAGGCTGCAAACTTTGCTGCGAAGCATGTGCTGCCAACACTCCAAGAAGAGCTAGCTGACGTAACCCTCACATCAGAAAAGGCAGTGCCTGAAGAGCTTGAAGCATACAGCCAATTGTCTGCTGAAGACAAGCTTGCTTGGCACACTCAGGATGCTTTGGTGCAGCAACTGCCAGCTGCTCTTGTGAATACCTTCCGAAAGGTCCAAGAGCAGTTCCATGAGAACACTCAGGTGTTGCTGCCCACCTTTTCAAGCACTTGCTGTCTCTCCTTACTGTGGCATTTTGGCCACTGACCCGCTGACACCATGACTTCACTCATAAGGTCATTGGCTGCATGGCAGCGCTGGGTGTTGTGCCTTCTCTGTTTGCTATCTGATGCTGCTTGCCTGAAGCTGCACTGCATGCTCGCTCACCTCACGTGTCTGCTTGCTGTGGCTACATGCTCAGTGTTGCCTCATGACGCAGGTTTCTGGTGCAACTGCTACTGTTGCTGTCATTGTGGGTTGGGATCTTGTGGTCGCAAGTGTCGGTGACTCAACAGCTTACCTGGACACCGGTGCTGAAGTTGTTCAGGTCAGTTCAGTTTGAGTCTCCATATTTTGCACCTCTTCTTTCTGTTGATGCCGTGTTTGCTGCTCAATCCTCAACGTGTCTGGATCACATCTTTTACAGCACAGCTGTGGTCTAGCTTCTGCGTATGCTGATTTCAAGAGCACAATAACTACAACATGTGCCATGAGACACAGGTCACTGACAACCAGCAAACAGCAGGCATCATTCTTGTGCTGCTCAGCATGCACCCATCTGCCTGCTCTTCTTCTAAGGCTTCTTTGCAACCCTCTCAGTCACTTCCAGGATCAACTGCAGATGCTGAGCATTGCACTTGTTGTCAATCACTGACTTGACAATGACTGTCGCAGTTGCATCTGGTGACCTGCTCCATGTGTAGCTGGTCAGCCAGAATCAGCGCACCTCTGCTTTGTCACTGTTGCCCACAATGTTGTTTGCTGACCTGTAGGTCAGCGACACGCACCGACTTGATGATAACAAGGCTGAGAGGAAGCGGTGTGAGGCTGCTGGATCTGAGGTGTGCAAGAGCACAGTAGATGGCAAGCCTGTCGGGCCTGACAGGGTCTGGCCGGGGGGTCTGGCCATGTCCAGAACCATTGGTGACTATATGGTGAGTCCTGCAGCAATGTTACATACAATTTGCCACATAAGCAGTCTACATATACACAAATATATATATATTCCAATTGCAATGTACATGAGCCTGCCAACGGCCAATTGCCCTATGGTCTGTGAAGATCACGCTATTCAGCATGTTAGACACACCTCAGTTTCTCTGTTAGCACTGACTCCACAAGAATTGCATCATGAAGTTGCAACCTTCATGCATCTTGAGCCTGCCATGCCTTTGCAATCGCCCTCAGGCGTCCAGCCTGTACAACAACTGTCTTTCCTGCGTTCACAGCCATCAAGGCTATGTATGATTTTGAATGAGCATTACGCAGCTGAGTTGCTATGCTCAAGTTGGCATGGGCAGCATGACATCACCAAGACACTCAGGCCAGCCATGTATAGTACTGCAGCCTGCATGCACAGGGTCCTGACTGGAAACGTCAACTGTTTTGGCAGAATTGGCAGCCTGCATTGCTTGACTTCTGGCTGCTGTGTCTGCGGTGCAGGCAGGAGATGTGGTACTGCCAGAGCCAGAAGTGAGGAGAGTGGCACTGCCCAGCAAGGGCGCCAGGCTCATCATCGCCTCAGATGGGCTCTGGGATGCCGTGAACCCAAAGACTGCTGCTCACCATGTCAGAGGCATGCAGGCCGGCAAGGCTGCTGGAGAGCTGGTATGTAGCTCATCCACCCTCCTGGAACATGATGCATGTGCTGTGTCAGTGGCAGATCTGTAGTAGGGCTAGTGTGCTGACGGTGGCCATTGTGACTGCAAAGCATTGTTGCCATGCAAAGATTTCATATGGAAAAGCACTCTGCACAGCAAGAACTGCATAATATAGCACTGAGCGTCTGTTATGCGAAACAGGGCATTGATGTTCCTGTTACAAACTTTACAAATTTGATTCCTGTGTGCAGTGTTGCAGAAGTCAGGAGCTTCACATCCCGTCAACACAATTGGTTCCATTCCATGTCACAACATATCACATGCTTGACCCCTGACCGCATGCCATCTGCACAGGTTCAAGCAGCTTTGAAATCCAAGGGTCTGCGTGATGACATCACTGTGTTAGTCATCGACGCCATGCCTGATGACTCATTTCGACTGCCACCCTTCCTGGCCAAGCAAAACGGTGGATATGCTGTCACTTTGGAAGACGTTGGGTCTGTGGACTGGCACAAGCCCCTGGATGAAGCTGCTGCAGCAGATGCTTGCGCCAGCAACACATGGTGAGCCTTTGTCATGTGTTGCCAGTTTTTGGGCAGTGTTGCTGCAATTTGGCAGCATTTGATGTCTCAGTCATGCATGCCACCTGTGTACGCATGGCTTGCTGCACTTTGGGAGCATTTCATGTCTCAGTGGAGTCATGAATGTGATCTATGTAGCCATGGCTTGCTGCAAAAGCTGCTGAGCTGCTGCATTGCTGGCCAAGACGGACAGAGCACCTGCTGTGTTGCAACACGCACTCTTGCCACCTGTTGTTGTCCATGATGCAATCCACCTTTGTTTCCAACCCATTTGCGACTTTTCCCAGTCTTGAGCATCATGATCATGTCTTGCAGCAACATATGCATTAGTATACTTCAGCCCCCCATGAGTACACTGTAAGCTGAGATCATGACATTCTGATTGGCAGGCAGCGCCGCACTGCAGCTGTTCAGGCCCAATTCAAGCTGACCCACGCAGCAGACAGTGACCATAGCTCAGACACAAATGCTGCAGACCTCCAGTCAGCTTGCTCAGACTCAGCAGCAGACTCAGCAGCATTTGAGACCCCCTACATGTCTCCTGAGCCCTTGCTTGAGGAGGACTCATCTGAGTGGGAGACAGTTCCTGTCAAACCCAAGAGGGAAGTCCCAACTACCGCCTCAGCTTCCATGCCTGACGGCTGGGCTGAAGAAGAATCAAGTCAAGGTGAAGCTGGCCAGTGGGAGATTCCTCATAAACAGACCAAGCTGAGTCATCAGCCCGAGGGCTCACCTGAGACTGCAACTGCAATCAAAGCCATGCGTGATGGTGACACAGCCTCTGGCAATGGCAGCGCTGCTCCTGACAGCAGACAGAAGCGACCAAACCGAGGCAGGGGCCGGGGTAGGGGTCAGAACAGGGGGCGTGGCAGGGGGCGTAATGATGGCAACAGCAATGATGGCAGACGCCGCTATGACCACACACAGCAGGGTCAGAGCGATGACAGACAGGATAGTGAAGCATTTTCAGCAGCACGGCAGCAGCACAGCCTAGAAGGCGACGTGGCATCCAGTTGGGGCGCTGAAACAGTTTTCCCTTTGGCCCAGTCCCCTCTCATGCCCTCTCCTCTGGACAGCTCCTCCAAAAACAATGTACCTAAGGTCCTTACCGTGCCCAGGCAGCCTCATACCAGAAGCATGAGCAATGCTTCCTCCAGCAAACAGCAGCAGCATCAGCAGCGTGGCAGAGGCAATAGGGGTGATACCAATAGCAGGGGTAACAACAGAAATGGTAGGGGCAGGCAGAACAGGCCAGAACAGTATGTACAGCCTGGCCCGATGTATCATAAGCCAGAACAGCCTGCCAGCCAGAACTTCAGCTTTGGCAGCTTCGGGGCTGACGATTTTGGCAGCACCTTTGATGCAAGCAAGCCAATCCCTGCTACAGCCAGTGCTATCTCTGATGGCAACAGTTCTGCTCAAGTGTACCAAGATGGAAGTGACAAGGTGCTGAAACAGCATTCCCAACATGGGAGATTCCATGGTAGGGGTAGAGGCAGGGGTAGGTCACAGGGGCGTGGCCGTTCAGGCAATTTTGGTAAAAGCAGGCACGATGGCCATTCAGATTCACGTGCCCCTGCCGCAGTAGCCTGAGCTGCATTTATGTACCTGCAAGACTGAAATTACTGGTTGTTTTGTAGAACCTGCAGTTTCAGAGTAAACAATTTTGTACATCTTTCCAGGAGCGAATTCAAGCGTTCATGTATCTTCAAGAGGTGACTTCAAGTCTCGAACTGTACTAAAGCTCCTTGTAATCTTGCTGAGAAATTCATGCTGCGTACAGAATCTCTTGCTCTGACTTGCATCGATCGACTTGCATAATTACAAGTACTTGTGGCACAAAGGTGCTTTGATTGGTCGTCCAGTAGCAGCTGTAGTGTCATTCACTGAGAAAGAAGCCATGTTGTCAACCATGCAGTGTTGTCTAAAAGCGGTTTACATTGCATGTGCGATCGTTTTCTTCAGATAGTGCACAATCAAACATGTGCTGAAGGTTGACTGGTCATCAAACTGCAGCAGTTGTTCTTGAGTGGGATCCCACGAAATGAGCTTCTACAGCAAGCAAAAACACTAAGTAAACGATTAGCTAGGTAGCACACCAGGTAAAACAGCAGCTGGATTTGGCAACAGCGATTTGCCATGTAATATGAAGCCTATGCTATTGACAAATCCGTGAGCTGTGCACAAGAGAGTAAATACACAAGTTGAAGCACCGGACAGGCTATTTACGATCAGCCCAAATTGCCACGTGCAATGATGTAGCTGCCTGCTACACAGGCTGCCCACGTGTTGTTGCCGCCTGTCAACGCTGCTAGCACTCCTGTGAAGCCAGCATTGTAATCCACAGCCACCTCATTCTTCACATAGTCAGACCGCACATCAACGTATGAATCATCAACCCCAGGACCTGCATCATGTCAAAGCAAGCCAAGCTGTCAGTAGACCCGGCTGGCACAGCACATTCATTTTGCCATTCATGTGCGACTGATCGCATTGCTGTCAGCAGCCTTCAACAATCCCTCAACATTGCAACACGTTGTACTGCATTGCGACCGGCACTGCGCTACGACTGTCCATGCAACATTAGGCATACAAAGTAGAGCTGCATGGCAAAACATGTGTCGCAGAGGTTTCATATCTACATGCATCACTCTGGATGATCATTATGGTGCTGCTGAGCCAAAAGCATCACCTCCGACCATTGCACCATAAAGAACTTGAGGGTTGGCAGTGTCAGCATTGTAGTTGTCAAAGGTACATGTGGCCGGCTCATCAGGGCATGAGGCTGCCCTATGGTGGCACTGCACAGGAGGGGTCTCCCCAAAGCCCACCACAAAGCTGTGTCCCACCCCATCTGACCCCAACGTATACTTCATCTGGGATCGTGCCCAGCATTCGTAGCGGTTGGAGTTCACAGTGTCAGTTGCTGCAGCAGCAGAACAGATGCTTGTCGAGACAGTAGCCAACACTCAGGAGCTGATTTTTGCATCTGGGTTCTGCACATTATTCTGGATTGCACAGTATCCTGCACATTATTCTGGATTGCAATTTGAGTGGTGAACCAGCATGACCAACAGAAGATTGAGTTGCATCGGCAGCAGATTGGCAACAACCCAGAACAAGACGCTTGAGAGCGAGACAAGACAATGCCTGCTACCAGGACCCTTTGCTTTCTAGCCCATTCAACCAAACATTTTGCACACACGCCCTACCAACCCCCCGTCATGCCCATGCAGCCTTACCAACACTGGTGCCCTCATGCACAGCATACATGCAGAGCACACATGATAATTGCTGGATGATACAGTATTAGGGCAACTTATGCATGAGCCACAGCAACTTACTGGCAATGTATTGGGACCAGATCTCAGCAATGAGGGCAGCATTCATGGTGTAGCGCAGGGTACCCCACTCGCTGACCCATGCCAGGCCTGCTGGGGTGTACTGGACTGGGCTGGTTCCGGTCAACCAGGCCTCCAGGAATCTGGACACCTGCAAGAGAGAAATGAAGTATGACATCATGCTGAGCTGCCAAAACAAATGAAGAGCAGACAGTTTGGGCTGTGTTGATGACCAGCAGCCAACTGACAAGAAGCAGGGCATGGACCAGGACAAGAAAAGGGTGAGTCTGAGCATGGGAAGAAGAGGAGCATGCCCCAAGGTGGTGGCGACTCTGTTGGCCCTGGGCAGACAAGGATCTGTTAACGATAATAATAATAATCACAATAACAATGACAATAGTAATAAACAAGCTTTCCAGCTCACGACGAGCTAGGTACAAGCAGGACAAGTCTTGTCTCTCCAAAGCAAATGTTGCAAAGATGTGATGCATGCACTGCACAGAAAAGTTCACCTGGTGGAACAGTCACGTGAAGGGCTTACAACAAGATGGACTAGATACACTACAGTGCAGACGCAGAACCTTAACAAGACTAAGCACAACACAGTTGTTGCCTTTTGGCAATCGTGAAGGAGGGCTTGTGAGGCTGCAACCTGAACCGTGTCCACAAATGGCAATACACACAGACGAGCTTGATGTTGATTCACTGAATACTTTGGCTGCCCAGAAGAAAGAGACACTGTGCGGTAGGGCAAGTAAAAGATGCGCATCAGGAAGTGAGTGTAACATAAACCACCTGTATGAGGTTTGAGGGATTCAGGCTGTTCCACATTGATGCTCAGTAAAATGGGCAGCTTGGACATCAAAGACAGACTTACATACATTGTTGATTGCCCTGGATGAGATGCACATAGCTCACATAGCATCAGGCTGGTAGTGGGAAATCTCCTCCATTACTGAGATGAGTTGAGTAAGTTACCTCAGAAGTGTATGTGGCACTGCCTGTGAACTGGGCCAACTTGACTTGAGTACCCCAGTACGCACAGTCCCACACATACGCAATGTAGCCCCCACCCCCTTCCTCGTTGATGTTGCGCTGGTTGTACGCCTCAGCATCCTGTGCACACATGTGCACGTCAGTCTTGGCTTCCAATGTTGCTTGCCAGCAACCATGTGAAATTTTTCACAGCAAAAAAGCGGATGTAATACAGCTGCACAGGCTGAATCATCACAAATGCAGTTGTTTGCATGCAGAGACCCCCCTCACTGACAGGATGACATGGTGCATCATATGCATCAATCCATGCATGATGCAATATACAGACACACACACGCACACACACGCACACATCCTCACTGACAGGGTGCATGTCATGCATGAATTCATGACGACGTAGGACACACACACACACACACACACACACACATAGTATGCAAAGAGATATGCTGGCTTACAGTGAGGAAATGCTGCTCGCCAGTCCTCTGGTACATCCAGGCGGCTGCCCAGGCAATGTCATCCAGGTAGTTGGAACTGGGGTACACGTACGCCTCGCTGATGCTGTCACTGTACTTGCCTTCATAGGCTGTTGCAAACCTGCAGCCATCATACACACATCAAGGCAATGAACAGCAGACGTGCACGCATTCCAGCCTGCTATTGTGCTGTGAGACCTGCAGTTCTACTTGGCTTACTGACTTGCAGCACCCACCCACCCGCATACACAGAGCACACAAGTACAAGATTGCACCATGCTTACATCCTTCCTGAAACCCATGTACACAGTAAAGTGCCTGAACCCTAATCAGTAACACCCACAGCATGCATGACACTTCGCTTGCACATGTTGTGCGCTAGGTCTGTTTATCAGCCAAAAATCTGCAAGACTTTGTAGCTACGTTGAATTACTATCCTGCAACCTCACACCAAAAACTAACCTGGCACAACTGACCAGGCGTGGCCATGCAAACACTGCATGTGCCACAACACAGCGCTGACA
>JAABUK010013034.1_pt1 | contig 10470 bp, 10 predicted proteins | sample 5559141 | NCBI WGS metagenome assembly JAABUK01 (sample SAMN10711869, study PRJNA513367) | rock metagenome | isolation source: Antarctica rocks | place: Antarctica: Victoria Land, Pudding Butte nord | collected 2016-01-03
GGCCGTCAGCCGCTGGGCGACGGCATAGCGCGTCAGCCCGTCTTCGACATACCAGGCGAAGATCTGCCGCACGACCGCGGCCTGCGCCTCGTCTACCCGCAGCGTCGCCGGGTCGCGCGGCGCGCGGGGATCGAGCAGGTAGCCGGACGGCGGCGTGCTCCACGGGAGCAGCTGCCCGGCGCGCAGTTTCGCCAGCCGCCCGCGCCGGGTGCCGTCGGCGATGACGGTGCGCGCGTACTCGGCGACCGCGCCGCGGATCGGGATGACCAACGCGTCCTGGGGGTCGTCGCTCGGCGGGCGCTCCAGGAAGATGACCTCGCAGCCGGCCCGGGCGAACTCCTCGAGGAGCCAGACCTGGTAGGCGTAGCGGCGCGCCAGCCGATCCGGGCTCACGACCAGCAGCACGTCGACCGCCGCCCGCGCCACGGCGTCGCGGAGCCGGTCGAGTCCCGGGCGGTCGAGCCGCGCCCCGCTCCAGCCCTCATCCCGGTATAACTGCGCCTCGGTCAGATCCCAGCCACGTTCGCGCGCGTAGCCCCGCAGTGCCGTGACCTGCTGCTCAATCGTCTGCCGCTCGGTCTGCCGGTCCGTCGAGACCCGCGCGTAGGCCGCCACGACCTTGCTCATCACCGTGCTCCTCTCCCCCTTGTGCCGCCCGCGCCACCGGCTCCGGAGCGAGCAGCAGCCGGAACGCGCGCACCCAGCGCCGCTCGGCGTCTGTCGCCCAGACCCAGGAACGCCCGAGCCGCAGGTCGTCGTCTGCTCGTCGCCTAGGCATCGCACACCTCCTCGATGGCAATGCTCAGGCCGCAGCGCGCGCTTGACCAGGCCCTACACGCGGCGGTCACGCCGCCGACGCGACTCCCACTCCACGCGCGTCGTGCGGGTCAGGCCGAAGTGGTGCATTGTGATGATGCCATCTTGCCGCCTTTCGCTGATCCGCATTCGGCTTTTCCTGACCAACGGCGCGCACTGTTGGCCGTCGGCAATGACGTTGCGACGGCGGACAGCGGGTGCGACCGATCCGCCCATCCCAACGCATACAACAAGCGGAGGGCGATCATCGAATGGCGGCAACACCCACCAGGTTCTGGCGAGGTGTGAGGCGCACCACCACGAGCGCGGCGTCGTGCCGGTCCCCGCCCGGTGCCACACTGCCACCGGCTGTTGCTTGTCCGTGGCGCTGGCCTCCGCCTGGGCCAGCGCGTCGAGCAACCACAGCGGCCGCGTGGCGCGGTCCTTGACTTCCAAGGCGAGCCAAGGGTGGGCAACGTCGGGCTGGTCCCCGCGACCGCGCCCGCTCACCAGCACACGACGCCCACCCAGGAGTCCCGCTATCCGCCGCTCGGTGGCCTTCCAGCGCTTGTCGGGCATTACCTAACCCCCTGGCCGTCCCCGGCCCGCCCCGGCCCGCAGGACGAGCCATATACGGTACGCACGACGAGCAGGCCCAACGGGTAGCGGCGGCTGAACGCAGCCGTCGTCAATGTCTCCCCGGTCGCGGCCACCGTCACCACGTCGGGGCCGGTCCCGCTCACGGCGTCCGCCCGACAGACGCCGACCACGCCCTTGCCCCCGTCGCCGCCCTTGTCGCGCTCCAACTTCAGCAGCCGCTGCTCCACGCTCATGCCGTCCTCCTGTTCAGTCGTCACCGGCCGCCATAACCGGTATCGCCGCGGCGGCGACGTCGTTGCTGTACCCCTGACCGGAGCCAGCACACACCGCGCAGTAGCGGTCGCCGCGCGCGTCAATTCGCCGGTCGCAGCCGTGCGCCAGACAACGCGGGCGCTGGTTGCGGGCGACCGGTTCGGGCGTAGGGGTTCCTTGCCGATCCCACCCGGCGACAACACACGCTACACAGTATTCGGCGTCGTCCGTCAGCGTCTGATCGCAGCGATACAACGGGCTGTCGTGGTTCATGCAGGGCTTCGGGACGGGGAATTTCCTGTATCCGTCATCTTGCCCGATACAGTCGGACGCCACAGCGTGCCCCGCTGTTAATAGGCGTGGTCGGTTTCCTGTATCCGTCATCTTGCCCGATACAGGAATTGTGACGGCGGCGGGCGCGGTGTTCGGTGGGATCACGTCCATGATCGCCGCCCATGATTCCCCACCGGCCGTACCCGTCATCTTGCCCGATACAGGGCTGATGGCGATGTTGCGCCGGTCGAGCAACTCCCCACAGTCGCCGCAATGGATGCTCACGGTCTTGCGGGCCGAACCGCATTTCGGGCAGGGTAGGCGCTTGCCGCCCCAGGTCTTGCCCCCCTTCGTCGCGGGGGCGGGGGTCATCGTCACCAGGGTGCGGAGCGTCTCGGCCGGGGTCGCCAGGAGCTTGACGCGGGTCGTCGGTCGCAAGGTCACTTCGCCGGTATCGGCGTCAACGTAGCGGTCAGTGACGAGCTTCTTGTCGAGTAGCCCCCAGGTCTGCGCGCGGGTCAGGTGGTCGGAGACCGCGCCGGTTCCCTTGCCTACGGCATCGGCCAGGCCGGAGAGCGGGAGACGAGCGTACCCCTCGTCGTCTTGCGGGGCCGTGTCATACGCCAGCGCCACCGCGACCAACGTATCGCGCTCGGTCTTGATGTGCGGGTTCCGGCGGACCTGGATGACGTTGGAGAGCATCTCGGTTGCCGCGCGTCGGCGTCGGCCGTCATCGCCCATCGTGCGCTGTTGAGCGGTCACGGTCTGATGGAGGTCCACCGCGAGGCGGGCCAGTTCGTCATGCGGCAGTGCCAGATAGGCGGCCAGGAGGTCGCCGGTGTCGGTGTCCGGCGCGCCGTCGCGCGGGATCCCTGCGATGGGTGGTGCGGTGCCCTGGTCGCCACCCGGCAGGTGATCGGGGGGCGTCTGGTGCGGCCGGAGCGGGTCGTAATACGTGCCCTGCTTCGTCGCGGCGGGCGCGATACAGTGCCGACGTAGCCAGAGCGAACCGGCGCGGGGTTCGTCCCACTTCGCGCGGGCCAGGCCGGAGGCGCGCATCAGGCGTTCCGTGCGGGTTTCGTCGCCCTGCGTCCAGAACAGGAGCCGCCACGCGAGGCGGTAATCGGCCTGGCTGGCGTTGTCGCCCGCGTCGGCCATGTCGCCGCGCCAGAGTCGCTCGAAAGCGTCGTTGCGGCGGGCGCGGTCGAGCAAGGCCGTGTCGTCGAGGTCGATGGGCTGCGGTGCCACGCGCGCCGGTCGCGGTGCCGGTGCCGGGAAGTATTCCGCGAGGAAGGCGTCGATAGCCTCCTGGCGCGGCTCGATGGTGCGGATTGCGCCCGGTCCCAGATGGCCCGTGAGCGTCATCTGCCGCGCGTGACCGTACATCTCGATCCCGCGCTCCTGGTCGTTATGCCCGGCCGGTATCGCGCCGCGCACCAGGATGCGCAGTCCGGTGCCGCTCACGGATGGTCCCCAGTAGCAGGGGGCGAACAGGGCGATGATGTCTTGTGCCCACGGGGCGATGGTGCCGGTATCGCGGTCGTGGCACCCGTCGAGGTCCACCGCGACGATCTGCCAGCGTTTCGCCAGCATCAGGGAAATACCGTGGCACCCGTGGGCGTCGATCCCGGCGATGGCCTGATCGAGTCGTCCCCAGGTGCCGGGGTTATTCGCCATCGCCAACTTGCCATTGTGTGGATTGATGGGCAGCTTGTCGTACTTGCCGGGGCGGTCGGGTTTGGGCCGGAGTTGGAACGAGACGAAGGCGGATTCGGCCATCACCCAATCATCGGGGAGTCCATCGACACAGAGCGGCAGGTCGGGGGCGATCAGCGTCGTGTTCGTCGTGTTCAGCGTCGTGCTCACCGCCCACCTCCCCGTGCCCGCTCACCGCGTAGCAGTATTGTCGCGTCGGCTTTTGCCGTGTCGAGCGCCACGCGGAGCGCCGTGTCATAGGCGTCGAGGCGCAGCCGTAAGACGCGCCAGCGGTCCCTAAAGCCCAGCCCAGCGGACAGGACAATCGCGGCGGCGTAGTCGGCGGCGAGGGCCGCGAACATGCTATTCAGTTCGGCTGTGGTGAGAATGTCGGCGGGGTGCCCGCACCGACGGAAATAGGGTGTGCGCGGTGCGGTGGCCTCGGGGCGTGGTAAACTTGTCATAATGTAAATAGCGCTTTCTAGCGGCTATCACGTACTACGACGGGTTTGGTCGGTACGTGATAAGATCGCCGCATACTGTTCCAACGCCTGCGAAACGTTGGTGCGGTCCAGTTTTCAGGGAGCCGGTGGGGGGGCTTGTCACCACATAAACCCCACCGGCTACTTCTTTGCCTCACCTGATAGTGCATTCCTCCTTCGCTACGCTGCTGTCGCCACCGCTCGGGCGCTACGTCCATCCTACGAGTCTACGTCTCGTTTTTTCGATCTGCCAGGGGTATGTGTGTCCGGTTTCCCCGGTTTCCGTACACGCAGACTGTGGTCGTAGAGTGTGCTCGGTTTTATACCGTTGCGGCGTGCGGCTTGGCGGAGACTTAATCCCCTCTGTTTTATGGAATCCTGGGCGCGAGTGCGCTTCATGTCAGCAATATTCCGCCGTGTGTCAATGACGAGGGCTTGGGCTTCCTCACCGGTCGTGCTGATGGTGCTGATCATGATCTCACCATGGTGGATAGCTACTGCGGTAAGCAAAGCGGCATACAGACTTGCTCGTAGGGTTGGTGTAGTGAAACTAAGGGCCAGGTTGCTACTCGCGATGTCGAAGGTCAAGCCGGGAACGAGTGCCCCGCTCTGCCATAGTTCCGCATTGAGGATTCTGAGCATAAACGGAGTTGTCGGCTCGGGTGGGCCACTTAACTCAAGGTATCGACTTAGCGTAAGTACTTGTGCCTCTAGCAATAAAGTTTGATCAAGCAGCCCATAGCGGCGATTACGACACCCGGCGAGACGCTCGTCGCCAGGGTTGCCGTATGCCGCAGCACAGTAGGCACAGTACGACTGACGCAGCGCCTCGGCGCTACCTGGATCGTTTACGTCTGTGTCCCGTAATGCCTCGAGGATTGCAAGCGGAGTCGGGTCTTGCGTCTTAGTCTTAGCCATGGGGGCTGCCTCCTTTCAGGCAAGGGCGCGCTCGGGCCGGTGGTGGAAAGGCACCACGACGGGGATCAACCGTCTACCGGCCACATGAGCGCGTGCGGGCAGTATACCCCCTGCCAACATTGCCAGAGGATATCGCCGGGGGTGCGGGCACAAGAGAAACCCTCATCTCACGTGAGACGAGGGTTATGCTCTGCCCCCGTGCGCGTGGGACCGTTGATCAGCTGAGGAACGAGATGAGCAGCGGCCGCACGGATTAGCTCTGCCCCTGTGCGCGTAGTACATGCGCGACCCATGATCGCGCATGTACTGATCGATCTCAGCGGCAGAGCCACGTGCGCGAAACTGCCGCTGAGACTTTCACGCCAGCGGGAAATTTCACCCGCCTGACCCTGCCCGCTGATCTTCCAACGCCGTCAACCGCTCTTCCAGCACGCCGACGCCATAGGCCTTGGTGATCGCCCCCGCGAGACTGGCCATAGCCGACGCCTGGCGCGGGTCGAGTTCCCCCGCATGGACTTCGTTGAGCGCGTCGAAGAGGCTGCCGATCATCGGCCGGAGGCTGGCCGGTACCAGCCGGTCCAGTCGCGTGCGGCTGTTGCTATTCGCCCCGCCCTTCCGTCGCGCCTGGTCGCGCTCGGTCGCCCTGGTGGGGTCGTGGGCATAGCAGAAATCGCCGGTGCCCATGACGGCCACACCACACGGCGTGCCGTCCTTGCGTTGTCCGGTGCAGCGCTTCGGTATACTTCGTCTCGCTTCGGCCATGCTGTCCTCCCCCGCTTCGCCCCGGTTCGCCATAACGGCTTTTTCCGCGTCCCAATACTATAAACCCTGAGTAGCGATAATCGCGACTTACCGCTACTCAGCCCCCGGTTTCGCCGCCGCCGAACCAGTCCACAAACGCGGCGAGGCGCAGCACCACGAGCGCGGCGTCGTGGTGCTGCGCCCGGTGCAGCACCGCGACCGGCAGTTGCCCAGGCGTAGCGCTGGCCTGGGCCTGGGCCAGGGCGTCGAGCAACCACGCGGGCAGCGTGGCGCGGTCCTTGACTTCCAGCGAGAGCCAGGGGTGCGCAATGTCAGGGGCGTCACCACGTCCCCGCCCGCTCACCGGTACGCGCCTACCAGACCTCGCCAACGCATTGGGGCGCGCATTGTGGTCGCTTCGGTGGCCGACCGGCAAGCGTAGTCAACAGCGGGAATGGCGTTAGCACTCACTATCGATCGGCCACCAATATGACCGACAGGTGTACCCCTAACCTCTGGCGAGATCTGTTCCCCCCGTAACCGGTAGATCACGTAGTACCCATCGCCCGGCCCGAAGCGCACGCCTGGTACTCCAGGCACTGCCTTGCCGTACACCCTACGCCTATTTCGGCAGCGCCTTGAGCGCGTAGTAGACGGGGCGCGGCGAGTAGTCGCCGTTGACAATGGCGTAGAGCGCGGGGTCGTATCGCGCCGGGTCGAGGCCGGGCGGGATGAGCACCGAGAAGTTCAGGTTCCAGAGGAAGGTGACGCCCAGGTAGGGGTAGTCCTGGCGCATCATCGTGATCGCGTCGATCGTGTACTTGGCGCGTAGCTGCTCGTCAATCTCGTTGAACGCGACGTGGCCACCCGGCCGTTTGTCGCTGCCCCAGCCCCACTCGGTCAGCCAGAGTTGCTTGTCGCCGTCGCCGTGCTGCACCATGATGCGGCGGTGGGCCTCGAAGCGGCGGAAATAGAAGCTGTCGTGGTCGTAGAACTTGTCGGTCGGCCCCGGCTTGCCCTCGGACCAGAGCGTGGCCGGGGGATTGGCCAGGCCGTATGGGTGCGAAGCCATGACATCGAAGTAATGGCGGATGATCCCGCCCTGGTACTCGTACAGCCGCTCCAAGTAGACCGTGTCCTCCATCGCGACCTGCGGATCGTTGATGCCGGTCGAAGCCAACGAGCCGAGCACGACGATCGCCTCCGGATCGACGCTCTTCACCGCTAGGTAGCCCGCCTTGACCAACTCCACGTATGCTCCCGGGTCGATCCGCCCCCCGACCTCGCCGGCCAGATTGGGCTCGTTCCAGAGCTGGTACGCGCGTACCTTGCCCTTGTAGTGCTGGGCGAGGGCGCGCATGAAGTCGCCGTAATCCTGTGGGTTACGCGGGGTGCCATCGTCGCCGACCTTGCCGTTGGGGACGGCCCAGGCGGGCGAGCGGACGGTGGTCAGCATCACGTTCGCGCCCTGATCAGCGAGATAGGTCGCGATCGGGTCGAGTTCGCCCCAATAGTAGGTCCCTTTCTCGCGCTCGATGTCGCGCCAGGTGATCTGCTGCTTGATCCAGCTCAGGCCGAGATCGCGAACCATGCCGTAGAGCCGCCCGTGCGACTGCCCATAGAACTGGGCCTGGATCCCGATGCCGACGTGCGGCCCCTTCAGGAAGGGGTAGCCGGTGGCCGAGTAGCCCGAGGGGATCGCCTGCGCCGCCGTACCGAGCGGTGCGGTGGGCGGGGTGCGCTCCATCGCCCGCGCCTGCTCCGGCACGCCGACGCGATCCAGGCGTTCGCGACCGAGTTGGCCGACGGCTACGAGGTAGTCGGTGCCGGTATGCTCGGGGTGGAACTCGAAACGCGCCCGCTCGAAGTATTGGACGAGGTAATCCTTGCCATCGACCTCGTTGCGCTCGGTGAAGGTCTCCGAGAGGGGGTAGCCGAAGATCGGCAGCGCCCCGAAGCGTTTCCAATGGGCAGAGAAAAGCGGGCCGACGTGGTGGCTCGTCTCCGGGAAGTAGGTGAGGACACCGTCGTTGACCGGCGCCACGGGCTGGAAGGCGGGGTGGGCGGCGCGGCCGGTGGCGCGCTCGCGCCCGAGCTGGGTCAGGAGCACGTCGTAGGGCGGGGGGTTCTCGGGGTGATACTCGAACACGGCGCGCTCGAAATACTGGACGAGGTAGATGCCGCCGTCGGTGGACGGAAAGGCGAACTGGCTGGTGACCGGCAGGCCGAAGACGAAGAGGCCACCGTGCGACTCCCAGTAGTCGCGGAAGGAGCCTACGAGGTAATGGCCGGTCTCGGGGAAGTAGCGAGGCTCGGCGATCTGCTGTCGGGCAACCGACGACGACGCGGCGCTCGGCTGCCAGGGGAGGTTGGCCAGCATCAGCGCCGCGACCAGCAGGAAGACGCGAAGTTGTCGCCCGGAATACATCATCATGCCCTTACAACGCGCCCAGGCACCAGCGTGGGGCGTACTCGGTCGTCCGCGAGTAGTGTGAGGTTGGGTTGTCACGGCTCGCGGCGGAAGTGCGCCCGATATGTACCGTTCAGGGTCGTACCGACCTCATCTGTCTACGACGAATTACGGAGCAAAGGCAAGATAGGATGCGTGGCCAAGAGGTGGGGTAACGCCTCGCCACAGCATCAGTGACGCGGGCGTGTACTGGAGATGGCAGCAAAACCGGCAGGTACAGAGGGCAGTTTGGGCCTAGCAAGCCGTTTCGCCTTCGCCAGAGACATTATTTTCCTGCCACGCTCATGGCACGCCCGCGTCACACATCATGAGGCGAGGCGTGCCCCACATCACCCCGTCGGTGACGTCGATCGTCGCGACGCCGTCGTAGTGCTGCCCCGCCGCGTCCCAGGCGATCTCGGGGAGGGTGCGGACGCTCTCGTCCCCAATGATCGCCGCGATCTCCACGCGGGGCTGCAGCGTCGTGGTGGTGGTCATCGTCATCGTGTTCTCCGTGTGGCGAAACCCGACACGGTCGTCAACGGCCCCGACGCGCGCGTCCCGTCTCGCGCGTGATGCGGTCGTGCAGGCGCAGAGTGCTCCGCGCCTGATCCTCTTCGGCGCGCGGTGGTCCGCCCCCGGCGCATCCCCAGTGCGAGGGCGTCGGTCCTGCTGCCCGCACCGGCGCACACCTCGCCACGGCCTACCTTACACTTTTTTGCACTTGACCGTGGCAGGGAATTGACCTTAGTCAACCGCTGTTTTGGCCCTAAACCGCACATTCTGTCGCAGCGATACCGCGTTTTCGTGCCACCTCTAACTACAAACATGTGTCAACCAGGTTGGGTCTTGATCGCGTAATCGCAATGCCACCTTTCGCTGCACAGCCCCCCCGAACGGGACGATATAGCGGATCTCCACCTCGGGCGGGTCGACCAGCACGCGGTCGATCAGCAACTCGACCAGTTCCCGCCGCCGGGCAAACGGGGCGCTGTCCAGGCCCGCTGCGATCGTCGCCCGGAACGCGTCGAGCTGAGCCGCCAGCGCGGCGACTTGGGCGCGCTGCTCCTCGCTGGCCGCCAGCTGCTGCTCCTCCTGCTCCACATCGCGCAGCCGGGCTTCCAGCGTCTGCACGCGCGCCTGGAGCTCCTCGAGCGTGACCGCCCCAACCGCGTAGGCGTCGATGAGCCGCTGGCGTTGCCGCTCCAGCGTGGCGCGGCGCTGCCGCAGGTCGTGTCCGCGTACCGCCCGTGCAGCGTCGCTCAGCCAGCCCGCCTGCGCCCGCCGCGCCGCCTCGTCGAGGATCGCCGGGTCGGTGAGCACCTGGCACAGATCGGCCCAGACCGCGGCATCGCGGGCGGCGGCGGGGATGGGCGGCGTGGGGCAGGGCGTAGGCCGGCGGCGATTGACCGCCGTGTCCTGCGTCGGGCAGCGGTAGACGGCGCGCCGTCCGTTGGTGATGATCGGCTACGCCAGGCCGCATTGCCGGCAGCTGACGAGCCGACGCAGCAGATCGTCCTGGCGGGCGTTGCGGCGCGACCACGCCTGATTGCGGGCGAGGCGCGCCTGCGCCAGCGCGAATCCCTCGCCGGTGATGAGCGCCGGCACCGGGATGGCGATCCAGTCCGCCGCCGGCCGTGGCTCATCGGTGTCGCCGCCCGTGCTGGTGGCCTCACGCCGGCTGAGCGGGTGGCGCCGTCGGGCCGGCACCTGCCGCTCCTTGTTGCCGTAGGCGGTCCCCTGGTCGCTGCTGTTGCGCAGGATCGCCCGCACGCTGGACGCATTCCAGCGCGCCAGGCCCTTGGCGGTGGGCGTTGGTGCGGCCGTCAGCCGCTGGGCGACGGCATAGCGCGTCAGCCCGTCTTCGACATACCAGGCGAAGATCTGCCGCACGACCGCAGCCTGCGCCTCGTCTACCCGCAGCGTCGCCGGGTCGCGCGGCGCGCGGGGATCGAGCAGGTAGCCGGACGGCGGCGTGCTCCACGGGAGCAGCTGCCCGGCGCGCAGTTTCGCCAGCCGCCCGCGCCGGGTGCCGTCGGCGATGACGGTGCGCGCGTACTCGGCGACCGCGCCGCGGATCGGGATGACCAACGCGTCCTGGGGGTCGTCGCTCGGCGGGCGCTCCAGGAAGATGACCTCGCAGCCGGCCCGGGCGAACTCCTCGAGGAGCCAGACCTGGTAGGCGTAGCGGCGCGCCAGCCGATCCGGGCTCACGACCAGCAGCACGTCGACCGCCGCCCGCGCCACGGCGTCGCGGAGCCGGTC
>JAABUK010013035.1_pt1 | contig 10470 bp, 16 predicted proteins | sample 5559141 | NCBI WGS metagenome assembly JAABUK01 (sample SAMN10711869, study PRJNA513367) | rock metagenome | isolation source: Antarctica rocks | place: Antarctica: Victoria Land, Pudding Butte nord | collected 2016-01-03
CCCCCCGCCCCCCCACTGGGGCCTCAGAGGCTGTAGTGCTGTGCGAAAGGGGAGTGTGATGTGTTGCTGCTCTGTCCAAACGCAATGGTACAGTCTTACCAAGAACAAAGAATTGACAAGGGAAAACAAAAGAACAGACTGTGCCTTTGGGCATCGATTACAAGAAATGCCCAAGAGTCAGGTGTGTTGGGCTTCCCTACGGCGCTAGGTTTTGGTGAATTGCTTGGAATATGGGAGGCTGACCTTGGTATACTGTACGCCATAAAGGGCATCAGTATGAAGCCAGTGCTCCAAGTTGGTTGCATACTGCTTGATAGGCGCTGTTTTGCCTTCAAGAGATACCACCTTCCCCTTCTGGAAAGCCTCTACCAGACCAGACTTTGTTCCTGAATCATCATTCTTGGGTCTCAATCCATTGCATGGAGAAGATCAGCACAATGTGATGCAGTCCAGCACATGTTGTGAACAGGTGAGGTTGATCGCTATTCACTGAATTGTGTTTGGCATAAAGGTGTTATCTGTGGCAGCTTGACGCATCAGCATGAGTGTTGGGTGTTCATGCTAACAAGACAAAGACAGCACCACAAGAAGCCACTGGGGTGTGGCACTGCCCTTGCTTAACACCAAAACACAGTGCAAATCACACAGTTCACATGATGCGAATGACTCCTTCTTGATAGCAGCTTGCTGACTGATGCTGTTGTTGCTTGAGCTTTTCACCATCTCAGATTCTGCAACAAATCAGAACAGCAGCCGCTCTGTACAACTGTTCTGTCTTTGCCATGTCACACATTCCAAACCAGGCAAAAGCAAGCTTACCCAGAACTGCATCCGTGGCAGCTTGTTGCCCAGCTTCAGTACCAGCAGTTGTTTCCCATGCTGGTATGACAACGGCAGCACCGCCGGTGATCATCTCAAGCAGCTGCTGGTTGTGTTCTGGCACGCTTAGACTACTGCTCACCAAAAAATTGACATCCAAAGGCAACACCATCTGCAGATAGTCACACAGACAGACTGCTGGCAAAATTCGTGTACAGAGTGCATTGACTGGCATGCTCAAACTGCTGCTGACCAGAAAATTGACGTCCAAAGGCAACACCATCTGCAGATAGTCACACAGACAGACTGTTGGCAAGTTCATGTACAGAGTGCATTGACTGAGACGCTCAGACTGCTGCTGACCAGAAAATTGACGTCCAAGGGCAGCACCATCTGCATTTGGTCACACAGACAGACTGTTGGCAAAATTCGTGTACAGAGTGCATTGACTGAACACTCAAACTGCTGCTGACCAGAAAATCAACGTCCAAGGGCAACACCATCTGCAGTTGGTCACACAGACAGACTGGTGGCAAGTTCATGTACAGAGTGCGCTGACTGAAACGCTCAGACTGCTGCTGACCAGAAAATCAACGTCCAAGGGCAACACCATCTGCAGTTGGTCACACAGACAGACTGGTGGCAAGTTCATGTACAGAGTGCATTGACTGAAACGCTCAGACTGCTGCTGACCAGACAGTCAGCGTCCAAGGGCAACACCATCTGCAGTTGGTTGCACAGACAGACTGGTGGTGAGCACATGTACAGAGTGCACTGACTGAGTTGTAAGTCAGGAAATGTATGCACAGGTATGCAGAAGGGCAGTTTTGCTGAGAGTCAGCACCTGGGAAGGGACCGCAAAACCATGTATGTGCGCGTAAAGCCATCAAGCTGTTTTTTATACCACTTTTTCTGCAATCCCTTTTTTGTGACACTCTGGTGGAATCCCAATGAATGACAACTAAAAACCCAAAGGAGTTTGAATCATGGTCCCAAACATCAAGCACAACAAAATGCATCCTGAAGATTTTTGACATCAGCCAGCAGCAGCCAGCAGCAGCAGCAGCAGCACATGCAGCACATGCAGCAGCACATGCGGCGACAAGCACTGTTGTTGTGCATGTAGAACAACCAAAAGGCAAGTCTAGTGAGCAATCCCAGTTGCAATGGGCAACTTTCCTTCAGCACCAAAGAGCAGGTCCAAACAGCCACAACCCATCATGGGCAAGACCAAAAGGCAAGTCCGATGGGCAAGTACAGTGGGCAGGCCTGATTGCAGGCCCATTAGGCGCCTTCAAGACTCAAGCAGGCAAGACTCATTGGCATATCAGTCCCACCTCTGTGGTAGCCATGGCCAGAGCTCTGTTGCGCAATGCATTGACTGGCACAGGCGCAATGTCTCTTCTGTCGCTGCTGTGACTGGAATAGACTGCCAAGTCTAACGCACATGCATCTGCAAACACACAAGCTTCGATTGTACAGACTGTCAGAAGTAAGGTCTTGTGAAGGCTGCTCGAAAACTTGCAAGCACTATTGCACTGAGAGAGGTTTCCAGTGCATAGCAATGAACCAGCAACAGTATCAGGGAAGGTACACAAATGTTGGTGGGATGTGGCAATGACAAGCATCCATGCTCAAGTCTGCGCACCGACTTTCTCCAAGTCAGCATGCCAAAGAGCCAAAGCTGAAAGCAAGGAGCTAGCATCCGTGTCAGAGCCAATATGCATGACAGCTGCTACCCAGCCTTTCCATGTAGTACACAAGTGCCCCAATCCAATCAACCTGCAGAAGACAAGCTGGTCGAGGCAAGATACATTCTCACCGAGGCTAACTTCATTGATTGCACGTCCCATAACTGGACTTACTGGCTGGACTTCAGAGAGGTGACCAACGTGATATCTGTTTGGCATTTTGTTCGTGCACTCGACCAGGATTGTTCATGCACGAGCTTCGGAACAGGGGCGCTGCAAGACAGCTGTTTGGTGGAGTTTGCTGTTAAGTCAGACGCCACATTTTCATCTGCACCGATTCCTGAACGGCCTTTGCAGCTGTAGAGGAGGCTTGCAAACCACAGTGTGTGCAGTGATAGTTCTGCAGGCGCACTGGTTGTCAGTAAGGCACAACCCGCAGGAAGCAGCATGCAAGTTGATTGCGTAGTGTAGGCTGCGAGCTCACTGGCATAAGGAGGCGTTCTCAGCATCTGGTCAAGCTTTTTGGTGCCGACAGCTGAAGGCCGACACTATCCACGGTGCAGAATGATTTTCAGAGGAAGTTGCCGCTCGTTAGGTCAAAACACGCTTTTCTGGTGATCAAGCTCGTAGCCGTGTCAGACCGCTCGAATGTGAGGGCTGCAAAAGCTGAACATTGCTTGTTGCATAGATGTCCGGCTTGCGTCAATGCGAAGTCTCAAGAGCAATCATATCCCCGACTGAGCCTGTTCTAAGCCTGGCCCAGTTCAAAGTTTGAAGGGGGCCGCAACAAATCTCGTGGAATGGCACTGCCCCTTCCGCGCAGGGCGCTTCCCGACATGGCAAGCAGTTTCAAAGTCAGTAGCACAGCGCGCTCATTTGCACAGCACTGTGCATCAAGTCCTCCGTGCAAGGCATCTCAGATGGCTACTAGGGCTGTTCAGTCTGACGTGCAGAGGACTTTGCGTTGCACCTCCAAGCACAAAGCCTGACTGATCACGACATGCCGCGTGGGTCGTGACCTGTCTGCAGCTTCCGGCATCCGATCTTGCAGGGCAGCACATCCGTTGGAAAAGTAGCAAGCTTTGCAATGCGCCGGCCTTATTTGGACGAATCGAGAAGTTGGCCAGCGGAGTGCATGCCAGGTGTGGTGTCTCAGCATGAAATTCAACCAGTGCAACGCTTTTCCATCCACGAGGTGCAAAACAATGCTGGGAGGGCCCTGTACCTACCCTTTGAGCGCCGAGCTCACTTGAGTCACCATCCGACCTCCTCGCGACTGCACCCAGCAGACGGTAAGGCAGTGATTGCTGCCACCCATAGTACCAGTGGCAGCAGCTTTGGCTCCAACCTAAGCACAGCTTCTCAGCGCTACCTGCATCACACCACAGGACCTTCCTTGCTGAATCATGGCTTGCACCCTAGTCAGCAAGCTTTTCATGGTAAGCCCCCAGCCCAGCAGACTATGTTTCCGCCTTACACCACAGTCTGCCAATCTCAGTGCCTTGTTGCCTGTCATTGAGGCACCTATCTAACTTATGCAGTTAGAGTATCTGTGCAGGTGCAAATGGCTCTGCTGGCCCAAGCCAAAACGCTTCCTCAAGCATCACACAGACCTACAGTCAACAGTACTGCCCACCTGCCCACCCTCCCCAAGAAGTGACCAGTCAGCATATCGACCCAGGCACTGAGGCTTGGCCCTGGGACGATCTGCTAGATTCCCCTGAGTCAGGCAGCTTCCAGTCAGCTTCCACCACCTATGATCCGCCTTCAGTAGACTCCCTCCCAGACAGTTACAACAGCAGCACTGGCTCTGAGACTGCACTGCTCACTGCAGAGCAGCTTTGGGATCCCCTGACTGAAAGCAGTCATCAGCCTTCATACCACATTGCTGCCAGTCACCCAAGAGCCATTCCCCCTTCATCTGCCCTTCCCCCTTTAGCCCCAAGGGGAGCCTGCCCTTCAGGCCCTCCCCCTCGCCAGCTGGGCCAGTCCACAGAGCGAAGAAGAGTCCCCAGGCCACGCTTCAGGCTTTCGAACCAGAAGCCCAGCATGACACGCCGCAGTCTGCTGGCTGATTTAGATGCTGCCCAAGACACCCCTGATGCTGATGGTGGCCACTTCTACGTTGACTACAGCTTCCGAGCCAGCTCCTTGATCAAGGCTCATGTTTTGCCTCTGCCTCAGGAAGACCTTGAGCAGTGGTTCGTGTGCCGGCAACATGATGGCGCGATAGGCTACCAGGTATCCTGCTGTTCTGTTGTTGCATGGCATCATACACTTCTGAGCAGGCTGCCACGATTTCATTCTGTCTGCAATTTGCCTTGTGAATTGCCCTGGACCCTTTGGCCGGGAAGGAAGCTAGCCAATTGGGTGTTGCCTGTCAGCCTTGTCACTTTGTGCACCTGGCTACAATTTAGCGCCTCACAATGGCTATCATTACTGAACACAGCATCATGTTTGGCAGCAACACGTCGTAATGCATTGCAGCCTTTATGCATGGTCACTCGCTGTCAGCCCAGCAAATATTGCTCTTGGCTTTGCCGTAGCATATGCAAGTAGCTCACTCAAATACGACTGTGTCAAACACACATACAGGTATACGGCCATGATCTAGTGTAAACATCCTGACAATCCCATTTCATGTTCTAATGTTTCACAGGGCTTTGCTGATGTCCATCCGAGCAGTCATCCGGTCAGCATTCCAGACATGGAGTGGCAGGATCCAGAACCATCCAGTGATGTCATCGTGGCAATGGACGGCATGCCTAAAATCAAAGCCTCTCAGTGTAGTAGATATGACAAAATCAGGATCAAATCCTGCAGGCCTCATGTTGAGTCTGGAAGTGCAGACTCCATGTTTGCATGGCTCAGTAGGCTTTTGCCTGGCTTATGACTACAAGGCTGCTGTCTCAGCTCCTGTTGCTGCCTTTGTGAGGCATGTGTATATCTCTGTACGGACTAGAGGCCATAGGTGCAGGTCAAAACAATAATGAAAATGCAGTCTTGTGGTTTAGTACAGCATTGCCATACGCCCATCAAGCAGCAGCACATGGGGTGGTGGTGTCAGCAGCTTTGACATCCAACTCAAGAACATTTTATGCTTTCGCTTTTTATGTAGCAGGCATGTCAGCCTTTTGTGTTCGTATGCAGCATTTCGAGTGTACTGCTGTCTTGATTGCCGTCCAGCAGCAGCATCACGTTGTTACTTGGAAGGAGCTCTGTTGCCCACTGTATATTGTACGCACAAACTGTCATTTGCCAAATTGACTGATCATTAATACAACAGTTACAGATCAATATGGACAGCCTGACAGCAGATGTAAGAACCCACATAGTGCGCACAAATGCATGCTCACAACTGATCGAAAGTACAGAATGTGCAGTTCATTGTCGTGCAGCAGGCAGAGGCTGTACTCAAACACAGCTTCACCCCTGCTACCCATGCAACAGAACTTTTCTTTTAAAGCTAGAAATGCCATTTACTGCCTTGCTCCTGAGGGCACAGGACTGACTATTGCTACTGCATCAAACTGGATCACAGCTTGGATCTCCTTGCAAAGCAACAGCCCACTGCAGCAAGCTGGTGACGTCTTGCAGTACTGGTGCAATCAATTTTGTTACGCTGCACAAAGCTAGCAGGAAGGCTCAACCAGCAGATGGATAAGCCACAGCAATGAGCTGGTTCTGCACCTCTTCATCCTCACCCATATCATGCACCCCAGCAATTCCTTCCTTGACAGACACTTGCTGCATCAAGCTTGGCAGAGCAACAGCTCCTTGCTTGATTGAAGCCTGCTTGAGCAATGATCGCATGCTGCCACTGCCAGTTGACATCTTCCTGGACAGACACCTTTTGAGTTTCTCATTGGCTGCAAACCCACTCAGCTGTGGTGGCAGTGGCAGCTGCACGCCAGCTGCACAGTGCTGCAACAGGTCTGGGTGGGTCAGCTGTCTGTCTCTGAGCATTTCTCTGTGGAAATCTGGGCGGGATACTAAAGCCAACAGGTGCTGCATGCCTCTGACCTCCTGCTGCACAAGCTTGCTGCGTTCTTCTTCAGAGACCTCAGAGTAGGCCTGCAAGCCAGCAAGCATGCTCAGTTGTGGTGGTCTGCATGCTGCTGCTGCCCAGAGAACTGGTGGGTGACTTCTTGAAGCCGACCCAAAGCCGACGGGGAGGGTGGGGGGGGGGCATGGGAACAGCATTACGCGACCAAGGTCATGCCACTGTGCGTGGTGACATGAGCGTGCCTGGTGATTGCAATAAGGATACAAAGGCCAAGAGAAATGTCATGCAACTTTGATGCAACACTGTGCACATAATAGAACAAACCAGGAGCTCTGCCCCTGAACGTTTATTTGACCAGAATTTCAGGTTGGAATTGAATGATAGGCAGCGCTACACACACCTCTGCCCAGCAGATATCAATGTCTGTGCCTTGCAGGACCGCCTCAAAGAGCAGTCGGCATCTTGGCATATGGTAATCAGAAGTCACAAGTGTAATATGCTGAATCTTGCTGGACTGCAGGATAGGTAGGCAGTTCAAAGCATTCTCAATTGAATTCTGAGCTTGATCCTCAATGACAATGCGGTCATGCGGCACGCCTGAAGACGTTGCTTGCGCAGCCAAAAGGTTTGCCTCTGCTGGAAGTCCTGCAGCACAAGATGTTATGTTAGAAGCCTTGCACTGCTTGCAGAGGCATGTGTTCTCTACGTTCCTCCCGGCTGGCTTACCAGCTTGACTGGCATACCCTGTGCACAACAGTATGGCCGATGGATTTTGCAAGTAAAACCACGCTTTTGTGTGGCAGCAGCAGCTCTTTCTGTAAGTCTATTTGTGTCGGGTTTGCAACCCTGCACATACAGAATTGTAAAATTATACATTCAGCATCTGCAAGCAAGACTTTTCGCGGAAAGCGGACGTCTTGTGCCTACCAAAACTACAACAGCTTGCATGTTCCGAAACAAACTAAAGGTTCTGATCAGGCATTAACCTCTGCAGACCAGGTAGTTACCGAACATCAAAACAACAATTCGAGCTTGCGTTCATGCGGCCTCAGAGTCAGTTCCTGAAATGTTGACTGCCGTTCTAGCTTTACCGCGATACACACCAGAACACACTTTCTATTACCCTGAAAATGTTGAGTATAGAAAGGCTTGAAAGGCCGATGCTGCCACCTGATCCATTCACCAGATTCAGTTCTGGATTAGCCGCAAACTGCAGATGCAATGGCGCAGCTGGCAGCGCGTCAGATTGTGGCTCTGGAGGTCGTGAGATCGAAACTCACTTGTGTCAAAGCAATTTTTTAAAAGCCATTTTCCGTGGCATACCTGCTTGCATGACCATACGGAGCTATTCTTGTGTAATTCACAGTACTGGTGTGTAATATGTCCAACATGAAGAGACATTTGTTATATTTAATATTGTAAGCACGACCATCATTTCATAAGACCGCAGCAAACTAGCTATAGCTATATATAGCTCAACGGATCCAGACCCTACGATGCACAGCTGCATCCCTCACACATCTTTCATTATGTAGTCATCTACTCTACGCGCTCAGCAATGTGCTGTACTCGACAATGCGCTGAACGCATGATAATCTAGGGTCATGTGCAAACGTCCTTTGGAAACCTGTCAGCCGTGAGCCTGAGACTCAGACCATCCCACGCTATGGCTACAATTTTGCTCGTGTCTCATGCGATTCTACGCAGGCTTGCAGGCAGCAAAAGGGCCAGTTGAGATGCCCGGGTGTTCCAGTCTGAAACAGGCCAAAAGTGCAATGTATGATCCACCAAACTTGACTCCTGGCTGGTGTGGCTGTGGCAATCAGGGGTGTGCTGGTGGCGTCTGGGGGCGGGAGGTTCTGCTACCGCTGAATGCAGAAGTGGCATTGCTATTCCTTCTAGGGGTCAGCCCAAAGGCCCCCAGGAAACTCTTTCGCCGGCCCTCCACCTTGTTGCTTTGCACTGCAGGCGCATCAGTCATGGTAACCATAAATGTCGTGGTAATAAGAATGAACCTATGTTTTAGCCAACAGGCACCAGGTGGGTCTGAAGTAACAGTCAGACAACCAACCGATCAATGCTGCGCAAGCCAAAACTGACATGATTTTGTGCATGACAAAGACAGGAAGGGTGCACGCCTTTCAGCACTTGCAATGCAAGCCTCTTTAGACTGCAGGCTTCAGGTTTTGTGCAAAGTCCATGACTCATCAGTGGCACCCCACTGGTTGTAAAGTTGTGACATCTTGCAAGGAAGCCTTTGGCCTGGGGTTCTGGCAATTGTTCAGACATGATCAATCTACACACTATTATTGCCCTTCTGCAAGCAGTAGCAATGAGTGCAGTGAGATGCCATGCAAAGTAGCAGTCACAGCAGAGACAGGCTGCACATGCTTCAATAGTGCCAAGCAATGCATCTGAGACAGTTGCCATATCAATCATGTCAGCATATGGGAGGCATGACTCACTTGATGAGGTGGAGCCCTTGCTAGCCGAGGGGGGTCTGGGCCCCCCTGCAGGGTTAGACACCATGCGCCCCAACACAGGAGCCAGTGTTGTTGCTCCTGCTGCGATCATGGATCGCACCCAGCCTTCACCTGTATGCAAACATACAGTCTCTCACACAACACTTTGACACTGTCTTGCCTTGCTTGAGCAGCATGCTGTTCTTGTCTTGTTGCGCAAAAAGGCAGCTTTGCTTGAGGCTGACACAGCCCTGCCTTGCTCAAGCAGCATGCTGTCAACTGTACATGCCAGGCCAGCTGTAGAGTGCACTTTGTGACCAGCTAAATCTTGTGGTGCACCAGTGAAAAGTATCGCTGACACAACACCATTTGTGCCTCATTCCACAGCCACTCATCCGTGGATACAATTCATCCTCTCATTCATGCACGTGCTCTCTCACACACTCGCTCAAGAAATCTTTGACACACTCACGCACTTGTCCATGCATTAGTTGATTCACTCATCCATGCGTCCATCCATTCACTCGTCCATCTACTCGGTCTGTTTATATATAATAAACATAGAGGCTTCTTCATCTGATACATGTCCATGTGCATGCTTTGACACACACACTGGGATGGGTTTGGGGTGGTCACCTTGGGGTCTGTTGAAGACCAGGCCAAACATGCCATCTGTGCATTCAATCCTTCATCAGCCTTTTGCACAAGCTTCGCATGCACAATACAGCAGATACAGTGGTATGGGTTTGGGGTGGGGTGGGCACCTTGGGGTCTGCTGAAGACCAGGCCAAACATCTGTGAATTCATTTATTTCATCAGGCTTCGCACAAGCTTCGTGTTTACAAACTACAGCAGACACAGTGGTATGGGTATGGGGTGGGGTGGTCACCTTGGGGTCTGCTGAAGACCAGGTCGAACATGCCGTCTGTAGCATCACAGCCGTTGAGGCGCATCACCACCTCACTGCTCCTGGTCATGCCATCAGTCTCCCTGCATGCACATCATCATGTATTCATTCATTCGCTCAAGCAATTTTCTGTTTGTTTGTTTGATCATCAATAAGTTGTGCATGCAGAGGCAGCACAGCTCTGCTCCTGGTCATGCCATTGGTGTCCCTGCATGCACACCAGCACTCATGCATCCACTCACTCGTGCAACCAATCAATCAGGGGCACACTGCATGGCAGCTCAGAGCACTGCCCTCACCTGATAATCTCCGGCGTCCACAGCTTTCTGACCAGCTGCAGCCTCCCCTCCTTGACAACAGAGTACATCTCAAGTGCAGTGAACAGCGCCAGACATGCAGTATTTGGGTCCAAATCTACAGCTTGGTACACAGCACAGCAGCTTGCAACAGCTTTCACTGTCAAATAAACTCTGCCCGACTGTGAGCCTCACTTGATGTTGTCTGGTACCCACAGCTTCCTGACCAGCTGCAGCTTCCTCTCCTTGACAACAGAGTACATCTCAAATGCAGCGGACAGCTTGGGTC
>JAABUK010013036.1_pt1 | contig 10469 bp, 17 predicted proteins | sample 5559141 | NCBI WGS metagenome assembly JAABUK01 (sample SAMN10711869, study PRJNA513367) | rock metagenome | isolation source: Antarctica rocks | place: Antarctica: Victoria Land, Pudding Butte nord | collected 2016-01-03
GCTTCCCCAGTCAGAGGATTTTTCGGTCCTAGCCTCTTGTCAAAGTGATTGAAGGACTCTGTCAGAATCTTATTAGCCGCTTCAGCATTGCCTTTGCAGTCCAGAACGGTTCCAAGCCTGCAGCATCTCAATTACTGAATATATACATAAAAATGCACATATGTCGCCCGATGAAGTGATCACCAGATTGTTGACAGTCCAGACTACCAACCATTGCCCAGACTATGTGCACTGGCCAACTTGAAGAGCTTGACTGAGTTGCAAGGATTCGACAACATTGCCCAGACATATGCAACCATTCAGTGCCGGCATTAGGCATCAGGCATCATGCCTCACCTTGTGCTGCCATGCAGTCCTGGCAAAGCAATATGTTGCATGGCATTGTGAGGTGACAAACTTCACCTGTGCCGTCGCAGCATTGTCTGGTTCTCATCATGCTTGTACACAGATCTTGCAATGTCCAGGCTGAATTGAGTAAGCGCCTCAGCCTCATCATACAGGCCCCTACAGCAAATGGTGAAAGAAAAATGTGAAAAACGAATCTGACATCACACCCAACAATCCTGCCTCAATGAGATAAAGTTCACTGTACCATTGTGCTACATGTCAGTTTGCAGAACACTCTTCGAAGGCTTCTGCGTTGTCAAGATTACCTGAAGTCCTGAGCATAGAGCAGCATCACAAAAAGGGAAGACCCTACTTCACAGTGGGCCACAAAATGCAAAGTACCACCAAATTCCTGTGGTAGCAGGGCATTTGAACCTGCTACTCAGCAGCATCATTGAAGCAAGAAGGCTTTTGCCATAGCTTGCTCTCTGTGTCAACACTTTGTTATGGTGTACGACTTGCACACTATACAGCATGAAAGACATTTACCTGGTATACTGCAGAGTAGCAAACTGGTACAGCAGCAATGACAGATCTTCACTTCCAGGATCCACTCCATTGCGCAGCCGGATCTCCTGTCTGAAGAGCCAGGCAGCTTTGTCCCAGCTCTCACTGGTCAGCTCATTGTCCACCAGGCGGTTGTGTTCCCTAAGGGCTGCTTGCACCAGCAACGGCCCTGCCCCAGCATTGCTGCGCATGTTCCTCAAGCCCTGCAAGAAGCAAGATGCAATTCTGAAGTGACTGTAAAGCGCTAATATTGATTATAACAACAACGTTTTCCAGCTCATGATCAGCTAGGTACGCGCGGAAGCAAACAGCAGTGCACTAATGAAAGTCAGGCAAAAGCAGGGAAAGAAACTTCTTTTGAGAGCTACCTTGCAACAGCAATGCTTCAGCTTTGCCTACAGTGACCAAAACTTGTAGCAGGCATGAGGGACATCACTGGGCTGATAAGGGGGCTCATGTGACAGCACGACATGCCATGAATCAAAGGACGCCACGTTTCTGATGTATGCTTGTGCTGATATCGTCCTCACTGCGCCTTACTGTGGTAACAAGCTGGAAGAATATCTTTGTACAGGAAGTACACCTGCAAGGTCATGGGCTCAAACCTGCATGAGCATGGGATCTGTCTGTGTGACAGCCTCTTCTGAGTCAGCTGCCAAAAGAGTCATCAAAGCCAGGTAGTACTGACTCTCCCCGGCCACTTGGGATGCATCCCCAAGCGCTGAGCGCAACCCCTCATAGCTGTCAGCAATGAGCTCCTTGGCTTCTTGGTACTGTCCCATACCTGCCAGAGAACATGCTCAGAAGGTCTGTAATGTAGTGTTTTGGCCGCATTCAGCTGCAAGTGGTGGCAAAAATTTGCATGACAAGACATAAGCGACCGGTTTGCAAAGTGTGTAAGAGCGTGCACCGTCCACCTGGCGGTTGATGCAGCATGTGGACATCATGGTGACTAAGCAGCAGGTGCCTGTCATAATGACTACGCAGCATGCGCCTGTCATGGTGACTAGGCAAAGAAGCGAGAGTGAGAGAGGGAGCTTACTGAACAGAATGGCGCCAAGTCTCAGCTCACACATACAGACGGCGGGGTCCCCTATCTCAAAGTGATCCTGAATGACTACCAGGCTGCGGCGAGCATGCATCTCAGCCTCTGGCAACTTGCCCTGCAGGAATTGGAACAGGGACAGCTGGTCCAGGATCTCAGCCTGACGGGGATGACTGGATTCTGATCCCATGCCTTGTTCAAGTGCCACTGAACCTGAATGGAAATACAACAAACGTGTCATGTCTTTGTGACTGCTGGAGTAGCGTCGGCAGGCAAATGATGTGCATTGCAAGGTGACAGACGGGCAATTGCTGACACAGAGGGTTCATTGGCAATTCTCATCCTGCTGCTCTGGTGACTCAGGTGTTGAGATCAAAGCTTGCAAAAGATGCAGTCTCTGGAGCTTTGGCTGTAGCTTTGTCAGTGCTTGCTGAAGTCCCACAAAACTGCTACAGGAAAATGCTACGCCTAGCTAAATGATATGAATGTCAGGACATTTGTCTGTATCTGAATGTAGGCACTCAAAACAATGCATCGTAGCAGGACTGCAAGTGACTATTGGGTCTCTAAAAGCAGATCAGGTCACAGAAAATGCCATGGAAGCTGTGCAACAGGCTTTGACTGCAAGATATGTTGTAGGATTGCTGCAGTCACATAGGACTGACCTTCCTGCAGCAATGACTCTGCTTGCTCCATGTCCCCTTTCTGGAGTAGCTTGTATGCTTCCATGATAAGACGCTCCATGGATTCTGCTAAGTGAGCCTCCTCAATCTGGCGCACTTTCTCATATTCATCCGTTTCCTTATCACCATTGCCAGCGCCTGGGTGTACGTGTACAGTGCACTGTCACCTCAGTTCAATGCAGGGCAACTATTTTTGGCTCAAGATATGTGTGGTCTACATGATTGCATACAGCAGGCAGGCAGAAAGAATGTACGTTTTGTTTGTTGTCGCTTTGTTATTGGTGTTTTACCTGCACTGGCAGGGGCCACGGTTTGATTTACTGCATCATCTTGGTGCTCAGCTGGCACAGGCGGATCCGGATGCGCGTCATTTTTGCCTGCTGCTGCGTGAGCATATGGCGTGGTGTGTGCAGTACGCCAAGTGGCACAATTCGTGCGAAATGTAGGAGAAGCTTGAAACGAAGGTTGTGCTTTGCCGCTCCACCCATCCGCGGTGTTGTACGACGCTTCGCCGAACCATGCAGCCAAGGACTGCAGCTGACTGAAACGTCGTGCAGCAGGTACGAACTCAAGCTGGGTAAGCCTGGCCAACATTTCTGCGCGGCTTTGCGTGCTTGATTCGTTCAAGACTGCGAAGCTACAGAGAGACTCAACGTGAAGCACCAGGAACTCGGTGCATGCACATGCGTTTGGGTCTACCTGCAAGATGCCAGCCTAGATGGGTGCAAATTCAGCACTTTCGTTTGCTGTAACAATCTTGGGGTCAGATGTCACTCATGCACTTCAAGGTTTCCCCTCAACAGTCTGTTGTTGCGCTTCCAGTTTGCGAGCGTTTCGACTATGGTTTCAGAGCGAGACCAATTCGCCTTCCCGTTTACATGTGGCTTAGCGCTTGCCGAAGAGGATCACGCGATATGCAAGTAGTACTCATCACTGGATGCGGCTCAGGACTTGGGAAAGCGCTCGCTCCGTCGTTTCACAAGCAAGCTGCCTTTGCTGGAAAGCCTTCTGGGTTCAGAGTATTTGCCAGCGACTTGAATCTGGATAGCATCGAAGACCTAAGGCTAGAAGGCATTGAAGTTTTAGCATTGGATGTGACAAAGGCTGAAAGCGTGCAAGAAGGTGTCAGCCACGTTGAGCAAGAAGCAGGAAGGCTTGATATCCTGATGTGCAACGCTGGCATCGTCACCATAGCGCCTCTCATCGAAGAGGAATTATCAGAGATTCAGGCTGTATGGAACGTCAACACGTGAGAAGTTGCTTCTATTACGTCTTTGCTGTTCCAAACTTGGTAGCTTCACCTGAGGTTGGCACTTACCTGTTTGCACTTGCTGCAGCTGACGTCCATTTTGTATGCTGCAATCACAAACTTGCACTGATGGCATTTGTTGCTTCTTTCAGTCTGGGTGCCCTGCTGTGTGCTCGAGCTGTAGCTCCCATCATGATCAGACAGAGATCAGGCATCATGGCATTGACTGGCAGCATCTTTGCTGATTATACTGCCCCATTCAATGGAGCATATGCCTCTTCAAAGGCTGCAGTCACTAGCCTGTTTGATGCGCTGCGCCTTGAGCTGGCGCCATACAACATATCTGTCTGTGTTGTGGAACCTGGGTTCTTCACCAGCAAGTTGCGCAACAGCTGCTTTGACCCCAGCAGATACCTAGAGGGAGACTCTTTGTACAGTCAGGCCTCACTGACCATGTCAGACATGGTGACATATCAGGACAACCTTAGGCATGTTGCCAGCGCTGAAAATGTTGCTGAAGTCATCGTCAAGAAGTTGTGCAGGAAGAGAGGACCCCCTCCACGCTTTTCAGTGGGTACTCTGGCATGGCTCTTCAAGCTGCTTGGATTTCTATATAAGTTTTTGATACCAAGAGTAATGCACACAGTGCTCCTTGTCTACTTCGGACTCAACAAAAAGTGGTGAGTTCAGGATACATTGCATGTAAATTTAGTGCTGTCTCAATGTATGTGCCACCTGTACAACTGCACGTGATGACTAAGACTCATCCTCCCCTTTAGTAAAGCAGAGTTAACAATTGCTTTTGGTATTGATTTTGAAGCCATGACAGACATGTTTACTAGTTTGTCTGTATGCAGTAGCATAAAAATGCTCAGAAAAAGGCAAGTTGATCAAAATCCTGCAGCTGACTGCAATACACGCAGCTTGTGAAACACTAATGGTACAATAAAGTACACATACACCCTGCATTTGCCTCACACTCACACTGAGCATGGTTTACTGTTGTACTGTGGACTCTTCAGACGTATGACTTGACTGCTGTGCAGCACCAGATCCAGCACCAGTCCACAACACATCCAGAGCTAGTCTCATTGCCATCTGATCAGCATCCATTTGTACTTCGTGCTGTGAGCTGTTGTCATTCCTGCCTTGACTCTCATTTGTTGATGGGCTGTTTACGCTAGCGTCCTCTTCTACTGGGCCTGGGCTTGCTTCTGCCTCTGTGTTTGAGGTCAGCCTGTTGAGACCAGAATGGGCACTGTCTGTCTGTCCCGATGTGCTTGAAATGACACCGGCCATGGCAGCTTCTGTGACAGCTGCTGCCACTTCGCTCACACTGGAGTTGCGCCTGCCAGCAAAGCAGCTCAATGTCACTACCAGTCTCCGCCATGTCAATGCTTCTGGCAACCCATAATGAGTCACATTAAGCTGCCTCAAGGCTTGCTGCACACAGTCAAAAAATGCAACCTGTAAATGCAGCCTGCAAACATGCGTCTTGCATGTCAGTGCATGCAGATTAGTGATCAGCTGTAGCTAACAATTACATTGTATTGCCTGTCTAAGCCTTGAAGTGTATTGAACTCTGAGCCTCGCTCTGTGAGTGTCACATGTACCTGTGCATGGTGCCCTCATAGCCTTCCTGCACGGCCAAGCGGGCCGCCTCAATCATTGGGGGGGTGCACAGGGGGGTTGGGCTGGTGATAGCTGAACTCAGCACCACCCTTGTGTGATCAGCACTCCACTGTACCGGTTCCACCTGTGTTACACAGAGCAGTAACTTCAGACATGGGGCAACGCTTTGCCAACTGTACAGTAGCCTGGCGATCATGACACTGTGTATTTGCCATGGAATCTAAGATGCGATGAGCGCAGCTACAGCCTGAGTGTGGACCGAATTTGACTATACTACACTAAGTATGACTTTGACCTCTTAAGCTAGCATGGAACAGTTTGGAACCGACAAGTAATGCCAGTGGGTCTTGCTAAGATTGCACACCTGGCAATCCCACATGCCACATCAGCACACTGGGTCATTGCATGCAGTTACACAGCAACCCATGTATGATAAAGGGTTCAGGGATCAAGCCTGAGAGTGCACTGTAGCATGTAAGTGGTTAGAACCCAATGTTCTGTACATGCTGTTTGGGTTTCACAAAATTTGGTGGCAAGACTTTCAGTGCAACAACCTACACACTGCACTGCATGCTCAGGCGCGATCCGCCCCAAAACCCTGCTCATTCTTGATCCCTCACAATTCAGAATCTACTTGACACCTAAAAAGCTTCTCAAGCCCAGACTGTGCTGCAACAGTGCTGTCAAAAGCACCTTGTGGTGAGATTCAACAAATCTTCACAATGCAGAAACCCGATTTTCTGTCCCCAGGCGTTTCTGAGTTTGGATTTCCAGTGTAGGAATGACCTTTCTGAATCAAAATAGACAATTCGGGATTGGAGAGTCTGCAGCGCTCCCACCTTGAGGTATGTGATGAGGTCTTCAAAGTCATGCAACCGAAACAAGTCATCTTCACATTCAGCCAGCACAGCAAGGGCAGCCCACATGACATTCCCACCTTCAGATAAGTGATGAGGTCTTCAAAGTCATGCAGCTGGAGCAGGTCATCTTCACACTCAGCCAGCACAGCCAGGGCAGCCCGCATGAGGACATTGGAGCTGTGCTCTGTCAGCATCACGTCAATCACCCGGCATGCAAAGGTGGCTGGGAAGGGACAGCTGTAGATGGTCAGGAACCACTGGGAAGCATACAGCACTGGCACTGCTCCGTAGTTCTGCAAATTGCATGAAAGAAATTTATCGCTCAAGCTATGAGGACTGGGGCAGGACTAGACAGGGCCGTACCAGCAGCGACAGCATGTCTTGAGCATGAATACAACAAGCAACCAAGGCAAGGGCAGCTACAGATGGTGGCAAAGTGTTTGGGGCGCCTATAGCACCAGGCTTGCTTTGTACTTGGTCCATGCTAGCAACAACACACAAGATCAAGGGTCAGACTATGAGACAAGATGCATGTGATCAGCGTCACAAATCCACCTTGGGGAGTCCCTATCTGACTGCCAGTATACAAGATGTCAAGAAAGCAAAATGGAAAGTGCTGCTGTGAATGCAACATGCAAGGCTGTAAAATACCTCTTCATCAAGCACCCACTGCAACTTGTGCTGCTTGCTGTGCACCCAAGCTGCTGAAAAACTTGTGCATGCAGTACACTGCACACACAACTGACACAACTAAACCCTAGACATTCAGCTCATGCTGACCTGGATCGTGTAAGAACATGCTTCCAAGAAAAAGGACGAAGCAGGCCACACCCTAAGCCTCAGAGGAGTATACCAAACTCCAGAATGTTAAACCTTCAATTCAACCCTAAGAACAGCAACCCAGAGGACTATGCTCAACCCAGTGACCACCCACAGGACCATCCTTAACCCAGTGACCACCCAGAGGAGTATACTGACCTCCAAATGCTGCTTGAGCTCAGGCATGAGTCGCTCCATCAGCCAGTCCAGCATGCGCAGCTCCTCCTTCAGGCCTGACAGGCCGGGAAGGTACATGGAGCGCAGCCCCACCCCCACCCCCGCCCCATCCAGCAACTGGCACAGAACCCGGAAGGCCGGCTCCTCAGGCAGGTACATCAGGATGACTCCCGCCACAAAAGCCATGCCCTGCACGAATGGGAAAGAGTAGGTTCACTGAACGGATCTCTAGTGGTGTCAGACCATGGAATGACAGCAGCAACAGCAGCAGCAGCAGCAGCAAGCCTGTGGCAGCTGGCAGATGCATTGGCAAAGAGAGAGAGAGAGAGAGAGAGAGAGAGAGAGAGAGAGAGAGAGAGTCATGAGAGACATGGTGTGATGATTGCACACAGCCAGGCAGAAGCCCTTTGTCCTGCAGTCGCGAAGCAAACTTCTGAACTGTGATATATTACGAGAAGAAGACCTTAGAGTGATGCTTGTAAGTACTGTCAGAGACAAGCTTTGGAGCCCTCAAACAGACAGAATAGCCTGCCTGCAAGCAGGCCTGGCTTGGCACAGATCCAACTGCTGCTAGCAGGCCCTCCATCATAGATGAGTCAGTGCAATTTACCCAACAGCATGTAGCAAGTACGCTTTTCTCGCCATACACAGGGCCGTCGCTCTTATCAAGCCTCCTTGGAAATTTGACACATGGACCCACACACACAACACTCCTGCAAAAAAAGTCAGACAACGGCCCTGCCTGCTTGTGTCATACCTGACAGTAGCCCACTTCCAGGTCATGCAGGGAGTACGCCTTCAGCACCCGGTACAGGGCTTGCTGACCCTGCTCAAAGCCAAACTGAGGGTGCTCAGGGAAGGTGCGGTTGATGTCACGCCCTATGACTTCATCCACCTCTTCTTGGCCCACGCTGATCTGCAGCAGGGTGTTGTACCGGGAGTCCTCTGAGAACTCAAAGGTGATTGGCCACTCCACCGCCATGACTGCGTTCATCAGACCTGCATGCCGCAATGACAACTGGAGTGTGCAGCTGACAAGAGTCTGATGCAATGTGGACTCTACCAGAATCCAGTCAGAAGGGTATCCAGCAAGTTTTTCTGGAATAGGCCATGCAGCAGCATTTCATGATGAACAGCTGCTTACATTGGAAACATCAGGGATTTGCCTGCAGCAAAGCTCTCTGCAATTGGAACAGGCCATGAGGCATTTGACATCATGCAGCTGCTTACATTGAGAGTATGATTCTCCCTCCTCGCTGCACTCACTCCCTTGCCTCACATTGCTGCTTAGGCTGCGACCAAACAGGCTGCCAGCCTTCCAGTTGTAGATGTTGTTTGCATCCTGCACCATCTCCCATGCGTCCGTGCTTGCACTGCCAACTGGGGATGCATTCACAGCCTCACTGCCAGCTTCTGTGCCAGCTGCCCCCCCAGCAGCTGACGAGGAAGCTGCATGCTTGCCGTGCTGGCCACCATCTGTAGCATTTGAAAACGGAGTCTGTGCAGGAGCCTGTGATGGTTCAGAGTCCTGAGGCTGGCTCCCAGCGACGCTTGCCTGCTCCTTGCTATCCTGAGTACTGCTTCTGACCTCTTGCTTTGCAACTGCGCTGGCTTCTGATGAACAGCTAGGCGCTGCCTGCAGTTCCTTGCCTTGCTGATCAGCATGTAAGGCATCCAAGCTTTGCTGAAAGGGATCAGATGTGTCAGGCTGAGGAATGGAACTGCCTCCACCAGTGTTGGCTACTTCATTTGTCTCGAGCTGAGCTGGTGACTCAGGCTGAGGCTGGCCCTGTGCCTCAGGGCTGGTGGGAGACTGCCCAGAGGGGCAGGTGGGCAGCTGCCCTGCAGACTCTGATGCCGTCTGATGGCTAGAGGGGAGACTGCTGGTTTGATTGTTGCTGCTGGAGGATCTGGCTGAGCCAACAGAGACAAACCCATCATTGGATCTGGTGCTGCTGTCACTGGGTGCCGTCCTGCCTTGTGTTGCAGCTAAAGATGAGCCCAGTGCTGGTTCCACCTAATCATGAGCAAAAAAAGTTCTCAAGATTTCCTGTCAGCATTAGCTGCTTATGAACAAAAGTGTACCTGCTGAGGTTCATGACAGCATGCACCATACAGTGCTCAACACAATTCCAAGCTATAGCAAGGCACATGCATACAAATCAACACCGTCATGATGATGCTGTGCATGATTCTTATGAACTGGTGCTGCATTTGCATAACGACGACGGATGTGATGCAACAATCAAATATTGGAGTACCTTGCCATTGTCGTAAGTATGGCATAACTGAGGGTTGTCTATCAAGGCCAGCCATAACCTTGATCGGAGCTCCTGTGGAGCCTCCTCAACCAGCTGTGGACCAATCTGCACGTCCACTGGGGCATCCCGCTCAGCCTGCAGTTCATAGGTCTTTATGTATACAAAGAAGACTCTCGTGTGTACAGGGCAATGGAGCTTGGTCTAAGGTGGCTGACCTCTAACAAAGCTTGCAAGCGCGTCTCTTCTATCCGCTTTTGCAGCCTGGCCAAGACAGATTGAACATGTTTTGGGCCCTGCTGAACGTAACCCAGGCCATTGTTGATTCTCTGCGTGATGTACTCTGTTTCCTGCTGGACGCCCTCCTTTATACTCGTCAGACTTTGGCCAGCCTGTTTGCCCACAAGCGCCCCTGCTCGCCTGCGGGAAGCAGTGCTCGTGTTGGCACAGTGACTACAACAGCTGGAGGATAGAAAGTTTTTGAAGCTGAGGTAGCCATACGTACCCGCGCAGCTCGGAGTCAGCCAATAGAGATCCAGCGCTTGCTGCAGTTCGACCTATAGCACCGGCTATTGCGCGAAAACGAGAGAATCGGGATGCCGGCTTCTGCTCGAGTTCCTCTTGCTCCGCTTCTGCTGGTTCTGTCATTCTTGCTGCTTCCTGTTCCTGCTTTATGCGACGGTAGAGGTACAGTGGGATCATGCGATTTTCACTGCATCACCGCTGAGAAGCGATCGCGCACGCCCGAGTCACATACCTCAGGGCGCATCATTGCCCTGCGTGCGCGTGAAAAAGACGCTGCATATCTTCCATGTCCACGCGGCTGGGCGAGCTGCATGCGAAGCTCCGACA
>JAABUK010013037.1_pt1 | contig 10469 bp, 10 predicted proteins | sample 5559141 | NCBI WGS metagenome assembly JAABUK01 (sample SAMN10711869, study PRJNA513367) | rock metagenome | isolation source: Antarctica rocks | place: Antarctica: Victoria Land, Pudding Butte nord | collected 2016-01-03
AGATGCAGCCCGTCCTTCACAATGGCAGCCTTGCCTGGTTTCTCCTCAAGGTATGGATCTGCTCTCTCAAATATGTAACACCTGTTGTTATGCTCATCCAGCTGTACATACTCACCCAAGATATCAAAATACTTCTTTACTACATTTTCTACCAACTCAGGCGTGTAACAACGATGCTTGACATCATTTGAGAATTTGAAATCCAAGTCGACCACGACAGGCCCAGCCAAACCTTGTTTCTCTGTCAGCGGTGGCACAATGCCTGCACTGAGAGTATCTGTGTATGCCTTGTAGAATGCAGCACGCTTGTCCTCAGGTACCATGAATGATCCATATGGCCAAGCCATATACGTGAAGTTGAATTGCTCTCCTTTCTTTACTTCATAGTCTTGCAACAATCGGTGCATGGAGCTCTGTTGCAAGTTTCTTGGCTTGTCTGATGTTGCCTTGCTTGGTTCCATGATGTGTTATCTCCTGACAACACATCACATATTAAGATGTCAGATTTTGCGCAATGTATTTGTGCACAGCCGTCAGCAGGCAACATTTCCCAAGCTTACAGACTTACTGGTTGCAAACAAGCGTTGGCGTTTTGGCGACGTCTGCGCTGTAGAGCTGCCTCGTGTGCTCGATACTCAGGGTCTTGCCGCTTCAATTGGGTTCGAGCGTTGTTACTCTGGATGACAGCCTTCCTGTAAGCAGCATCATTATGGTATCTTTGTTGTCTGTATAAACGCATTTGTTCCAGCCTACCCTTGTACATTTTCCAAAATTCAGAAGACGCACATAGTTGAGGTAGCTCATACAGAGAGTTGTCATTGCAATTAGCCTTCTGTATTGCTGCCAGCATTTGTAAAGCTTTCATGGTGTCATCTGTCATGTGTAAGACCGCTCTACAACTAGCTGACAACAATTCCTATGTGAACACAACGCATAGGTGTTCAACATCAACATGAACAAGAGCAGCAGATACAGCTACAACTTAGTAAGTTGTAATAGAAAGACAACGGAGATTGGGGCTTTTGGGGCTGGGCTGACAGCACAAGATAGCCCTAGCCTAGCCTCACTATGACTGGTTTGACTTGACAGCCGTGATTCTGGGACAGCAAAGTGGGGCTGATGTGAGTGTGGACCATCACGGTTTCCTGGATCCGAGCCAACTTCCAGTGTGTACAGAACCAAGTTTAGCATGCGCTCACCGGAGAAAACACCTCAAGGTAGCAGCGGTGTAGGACTGAAGAGCCAGTTGATGACGGTGACAGGTGTTGACCGACAGCGGCGCCCAAGATTGTGGCAAACAAGCTGTCCGGCCTGTGGAAGTCTCCTGCACACTTGAAGCTAGCTGACAAGTGAGGTGAAGTGCTGAACTCTTTGTGTGAGTGTCAGACGTAGCCGATGCCTTATGTGGTTCACCAAGACCACCGTATTAGTAGTCCTGCCCTGCACAAGATCAGATTTCTGAAAAGTGGGGCTTTTGGGGCTAGGCTGACAGCACAAGAGAGCCCTAAGCTAGCCTCACTAGGACTGGTTTGACTTGACAGCCCTGATTTTGACACAGCAAAGTGGGGCGGCTGGATGTTTGCTTTTTTGACTGTCAAGTACCATTTTTCCAGAATCTGAATCAAATTTCGGTGTGTGCAGAGACAACTTTGGCATGCGCTCACCGGGTAACACACCTCAAGGTAGCAGAGGTCTCCGACTGAAGAGCCAGTTGATGACGTTGACAGGTGTCCGACAGTGGCGCCCAAGGTTGTGGCAAACAAGCTGTCCGGCCTGTGGAAGTGTCCTGCACACTTGAAGCCGGCTGAGAAGGTGAGGTGAAGTGCTGAACTCTTTGTGTGAGTGTCAGATGTAGCCAATGCCTTATGTGGTTCACCAAGACCACCGTATTGGTAATTCTGCCCTGCACAAGATCCCATTAACTGGGGCTTTTGGGGCTGGGCTGACAGCACAAGAGAACCCTAAGCTAGCCCCACTAGGACTGGTTTGACTTGACAGCCCTGATTTTGACATAGCAAAGTGGGGCGGCCGGATGTTTGCTTCTTTGAGTGCCAAGTACCATTTTCCCAGAATCTGAATCAAGTTTTGGTGTGTGCAGAGCCAATTTTGGCATGCGCTCACCGGAGAACACACTTCCAAGGTAGCAGAGGTCTCGGACTGAAGAGCAGGTGTTAGACCGATGGCCGCGTCCAAGGTTGTGGCAAACAACAAGCTGTCCGGCTGTGGGAGTTTCCTGCACACTTGAAGTTGGCTAGGAAGTGAGGTGAAGTGCTGAACTCTTTGTGTGAGTGTCAGACGTAGCCAATGCCTTATGTGGTTCACCAAGACCACCGTATTAGTAATCCTGCCCTGCACAAGATCCCATTAACTGGGGCTTTTGGGGCTGGGCTGACAGCACAAGAGAACCCTAAGCTAGCCCCACTAGGACTGGTTTGACTTGACAGCCCTGATTTTGACATAGCAAAGTGGGGCGGCCGGATGTTTGCTTCTTTGAGTGCCAAGTACCATTTTCCCAGAATCTGAATCAAGTTTTGGTGTGCGCAGAGCCAATTTTGGCATGCGCTCACCGGAGAACACACTTCCAAGGTAGCAGAGGTCTCGGACTGAAGAGCAGGTGTTAGACCGATGGCCGCGTCCAAGGTTGTGGCAAACAACAAGCTGTCCGGCCTGTGGGAGTTTCCTGCACACTTGAAGCTGGCTAGGAAGTGAGGTGAAGTGCTGAACTCTTTGTGTGAGTGTCAGACGTAGCCAATGCCTTATGTGGCTCTCCTCAGTTAGACCACCGTATTAGTAAGCCTGCCCTGCACAAGATCAGATTTTTGAAAAGTGGGGCTTTTGGGGCTGGGCTGACAGCACAAGAGAACCCTAAGCTAGCCCCACTAGGACTTGTTTGACTTGACAGCCCTGATTTTGGGACAGTTTAATGGGGCGGCAAGATGATTGCTTGTTTGACTGTGGACCATCACGATTTCTTGAACCTGAATCCAGTTCCGGTGTGTGCAACATCAAGTTTGGCATGCACTGACCTGAGAGCACACATTAAGGTAACGGAGATCTAGGACTGAAGAGCCAATAGATGATGTTGACAAATGTTTGTCCGACAGTGGTGCCCAGTGGTCTGGCAAAGAAGCTGTCCGGCTGTGCAAATTCGTTGCGCACCTGAGGCTAGCTGTGACGTGAGGTGAAGTGCTGAACTGTTTGTATGGTTGTTGGATGTAGCCGATGCCTTATGTGGTTCTCCTTGACCACCGTATTAGTAATGCTGCTCAGCACAAGGTTGGAAGTTTTGGCAGTTGAGCTTTTTAAAGCGGGTTTGACAGCACAATACCCCGAAAGTAACCTCGCCAGGAATTGTTTGACCTGTCACCCCTGAATTTGGGGTTGCAAAGTGTGGCTGATTTGACTATGGACCATCACGATTTCTTGACTCTTAACCAAGTTGTGGTGTGTGCAGAGTCAACCCGATGCGCTGAATCCGACGGTGCTGACAACTCATAAGATCAGGGATGCAAGGCAGTTCAGTAATACTGTCCAGCTCTGGCAATCTCTGCCAGATTCAGCGCAAGATGTTGGAAGTGTGTCCTGAAGGTGCTGTCCGGGAGAGTTGTTGGAGAGCGCTGTCGGAAGAGCCATTAGGGGTAACTCTGATTTTGCTGCAATTGTGTTCTGGTGTCAAGTATTGCCTTATGGCTTTGTCGGATTGGTCGCACTTGCAATGGCTCATCAATAGGCGGTACTTGAAAGTGTAACCGTATGTCAACATGTGCGACCTGTCCGGAGTTTCATCCGTACCTGCATATGTCTGAAGGCCTCTTGACATTCAGACTCTGCCTCATTTGTTGAGTCATGATGCAATGCAGCAATCTGGTGCAAAAGGTGGAGTTTCCATCAAGAGTTGTGTAAAGAAATGTCTTCTCAACATTTCCTGCTTCCGGGCTAGCTTTTGAAGATGCCGCCGGTGTGTCTTCTTGGGTCTTTAAGCAAGCCCGTAAAGAGATTGCGGGTCATCTGTGAAGCCACAACAAGCAAGCCTCGTACAAAGATTTCAGGCCATCCATCTGTCAGAGTATTAGTTCCAAAACAATACCTATGTTTTACATTTGAAGTTGCCAATATAATCTTATCATTTAGTTTACAAAACGTGGGGTTCTTGCAAATAGATCAGTTTGTTGCGGCAACACATTGTGGGCCATGATCATCCACTGGACTAGCGTGTACACTCTGCCGGCTTTGAGACAGCTGCTGTCCGGTGTCTTGTCTTGAGTCTTCTCAACATTTCTTGCTTCTGTGCTAGCTTTTACAGATGCCGCGATGTGTCTACTTGAGTCTTTCAAACACTTCATGCTTCCAAGCTTGCTTTTGAAGGTTTTGCTGGTGTGTCTTGAGTCTTCTCAACATTTCTTGCCTCCGTGCTAGCTTTTATAGATGCCGCCGGTGTGTCTACTTGAGTCTTTTCAACATTTCATGCTTCCAAGCTTGCTTTTGAAGGTTTTGCCGGTGTGTCTTCTCAACATTTCCTGCTTCCGGGCTAGCTTTTGGAAGATGCCGTTGGTGTCCTGATGATTATGGATCGATCATGCCAATGCAGAGCAAATGCACACTCCTGTCTGCGCTCTCACACGGACCATGCTACTTTATGGACATGGTTCCTGAAGAAGTGCTCAGCAAATTTCTAGCTAACTGTTATAGGTTTGAATCTGACCCCGGGTCTGACCTGGGTTTGTTTGCGATATTGTTGATTTTACCATTAAGGGGTTTGAACCAACCTTTATGTGAAACGAAAATATACTGGATTTGGTCTATAAGATAACCTGCTGCTGATTGAGGGTCAGTATGGGCTTGTTTCTCTCGCAGTATATCCAACATCACTTTGGCAGTAATTGACATAGTACATGCACCTGCATGTGTGGCATGAAAGCTCATGATGGCATCTTCTGCCTCTTTGAGAAACTCTACCATCCGAAGCATGGGGTTTCACACACCTGCAATGAGAAGTCTGCTTCCCAATAGCCAGCACATTGCATATTGTCTCAAAGGTGGACAGCCCTCCATATCTTGTCTTGAAACTAGACAGCCTTGAGGTCTTAGCAATGTACATGCTTAGTTCACTAAGAGGTCGAGTCTCATAATGTTTTGCCACATATGCAAGGCATTGATCTATACGCAAGAACCCCGTATTTTGTAACCTAAAAATGAAGGTCATACTGACAATTTAAGATTTGTAACATAGGCCCAATGTTATTGCATTGATATTCTTGACAGATGACCAGGCAGATGGCATGCAATCTTTCAGGCTTGCTTGTGCGGGTTCAAAAATGGCCCGCAATGTTTTGCCACATCTGCAACACATTCTCTATATGCAAGAACCTACATTTTACAATCTGTATATTAAGGTCACATTGATAATTTAAGATGTAAAACATAGGTGCATATTGTTTGCATCAATACTGTTTGACGGATGACTAGACGACATGCAATCTTTTTACGGGATTGCTTGTGCGGGGTCACAGATGGCCCGGAATCTTCTTACCGGAATCTTCTTACCGGATTGTTTGGCATCGATCTTGTGTACAGTGTCTCTCATGACAGTCTGTCCCGTGCCGCGTCTTGTCCAGCTGTTGTTGGAGAGTGCACGCGGGCTAGCTTGTAAATGCTCAAAGTTGTATGACAGTCCTGAGCTCCCCAGTTGTGTGTGTAGAGTTTTGTGCATCCGGGCTAGCTTATACACATATCCTCCGAGTGTTTAAGTCCCACAATGTTTGCCACATCTGCATCAATCCGCATGCAAGAACCCCACATTATCTAAAATAAAATATGAAGGTCATACTGATAATTCAGGATTTTGAGCATAGGTCCAATGTTTTGCATTGCTATTCTTGACAGATGAGTAGACAGATGGCATGCAATCTTACGGGGGTGCTTGTGCGGGTTCACAGATGGCCCAAATGTTTTGCCACATCTGCAACACATTGTCTATATGCAAGAACCTACATTTTACATACTAAATATTAAGGTCATGTTGATAATTCAAGAGGTAAAACATAGGTGCATATTGTTTGCATCAATAGTCTTTGACAAATGACTTGACGGCATGCAATCTTTTTACGGACTTGCTTGTGCGGGGTCACAGATGGCCCGCATTTTATTGCGGGTTTGCTTGGCAACCATATGTACAGTGTGACTCAAGATGAGACTGTCTGTCTACACAACTGCGGGATCATTGTAAGATTGTGACCATTACGGGACGTGATCCTGGCAGAAGTGATCCACATGCAAGAACCCCACATTTGTTTTACTAAATGTTGAGTTGATATCGACAATGTAGCATGTAAAACACAGGTCCTTGACTTTTTTGGGTTATTGTTCTTGGTATGTGCCTCTCCCACAGAGTGTGTGATTGTGACAAATGCGGGGAACATTGTGGGATTCTGGCAGAACTGATCTACATGCAAGAACCCCATATTTTGTGTACTAAATATTAAGGTTACATCAACAATGTAGCTTGTCAAATACAGGTGCTTTCTTGCTTGTCGTTAATGTTTCTGGTATGTGTGATCCTCTCCCACATACTCTTGCAGGATTATGACAATTGCGAGAGCAAAGGTGCTTTTAGTACAACATGCGTAGTGCATGTAAAGTCGTGTGACAGTCTTGAGTTCCGCCTCAAGAAGGCACGCCGCTGGAATGTTCAGAAGCTAGCCCGGGAGCAGGAAATGTTGAAAAGACTCAAGAAGGCACACAGAATCTTCACAAGCTAGCCCGGAAGCAAAAAATGTCAAAAAGACTCAACAAGGCAATTCTGCGGAATCTACAACAGCTAGCTCGGAAGCAGGAAATGAAAAAGACACAAGAAGTCACACCGACAAAGCCTTCAAAAGCTGGCACGGAAGCAGGAAATGTTTAGAAGACTCAGGAAGACACACCAGCGGCGTGTTCAGAAGCTAGCCCGGATGCAAGGAATGTTGAGAAGACTCAACAAGACACACCGGCAAAACCTTCAAAGCAAGCTTGGAAGCAAAAAATGTCGAAAAGACTCAAGAAGGCAATTTTGCGGAATCTACAACAGCTAGCTCGGAAGCAGGAAATGTACAAGACTCAAGAAGTCACACCGACAAAGCCTTCAAAAGCTAGTGCAGTGGCAAGGAATGCTGAAAAGACTCAGGAAGACACACCAGCGGCGTGTTCAAAAGCTAGCCCGGAAGCAAGAAATGTTGAGAAGACGCAAGAAGACATACCGGCGGAACCTTCCAAAGCTAGCCCAGAAGCAGGAAATGTTGAAAAGACTCAAGAAGACGCACCGGCGGAACCTTCAAAAGCAGTCGCATAAAAGCAACCGGAACCGAAAGCTCCCATTGGAGAGTGCATGACTGCAACGATCAATACAAAATTTTGCCAACGACTGTTGACAATGCGGCCGCATGAACAGTAGCATCCGGCTGGAAAAGCATATAAGAAGATCAACTTGGTAGTATGTATAGTGGTCAGCATGATGGAAAAGAGATGCGACAAATGCACCTTCGTTGGGGATGAGGCTGCGCTGGAGCAACATCGCAAGCGGAAAACTCCATGCGACGGTGGCCAGCATCTTTGCAGGAAGGGCTGCGGCAAAGGCTTGAAAAGTCTTGAAACTCGGCGCAATCACGAGAAGACCTGCAAAGGTCCAAAGCAGACTCGAGAGGAGCTGCAGATGGACAACACAACCTTACAAGCTCAATTGACCAACCAGGTTGAGACAAGCAACCTACGCATGGCAGTTGCCAGTAGGGCAACCGCTTCAGCGGTCAAAGCTGTAGGTGGTATCATGAGTCAGCCTCACAAGGTTTTTGATGCTAGTAAGCTTGTACTCCACCAAGCAGTAGGAAAGGAAAACACTGAGCACCTCAGAGGCTCTAGCATCAGTACACGTTTCCTTGATTTCACGCCAGGCACTGATAAGCTGGTGAAATGGTTTTGGTTGCTTCGCGGACAAGACCACCCAGAGAACCACAACATATTATTGGTGCCGGGTGACCCAACACATGCATTAATTTGCCGCAAGGAAGGCTGGGAGTCCTGCGACAGGAACGATGCTTTATTTGAAGTATACTCTCAAGATGTGACACTGTTATACGACAAGTTGGGCAGTGAACACTGCAGCATGCCTGCGGAACTGCATGACTTCAGATTTGAGTATTTGACTCACAAAGTAATGGCTGACATTAACTCTTCGGGCCGCAGTAGCAGCATATTCAAGTCCTGGAAGCATGATATTTCTGAGACTCTGTCTCAAATGACAATGGATTTGTATGGTCAAGAGGTTCCCAGCAGCGCAGCTTACAGCCGCCAGCAAGCATATGACTCGAACTTGCAGGAGATGGAGCGAATCGAGCAGGAAGTGCAGCAATTACTGCAAAGGTCAGCATTTTTGCGCGCACAAAACACATCAATCTTCATGCAACAGATGCAACAGGGTACAGATGTTGCGAACCTGAGCTAGAGGCACCAGGAGGTCCTTGCATGATGTAGTGAGCAGCATTTCCCGTCTTAAATGGTGTTTTACTTGGGTACTAACGCTTGCGAAAACAATAATCTGAGCTGACTACTCAACCAAAGATTCGCGGAGGCCTTGCTTTATGTTAGCTGCTCTTGGGTTGTCAGATTTGAATGCACATACGTGTCATGTCTTCAAACTGGACAGCAACTGTCTCAAAGCCGGCAGAAGTGTACACGCTAGTCCACTGAGCGTTCAAGTCCCACAATGTTTTGCCGCATTTATAAGAATTCTATCAATATGCAAGAACTCACATTTTACAATCTAGGTCATAAGGTTATACAATTTAGGATGTAAGTCATAGGTGCAATTTTTTTGTCATGAGTATTCTTTACAGATAGGTTGACAGATGGCCCGCCATCTCTTTACGGGCTTGCTTGTGTGGTATCGATTTGTAGTGTAAAACATAAATGCATAATTCTTTTGCATTAGAATTCGTGACAGATGACCAGATAGATGGCCCGCAATCTTATTACGGGCTCGCTTGTGTGGGATCATAGATTGCCCGCATCTGCTAACAGGCTTGCTTGTGTAGGATCACCGATGGCCGGCAACATATTTCCACAAACGTTTTCTGGAAAATGTCTAACATGTGGAACCCTTCCACGACATGGTCTTGAAACTGGACAGCCTCACAGCTGGAGACGTGGACATTCCTAGACGTCCTGTCTTGAAACTGGACAGCTTCTGTCTCAAAGCCAACAGGAGTGTACATACCAGTCCACTGAGTGGTCAGGTCCTACAATGTTTTGCCACATCTACAACAAACTGATCTGTATGCAAGGTCCCCACAATTTATAAACTAAGTTATGAGGTGATATTGCCAATTTACGATGTAAAAGATGGGTGCATATTACTTTTGCATCAGTATTCTTGACAGGTGACTAGACAGGTGGCCCGCAATCTTTTAGCGGGTTTGCTTGTGCGGGATTGTAGATTTCCGTAAACATTTAAGCAACAAATCTTTAAAATGTGGACATTCCTTGACGTCCTGTCTTGAGACTTGGCAGGAGTGTATATGCCAGTCCACTGAGCGGTGTGACTGTCTTGCCACAACTACAATACATACAGCCTATCCCAAAATCAGACAGTCTGTCCCAAAAGCAGACAATCTGTCCCGTGCTGAGTCTTGTGCTGCATTTCTGGGGTTCCAAAGTTGTGTGTTAAGAGATTTGTGCAATAAACTCCCCTTCACAGGGTTGATGTAACTGTTTCACAGCAAATCTTGCGCAGCAAGAGAATAGCACTGGGCCAGCCTTTGCACATTTCTCAGTTGTGTCTCGAGTGTTGCGATACTTTGGTGGGTCCACAATTACAATTGTTGGCCTTGTGTATAGCCTGTCTCAATATCAGACAGTCTATCTTGAAATCTGACCGTCTGTCCTATGCTGAGGCTGGTCTTGCGTTTCTGGTTCCACAATTGTGGAGACTGTTGCGCATCCAAGCTAGCCCGTTGATATCCCAAAGTTATCTTTTGAGTTGCGCAGTTGTGTGTGGAGAGTTTTGTGCATCCGGGCTAGCTTGTGAACTTTTCATAGTTGTGTCTTGAGTGTTGCATTATTTTTCTGGGTTACACTTTTGTTGCCTTAGGTCCTTGTGTTCACTCTGTCTCAAAATCAGACAGTATGTCTTGAAATGAGACAGTCTGATTTCTGCAGTAAAGTTATTCAAGCTACCAACCGGGGCTGATATGGATCCAACTTGTGATTGTTGCTGATGCCAAGTTCGCTGAACTTCCAACAGTGGAAGATAACGATTAAATAGTGAAGCCAACTAAAGTTGGAATGTTACCCACGATTGCAGACAAAGATGTTGCAGACAGCGAAGAAGTAACCAATGAGCCAACGAGCCCAAGTGTAGCAGCAATGACCCAGCTGTAATAGTGCCAGCAACAAGAGTTGTCATACTCCCATATGGCGCCGTAAAACCGGCAGCAGAA
>JAABUK010013038.1_pt1 | contig 10468 bp, 7 predicted proteins | sample 5559141 | NCBI WGS metagenome assembly JAABUK01 (sample SAMN10711869, study PRJNA513367) | rock metagenome | isolation source: Antarctica rocks | place: Antarctica: Victoria Land, Pudding Butte nord | collected 2016-01-03
ATAAGTTCGACTTCGGCGGCATCCTCGCCGACGACATGGGCCTGGGCAAGACGATCCAGGTGCTCGCCCTGCTCCAGAGCCGACGGGCCCGGCGGCTCTCCAAGGGGCCCAGCCTGATCGTCGTCCCCCGGTCGCTGGTCTTCAACTGGAGGGCGGAGGCGGAGAAGTTCTGCCCGAGGCTCCAGGTCCTCGACTACACCGGACCGAACCGCCACGCCAGCCGCGAGGCGTTCCCCGACCACGACCTGATCATCACCACCTACGGGACCTTGCGGACCGACATCGTCGACCTCAGCCAGGTCGAGTTCGACTACGTGATCCTCGACGAGGCCCAGGCGATCAAGAACGCCGACAGCCAGGCGGCCAAGGCGGCCCGCCTGCTCAAGGGGCGGCATCGCCTGGCGATGAGCGGCACGCCGATCGAGAACCACCTCGGCGAGCTCTGGTCGATCTTCGAGTTCCTCAACCCTGGGATGCTCGGCACCGCCTCGGTCTTCAAGAAGCACGCCTCGGGCGCCTCGGCCGCCGACGACGGGGCCCGCGCCCTGCTCGCCAGGGCCCTCCGCCCCTTCATCCTCCGGCGGACCAAGGCCCAGGTCGTCAAGGACCTCCCCGAGAAGTTCGAGCAGACCCTGATCTGCGACCTCGAACCCGCTCAGAGGCAGCTCTACGAGGGGCTCAAGGCCCACTACCGCCAGGCCCTCCTCCGCAAGGACACCGCCGAGCTTGGCCGGTCCAAGATCGAGGTCCTGGAGGCGCTGCTCCGGCTCCGCCAGGCGGCTTGCCACCCCGGCCTGATCGACCCGGAGCGCTCCGGCGACGCCAGCGCCAAGCTCGACATGCTCATCCCGCAGCTCGTCGAGGTCGCCGAGGAGGGGCACAAGATCCTGGTCTTCTCGCAGTTCACCAAGTTCCTCGGCTTGGTCCGCGACCGGCTCGACGCCGAGGGGGTGAAGTACGAGTACCTCGACGGCCGGACCCGGAACCGCGAGGAGCGCGTCCAGCGGTTCCAGACCGACCCGGAGATCCCCCTCTTCCTGATCAGCTTGAAGGCCGGCGGGCTCGGCCTGAACCTGACCGCCGCCGGCTACGTCTACCTGCTCGACCCCTGGTGGAACCCGGCCGTCGAGGCCCAGGCGATCGACCGTTCGCACCGGATCGGCCAGACCCAGCAGGTCTTCGCCTACCGCCTGATCTGCCGAGACACCGTCGAGCAGAAGATCCTCGAACTCCAGCAGAAGAAGCGCGACCTGGCCGACGCCATCCTCAACGAGAACCGCAACGTCATCGGCACCCTGACCAAGGACGACCTGGAGTTCCTGCTGTCCTGATCGGCCTCGCCTCCTCCTCCCCCTCGCGGTAAGATGCCGCCGCGCCGGGGCCTGGACCTCGGCCGCACTTGCCGGGCGGCCAGGGAGGGCCGGATCGCCATGCCGGAGACTCGACTGGGGGCGGCCCGGCTGCTGGCGATCGCCGGGCTCTCGGCCTTGACGGTGGGGATCGGCCTGGGCGGGTCGGGCCGGCTGACTTATCACGAGGCGTTCGTCGCGCAAGCGGCCCGCGAGCTGATCGCCGGGGGGTCTTGGCTGGTCCCCACCATCGACGGCCGGCCCTGGCTGGAGAAGCCCCCGCTGGCCTCCTGGCTGGTCGCCCTGGCGGGGATGCTGGCCGGGGGCGTGACCGAGGCCGTCGCCAGGACCCCTTCGGCCGTCGCTTCGGGGCTGCTCTGCCTCGGCGTGGCCGCGTTCGCCGCCCGCCGGTTCGGCCGCGAGGTCGGCTGGCTCGCCGGGCTCGTCCAGGCCTCGACGTTCTGGCTGGTCGTCCGCGGCCGGCTGGCCGAGGCCGACATCCTCCTGGCCTGCCTGGTGACCTGGACGATGGTCGCCTTCGACCGGCTCCGGCATCAGTCGGGGAGGACTGGGGACTGGGGACCGAGGACTCGGGGGCCGCATCGGGTCCGGGCGTTGGCGTTGGTGGCGGTCGGCGGGGGTGCGGAGGCCGTGTCGTGGCCCGCGACCTTGCCGGCCCCGGTCGAGTCGGCGGGCCTCCGCGTCGACCCCGTCGTCGTCCCGGCCGCCGCCCCTTCCGCCTGGCGTTGGGCGTTCTTCCTGGCCTTGGGGGCGACGGCGCTGGTCAAGGGGCTGGGGTTCGGGGCGGTCCTGGTCCTCTCGGCGGTGCTCGCGACCTTGATCTGGGACCGCGACCGGGCGACCTTCCGGGCCCTGATCCACCCGAAGGGCTGGGCCCTGGCGGGCGTGGTGGCGCTGACCTGGCCGGTCCTGGTGGCGGCCCGGCTCCCCTCGGCCCTGTCGCTCTGGGCCTTGCACGTCACGGATCGGATGGCGAGCCGCCCGGAGGTCTTCATCGGCGGCCCCTGGTGGCAGTATGGCCCGGCCGTCCTCGGGCAGGCGTTGCCGTGGACCCCCCTGGCCTTGCTCGGGGCCTGGCCCTCGCTGATCCGGGCGACTCGCGAGCGGGGCGGGGCCGACCGGCTGCTCTGGGCCTGGGCGGTGGTCCCGGTCCTGGTCCTCTCGACGGCGACGGTCAAGAACGCCCATTACGCGATCCACGCCCTGCCGCCGCTGGCCGTCTGGGCGGCGCTGGGGCTGGACCGGGTCGGGTCGAGGCTGGTCGCGCGCCGGGGCTGGAAGCCGGGCCGGGTCCGCGTCGGGACCTGGGCCCTGTTCGTCGGCCTCGGCCTGGCGATCGGCCTGGGCCACCTCACCCTCGGTCCCCGGTTCGACCGCCGGGGCGGCGAGTGGGACTGGTGCGCGCGGATCGGCCGGGAACTCGGCCCGAAGATCACCCTGGCCTTCCTTTATGAGGATTGGGACCGCAAGCCCTATCCCACGCCATTCGGCCCGGTCCCCCACGATTGGGCAGTCCGCCTATTTTACCTGGAGCGCCCCGCCGGCTGGCGTCAAGGGGTCGAGGATCTCAACGCCCGTCCGCCGGTCCCTTCGCCCGCGCCTTACGCCTTGGTCGCCCGCGAGCGGGACCTCCCGGCCCTGGAGGGGCTCGGCCGGATCGAGGTGTTGCGGAAGGGCCCGGCCGACCGCTTCGACCGGGAGTTCACGCTCTACCGGGTCACGCCGAGGGCGGGCCCGTCCGCCGAGCTTCGGCGTCCGCGGTGACTTGAACTCCCGATTATGAATGGTTATCCTCGAGTTTGATTCATTTCTCGCCGCCTCGAACTCGCCCCCATCAGTCCGCGATGCCCCGGCCCCTCGCCCGGCCGGGCTGGTGCGCGCAAGCCCATCGTCGCGGAGGGATCTCATCGGAAGGACCGCATCATGAATCGACGGAACCGTGGCTTCACCCTGATCGAATTGCTGGTCGTCATCGCCATCATTGCGGTGCTCATCGCTCTGCTCTTGCCGGCCGTGCAGGCCGCCCGCGAGGCCGCCAGGCGGGCCCAGTGCACCAACAACCTCAAGCAGATCGGCCTGGCCATCGCCAACTACGAGAGCGCGCTGGGATGCCTGCCCTGGGGCGAATGCGTGAGGGTCAAGGCCAACGTCGCGCCTTCGAGCCTCTGCCTGATGCTCGCCCAGATCGAGCAGCAGAACCTGTACAACGCGTGCAACTTCAGCAGCCTCAATGGCAATGCCTTCTGGAACAGCCTCAGTCCGGTCAACGCGACCGTCCAGACGACGACCGTCAACTCGTTCATCTGCCCGTCCGACTTCAACCGGCTGACCTTCTCGCCGGCCTTTGGCGCGACCAACTACGCGTCCAACGCCGGGGCGGACGGCTACAGCTTCAGCTATCCGTCGATCAACCAGAACAGCGGGCCGTTCCCCGGCATCGGCACCCTGGTCCAGTTCAGCAACATCACCGACGGCACTTCGAACACGGTGGGCTTCGCCGAGATCGTCAGGGGCCTGGGGACGTCCGCCGGCGCCTACGACGCGATGAGACCGTCGACCTCCCCCGCCAAGCTCCCGGCGAAGATCTCCGGCAGCGCGACGGTCATCGGCAGCCCCCAGGCCGATTACAATTATTGCATCGCGACCTCCCCCACCCCGGCGAATGTGGGCGGCGTCGGCAAAGGCGGCTACCCCTTCGGCGCGACCTGGTGGTGGGGCCGCTCGGGCCAGACCCGCTACAACCACGTCATGACGCCCAACTCCTGGAGCTGCGATTTCGGCAACGACAACTCGGATAGCGACGCCGATGCCATCACCTCCGGCAGCCGACATCCCGGGGGCGTCAATTGCCAGATGCTCGACGGCTCCGTCCGCTACGTCAAGAGCACGATCAACCCCGTCACCTGGTGGGCCCTCAGCACCATGGCCGGCGGCGAGGTTGTCTCGGCCGATGCTTACTGACCGCAACCCCGAATCCGCGCCAACCCCCAACCTTGAAGCCCCGGCCCAACCCGCCGGGGCTTTCTCGTCGACCAGGCCGACTTCAAACCCCTTCCGTCGCGATTTTCTCGAAAATCGGAACAAGGTTCGCATTCGGTGTATTTTGCCCAGCCTGTTCGCTATAACAGGGGGGTGTCTCAGCCAGGCACGAGGGCGAGCCGCCTCGGCTTCGCCCGCGAGAAGCACCAATGGGGAGAGCGCAACGTGAATGCCGCATTCGGGATGAAGCCCCTGACGCTGGGCCTGGCGGTCGGCCTGACCCTGGCCGCCGCCTCCGACTCGATGGCCTGCCATCACAAGAAGATGAAGGGGGCCTGCGGGTGCGCCCCCGCCCCCGCCCTGGCCTCCGGCTCCGTCGCCTCGGGCGAGGTGGCCTCCGGCTCCGTCGCCCAGCAGGAGACGACCTACCAGACCGTCACCGAGACCGTCTACGACCAGGTCCCGACCACCCGGTATGAGACCCGCTACCGGACCGAGTATAAGGCCGAGCAGTACCCGGTGACCCGTTCGGTCGCCGAGCAGGTGCCGGTCACCCAGAACCAGACCCGCTACCGGACCGAATACCGGACCGAACAGGTCCCCGTCACCCGTTCGGTCGCCGAGCAGGTCCCCGTCACCCAGAACCAGACCCGCTATCGGACCGAGTACCGGACCGAGAATTACACGGTCAACAAGCCGGTGATGGAGACGGTCCAGGTCCCCCGGCTCGTGACCGAGATGGTCCCGGTCACTCAGACCGTCAACAAGCCGGTCTACTCGACCGTGATGAAGCCGGTGACGACCACGACGATGGTCAGCCAGCCCTACACCGTCAACCAGCCGGTGACGACCAACCGGCAGGTGACCGAGTACGTCAACGTCCCGGCCGCGAGCAGCCAGGCGACCCCCAGTGAGCAGTCGGGCGCCGCCCAGGGCCCGCAGGGGACGACCCAGCAGGCCGTGACCCGCAACGTCACCGAGACCCACACCGTCACCTCGACGGCCTACCGCCAGGTCCCGGTCCAGCAGACCAACTACGTCCCCGAGCAGAAGGTCGACTACGTGCCGACCCCCGTCACCCAGATGGTCCCCCAGCAGAAGACCGTCATGGTCGCCTCGACCCAGACCCGCTTCGTCCCCGAGACGATGAGCCGCCAGGTCCCGACGATGGTCCCCGAGACCGTCCCCGTCACGGTGATGACCACCCAGTATCGCCAGGTCAACGAGACCACCACCCGGCAGGTCCCGGTGACGGTCCCCGAGACCGTCCCCGTCACGGTGATGACCACCCAGTATCGCCAGGTGACCGAGACGATGACCCGGCAGGTCCCGGTGACGGTCCCCGAGCAGGTCCCGGTGACGGTGATGACCAGCGTCCCCCGCCAGGTGACGAAGACGATCCCGACCACCCGGACGGTGATGGTCCCCGCCGCCCCGGCCCAGTACGCCCCGGCCCAGGGCCAGTACGCCCCGGCCCAGGGCCAGTACGCCCCGGCCCAGGGCACTCCCCAGGGTTGAAATCGAGGACGAGCCCCGAGCGAATCCACGAGCCCCCGGCCCAGGCCGGGGGCTCTTCGCGCGCCCGGTCGTCGCCTCGAGGTGGGTTCGTTCCGCGAAATCGACTATCGCCCCGCCCGCCGATCGCGCCCGCCAAGACGAACCCAACGCGGCGCTTGCCGATTGCACCTGACCCGATCCCCGGCGGCCTCGGCCCCGGATCGCGCGTTCGCGCCCGCCAAGACGAACCCAAGGGCCGCCCCGACCCGCCCGAACGGTCGCGGTGGAAAACGAAGCCAAGGCCCCTCCTCCCCGGAAGAACTGGCCCGGTCGGGCACGCCCTCCAAGGGTTTATATTCCCCCGATCGGCCGGGCGAATAACCGGGTTTTTCGCCGGCGAACCGAGAATCTCCCGCCCTCCTCCCGCCGCCCGCCGTTGTCGGGAGGGTCGCGACTCCGCCACAATGGGATCCCACAGGCCACCCGACCCCATTCCTTCCAGGAGTCTCCTCCCATCGCGAAGCGCAAGCCCCCGAGCCAGCGACCCGAACGTCAGCTCGACGACACCGCGAGGGCGATCGCCCGCCTGACCGATGACGCCAAGGCCGAGAAGGCCGCCGAGGCCCGCAAGGGCGACGGCTCCTCCACCGGGACCGGCGGCAACCCGAAGATCCGCCAGGCCCCGCCCGCCGTCAACGGCATGGGCCAGCGCAAGATCGGCGGCGCCGCCCCCTACACCTCCAGCAAGCGGCCCAAGACCGGCGGCGTCTGAGGTTTCGAAACGGCCAACGACCGATCAGGGGACGGCCGGGGCCAGCGCCACGCGGAACCCCAGGCCGGACCCACGGTCGTCGGGGCGGCCCGAGGCCCGGGTCGTCGCCAGGCAGAGCGACCCCGGGTTGTGCCAGCAGCCGCCCCGATACGACCGGGTCGGCGACGAAGCCGGGCCGATCGGGTCGAACCCGCCCGGCAACGCCTCGGCGTACCCGTCGAGGCACCACTCCCAGACGTTCCCGTGGAGGTCGCGCAGGCCCCAGGCGTTGCCCGGGTAGCGGCCCGCCGGGGTCGTCTCGCGGAGGTAAGGCCCGATCGCCGCGCCCCGGTTCGGCTTCGAGCCGTCGAAGTTCGCGGCGAGCGAGCCCAGGGAGTCGCCGAAGGCGGTCGCCGTCGTCGTCCCGGCCCGGCAGGCGAATTCCCACTCCGCCTCGGTCGGGAGCCGATATTCGTAACCGGCGGGGAGCCGGCCGGCGGCCCGCTCGCCCTCGGTCAGCCTCCGGAAAACTCCGTCGCCTCGGAGTGGCTGACGAAGTAGATCGGGTGGTCGGGCCCCTCGCCGACGTGGTCGCGGGTCGAGCCGTCGCCGACGGGCCGGGGCTGGTCGGGGTCCCTGGCCCGCTGCTCGCGGAGGGTCGTCCCCATCAGGCGGAGCCACTGGTCCTGGGTCACCTCGTCCTGGCCGATCCAGTAGGGTCGGCTGAGGGTGACGCCGACGGACCCCCGGCCGCCCCCCATGCGGAACGAGCCGGGCGGGCAGCGGCGGAAGGGGATCGCCGGGGCGTTGTCGGCGCGGAGTTCGCCGGCGCGGGAGGCCTCGGCCGGGTCGATCGCCATCGCCGGGGATTCGACTGCCGAGGGCGGTGGTCCCTGCCCCGAGCATCCCGCGACGAGGGTGAGGCCGACCATCAGGCGGGCGACGCGGGTCATCGGACCCCCTTCGGAAGGATCAGGCCGACTCGTTGAGGGCCTCGGCCAGGGGGTCGGCCCGGCCCTCGGGCTTCGCCATCCGCTTGCCCAGGCCGAGCATCAAAATGATCGTCGCCGAGACGGTCATCGAGACGGCCAGGTACGTCAGCCCGCCCCGGAACGAGCCGGTCAGGGTCTCGATCTTGCCCATCATCGTCGGGCCGATCCAGCCGCCGAGGTTGCCGACCGAGTTGATCAGGCCGATGCTCCCGGCGGCGGCGGTCTGGGACAGGAACAGGGTGGGAAGCGACCAGAACGCCGGCAGGTACGCCTTCAGGCCGGCCATCGCGACGGTGAAGAGGGCGACCGTCGCCCAGAGCGGCGGCTGGAGCCCGACCATCAGCACCAAGGCGGCGGCCCCCATGTAGATCGGCAGGACCGTGTGCAGCCGGCGCTCCCCGGTCCGGTCGGAGTTCCAGCCGACGAGGAACTGGCCGACCAGCGAGCCGATCGGGGGCAGGATCACCAGCCAGGTTACGTCGTCGATCTTCAGGTGATACCACCGTTCCAGGATGCTCGGCATGAAGAACTCGACGCCGTAATTGCCCGTCACGACGAAGAAGTAGGCGGCCGTCAGGATCAGGACCTTGCGGTTCGAGAGGGCCTCCCAGAGCGTCATGTGCTGGCTGGCCGGGTGCTCGGCCTTCTCGCGGGCGAGTGCGTCCTGCAGCGCCTGGCGCTCGTCGTCGTCGAGCCAACGGGCCTGGGCGGGCCGGTCGGTCAGGAAGAAGTAGACGAAGACGCCCAGGACGACCGCCGGGATGCCCCAGGCGATGTAGGCCCACTGCCAGCCGACCAGGCCCATCACCTTGGCGTGGTGGACGACGACGCCGTTGATCGTCTCGTCGGTCCCCACCTTGAGCATCAGGTTGGTGAGCTTCGGGCTGATCAGTTGTGCGAGAGGGCCGGCCATGAAGAAGTAGGCCAGGGCCCTCGATCGATCGCGCTTGGGGAACCAGTGGGTCAGGTAAACGATCACGCCGGGGTAGAAGCCCGCCTCGGCCAGGCCGAGCAGGAAGCGGATGGTGTAGAAGTGCCAGGGCTTGGTCACCAGCGCCGTCAGGGCGGCGAAGATCCCCCAGGTGATCATGATCCGGCAGATCCAGCGGCGGGCGCTCCAACGCTCGACGATCAGCGTGCCGGGGATCTCCAGCAGGCAATATCCCGCGAAGAAAATCCCCATCCCCCAGCCGAAGATGTCGTTGTTGAAGTCCGGCAGGTCGCCGATCATCATCAGCTTGAGGATCGACACGTTGGAGCGGTCGACGTAGGCGATCAGGTAGCTCAGGAACAGCAACGGCAGGAGCCGCCGGTACGCCTTGGCCCGGGCCCGGTCGAGCGCGGAGGGGGGCGACGCGGGGAGTCCGAACGTCGGGTCGGGGCTGGCCATGGGAGGGTGGCTCGCGGGTCGGTTCGGGTCGAGTTCGGGGGGCGGGGTAGTCGAGGGGCCCCGGTCGGGTTCGACACTACCGCGCGGCCCGGCCCGTCGCAAACCTCCGCCGCCCTCGCCGCCGAAAAACGCGGGGCGCTCGCCGGGGGCGGGGGCGATCGGCTAGGATGGGCCCCTCCGGATCGCGCCCCGATGGTCGGGCGGCCCCTCCGGGCGGGACGAGGCGGGTTCAAAGCGCATGGCCAGGGGCGTCGTCGTCTCGTTCGACCTCCGCAAGGGGTTCGGCTTCATCCGGTCGCCGGAGTACCGCGAGGACGTCTTCGTCCACGTCGAGGCGGTCGACGGCCGGGTCTCCTTGAAGTCCGGTCAGCGGGTCGAGTTCGTCGCCCAGCCGACCGACCGGGGCCTGAGGGCCACGCGGGTCGTGCCGGGCTCCGTCGGGCTTTCCCCGGCGATGTCGGCCGCCGGCTTCCTGATCGCCGTGCTGGTGGCGGTCACCGGGGCGCTGCAGAAGGTCGGCCTCGGCTGGCTCGGCGCCTACCTCGGGGCGATCGGCGCGGCGACCTGGGCGGCCTTCGCCTGGGACAAGCATCAGGCCGGGCTCGAAGCCCGGCGGGTCCGCGAGTCGGTCCTGCTCGGCCTCTCGCTCCTCGGCGGCTCGCCCGCGGCGGCCGTCGCCATGTTCATGCTCAGGCACAAGACGAGCAAGCCCAGCTTCAAGCTCAAGTTCGCCCTCGTCCTGGTGGCGCAGGCCCTGGCGATCGGCGGCTGGCTGCTCTGGCGGCGGTGAACTCCACGCCGGGAATTCCCCGGCCCGGCCCGTTCCCGAACGCCCCCGGCTCGCGTAAGATTTCTTCAATCGGTCGAGCCGACGAGCCCCGGCACCCAGGCGGACGCCCCTTATGAATCGAAAGCCCTCCCGGCCGATTGGCCTGGCCCTCGCCCTGGCGACGGTGGCGGTCGCCTTGGCCGTCGACGCCCCGAAGCCCGACCCGGCGGTTGGCCAGTCGTACCGCGTCCCCTATCGCGTCACCGACACGAACCACTTCCTGGTCCGCGTCCGCATCGACGGCAAGGGGCCGTTCAACTTCCTGGTCGACACCGGCGCCCCGCACCTCTTCGTCGGCATGGAGGCGGCGAAGAAGATCGGCATCAAGGCCGACCCCGAGGAGTATTTCACGCCGATCGGTCGGCTCGACTTCGAGGGCGGCGCGAGCCTGACCGGGATGCAAGCGCGGGTCGAGGACGTCTTCCAGATGGTCGGGATGAACGCCCTGGGCCTGCCGGGCGCCTCGATCGACGGCATCCTCGGCTTCACCGCGCTGGCCCGGTTCAAGCTCCAGATCGACCCGACCGACGACCGGATGACCTGGACCCGGCTCGACTTCGACCCGAAGGACCCGGTCGTCCCACGCGCCGCGCTCCGCAAGGCGTCGGGCGAGATGCAGGCGATGAACGCCCTCGGACCGCTGGCCAAGCTCGCCGCCGC
>JAABUK010013039.1_pt1 | contig 10468 bp, 6 predicted proteins | sample 5559141 | NCBI WGS metagenome assembly JAABUK01 (sample SAMN10711869, study PRJNA513367) | rock metagenome | isolation source: Antarctica rocks | place: Antarctica: Victoria Land, Pudding Butte nord | collected 2016-01-03
ACCTACGACACCTATCCGCACGTTGATCTCAACGATCGCGCCCAGGAAGCGGTGCAACTGCTCGCCCGGGTGATCAAAGGCGAGATCAAACCGACGATGGCGTTGACCAAGCCGCCGCTCTTGCCGGTCCCGCAGGCGATGCACACGGCCAAACCACCCTTCAAAACGCTCTTCGACCGCGCTTTCGAGATGGAGCGCACCGGCGAGGCGCTCACGGTGACCGTCGCCGGCGGCTTCCCCTACGCCGACATTCCCGACGCGGGCGTCGGATTTCTGGTCACCACCGACAACGACTCGGCAAAGGCGCAGGCGCTCGCGACCGAACTGGCGGTTCTCGCCTGGTCGCTGCGCGAGGGGATGATCGTGTCGAACACGCCCTCCGATCAGGCCGTCGCCGAGGCGATCGCGTTTCCCGAAGGCCCGGTTATGCTGGTCGATGTCGGCGACAATATCGGCGGCGGCACTCCCGGCGACGGCGCCGTGCTCCTGCGTGAGTTGATCAAGCAGAACGCCCAGGGCGCGGTGATGGTCGTCGCCGACCCCGAGTCGGTCCGGCAGGCGATCGCGGCCGGAGTGCGCAACACGGTCAAGCTGACGGTGGGCGGGAAAACCGACCGCCTGCATGGCGACCCGGTCGATCTCGAAGGCTATGTCAAGCTGATCACCGATGGCCGCTGGGTCCACGAGGGGCCGGAAAACGCCGGGGTGCCGTTCGAGGGCGGCCCGTCGGTGCTCTTACACGTGGGCGGCATCAGCCTGATCCTAACCACGCACAAGTCGATGCCCGGCGATCAACAGCAATTGAAGTCGTTCGGCATCATTCCCAGCGAGCAGCGCATCATCGTCGTTAAGGCGGCGGTGCGGTGGCGCGGCGGCTACGGCGAGATCGCGAAGCACGCCATCCACGTCGACACGCCGGGCCTGGGCAGCGTCGACCTCCACCGCTTCGCCTTCAAAAACATCCGCCGCCCGATCTACCCGATGGACCTCGACACCGCCTGGACCCCGGCCTAGAACGGGTTGCATCGGATGGCGCCAGTCGACCAGCGTCGTCCGGGATGGCCATTCCGGTCTGTGCTCAGGACGTCCTACCGGGACTGAGGTTGGCAGCGGGCGCCTCGTCTGCAAACCGCTCTAACCGTCGTTTTTTCTTGCTCATGAGCACGGGGGCTTCACCTAACGAGCTGCGCGGTCGTCCGTTCGGCGTCACGGGTCAACCCCCACCCCCTCTCCTTATCCCCTCATCCAGACACGCAGCGGAAGGAACTCTTGGCGTGAGCCAACCTCCCGTATTTGCCCACAGGCAACCTTCGGCGCCTGAACAAGGAAGGTCGCGGCGGCGAACACGAAGGCTGCCGCGGCAGAAGATCCTTCCGCTGCGCGTGCTGGCATGAGGGGATGGGGGGTTAGCCCATGACGCCGAACGGAGCGCTGCTCGAAGTCGAAGGACCTCCTACTTTGACAACCTCTCAACAGCCTCTCTTCGTCCGTGCTCCCTCCTCCGTCGCAAAGGGTGAGGGCTGGGGTGGGGGTCAACTTGTCAGAGGCATCGTTTGGGACGCTTCGTCGACTCACGGAAGCACGCGCTTGAGTCCACCTTCGGGCGCGGGAGACAGCGCATACGTTGACCCCATCGAGGCTGTCAAGGCGTGCGATCATCAACGTTGAATCGCCGTTGCACGTGAGGAATCGCACCCAATGTACACACCGGTCGGGACCACGCTCTCGGAAGTCGGCGACGTCGAAGCGTTTGCGGCGGGCGACGAGCTCCACCTCTTCCACCTGACCCTGCCCAACCACGACGTCGTGCAACACGCCGTCTCGGATGACGGCCTGGCCTGGCGGGCGCTGCCGGCCGCGATCCGCACGGGAGATCCCGGCGAGTGCGACGACGACCAGATCTGGACCATGAGCGTCACCCAGCGCGGTGACGGCGACTTCGTGATGGTCTACACCGCACTGGCGCGGGCCGATGCCGGGCGGGTGCAACGGACCGCGGTCGCGACGTCGCGCGATCTCATTCACTGGACGAAAAGCGACCGAAATCCAGTCGCTTCGGCCGATCCTCGCTGGTACGAGGCCGATCCCGCCGATTCCGGGCGGGTTTCCTGGCGCGATCCGAAGCCGGTTCGCGTGGGCGATGTCTATTTCGCCACCGTCTCCGCGCGCGAGAAGAGCGGGCCGCTGCTGCGCCGGGGCTGCGTCGGCCTGCTCGCTTCGGCTGATCTCGAGACGTGGGAGGTGCGGCCGCCGCTTTTCGCGCCGCGCGGTCATTGGGATCTGGAGTGCCCGCAGGTTTTCGAAATCGGCGGCGTTTATTACCTGACCGCCGCGGTGATGGAAGACCGCACCCAGCGCTACTGGCAGGCGCCGCGCTTCGAAGGACCGTACGAAGTGCCGAGCGACGGCGGCCGCCTGGCGCCGCGTGGTCACTACGCCGGCCGAGTCGTCCGGTGGCAAGGGCAGGCTCTCTTCCTGTGCTGGCACGAGCCGGTCCAAACGACGAAAAGCGCCGGGGCGATTTTGCCGAAAGCCAACCCGGTCCACCCCGATGTCGATTGGGCCGAAGTCCGCAATCCGTTTGGCAAATACGTCGTCGCGCCGCTGCTGCTCGAGCCGGACACGGACGGACGCCTCGTACGGCGCAGCTTCCCAGGCTGGACCGCCTATCGCGACGCGCCGCTCGCATCGGTGATGCCGGCGGAAACAACGGCGTTGCAAGCGGAGCCATCGCACGGAGTCTGGTCGGTCAATGAGAGCGGCGGGACCGACATCCTAACCATGACCGAGGCCGCCGAGCATTTCTGGCTGGAAGGTGACTTGACGCTGAGCGCGGGAGCCGGGGGCCTGGTCTTCCGGTTCGCCAACGATGGCGGCGGTTATTTTGTGCGTCTGCAAGCGGGGTCCGCCTCAGTGTCGTTGGTCAAATGGCTCGGTGTTGCCGAACCGGACCGGAGCTGGTTCCGCTACGCCGAGATTCAACGCGGCGAGATGGCGCGCCCACTGATCCCCGGCGAGCCAATCCGCTTCCACCTGCTGGTGGTCGGGCCGTACCTCGAGTGCAGTTTGAACGGCGAGATCGTGTTCGCCACGGTCAGCGCCGAGCGAGTCGGGGGACCGGTGGGAATCTGGGCGGAATCGGGCCGGATCAACGCCCGCAATGTCTTCTGGGCTCCCATGCATGTCCCCCAACACAGCTGATTCCACGCATCATCTTGAGTAGTCCGTTCGGCGTCATTCGCCACAGACAGACCTCCCCACCTCTCATCCTAACGCGAAGCGGAAGGAACACTGGTCGTGAGACAACCTTCCGTCCTTGCTCACTGGCAGCCTGCGGAACGAAGGTCGCGGCGGCGAGGACGAAGGTTGCCTGTGGGCAAGAGTTCCTTCGGCTGCGCCTCCTGGCATGAGGGAATTGGGGGAATGGCAAATGACGCCGAACGGCGTCATCAGGATGACGGACGGGACAAAAGTTGCGACAGCGCGGACGACTGCCGATTTTTCAGAATATCTTTCGACGATGCCCTGCCTCCCCCACCCACGGCGCGAACAAACCTGGACGGGAAAGACGGGGCGATGAGAACGACGTCGCGAGCGTCATTGTTCTTCAGCGCTCGCCGGCATCCACTCTGCCGACGCCCATCCCTTGCGAACGGGCGTCGGCCACAATGTCGGGCGACGCGTCACCCGCGAGACGCGTTGGTCGAGTCAACCGGCACGTGCGGGATGGCGTAGACCGAGTGGCCGCCAAGCGCCGGCATAGGATCCATCGTTTGCGAGTTCCACACGAAGAGCGAGACGTAGAATTCCGGGTTGGCGCTGTTCGCCTTGACCACGACCTTCCCTTCGCTCAAGACTGTGGGAGAAAACGATGGGGTCGACGGTAGGACCTGTTTGGCGTCCCCCGAGGTCAGGATGACGGTCACCACCTGGAGATCGCTGCGCATGAAGGCGTTCGTGATGCGATGCGGTTGGTCGTACCGATAGACGACCGTATCGCCGCGCTCGAGTTCAACCGAATCCCCGCTCTTCCAGTAGGAAAAGGAGTCGAGGCCGAGGCGTCGGGACTGAGACGCCGCGACTGGGCCATCAAAGGTCATGCGGGCGGCGCCGCTGATCACGAAGTCGATCGCAACCGCCGGTGCGGCGCCCGTCATCTTCGCGGTGATCTCGACGCTTTTCCCCGCGGCGAGCGTCCAGCTCGTCATCGTGGCGTGGTACGGGGAGGCGACAGGGCCGAGATCGAACTCAGGGCCACCAAGGATAGCGGTTCCAATCCGCTGATTGTTCGGCCCCTCCACATCGCCGAACGCGGTCGCATCTGCGGGCGGGGCGGTGGGCGTGGCGCCGTTCAACGCAGCGAAGGCGGCCGGGATGGCGGTGGAGGGCGGGCCGCCGCCGCCGAAGAAGAAGCTTTGGCCAATCAAAGTGACAACGAGCAGGACAACGGCGACGACGGTGAGCAGCGGGAGGATTCGCCTGTGGGCGGGTAAGCGCGGTAGAGTGAGCCGGCCGTAGCGCGGCAAGGGCATGCTTCGTGGTGCGGTTGTGTCCATAAGTCTCTCCGAAAGGTGATGGACGAAGGCGCCGCGCGGCGCCTTCGTCGCGTCCATCGTGGTCAAACGATCAATGGCGGCGAGCAGGTCGGGGTCGAAGTTCGGGTCGGCGATCGGATCACGGCGGACGCGCGCATTCCAGGCCTCGCCCAGGCGCTGGGCCTCGTCCTTTCTCTCTCGCGGCGACCGGTTTCCGTTCATCCTTCCTCCCTCTCCGATTTCGAATCTGCCTCGAAGATGGCGCGCAGCCGCGTAATCGCCCGGTGCTGGGCGACGCGGACGGCGCCATGACTGCGCCCGAGCACCCGGGCAATCTCCTGGTCCTCCAACCCCGCCAGGCGAAGCTGCACGACCTGCGCTTGAGCCGGCGGGAGCTGGTCCAGCAACGCCCACAGCGCTCGCGCCTCGTCGGCCGCGATCGCCTGGGCCTCTGGACCGCGCTCCGCCGCATGGAGCGACAGCACATCCGTAAAGGGCGCGGCTGGCCGCTTCCTTCGCCGCTCATCGACGATCGTGTTATGAGCGATCGCGAAGAGCCACGAGCGAAAACTGCCGCTCCCTGGCCGGTAGCGCGGGATGGCCGCCAGCGCCTTCATGAAAACCGCGCTCGTGGCGTCCTCCGCGGCGTGAGCGTCGCCGAGCTGCCGGTAGCAGTAGGCGTAGACGCGGTCGACGTATCGGAGGTAGAGCAGGCCGAACGCCGCGCGGTCGGTTCGAGCCCGCGCCGCAGTCGCGGGCTCGTCCTCCCCCATTTCGTTCGTCACCGCGATGCCGCCCCCTGGCGTAGCCGCGAGCACCTCGCGCATCCACTTCTCCCGTCCCGTTCCCTCCGCCGCATGAGTAAACGCAAGACTGCCAGGGGTGTTACACCCCGCGCATTGCCATGAACGAACGAGCCGTGGTCCGCCTTTTCAACAGCCTGGGCAGTTGTCTGGCCGGCGCGATCGTGTCCGACTCGATCCGCCCCAGCGGATCGCGGCAACCAGGAGCCCGAGACCGATCAGGACCTCACCGAACTCGACCATGAAGCCGAACAGGCCCACGGGTGAGATCACGACGCCCGTCAAGAAATACGCGTATCAGCGAGTAGAATGGCCGCTAACGCGACCAACTCGAACCCGGGGACGATGCCTTGCTAAACCTTGCCCGCCTGCTGACACTCGGCTGCCTCTGCGCAGGGTTCTTGCTGTCATGGCCGGGTTCGGCGGCGGCCAATGCCTCGAACGCGGTCCTCATCGACCCCGCGTCAACGACGCTGACCCTAGATGAGCAACTCGCGCTCAAGTACGCTCCGGTCGCCGTGCTCAAAACGCAAACCAAACCCTGCGATACGATCGGCGAACCCTACGCGCCGACGGCGGTCGACGTGATCTTCGGCAACCCTCTCGTCAAACTCCGCAAGCGCACCAGCGCCAAAAAAGCCAAGGACGATCCGGTCGCGGCCGTCGCGCCGGATGCCGCCGCGCTGGCCGGCAAAAATGGCGACTACTACATCGATCTGCCGGGGAGCCCGCTCGACGCCGGCTGCACATACGAACATTTCTTCAAGGACGTGGTCGGCGACGAGCCGCCCCTGGCCTACGCGCACATCGCTCGCGAACCCGGCAAAGACGGCATCGCGCTCCAATACTGGTTTTATTACGTCTTCAACCGGTTCAATAACCTCCATGAAAGCGACTGGGAAGGCATTCAAATCCTGTTCAGCGCGAACTCCGTCGAGGAAGCCCTGACGACCGACCCGTACGAGGTCGCTTTCGCTCAGCACGGAGGCGGTGAAGCTGCCAGCTGGGACAGCGGCAAGCTCCAAAGAACCGGCGATCACCCGATCGTATTCCCCGCCTCCGGCTCTCACGCCACGTATTACGACCGTGAAATCTATGTCGGTTGGGGCGAACATGGCTCCGGCCTCGGCTGTGACGACACCACTGGCCCGTCGACCCGCGTCCCGCTGCGCATCAGCCTGCTGCCCGATATTCCACCGGCAACCGGCCCCTTCGCCTGGCTCAGTTTCTCCGGCCCTTGGGGTGAAAAAGAACCAAGCGTCTTCAACGGACCGACCGGGCCGTACGAGAAGGACCGCTGGTCCAAGCCCTTCTCCTGGGAAGACGACCTGCGCAAATCGAGCGTGCCCCTGCTGGGATCGACGACCGTCGGATTCGGCCCGGCCCGGTTGCTGTGCGCCCTCGTGCCATACGGCTCGGACATCTTCATTCTCCACATCGACTATCGGCTGGTCTCCTACGGTGTCGTCGCGGTGCTGCTTGGGCTGCCGCTGCTCCTGCTCGCGTTGGCTTGGAGCACGTTGTGGGCGGCGTTCCGCTTTTTCATCCGGCACGGCCTGACGTTCCTGATGATCGGATCCGTGTTGTTCGTGATCGGCACGGGCGCGAACTTGCTGCAAGCATTCATGGATCGCTTTTTATACCTGCACTACCTGCTCGAACTTCTCAATATCCCCATCACTCAGGGAATCTTCTTTGAAGGCGGCAGCACGCTTCAACAGTTGGCGGGGTGGGTGCTGGTGACGCCGGCGGTGATTCACTGCATGGTCGACATTCAAGCCGGGCGGAAGCCAAGCTTCTTCCGCGCCTACCGTTTCGCCTTCGACAACGCCTGGCACGTCCTGCGCGCGAGTCTCCAGGCCACCCTCATCCTGGCGCTCCTGGTGCTCTCCGTCGTCGGGATCCCCTTCGCGGTGGTCCGAGTGGTCCGCTGGATGTTGCTGACGCAGGCAGTCGCGCTCGACCACGCGCACTGGCATGAGGCGCGGCGCTTCAGCGAGCTCGCGATTCGCAGCCGCTGGTGGCGCTCGGCGATGCTCGCCGCGGCAATCACCATCATCAATGCGCTGATCGCCCCGATTCTCGGTCTGATCGTGCTTGTTTTCGTGACGCCGTCCACGCTCGTGGCCCAAACCGTCAGCAGCGTGACGTACTCCCTGCTCTTCCCAATGGTGGGCATCGCGACGACCTTCTGGTACTTGAAACGCCGAAGCGCCGTTCAGGAACTCTTGCCAAGTCCGTCGGTTTGACGCCGGCCGCGACGAAGAATCTTCCGCCCTCGCCGTTCCCAGCTTTGGGAGAAACGTACAAAGAGGGCGATCTTCCCAGGCATCCCGAGCGGACATGATCCGCGGCACGCCCTCGGATCATCGAAATCGAGTGGACGTGCGGACGCGCCATTTCCGGAGTTTTTCACCGCCGCCAGTGGGGCCGTGGTCGAAAGATCGCTTCGCAAGAGTGAACTTTCGCCCTTATCCGCCTGCAATCTCCCCCCACCTCGCTTCCGGGATCGGGCGTGAGGCGGGGAGGTTGCGGCTCAGGCCTGGCGGCGCGAGAGGCGCCAGAGCAGGAGCGCGTAGGTCGCCACGGCCCAGGCCAGGAGAATCGCCACGTAGGCGGCGGCGGCAGGAAAAATTTGGTGATCGCCGGCACTGTTGAAGATGATCTTGGCCGCCGCCCCGCTCGGCAACGCGCCGAAGAGAATTTGCAAGGCATGGGGCGTCCGTCCACCGATCGCGAAAGCCGGCGCGATCACCGGCAGCAGGATGATGCCGGACCACGTGTTGAGTTGATTGGCGCTTTTGAAGAGCCCGGCCAGCAGCAACCCGAGACCGATCAGATCGACGGCCAGTAGACCGGCGCCGAGCGCGAACATGCCGATTCCAACGGGCTGAATTTTGGTCAAGACTAGAAGCAACGGCACGGAAACCGCGACGTACGTGATGCCCAGCAGCGCTTTGGCGATCACGACCTCGGGGTAGTTCGAGACGAGCACCAGCGCGTCGAGCGTTTTGCGCTCGCTCTCCTCCGCCAGCACGACCGGGATGGCGAGCATGCCCACCATCGCGATCATCATCACGACGGCGGCGAGCACCGCCCAAACGCGCAGGCCCAGCACGGTTTGAATCGACTGACTGCCCACGTCAGGGGTGGCGACCGCGACGTCGATCGTCGCGGGCAAGCCCTGGCCCGCCAGCCGCCGGAGGGCGGGATCGAGCGCGGCCGCGACGAAATCGCCTTGAACCGTGTGCGTGGCGCGCTGGATGACCGTCAGATTGGGCGCGTTGCCGGTCTGAACCGCGGCATCGAACCCGGCTGGCACAATCAGACCGAGATCGGCGCCGTCCTTGCTCAGCGTCAGGCGAACATCGTCGGCCGTCATCTTCTCAAAATGGATGTGCACCTGATCGCCGCCGACCCGTTGCAGCGCGGCCGGCAGAGCTGTTTGGCCGTCGCTGGCATAGGCGACCACCGCGTTGATCGTGGCGCTGTCCTGATTTTTGAACGTGGTGTTGTAGACGATTCCGATGCCGAACGGAAGCACCAGCGCGATGAGCACGCGCGAATCGCGAATGGCGTCGCGGAGATCTTTCCGATAAATGGCGCGGATCCGCCGGAAGCTCAGCCTACTCACCGGGCCGGCCCTGCCAGCGCAATAAAGACATCTTCCAGCGAACCCTCTTGCGAATGCAGCGTCAACACCTCGCCGTTCGTCATCCAGCCGGCCAGGCGCTGCGCGTCGGCGGCATCGTTGAGCTTGACCGTCTCCTCGCGCCGGTCCCGCAAAAGCACGCTGGCCGTGCGCTCACCGTAGCGAAGCTTGAGATCGCGCGGCGTGTCCATCGCGACGATTTTACCCTTGCTCAGAAAGGCGACGCGGTGGCAAAGCTCATCGGCTTCTTCCATGTAATGCGTCGTCAGAAACACCGTCGTCCCCGCATCGCTTAGTTGACGCACGAGCTCGCGCAGTTCCCGCGCCGAGGCGGGATCGAGTCCACGCGTCGGTTCATCGAGAAACAACAGGCGCGGCTGGTTGATCAGCGCCCGCGCGATCAGCAGGCGCTGCTTCATGCCCGTGGAATACGTCTTCACTCGGCGTTTGGCGGCGTCGGTCAACCCGACGCGCTCCAGCAGTTCAGTCACCCGGGCGCGCGGGGCGTCGTAAAGGTCGGCGAAGACTTCGAGATTGTCGCGCCCGGTCAGGCGCTCATAGAGATTTTGATCTTCGAAAACCAGATTAATGAGCGGTTTGATCCGTTCGCGCTCGGTGACGATGTCGAATCCGGCGATCGTCGCCTTTCCGGAATTCGGCTTGGTGCGGCCGGTCAACATCCGAATCGTGGTGGTCTTGCCAGCGCCGTTATGGCCGAGCAATCCGAAAATTTCTCCTGAATTGATCGAGAAGCTGATGCCGTCGACCGCGCGAACCGCTCCGTACGCTTTTTCGAGCCCGTCGACCTGGACAATCGCGCGTTCGCCGCTCATTCATTCCTCGCCCGCCAACCGCATTTCCGGCCTCGGAAGTCTAAAGGAGAACGGCCGGTAGAATGAGAAAGAACAAGGTCTCCACCCATCCTACCCCCTCATCCTGGGCTGAGCGCGGGCCGTGCCGCAAGATCCTCCGCCTCAGCAACCGTTCATCCTTGCTCACCGGCAACCTTGGTGCTCCCCTCGCCCAGAATTGGGAAAGGGGCTGGAGGTGAGGGCGGTTCGTCGCAGCGAACTGGCGACGCGAGGTTGCTGCGCAAGGACCCCCACCCCGGTCCTCCCCCTTTGCGAAGGAGGAGGGAGCACGGAGGTTGTCTCACGGCAAGCGCCCTCCTCAACCCTTCCCCGTGCGGGAGCGGGGGTGCGAGAGGCTGCTGCGCCCCCACGGGATGGCGGGATCGCCTTACGAAACGCGCTCGAAGCGGGTCAGGCGGCGGCGGTCTTTCGGGCGGACCGCCGTTGGCATCAGGGGCAGACCGCCAGTTGGAATTTCGCGGACGCGCCGCGCGGGAAGGGTCGCGAGCATGGTGTCGGCGTTCACGACGACGACCTGATCTTTACCGCTCTCCTTGGCGTCATACATCGCGGCGTCGGCCACGCCGATGATTTTGGCGGCGCCATGGGTCCAGCGATGGCTGACCG
>JAABUK010013040.1_pt1 | contig 10466 bp, 11 predicted proteins | sample 5559141 | NCBI WGS metagenome assembly JAABUK01 (sample SAMN10711869, study PRJNA513367) | rock metagenome | isolation source: Antarctica rocks | place: Antarctica: Victoria Land, Pudding Butte nord | collected 2016-01-03
CTGTCACAGCAATGAATGCAGAGGGGGCAACTTTTGCCCTTGGTGAAATGCTAGATCATGTTGCACATGGTGGGGAGTTAAAACATATTGACAATTCGACAGACATCTGGGCACAATTTCCTCTTGTGTGTCCTATTGTTTCAAATATAGCAAAGGGTCTTCCAGCAAAGGTGACTTTGGCCAAAGCATATTTAAGGACTGGGGCTGGTCACCATCACATTGTAGAGCCCTATCTGGCTCATGCTTACTTTAGTAATGAGTGCACTGGAGTTCCATGCGAACTTGTAATGAAGAGATACAAACAGAGAACGCTTAGGGATTTGTATGACCTGACTCCCTATTCTAGGTATGTTGACAGCTATGAATTTGCAGGTGCAAATGATGGCAAAGGCTGGCATGCAAAGCAATGGTCTCATTGGACAAAAGTGCATCATTTCAAGTGGCATGCTGCTGTTTTGGACAATCTGCTTTTCCGAATGACCAGGGATAGCGGTGACTGCTTGTTAGACATCAATGAAGACATCTGTCAGCCAGTATTTCAGTTCTGGAAAGAGGTTGCCAGACAATTTCACAGTCTGAATGCCACACGTAGTATAGATATCAGCTCGATGAGTTGCAAAGAAGGAGTTGACACTCTATGGAATTGGCGATGACACCGTGTTGGTAGCTAGATTCAGACGTGTTTTTAGGTTTTCAGTTTGTTGAGCAACATTGTGATGTGGTCAAATTGTGCAGTAGAGCACAGTTTTTGTGTGCACGACTTGAGCCTGTGTGAGCTGCAGCCCCCCACAAACAGTTGTGATGCCTTTACAGCGCTGCAGCAACATGTTCAGAGTGTTGATGGCTGCTGATGGATGCTCTTGTCCCAGGACAGAGAAAGCATTTGCCTCTAAAACTTGCGCAAATGTAAGGATATATAAGTAGCATTTTCTGATTGTACGAGGCATCTGCGGCTTTTCTGGTCATCCTGGGCTTTCTTGTGTATCTGCAGTGACTATGTCTACTGATAGTAATCCCTTAAAACTGGTGTTGGTACCTCCAAATGCATGCAGCGCTGACAATGCAGCTTGGGATCTCTAGACTCTCGTCTCTGAAGATCACATAATTTGGAACTGCGAATTTCCATGGCCTTGCAGACCTACATACCTTGAGCTGGAGTCGCAGATACACAAGAACTCGCCCTGCAGCTGCATGTATCTGTAGAGTTCTGCAGACCTGAGGTTTTGTAAGCCTGCAAACTACCTCCCAGATCTGCACAATAAGCAGATCTGCACAGTCAAGGAGCTCTGAGAGGCCAGCAAGTCATGCAACGCATCAAATCCGTCAGTGATCAAATAAGTGCTGTGATGTTCAAATCATCAGCTGTGTGGCATCTTGGCATGGTCTTGTTAGACTTTGTTCAATACTGGCCAGCCATGGTGGTAGTCTTTGCTCATGAGCTGATCAGCGCAAGAGTTGCTGGCGCAGTCAGGTACAGGCACAAAAGAAGGCACATGCACAAGGCAAAACAGTGCTCATGACCAGCTACCATACCTGACACGTCAAGCAGTGAAAAGGGGGCACGTGGTCGGAGTATGTAAGGTGTGCGTATGCGTGTCACAAGAGGGGAGCATGTTCACTGATGCTGGTTCAGAAACCGTTTTGTGCATGCAAAGGTGTGTTGTGTGTCATCATCAAGGATTGTATCTGTTGTCCTAAGCGTCACTGCCAGGATTGTGAGCTTCGTCAAACATTGCCTGCATGCATGGAATGACAATTGCAGGGTTAGCAGGGGCTGGCGAGAGGTTTGGCATATGTGAGGATTGCATTGAGCATCCTTGCAGGCCGCCTGCTCTGCTGTTGTGGTGCTGCTGTCAACTGAGGCTGATTTCTCCAGCTGTACTGGGGTTGCTGGGTGCATTTGCAGGGTTTGGCTGTGGCTGATGTCGGGTTGGCGTGTGTCTGTGCTTGTGGTATTTATTTTTTCTTGAAACTGGGTTTCAGGCTGATGGTGTGATCAGCTCAGAGGGTAGTCAATTTAGGGTGTAGGGCCTAACCAGAACAGTACAGCTGTCCGCAGCGTATTGCAGTATTGCGTGCATTGCAGCCTACTGTGCGCATTGCCGCAGCAATCTTCCATCATACTGCGGCACAGCACTAGTCTTGGTGACTGAGGCGCAGGTCTTTGCTGTGGAGAGTAAGGTTTCGTTGACCATCGTTGACCAAACAACTACATTTCGGTCCCTACACTTGTTATTCTGCAGTGTAGGGATGACGTTTCTGAATTGAATTAAACGTTTCGGGATTGAAAAGAGATTCTTATGTACATCACTGTGATGCAGGGGCACGCAGGCTGCCAGCTGACCACAGTATGGCTACTGATCTGCATGAGTGCAAAACACGGTTCTGGTATTGTTCACCGGCTCACAGAGCAGATCCGCAGAATACGCTCGATAGCCTTCCATGAGCGACGATGGTCCTTCCATCCAAGGAGTCACTTGCGAGGACACCACGGTGAGGAGCCTTGCTGCCAGGTCGTTTTTTTGCAGCACAGTGCCAAGCCCCCCTGACTGCACACTACTGTACCTTAAGGCGTTTCTCGTCACATACCTGCTCATGCATCTGTACAGGTCTTTGGCCAGCTTGCCAGCAAGATACAGAGAGCTCAGAATGCTGAGCAGCGTGAAAGAGCCGTCTTTCTACTGCTGCACGGTCTCCGAACTAGCAGCAGGCAGAGCACTTCTGCGCAAGCAGTTGTGTATCCAGTGTTGGTTGAGCTGTTGCGTAGTAAAGAGCTGCACAGTAGCCAGGTGCTGCAGCTTGTGCTCGAGGCAGTTGCAGCCATTGTAAAGCAGGGTAGCACTGGATGCACCATATTTGTTGACCTCGGAGTTGTGACGTAAGACTGGCTTTCTCCATGCATACCTTTGACTGCATACCTTTGACTTGTGCATGCAGCCAGAGATCATGAGCAACACTTTCTCCTGCTAATGCATCAAGCTGACAGATGCATGTCTGAACCTCAAGATGATGCATGAGCTCAAGCTGCACACACCACATGCTGCTGCTTACCAGATGCAGCATGTCACAGGCAATCAGCACAGTCATTTCTTGATATATCAGCAGAGTACTGAATGCTGCAGGAGGTTGGCAGATGCTTTGAATGGTGGTGTAGCCAATGTGGCCACTAAGCATGCTGTTGAGGCGCTGCACCACTTGGCTGTGCAGCTGCCAACCTGCAGAGACCTCATTCTGGCCACAACAGCTTTGGACACGCTAGTGCTTTTGCTGAAACAGAGCTTGGCCAATGCTCACTACTCCATGCTCAAGGTCATGCTTGTCTGCTTGATGTTATCAGCCTGGCAGCCACATGTGGCCTCACCAAGACATTTGGCTCTTGGATGTGCATCTCTGGAATTGTCTAATAATGCAGTGAAAGCTAAAGCGAAAATTGATGATGCACACTTGGTTTCTTGCATTCAGCATATGTGTGCCATCTGTCTGACTGGCACATGCCAACTAACAGACCTGCTGTGCATGTGTTGCCTGACCTCACAATCATTGCATTGCTGAGCTTGATGGCGCCCTTATACATGCATGCCTATTGTAGGAGGTGATCTGGACGCTGCTCTGTCTGGCAGATGATGACCCTCTCTGCAAAGCAGCCATCAGACTATCAGGTGCTCTGCCCCTGCTGGTTCCTGTCTTGGGGCTGGTCCCTTTTAGTGCCCCTACAAATGCCTACATGGGGCTCCCTGCCTTGGCCGCCCGGGCCCTCAGGGTCCTTGGCGATAGTAATTCTTGCAAACAAGAAGAAGATTCACTCAGCCCCAGAGGCAGTAATGATGCTGTCCATTTCTATGGTACTGCAGCCAATAACAGCAGCAAGCACGACAAGGCATATTGGCAACGAACAGCTGTGCATCATCTGGCAAGACTACTGAGGAGCACTGAGGGCGTGCTGCATGGTTATAGCAAGCAGCGCCTGCATGCTCCACCACGGCTATCATCATTGAACTCCAGTCAGTATGAAGATCAGAATCTCACTCTGGTCTGCATGGACACCCCATTGTCTTGGCACTCTAATATAGCTTCCCCTAGGCATGAAAGCAGCATTGCATGGTGCACAAGTGCACCAATCTCACCTGAACTCAAGCTGCATGACTGGCATTACTCATGTGCAGTAAGTGGCTGGAAGGTAAAATGTGGGCAAGCCACTTCAGTATGTCATGCACAGCGCATGTACATGTTGCACCTGCTTTTCGCAAGATGGTGACTTGGCTGCTATATTGCTTGCTGGGATGCTCAGGAGTTGTGAAGGGCCAGGTGGCTCATACTCTGGGGGCCTGGATGTTGGCCAAAGCCCTGCTGGACACTCACGCCCCCTTGGCATTGCCTACCCCTATCAAGGCTGCAGCAGCTACCCTCAGATTCAGTGTAGAAAGTGATGAAGACGATGACCAGCAAGATCTGACTGATGCTATGCTGATAGACACAGGCTTCCTTGCAAAGAGGAACCTGGGCAAGGACATTGCAGCAGCAGCTGATGAAGCGCTTATCAGGGTACTGGAATCTGGCCCAAACTCCCTGGAAACAGTGAAAGAAGCTGCTGGTGCTTTGAAGGCCTTGATAGCAGGTCTGATCTATGCGCACTAGCCTGCAAGCTATTTCCCTTGCAGCATTACGGCCTGTCACTACCTGACGACGTGTGTCCTCTGTGGGACACAATACGACCCTGGAGCACAATGCATGGTGTGCCCTGGTCAATGGGCATGCCTACAATTCACCCCTGCAGTTGTCTGGATTACACAGCACCTTGCAGCACAACTGGTTGTTATGTCTGGAGACCTTAGCATGCAACAAATCATACAAGGCTGCTGCTGTGCAGGTAACACTGAACTCAGAGGTACTGCAGCTGCCTCTGGTGTGGTACAGATCTTGGTTGAGTTGCTTCAGCAGGACCAAACCAGCCGGCTTGCCTTGGAAGCTGCCGAGTTACTGACTATGCTCACCAACAATGACGCTGAGCAGCAGGGTGTCATGTCACAAGGGGAAACGCTTCCTGGCTTGGTCAACATCATCACAAAGCTGTTGCAAGCTAGTGATGCGCTGTCAGACAGTGCATTCGACAGCGGTATACACGCCACTCAGCTTGAGGGCGTCTCCATGTCTGCCGATCTGGTGGCACAACATGCTGCTGTCAGGTCTCACCTTACGTCTCTCAAAGTTGGCTCAAATTCACAGCTGCTTTCAGGGCAATCTCTTGACAAGCCTAAGGTGTCCTGGTCTGGGTCGTCAATTGCTCCAGGGTCACCAGCTATTTTGACATTACCAAACGGTCAGTGCAGTGAGTGTGCCATACCCAAATCCCCGTCAGGCCTGGCTGAGTCTGGCCTCAGTGGTCTGAGGCCCTCTGTTGACATAGAGTATGCAGACGCTGCTTCTGGCACAACACACAACAGAGGGGGACATGCCAGCACATCAGCTGCCGCAGAAACACTCACGTCTGTCTCCCGCACCTTTGCCAAGTCCCTCAGCCTCAAGAAAAGCCCTGGCAGGTCCTTGAGTACATCCCTGAGCAATAGCTGGGTTGGCAGCTTCATAAAACGGCTAGGGTCAACGACATCACATGACCCTGCTCAGGACGACATGGCTGCACAGCCTGACTCACTCCCACAAGCAAACACAGCCATAAGCCCCCTTAGATCTCTTGCCACCTCCCCCACGTCCTCTTCTGTTCACAATCAATTTGGCAGGAGCCAGTCCATCATGTCTGACACTCTGACTCAGCCCAACTCAGCTAGGGTTGAACACAGGACCTATCAGCCGCGGCACCCATCGCAGGCCTTGCTCCGGGAGATTGTTACAACAGCAGCACATTTGGTGGAAGGCAACCCCAGCCGCCAGGGCATGCTTGCAGGGCGGGGCGCTGTAGCCCTATGTCAGGATGTGTTGATGCTGGCCAGCAAGGTGGGTCCCAAGGGTGGTCTGGTGGGAGCGGGTGCTGACCTAGTCAGGTCCATGAGTGGCGGCAACCTGCCAGCCCAGCGAGCTTTTGGGGTTGCTGGGTGCCTGGGACAGCTGCTCATGCTACTACAGGTAAGCAAGTCTTGCCCTTGAAGAGTTGATGCAGGTCTAAATCATACTTAAATAGTGCACGCAAATGCACTACAGCTGTCTGAGAATCTGTTGTCACTCTGCACAAGCTGGCCCATTGGGTATTGCAGTTCTGACAGTGGCTGTGCAGTGCAGACCGTGCATCACTTTAATTCTTGGCCTCAAGGTTGCTGCCTGAACACAGGATGTTTCAGAGGCAGAGGCAGATTCAGAGCATATGAACAACACAATGACCCGGCTGGTGTGGGCGCTGTATGCCTTGATAAATACTAACAGGGCCAATCAGCTCTCCTTTCAGGCAGCTGGCGGCATACACCTTCTCATCCAGTTGCTGGTCCAAGTCAGCTCTGATTTCCCCTCACAGGCACCTCTACCCTTCCCTGATTCTGGTCTCACACCCACATCAAGCATGGACCTAGGTCAGTCATTTGGGCCATCACCAGTTGAGCCAAGCGCCAGAGCTGGCCCATCAGGCAGTACTGCGCAAAGCGTTGCCCATACTGAGCAGGCACAGCTGGCCACAGCCCTGGTGTGGCTGGTGGGCAGTGTTGCAGCGGACGTGCCACCTAATCAAAAAACTTTGCATGAAGCTGGTGCTGTCCAGCTTCTTCTTCACGAGGTACAGTTCAACAAGGTGCCAGGGGTAGTGCAGGGGTCCATGTTTGCCTTGGGAAGTCTGGTGAAGGGCAACACAGATATACAGTCTGAGGTGGAGCTGCAGGTCGGTGTGACTACTGCTAAATGCCGTACGCAAGCTCTTGTTTCTGCACTGAGACAAGATGTGTCATTGTAGTGCGCAATGTTGAGCAGACACTGCTTTATACAGCTGTGGTCCATCAAGCTGCTCTGCGGCCTTGGCTTCCATATCATGTATCACGCATCTGCTCTGTGTGTCTGCCAGCAGGCATACACTAAGCACACCCTTTTTTACCCTGAAGGCTGTCATGTGTGTCATATGCTACATAATTAAATGCAGGGAGGCATTCAGATGCTTGTGGCCTACCTTGGGGGTGATGAGGCATACATAGAAGGGGCTGCTTGGGCTCTGCACAGCGTAGTAGCCCTGCACCCTGCCAATCAGGGGGCTGCTAGGCAGGCTGGAGTCTTACCACCTGTTGTTGGGCTGTTGGACTTTGGCCCGGACAGCACCACTGCTGAATGTGCAGCCAGGTGCCTTCATGCTCTGGTTCAGGTTTGATCCCTCGCTCTGTCCTGAGCTAATGTGACAGTCTTCACCTCTCTTCCGTGCCTGAAACACCTGATCTGCACATATCAGGTGGTGACTGGCCTTTCTTGCGTCGAGCTGCTTGCTCACTAGTGCTTGAACTTGTTGTGTGAATGGCTTCCACACACCATTTGCCAGATGTGCAGGGGTCACTGCCCAATCAAGACGCTGCCTGCTCAGCTGGGGCCTTGATGCCCTTGTTAGACCTTGCAGCCGCCGGGCCTCACCAGTTGGCAGCCAAATCAGCTGCCCTTGCCATTTCAGCCCTGGTCTGCAATCACACTGCCAACCAAGATGCTGTCAGGTTAATTTCAAGCCATTGCTGATTACCTACCTGAGCTGACCACAGATCTCATAACGCGTAACCAGCTTCAGCACAGCTGCCTGGCGGTGACCAGGTGCATCACACAATAACATGCTGCTAGCCATTCATTATTCGCATAGCGCAGCCTGCTGGCTGGGAACATACAGCCGTAGACTTGCTCCCCTCACACTATAAGCGCATGCATACATCTTAAGACTAGTTGCCATCCTAAGATGTTGCACTTGTGCAATGGAAGAAGGCCTGCAAGCGCTTGGTCTGCACTGTCTGAGCAGCATTTGCATCCTGTGGAAACAGAGCAGAGCAAAAGGCAGGAGTCGTGAGCAGCAACCAGCTGCTTGCTGCAGGCAAGCAGACGGATTGCCACCATTGGTTGCGTTGCTTAGAGGGGGGCCCAGGAATGAGGCTGCAGCCTGTGCAGCTGGGGCTCTTGCAAACCTGGTGGCCAACAACGGCATTAACCAAGATGCTGCTGCTGATGCTGCTGCAGTCGAGGAAGTTGTCACTCTGCTGTCAGCTGCCTTGGCTGACTCTGCATGTGACAGGCAAGTCCCCTTGTTTCCTGCAAAACACTGTGCAGTGCGGCATCACGCGTTTCCACAAACATTGCAACCTGTTGGCTTTGACTCTTTTGTGGTGACAAGCGCTATACCGTGAGGATCACCCTGTTGATGTGAGTCTCTATGTGTGCGCAAGCACAGCAGACTTGGGTTGGTTGCTTGCTGGCTTGCTTGCTTGCTTGCTTGCTTGCCTGGTTGGTTGGTTGGTTGGTTGATTGATTGATTGATTGATTGATTGATTGATTGGTTGATTGATTGATTTTCACCTGTGCCAGCCTTTGCTCTTGCATTAGCCAGGTAGGTATTAGGTATGCCTCATCCTGATTCAGAATGCCATACAGCAGGCTTGTTTGATTACCCAAGGGTGTACAGTCGATGTGGCAAGCACCGCGCTGCATATCAATCCAAGACGAACCTGTATCTACTTCAACCACCATCAATCCAAAGACCAAGTTTTGAAAAACCTGGAATTGAATCGCCAACAGGAAGTCTGAGAGGCAAATTGCCCAAATTATAGGCTAGATGGTCCTATGGGGGCCAGCAGACTTAAAGTGCAGACTGGAAGCACACAATTTGGGATAGCATCAACAGTATGTCACGTGTGCAGGGCCAGCATTGAGGCCATGAAAGCCCTAGCTGCTCTTACTGATGGCAGCTTGCCCAACCAAGACAGGGCCTTGCAGGCTGGGGCTCCAGCCCTGCTGTGCACAGCGGCACAAGCTGCCATGCAGTCAGGCCCAGCCACTGATGCCGAAATTGCATGTAAGCCATGTTTCAGCACCCCCTTCTCCTCCCTCCCCCCTATTGTGGCAAGACCAGTCGCTCTGATTAGGCTCCTGACTGACCTGTGTGTGCCAATGTTTCAAAAGATGGAAGGTGTGTTGAGTACATTTATGTGCCTGCCCGTGCAGAGTTGTTCTGGCTTTGGTGCCCTGGCGATCTTGCATGTATGTGATTGTATCACCGTATAGCTGTACATCTGGAACAGCATGTATTCATCGGCGGGAGTGCTGTTGCAGGGCAACTTTGCAAGGCACTAGCATGCCTTACTGATGAGCACCCAGCTGTGCAACAAGCTTGCGGGTCAGCCATTGCACCCCTGGTGGCATTGCTGTCCCACCCAGACACACCTGTTCAAGACGAAGCGTGCCAAGCGCTGGCTTGCTTGGTGTGTGACTGCCCCCAACATCAGATGGCTGCCGGCCAGGCTGGAGCAGTGCTCACACTCATGAACTTGCTGTGTGACTTAGGAGGCAACGCAGATACTGATAGTATGCAGCGACCCATTCAAGTTGTGCATTTACTGCTGGCGCTGCTGGTTGTTGCCACTCAGGTGTGCTGCATCGCTTGCCTGTCTGTGCTATGAGATCACATGACCATCACAGGCCAAAAACCTGTTACGCATGAGTTGCATTACATGTCATGCTGCTGCAGCATGATCAGGTGACACCTGCTATGCTGACACATGAGACTGTGTGCATCATATGCTTGCACTGCTTTGTCTGATATGCTATTGTAAGGCCATGATGACAGCAGAGTGGTGACATGCATACAAATGTTTCTGTGTCGTTGAGTGAAGAGGTGATGATTTTTACTGGAAGGCCTGTGTCAAGCAGGTCCCAGATGTATCTGTGTTGCAGACGTCAGATGGAGTAATAGGCGGGTATAGTGCCATCCTGGACATGTCTCCTCAGCAGAAATTTGGTATTGTGTCAGCATTTGCACAAAGGTACACCTGCGACAGCATACTGCATGACTGTTTTCACAAGTGCACTCTTTGCTTGCAGGAAGGTAGCATACTGTCCATCATGTATATCTGAGCTACTTGAGCTGTGTCTCAGACACAGGTTTGTACTATGCATGATCTGCATCTGTGTGTTGTTTTGGGCAAATGCAGCATATGTGGAAGGCTGTGTATGAAGTATTACCTCGAGCATAAACACATGTCAAGCTGGATCCTCATGGCTTGACATGTGATATACACACGTCTAGCCATTTTCCTGTTCCATATCCTGCAAATTGTGTCAGCCAGCATTCCAGGTACATGGTGAAGCTGTAGCAGGATAAGGCAACAAATGCCTAGTTGTATACCTCAGCAAAATTGCCAGAAAGTACCAGATGGTGGACTTTCAACCTCAAGCTGTCAGGAAACGGGTGTCCCCCGGTCTACTTGTCCCACACAGGCGCAGTCATATGTAGACAAGTGCACAGTTGCTGCTGTATGCAGGCCTTCACAAGAGCCCCTCATTCTGGCACTGTTTGC
>JAABUK010013042.1_pt1 | contig 10463 bp, 8 predicted proteins | sample 5559141 | NCBI WGS metagenome assembly JAABUK01 (sample SAMN10711869, study PRJNA513367) | rock metagenome | isolation source: Antarctica rocks | place: Antarctica: Victoria Land, Pudding Butte nord | collected 2016-01-03
AGCATTGTGCGGCGTGATTTGGATGCTTCGCCGTCGCGCGCGTCAAGGTACGCGCGCATTATCATTACGCCCGTCATTTCGCCGTGCGCGCCCGCAGCGGGTTGCAGAGAGATGCCGGAAAGCCCTGTGATTTCCGCGAGATGTTCTTGCAGTTCGTGGATTATGGCGAGCGCGCCCTGTGCGTCTTCTTCGGAAGCGAGCGGATGCAGATTGGCGAGGCCGGGAATGCGCGCAACTTTTTCGTTCAAGCGCGAATTATATTTCATCGTGCATGAGCCGAGCGGGTACATGCCAAGATCAACCGAGTAGTTCCATGTAGAGATACGCGTGAAGTGGCGCACGACATCGACTTCGCTGACTTCTGGCACGCCTTCTAGATCGTCTTCGCGGCGAAAGTTTTCAGGCAGAAAATCGTCGAGCGGCGTTTCTTCGACATCGAGCGGCGGCAGCTTGTAGCCGACTCTTCCTGTTTGCGAGCGCTCGAAAATCAAAGATTCATTTTGCGTAAGATGCGGCGTGACTTTCGTGATGTTGGTTGATTGTGACATAAAGCGTGACGCGATCAATACGTGGAATTGGTAATCGTCAATGAGTGGAATTGTTGTTCGTGGATGCGGTGATTTCTTTTAAGCCCGCGATGAGAGCGTCTATTTCTGCGCGCGGATTCGTTTCGGTAACGCAGACGAGAAAATCGTTTGGGCGATCTTTGAAATAACGCGAAAGCGCGAGGCCGCCCGTAATGTTTTTTTCGCTCGCGAGCCGCGCGAGCAGTTCGGTTGCATTCACCGGCGCGCGGACGACGAATTCGTTGAAGTACGGCGCGGACATATAGGGAAGCGAAAAGCCTTCGAGTTTTGCAATGTTGCGCGAAGCATAAGACGTTTTTTGCGCGCATTGAAAGGCGACTTCCTGTAGCCCGCGCCGTCCCATCGTTTCCAGATAAATTGTCGCGGCGAGCGCGATCAAGCCTTCGTTCGTGCAAATGTTGGACGTGGCTTTTTCGCGCCGTATGTGTTGCTCACGTGTGGCGAGCGTCAGAACATAGCCGCGTCTGCCTTGCTTGTCTGTGGCTTCGCCGACGAGTCGTCCGGGCATCTGTCTTGCATATTTTTCGCGCGTCGCAAAGAGTCCCAAGTAAGGGCCGCCGAAGGAAAGCGGCACGCCGAAGGATTGGCCTTCGGCAACGACGATGTCTGCGCCGCTTGCTCCGGGCGAACGCAGCAGGCCGAGCGAAATCGGTTCCGTAACGACGACGATGAGCAGCGCGCCGACTGCGTGCGCCTTGTCACCCAGTGCCTGCAAGTCTTCGATCGAGCCGAAGAAGTTTGGCGACTGCACGACGAGCGCCGCCGTTCGGTCATCGAGCATAGACGCGGCCTGTTCAGTTTTAGTTGTGCCGGAAGCTGCGTCGAAATTTAATCGCGCGAGATCAATACCTGCGTGCTGCACATAAGTCTGCACGACTTCGAGATATTCGGGATGCACGGCTGAAGAAACTAGAGCTTTAGTGCGGCGCGTGACGCGCTCTGCCATCAGGACTGCTTCGGCAAGCGCAGTCGAGCCGTCGTACATCGAAGCGTTGGCGACTTCCATGCCCGTCAATTGGCAGACAAGCGTTTGAAACTCGAAGATGGCTTGCAGCGTGCCTTGCGAAATTTCAGGCTGGTACGGAGTGTAGGACGTAAAGAATTCCGAGCGCGAAATGAGCGGGTCAACGATGGTCGGAATGTAATGAGAGTAAGCGCCTGCGCCTAAGAAATTCGGGCGTTTGGCTGCCGCGTTTTGTGACGCGAGCCGCTCGAAATTTGCGAGCAGTTCTATTTCGGAAGCGGCGGCGGGCAGTTGTAAATCTTTATCGAGGCGTATGTCTTCAGGGATCGTGTCGAAAAGCTCTACGGCTGACGCGAGACCGACATGACGCAGCATTTCTGCTTGTTCTTCGGGCGAGTTTGGAATGTAGCGCAAGTTTTATTCTGTCTCCGCTCTGGTGAAATCTTCGTATTCGGCGGCGGTTAAAAGCGCGTCGGCCTCCGCTTTGTTGGTCATGCGCAGGCGAATCATCCACGCTTCGCCGTAAGCATCATCGTTGACCTTTTCGGGTTCGTCCTGCAATAGCTCATTGACTTCTGTGACTTCACCGGCGATGGGCGTGAAAATTTCGGACACGGCTTTGACGGATTCGACGGAGCCGAACGATTCGTGCGCCTCGAATTTTTCGCCCTTCTTCGGCAGTTCGACGTAAACGACATCGCCGAGCGAATTTTGTGCGTGATCCGTGATGCCGATGGTCGCAATGTCGCCTTCGACGCGCACCCACTCGTGATCCTTGCTGTAATGTAAATCTTCAGGAATGTTCGCCATTGAATTCTCCGTGAAAGAAATTTCCGATTTATCTTGCCTGTAAACTGTCGCTACTTCGTTGCGACGCGTTCACGTTTATAAAAGGGCGTCGGCACAATGCGCGCCGTAACGAGTCGCCCGCGCACATCTATCTGCAACTCCTGATTTTCGCGCGCGTATTCGACGGGCACATAAGCCATGCCGATGTTTTTCTTCAAGTAAGGCGCGGGGCTGCCGCTTGTCACGCGCCCGACGCGCTCGCCGTCAATCAGCACGTCCTGATCGTCGCGTGCGATGCCGCGCTCCGTTGTTTCAAAGCCGACGAGACGCCGCTTGACGCCCGCTTCCTTTTGCTTTGCAAGCACGTCGCGGCCTGTAAATTCCTCTTTGTTCAATTTGCAAATCCAGCCCAAGTTCGCTTCGAGCAAAGTGGTTTCATCGCTGATCTCATGTCCGTAGAGAGCGAGCGCTGCTTCGAGCCGCAACGTATTGCGGGCGGCCAGACCACAGGGCGCGACGCCTTCCGTCGCGCCGTAGTTTCCCGCGTCGAGCATCTTGTTCCACAATTGTTCGGCTTTGTCGGGCGCGGCGTAAATTTCAAATCCATCCTCGCCCGTGTAACCTGTGCGCGAAATGATCGCAGGCACATCGTCCACGACGCCTTCGCGGAAATGGTAATACTTGATTTCCTGAAGCGGCGTCTCCGTCAATGTTTGCATGATGCGCAAAGCATCGGGGCCTTGCAAAGCAATCTGGCAATAGTCTGCGCTGACGTTGCGCAGTTCGACGTGCTCATCTTTTCGGTGTGACGTAATCCATTCCCAATCTTTATCTGTTGTCGAAGCGTTGACGACAAGCAAAAGATGATCCGCCGCAAAGCGATAAACGAGTAGATCGTCAACGACAGTTCCGGCGGGCGTCGTGAGCGCGGAGTATTGCGCCTGACCGTCGCCTAATTTCGCGACATCGTTGGACACAAGGCGATTAACGAAAGAGATTGCATCCCGCCCGCGCACATCGAATTCGCCCATGTGCGAGACATCGAAAAGGCCGGAGCGCGTGCGCGTGCGCAAGTGTTCTTCGACGGTGCCAATCGGATATTGAACGGGCATGTCCCAGCCGCCGAAATCTACCATGCGCGCGCCGAGTCGCCTGTGTGCGGCGTTGAGCGGCGTTTGTTTAAGCGCGGGGGCGGGAGCGGAAGTTGCTGTTGTGTTGGTCTCGGTCAAATATGTTTCCTTGACGCGCCCACGTGCAAGAAAAAACGGGGCTGGAAAATTTGTGTGAATTTATGTGCTTGCGAAAAGCAAAACTAGCACGCCGTGTGCGGTGCGTCAAGCAGACCTTTGTGGAAGATCAGAGCAGAATGATGTGAGTTGTTTTCCGGTGGAATCGTAGAGCCGTAGGAGCCTCTGCGCGGGTGTTGAAAAACTCAGGCTTGCTATCTGGAGACATCTATTTTTTGCATGACGAAGACGACGCGCATTGTCTCCGGGCGGCGATCCATCGAGGCCGGAACGAAGGCCGGATTCTTTCGCAAAGCATTTTGAAAATCATCCAACATGCGTTTGTCGTGCGGCGCTTGCACCACGTCCGCGAGCGAAGCGTTGCCGTTGCTGTACACGTCCGCAATGACAATCATTTCTTCGTCGCTGGCACGCCCGCGCGCCGGTGCCCATGTTAGGGCGGCGAGCGCGCCGTGCGGATCGAGGCTCGGCGACTGCTCTGTGAACGGAGCGCGCCGCGCCGCGTAGCCTTCGGGCGTAATCGGTTTGGTCACGTCATAAGTCGCTTGATCGTCGGCAACGAATGGAGTGTATGGCGCAGCTGCGGCCTCATGCCGTGCTGTTTCCCAATCGCGCAACGCAATGAGATGCGGGCGCAATCCGACGAGCATCGTTGTGAAAAGTATAATCGAGGCGAAGGCACCGATGGTGTAGGGCATCAGGCGCGGCTCGATCCACAACCAAACGTTTTTCCATGACGCGTCGGACACAGGATGCGAGGCAACGGCGGCGGCTTCGATAATGAGGGCGCGCTTTATCATTGCAGCGAGGTCTGGCGGAGCCGTCGGACGAGTCATCGCGGCGAGACTACGCACGATGCCGCGCTGTTTCGCCGCTTCCGCGCGGCACACCGGACAATCGTTCAGGTGCGCATCAAAGGACGCACGTGCGCGCTCCGTCAACTTGTCGTCAACGTAAAGCGAAAGCCATTCCTGTGTTTCTTCACACGACATCTTTTTTTGCCGAAAACATACATGCAAGCGAATAACTAACCGACCCCGGCTGCCTTCCTTTTCAAGAAGGCAACTTGTTTCTTCTTCAGCAACGCAAATAAAACTTCTCTTACGCAGTCGGGCGCGATTATCGATACGGTTGTTGCTGGCCGCATTGTCAATCACGCGCCCGCTTGCGCGAACGAGCATGTTTCAAATCCGAACCGAAAAAGCCTCTTCGTCACTTTAGACCCAATTGGCACCGAGTTGTTGGTGAAGCCGGGGCGGGTCAATTATTCACTTGAGAAAGAACTGTCTAGTGGGTAGTGGACAGTGATCGGCAGTCAGTATTTAAGCAAAAGCAGTTTCTGAAAACTAACCACCGTCTACTGCCCACTGTTTCACACTGCGCCGTCGAGTTTGCGACGTAGTTCGATGCGCCCGCGCGATAATCTCGATTTGACGGTGCCGATGCTGATCGAAAGCGCTGTGGCACAATCTTCATAACTCAAACCTTCCACGTCGCGCAGGATGACGACTTCGCGATGCGTGTCCTTGAGCGCGCGTAAGGCTCTGCGTAAAACCGCTTCGCGTTCGTTGAGCAGCGTCTGTTGCTCCGGGTCAATCGCATCGTTCGCGGAAAGATTTGCGCCGAAGCTTTCATCCGTTTGATTGTTCAAAGGCGCGTCAAGGGAAACTGTTCGTTCACGGCGGCGTCTGCGCCACCAGCGCCAGCGATTGCGCGCTTGATTAAGTGCGATGCGGTAAAGCCACGTCCGCAAATCCGCATCGCCGCGAAATTGTGCGATGCCTTGAAAGGCGCGAAGGAAAGTTTCCTGCGTCAGATCGCGCGCTTCTTCGTGGTCTTCTGTCAGGCGAAAAAGCAGCGCGTAAACTTCGCCGGAACGCTCCGTCACAAGGCAATCAAAAGCCGCCGCTTCGCCCGCGCGTAATCTGTCAATGAACTGCGCTTCGGCGCGGCTTCGGCGCGGGTCATCTTTGGTCGCCGCAAAGTCTGCAACCCCGTCCACTCGTGCCCGCGCGCGGAGGGCGATTGGCTCTCCTAAGCTCACCGGTCTCCCCCTGCGGCGGGAAGCTTTCCATCAAAGAACAAGCGCTTCCCACAGACTCGCATTCTTAGGCACCGCTTGTTCCGGTTTTGTTCCCGAAATTTTTTCATAGCTTTTATTAGACTCATTCAATCGCCGGAACGTTAGGTTGCGGCGTGCTGCCTCAGAAATCAAAGGTTGGCATTATCTTACTTTAGACTTTGAAATTGCTGGTAGCGATTTGCGTTGAATTTATCTTCCGCGTTTGTCACACAGCAATCAAAAAGTTTACGTGAGTCGGTGCGCTGCAAATGCGCGGGAACACCGTTTGGCCTTGCGCTTGACAAGCTCTTGAAATCATCGCTAGAGTGAATTTTTCCGAAAGTCCACTTCATCCGCATAAAGAACGCACGCCATCACTTATTGATGCGTAAAAGGAAAACTTAAATGGCAAGATACCAGAGAAAACGCGCGCGCGAATTAAAGCACGACCGCTTCCGCGATACTACGATGACCTTCCTTGACCGGCTCGGCGACCAACTTGCAGGCAAAGGCCGCGCGATTCTCTACGGCATCGTCGGCATTATCGCGCTCGCCATTCTCTTCAGCGTGTTTACCTCGTACCGCGAACGCAAAGCAAATGAAGCACGCCGCGCACTCGGACGCGCCATCGAAATCGCCGGAGCGCCCGTCGGCGCAGACGCCGCCACCGCTCCCGCAAACTCCACAGGCTTGAGCTTTCCTACGGAACGCGAACGCGCGCAAAAGGCCGTCGAAGAATTCCAGAAGGTGGCGAATAATTATCCCGACCCGTACCGCGAAAACGCTCGCTACTTTGCCGCCAATAATCTGCTCACGCTTGACCGCAATAAAGGCCTCAATGAGTTGCTATCTTTAACGAAAGGCGGCGACGGAGAAATCGCCACGCTCGCCAAATTTGCGCTCGCGCAAGCCTACGAATCCGACGCCAAATACAACGAAGCTGCGCAGCTCTACGGTGAATTAGCCAAAGCCACTAACGCTTCCGTTCCCGCCGACACAGCCAACTTGCGACTTGCCTCCGTCTACGAAAAACTCGACAAGAAAAAAGACGCGGCAGACATTCTCTTCAACATCGTCAACAACTCGCGCAAAGCCAAAGGCACGGATGGCAAACCCTCGCCGCAAACGTCCGCCGCCCGTGAAGCCGCGCAAAAACTCGAAACACTCGACCCGTCGCGCGCCGCCCAACTTCCGCCCGCGCCCGCCGCCAGCGGCTTCGGTTTCTAAAAACATCTGCCGTAAATCTAATGTTCCGTTTCTTCCCCTACCTATAATGTGATAAGGGTAACGAGATGAGCCAATTACTTACCAACAGCATTCCGCGCCTAATGCTTCTCTGCTTATTAGTCTCAACCATGACAGCCACGGCTTGCGCTCAGCGAGTCGCTAATCCAGAAGGTGAAAATAAAGTCGTGCCTGCGCCCATCAATGCTCAAGGAGTTTTATGGCGAGACATATCGCAGAAGGTTGATGCCAAAGCAAAGTATTTGTTTTATCTGCACGGCGCGATTGTCGAAAATGAAGGTGTTAATGCGGTTAGCCCTAGGTTCGGAGCGTATGAGTACGAGCAAATCCTGAACACGTTTGTGAATAAAGGATTCGTCGTAATCAGCGAACCCCGTCCCAGAGGAACGAACATCGAAAAGTATGCGGCGAAAGTTGTCGGGCAGGTTAGCGATTTGCTCAAAGCAGGAGTTCCGCCTCAGCGTATCACGATTGTTGGAGGTTCAAGAGGCGGGCAAATCGCAATTGCTACCCCTACGTTGCTCAAAAACAAAGATGTCAATTTCGCAGTTATTGCATCCTGCAGCAACGGATATTTTTATAATCATTTCCCCGTTAACCTTTATGGTAATGTTCTTTCAGTCTATGATTACAAGGACGATACAGGCGCAGGTTCATGCCAGAGATTTTTCGATAAAGCTAGTGGTCTTAACAGGCGCAAAGAGGTTGAGCTTAAGGTTGGCTTAGGTCACGGGATAGTGTTCCATCCATTAAAAGAGTGGGTTGACCTTGTAGTTGACTGGGCTAATCAGTCATAAAACCAAGAGGCTCTGTCAATTTGCGGCGAAACCGAACAAGTCATTCAACCCGCCCGCCTGATAGCCTTCCTTTCATTCTCCTTCGCTGGGATAATCCCAGATGCTATTCGCCATCGGCGGGTCAATCCGGGCGCTATGGCGCTCGAAAGTCGTCCATTGATATTCTGCGACATCACATATTTAACATCGCCTCTCAATGGATAATCTGACGCACTCGCTGGTCGGCCTCGTCATTGCCAAAGCGGGGCTGGAGCGTGCGTCGCCAGCTGCCACAATTGTCTGCATCATCGCCGCCAACGCGCCCGACGCGGACATCCTGACAGCCTTTCGAGGTTCTTGGACATACCTGCATAATCATCGCGGCCTGACGCACTCAATCGTCGGCACGCTCACACTCGCACTGCTCATTCCGCTGGTGTGCTGGGCGGGCGACAGATTGCTTGCATCCATTCGACATAAACCGCCGCGCGTGCTTTTTCGCGGAGTGCTGCTTGCTTCGCTCGTGGCGAGTGCGACGCATCCGCTCCTTGATTGGACAAACAATTACGGCGTGCGCCCGCTCATGCCTTGGAGCAATGAATGGTTCTACGGCGATCTGGTTTTTATCGTTGATCCTTGGCTATGGTTGAGCCTCGGCGGTGCGGCGTTTCTGTTGACGGCGAACACAAAGTGGCGCGTCGCGGCATGGGCGGCGCTCGCGGCAATCGTCACGGCGGCGATGTACGCTTTGCCCGCACGCTCCGGCACAGCCTATCCGTTTGCTTCGCGCGTGCTCTGGCTCGCGGGAATTGCCGGACTCGTCTTTGCTCACCGCGCGAATCTAGCGCGCCGTTATGGAGCAGGCATTGCCGCCGTCGCGCTCGCGCTGATAGTAGTTTACTGGGGCGCGCTGTCTATTTTGCATCAGCACGCGCTCACGCAAGCAGGAATCGTTGCGGCGTGCATCGCGGAACAAAACAACGAAACGATCATGCGGCTGGCGGCGATGCCGATGCTTGCCAATCCTTTACACTGGCGTTGTGTCGTGGAAACAAATCGGGCGACGTTTCGCTTCGAGTTGACGCTTGGCGGAAAGGACGCGAACGACATTGCGCGCGAAGTCGTGCGTTATGAAAAGCCGCGTGGCGATGATACGGCGCTCGTTCGTCGTGCGGCGGAGGATAAACGCGCAGCGATTCTACTCGATTTCGCGCGCTTTCCAGTGGCACGCGTCGAAGGCGATTGCCGGAGTGGGGTGCTCGTGCAATTCGCTGACTTGCGCTACACTGAACCCGGCACGGGCGGGCGCGGAAATTTCTCTTTGCCGGTTCCCGTTTCATGCACGCCGCAATAGATTTTGGAAGAAGCAGCGAATGAACGAAACCACGCGCGCTGAGAAAGAAAGCAAGGAAAGCGACGCGTCGAAGAACGGCCTACCCTCACTCGTCGCTGCCGAACAACAGCTTGTTCCCACGCGCGGCAAACGACCAACGCTCGCCAGCGTGCGCGTTTCGTTCGGCGGCTATCTGTCCGCCGCATTTGTTTTAACCTTCGCCGCCTTTATCCTAATTCAAGCCGAGAGAGACACGGCGGCGCTCGCGCTGTTGTGCTGCGCATGGCTTATCCTTCCCGTCTTCGCCTTTCTTGAGCGCGTGAAGTTCGACGGTAAAACTTTGTTTCGTAGCGGCCTCGTCGCGCTTCTTCACAAGCGACTCAAAAAACAAGCGCTCGAACTTAAAATTGACGACATTGAGCGGATCGAAACAAACGCCGTGCGTACTTTGCGGCGCGGCGGGCGCGTGCGATATCGCTATCGCAGCGAAGCATCGGGCAACGATTTGCGGTTCGCGTTCGCTTCCGGCGGAAAGCAGTACAGGCTGATGGCGCGTCATCTTTTTTCGCTTGTCGGCGACGACAAACTCGACGCGCGCACGACTGAACTACGCGATTATCTCGTTGACAAAAAAACGCTGAACGAAGCGCACGGTGCTTTGCGTGTGGCGACGGATGAAGTGCTTGAAAACGCCGTCGAAGATTTCACTCATACGGGGAAAAGTTCTGCGCAGCAACGCCGCCGCATCGCTGCGCATGAAAACGCTTCGCCGGATGATGTCGAGCGCGGGCGTCTATTGCGTCGTGCCGGAAACGAACTGCGTATCGCGGGACGCTTGCGCGAAGCCGCCGAAGCCTTTCGCCGTGCGCTGCTGGTTGATTCGCGCGATGCTTCCTTGATTTACGAATGGGCGCGTCTCCTGCGCTCACAGGCGAGCGCCAAACGCGACGCGCGCCTGTCGTCTCGCTCGCGCGCAGGCTTGCGGCTTGCCGCCAAGCGGTGCGGAAACGATGCCGCGCTTTTGTCTCGCATCGGCGAAAGCTTTCTGGAAGCGGGAGACATACGGCGCGCCACACAAGTGTTTCGTCGCGCGCTGCAAAACGAAGACGCGCATGTTTACCGCGCCGAATTAGGACTCGCGGACATCGCCCTGCGCACAGGAAAATTAGCGCATGTCGTGCATCACTACGGCGGCGCATCGCGCGTGGCGAAAGACCGCGCGGCGGAACGCTTTGCTCTGCGTGAAGCGGATTACTACGCGCGGCTCAACAGCGACGACCATTATCTCGCGCTCGAACTGCGCCGCATCAATTGGCTGCAGCATCTGCATCGAGCGCGCAGCATCGCCGCGCGCCTGACCTTCACAGGCATCGGCCTCGCCGTCATCGGCGCATCCATTGACGAAGCCATACGCGTCACGGGTTGGTCGCTCGCGTCCTCCGCGCTCCTCGCGTGGCTCT
>JAABUK010013044.1_pt1 | contig 10462 bp, 11 predicted proteins | sample 5559141 | NCBI WGS metagenome assembly JAABUK01 (sample SAMN10711869, study PRJNA513367) | rock metagenome | isolation source: Antarctica rocks | place: Antarctica: Victoria Land, Pudding Butte nord | collected 2016-01-03
GGAACAGGCGGCTCTGGAAGGACCCAGAGGCGACGATCGCATCCGCAAAAGCCTTTCTCTATGCCGCATCGGTCATGATCCTCTTGCGCCGATTGGCCCGAGCATGACTTCCCGGACAGACTCTTAGAGATATCTCGTAAGTGGAATTAATTTCAACGCCTTTCTTCAACAGAATGGTTCCATCGATGGTCTTTTGTGCGCCCTGCCGAGCAAAAGGATCGGCCATTAACGCAGAGCGAATTATTTGTCTCAAATAAGCCTCGTGGTAAGCAGCCGCTGACACTAAGGCACTCAATCGAAGCCAATTCTCCAGTTCCTTTCTTGCTTTGAGCCAATCGGAAACATTTGGCGGTATCCGTCTCGAATCAGGTCCAGTCGCATGGAATATTTGGGAAGTCGGAAACGTTGGAGCGGTAAGACTCTGCTGTTGCGCTAAGAAGCGTGCGTAATCGGAGACAACCTTGAATGACCAGAAGTGTTGATTTATTTCAGTCTCATACCGGTTGAATGTGCGCAGCGCGAAGCTACGCGCAATAGACGGTTTAAATCTGTCGAACACTGGCATCCATCACTCCATCAGCAGAATCGTCCTTTGAGGGGTCGCGACAAGGCATCAGCCGGGAAGATTTTCATCGAACATGCCGTGTTGATGAGTATCGGTCCGGCTAAAGCCTCCGGCCTCTCCGTAATCCTGTCCATTACAGGATGCCCAGCATTACGAGTCAATCCAACGATATCCTTCTTTTAACTTATTCATTTGGCTGAACGCGATGATCTCACGCTTCTGAAGCTGGCCAACCACTATGCCGGGAGCTATTCCCTGCGCTTCCGCGAATGCAATGACTTCCTCAGGAGCATGGCTAAAACTCGCTATAAAGCGCTGCAGCGCCGCTTGTGGTATCAGAAAATTGGCAGCCCAAGCGTTTGCTTCATCTTCGTCCTTCGGTTCAGCGCTTCTATAGCCAGTCCCGTCCAGGAATACTGACTTACGGCTATGCAGAAGCAAGTGCGCAGCTTCATGGAAGAACGTGAACCAGAAATGGTCATTGGCCATGTGGCGCAACGATTGCTGGATTAGTGCCTTACGCGGTGAGAGCCAACGCGAAATGCCGCTGAGTGCCGTGCCCGGAAGCGGTTTGACGATTGCGAAGGCCACCCCCGCACCGGCGCAAAGCCGCACCATCTCCGGGAGGAATTCCCGGATGTTTTTGGTCGTAAGCTGCCGGATAGCGCGGAGCGCCTCCAGGAACCGGGTGCGATCAAAATCGTCGCATTCGATGTCGTCGGCCTGCAGCTCGCCCAGTCGGAGCCAGACCATCAACGGCTCTTCCGCGCTCTTGAAGGTCGGGGAATGGCGGTACGACACCGCCGCCAGTTCTCCGAAGCGCTCACGACACGCATCGACGCTGCCGGCACCAAAGAACGAGAGGAGCTGCCTCACGTCCTCCGTTCCGCTTTTTGAGGGCTTCAGGATCCTGAGCTTCCGCAGCTCCTTGACCGGAAACCGGCTTGCCCAGGCAGTCTCGTTTGAAAGCTGAACGGCCTCGTCCGCTTCAGCGAGCCGAAGCCGGTAAGCGGCCTCCATATTGAGCCAGATGTCCGCGCCCATGCCCAGCACGCGCTCGAACTGGAGGGCGGTTTCGGGTTCGATGGGTGCTTTACCCGCTATGATCTCGACCACCAGCTTGGCCGAGCGTCCACACCGCCGGGATAATTCTCGAGCCGAAATGCCCAGCGTCTGCAGATACTCCTCAAGCAATTTTCCAGGCGGGATGCCGTAGGTTGGCTCATAGAGATGCTTGGTCAGGGCCATCATCTCAACCGTCCGGTTCGCGCTAGAAGGACCTGTTCACGGCGCGCCTTACTCAACACCAGACACCTCAATTTCCTTAACTCGGCTTTTGTCCACATCACATTCCTCCCCGTTTAGAGCGCCATTTAGCGCTCCGAACCGCAGACGCCGCGACGGCAAGAGATCGACCGAAAACTGTCCGGGCGACCCGTCGAGCGCGCGCAGTCGTATCGGCGGCTTCCCGGGTACACGACCCAGATCCCTCGCCGCTGCCAGGACCGCCATGCGCGTGGCGATCTTCGTGGCAAGTTCCGCGCCGAAACGCGCTTCGAGCTGAGCGTAGTCGTTGAACACACGCTGCGTCCTCGCATCGGGGAAACAGATTCGCACGCCAGCTCCGAAAAGTGTTACCCATTACGAAACACAAAGCTTGACTCGCCACAAGCCCCACGCGCAGAATGTAAACGCTTTGATGGGGAAAGGCAGTCCAACGGAAGGACATTGCCCACCGGCTTAGAAGGGCAATCGTCATATGAAACATCAGGAATTCGATCTGCCGAAAGGCATCCAGCGAAGCCGCGCTCTCCCGGACAGCGCCCTCGGCGTGCTGTGGGACTCTATCATCATTGATGAGGCCCATAAGACACAGTTGCTGTCTCAGGCGGTTCTGAACTTTATGCTTCGCGGCAAGGTGGGTCGCAGCGTCATCCCGCTTCATGGCGTCATCTTGCTGGTCGGCGAACCCGGCACCGGTAAGACGTCGCTGGCCCGCGGGCTCGCCCACCGGACCGCGCTCTCCTTCCCGGGCGCCAAGTTCCGCCTGCTGGAGGTTGAGCCGCACACCCTGACCAGCTCGGCGATGGGGAAAACTCAGCGGGCGGTGTCCGACCTGTTCTCCCAGACCATAGCCGAGGCCGCGGCGAGCGGCCCTACGATCGTGTTGCTCGACGAAGTCGAAACGCTCGCCGCCGATCGCTCGCGGATGAGCCTTGAGGCCAACCCGATCGACATTCATCGTGCGACGGACGCCGTGCTGGTTCAGCTCGACATCCTGGCCGAGCAGTTTCCCAACCTCCTGTTTCTGGCCACCAGCAACTTTCACGAGGCGGTGGACAGCGCATTCACCTCGCGCTGCGATCTGGTGATGCCGGTCCCGCTCCCCAATGCACAGGCCTGCAGCCTCATCCTCAAGGATTGCCTGATCGGTCTGAGCGAAACCTACCCGGCCATCGGAAAGCTCGTCCACTCCTCTCAGTTCGAGCGCTGCGCGGCGGAATGCGTCGGCCTTGATGGCCGGGCCATCCGCAAGATGGTGGCCAATGCCCTGGCCAGCAGTCCGCAGACGGCCATGCATCCCGAACAGGTCACCGTCGAAAACCTGCTCGCGGCGGCGAAGTCGGCGAGGGCGAGCCGCAAGCAGGGAGTGCAGAAATGACTACCGTCGCTCGTCGCACCCTCTGCAGCACCCCGCAGCGTGACGCGGCCCAGACCTGGGACCTGATCGTCGCTCTCCTCATCAAGGGAAGGGAAAGCGAGGCTCGCACCGAGTTGCTCGCGGTGGTCGGCATCGCGGCCAGCGTGATCGCTGACCAGGCCCCAAAGGACGCCCCGATTGTGGTCACCTGCAACGGTCCGCAGACCCGCATCTATTGCTTGTACGACGACGACGCTATCGAGGGATCGGACGCGAACGAAGACGCGCTCAACTATGATCCCCTGAACGGCAGCTGGAATGTGTCGCTGCCCTGCCTGGCCGACGACCTGTCGTGGGTTCAGGACGCGCTGAAGAAGCACAGCACCCGCATCGTGGCCCGCGACCTGTCTGAACGCGCGCCGGACAAAGCTGAAAAGGCCGCCTCGTCAGCCCTGGTGCTTGATCCAAAAGGATTCCTCGGCTCATGACCACCGTCACCGTCAACACCTACACGCACTCCGTGACCTATGTCGCGGACAATATACTCAAGAGCATCAAAGACATCATCCGCCTGAGCGGCCTCGACCCATCGAATTTGGTGGATAGCTGGCAGAGCAAGATGCTGGCGCTTCACACCTGGCTCACCTCAGGGCATCTCGAGCGCGTGGTGCTGGAAGTCTACCATCCCACGAGCAGCGCCCTGCTTGCCCGCTGGGACCTTGACGTCGTCTACGGCTGGAGCGCTTCCGGCGATGGCAGCTTTTGGGTGGACACGGATCAGATCAAGTACCACATCAAAAAGGCCGGCGTGGCGCCCAGCGACGCCCGCTACTCTCTGCTCCTGCAGAACAAGCCCGGAAGGCCCAACGTCACCGGCTGGGGGCCGGCAGAGTACCGCTCCACGGAGGGGATGGTGCGCCAGAGCCTCGGTTCTACCGTCGAGCATAGCGGTCTTGGGGCCACCGCCGCCTACTGGAGGAAAGGCTGATGCTGACAGTCGATGAGGCCTTTCGCAAATTCAAAAGCCGACTTGAGCTCAACGAACGGGAGCAGAAAAACGCGTCGCAGAGGCAAACCGAAGTGCGCGAGTATCTCGACACGATGTTTGCAATCGACCGTAGCTTCCTGACGGGATCCTATAAGCGCCACACCAAGACCAAACCGCTGAAGGATATCGACATATTCTTCGAGCTAGCCAAGTCCGAGCGTTCGTATCGGGACAAAGCGCCGTCTGAGGTCATCAATGCGTTCCACACAGCTTTAGTAGGGAAGTACGGCGACAAAGCCGTTCGCAAGCAAAGCCGTTCCGTAAACGTCGACTTCGGGATCTATATCGACGCGGAAGAGAACACCGACTACCGCATCGTGAGCGTTGATGTCGTGCCCGCCTTTGCCGAAGCGCGGGACTACGAAATCCCCGATACCGGCACAGGCAAGTGGATCAAGACCAATCCCGAAACCCATGCCAGCAAGGCGACAGCCGCCCATCAGGCCTTTTCCAGTGAGTGGAAGGGCCTGGTGCGCATTGTAAAATACTGGAACAACAATCCCCACCACGGCGAGAAGCCGGTCAAGCCGTCGTTCCTGATCGAGATTATGGCGCTGCAGTGCCTGTATGGCGGATGGGGCGGTCGCTTCGACATAGAGATCCAGGCGTTTTTCGCGACACTCGCCGACCGGATATTCGATGACTGGCCGGATCCGGCCGGGCTGGGCCCGCATGTGAGTAACGATATGGACGCGGCCCGTAAACAGCGCGCACGCGAGCTACTGATCGCGGCCAGCCGCGATGCATCGGCAGCCATCAACCTGGTTCGTCAGGGCCGCGACGGAGATGCATTGAGGTCATGGCGCGTATTATTCGGGCCGAAGTTCCCATTGTCATGAAACTCTTAGGACAAAACTTATGACAGAGTGGTCATTATCGCGCCTGCTGACCAACCTTCACTCGGAAATCGAGCGAAAGCTGGACATGGTACGCAACAGCTTTGGCCACCCTGTTGCCAAAGGTGACGCAAGTGAGAAGGTTTGGCTGGAGCTTCTGCAGAACTATCTTCCGAAGCGCTATCAAGCCGCAACGGCTTATGTCGTTGACAGCAAAAATCAGTTCAGTGACCAGATAGACGTGGTGATTTTTGACCGCCAGTACTCGCCGTTCATCTTTGTATTTGAGGGGCAAACGGTAATTCCAGCGGAAAGCGTTTATGCGGTATTCGAAGCGAAACAGGCGATAAACGCCGGTCAGGTCACATACGCTCAGAAGAAGGTGGCCAGCGTCCGAGCACTGCACCGGACCAGTCTGCCGATTCCCTATGCGAAGGGGACCTATCCGGCGAAGCCGTTGATTCCGATACTTGGGGGACTACTCACTTTCGAGAGCGACTGGACCCCGGCGTTTGGAGCGCCGCTGGAGAAGGCATTGGAGTCCGAGAACGATCTTGAGCGCCTTGATTTGGGTTGTGTTGCCGCGCACGGGCATTTCGCGATCGAGCCATCGGGCTACAAGTTTGTCAATGAAGGGAAGCCTGCAACGGCGTTCCTCTTCAAGCTGATCTCACAACTCCAGTTCAGCGGCACTGTGCCGATGATCGACGTGCAGGCCTACGCGCAATGGCTGTCGAAATAAGCCTGGACTGCATCCTTACGTGCTACGATGGTCGGGTCGTCGCCTACGCCGGTCCGGTTCACCCGTTTGCCCACCGGCGCGCAAGGCGCTTTCACCGGCAGCCCGAAGCGCGTCCTTTCCGACTAAGCCTTTCAGCCATTCCTTGATGTCGCTGCCCAGCAGCACCGGCATTCGGTAGTGACAGGGCGCCATCCACTCGCTCGCTCCCGACACCACTATAGTGCATGAGAGCGACTCCTCACCGCTCGCTGGCACGCGTCACATGGCCCAGAGGCCAGCGAAAGCCAGCACCGGGGAGCCGTCGGCTGCGCTGACCAATTTTAGCTGCTTGTCCGCCTTCTTGCCCGTGCGCTCGAACATCCGTCTGCCCAGCGTCGTTGCCTCACAGCGGACCTTCCGAATGTCAGCTTGGGGTCAGGTCCGGACGCAAAGCGGCCCGAAGCGAATGCGACCCCCTGCCCCGTTTGCCATTTCAAGCTTCGGGTTTGGATTCGCATAAAGGCTGGTACGGAACGCTTCCCTGCGGCGCTTCTGGGTAGAGGAAGAGGGCTGCGGCTGTCGCCGTGACGCGTCGAGGTCGAGAGAGAGGCTCCCGGCCGGCCCGTCCGGAGATCTCCAATGCTTCAGCAGAACACCCCCGCCCGCGCCGCTTCAGGCGCGCCCGTGTCCGGTGCCTACAAGGTCGACATCTCGCGCGGCGAGCGGATCGGCCGTGTGTCGTCCGAGTGGTTCTCCCGACCAGACGACGAGCGTTATCTCAGCCTGACCGAGCTCCACAATGCGGTGCGCGCCCGCGCTGACCGGGCCACCTCCCGCACCGTGGATACCCGGGCACTCCGCATCGAGGCCAGCCGCGACGATGCCGAGCGCCTGACGCTGGCCGTCCCCGGTCGCGACGAACCGGTCGCGCCCACCCATTGGTCCTACGGCCAGCTCTGCAGCCTCGTCGGCGCGCCTGCGAGCTACATGCGCCAGCTCCCTGCCCCGCTCGCCGGTATCAACCTGCAGCACGGCCTACTGTCGCACCGGGCTGAGCTCGTGAAGACGTTGGAGGCCGATGACGGCCGGGTCGAGCTGCGTGCCGTCACTGGACCCGATTACGGCCGCATCTGGGATCACGAGCTGGTCGACGCGGTGATGCGCATCGCCGGGAACGGCACCGGCGACACCCGTTGGAAGGTGCCGGGACTGCTGGACTGGTCGACCATGACCCATAACCCCTTCGTGGAGGTGACGAAGGACACCACCACCCTGTACGCATCCGACCGGGACGTCTTCCTGTTCCTTGTCGACGACGCCCATCCGATCGAGGCGGGACGTCTGCCAAACGGCGATCCCGACTTCTTCTTCCGCGGCTTTTACGCCTGGAACAGCGAGGTCGGCTCCAAGACACTGGGCATCGCCTCCTTCTATCTCCGCGCGGTCTGCATGAATCGCAATATCTGGGGCGCGGAGGGCTTCGAGGAGATCTCGATCCGGCATTCGAAGTTCGCCGGCCACCGCTTCGCCCACCAGGCCGCGCCGGCCCTGGCGCGCTTCGCCGATAGCTCACCCATGCCGTTCGTCGCCGGCATTCGGGCCGCGCGCGAGGCGATCGTGGCGCGGAACGACGAGGATCGAGAGACCTTCCTTCGCCGCCGCGGCTTCTCCAAGCCCGAAACCGAGAAGATCATCGCCACCGTGCTGGACGAGGAAGGCCGGCTGCCGGAGTCGGTGTTCGACTTCGTGCAAGGCATCACGGCCTTGGCGCGGAACAAGCCCCACCAGGACGCTCGCCTGGACCTGGAGGGTCGAGCCTCCAAGCTCCTCGCCAGCGTCGGCTGACCACTTGCCCAGGAAGCCGGTGATCCGGCTCTACGCCTTTCCGCGCCTGCGGTTTTGCGCTTCTCCGGCTTTCCGTCTCTGCGGCCCATCTCGTCCCTAGAGGAAGAGGTGGGCCGCAAGTTTCGTGACGGGTCAGGAGGTCGAGAGAGAATCCCGGCCAGCCCGTCACGGAGAACTACCGTGGCTCAAGCCGTTCAGAAGATCATTCTGTCGTCCTCGCGCGACATCCCGTTCAACAAGCTGGTGCTGAGCCAGTCCAACGTGCGCCGGATCAAGGCTGGCGTTTCGATCGAGGAGCTGGCCGAGGACATCGCCCGGCATACCCTTCTGCAGAGCATCACAGTCCGGCCCGTGCTCGACGCTGCGGGGGCCGAGACCAGTATCTACGAGATTCCGGCCGGTGGCCGACGCTTCCGGGCGCTGGAGCTGCTCGTCAAGCAGAAGCGCCTGGCCAAGACCGCGCCCATCCCGTGCGTGATCCGCACCGAAGGTATCGGCGAGGAGGACAGCCTCGCCGAGAACATCCAGCGGGCACCGCTGCATCCACTGGATCAGTTCCGCGCCTTCCTCGCCCTGCGGGAGAAGGGTCAGGCCGAGGAGGAGATCGCCGCCGCCTTCTTCGTCTCGATCGCGGTCGTCAAGCAGCGACTGAAGCTGGCGTCGGTCTCGCCGAAGCTCCTCGACGTCTATGCCGAGGACGGCATGACGCTCGACCAGCTCATGGCTTTCACCGTCTCGGGCGACCACGAGCGTCAGGAGCAGGTCTTCGAGCGGCTGACCCAGTCCTACAGCAAGGAGGCCTATGTCATCCGGCGCATGATGACCGAGGGCGCGGTACGGGCCTCCGACAAGCGGGCCCAGTTCGTCGGGCTCGACGCGTACGAAGAGGCGGGAGGCACCATCCTGCGCGACCTCTTCCAGGGTGACGACGGCGGGTGGCTGCAGGACGTCAGGCTGGTCGACCTGACGGTGGCCGAGAAGCTGCGCGAGGAGGCGGCCGGCGTCCAGGCCGAGGGCTGGAAATGGGTCGAGGTCGCCCCCGACTTCGCTTATGGCCACGTCTATGGGCTTCGGCAGCTTCGCGGCGAGCCGACCCCGCTCACGCCGGAGGAGGACGCCGCGCGCGCCGCGCTTCAGGCCGAGTATGACGGGCTGGAAGCGGAGCACGCAGGTGCAGAGGAACTGCCCGAGGGGGTCGACGAGCGACTGGCGGAGCTGGAGACCGCGCTGGCGTCGTTCGAAGCGCGACCACTGGCCTTCGACCCCGCAGAGGTCGCCCGTGCCGGCGCCTTCGTCAGCATCGACGGGTCCGGAGCGCTGCGCGTCGAGCGCGGCTATGTCAGGCCCGAAGACGAGCTGCCGATCGAACCCGAAGGGCCGGTCGAGAGCGACGCGCAGGAGGAGGTCAGGGCTGCCGGATCTTCGTTGGAGGGTGACGATCCGTCCACCGTTCAGGGCGAGCCAGAGCCGGCAGCTGAGCCGGATGAGGACGAAGGCCTAACGCCAATCTCTGACCGCCTGATGACCGAGCTCACCGCCCATCGGACGCTGGCACTTCGCCACGCCCTCGGCGAGCGTCCGGAAGTGGCCTTCCTGGCGGCGCTGCACGCGCTCAGCATCACGGTGTTCTACCGCTACGGCGCCGACACCTGCCTGGAGCTGGAAGTCAAAAGCGTCAGCTTCGGCACCCAGGCGCCTGGGCTGAACGACAGCGTGTCCGCCAAGGCGCTGGCGGAGCAGCATCAGGCCTGGACCGCGGCGCTGCCGAAGGAGCCGGGCGAACTCTGGGACGCCTTGCAGGACTGGGAAGCCGACAGTCGCCAGGCGCTGTTCGCGCACTGCGTGGCATTGTCTGTCAACGCCGTGCACGAGACCTGGAACCGGCGCCCGCGCGCGCTGGCCCACGCCGACCGGCTGGCGCAGGCGGTCGACCTCGACATGGCGGCCGCGGGCTGGACGCCGACCGTGGACACCTTCCTCGGCCGGATCACCAAGGCCCGCATCCTCGGCGCCGTGCGCGAGGCGAAGGGCGAACGGGCCGCTGCGCGTATCGAGCACCTGAAGAAGGGCGAGATGGCCGATAAGGCGGAGGCGTTGCTGGCCGGGTCCGGCTGGCTGCCCGAGCCGCTGCGCACGCCGGGCTGTGCGGTCTCGTTCGCTCACGACGGCCTCACGGCTTCGGCGGATGCCTCGGTCGATCCGGCCGGCGAAGAAACGGCGGCGGACGGCGGCGAACCGGCCATGGTGGATGAGAACGCGCCGGCGGAAGATGAGCCGGCCGCTTCCGAGCCCCCTGCGATCGCGGCCGAATAGCCCCACGACCCCGTCCAACTTGGGCCCGCACGCTCGGACCATTCCACGAAACGCGCTTCGTGGGATCCCGGGTGGCGGGCTTTTTTCTGTGGAGGCCGCGATGCCGGACAGCACATCCGAGCTGGCCCGCGGGCTAGCGGAAAAAGCCGAGGCGGTCTGCCGCCATTACCTCTCCAACGGTCGACGCCAAGGTGGCTACTGGCTGGTGGGGGATGTCGAGAACACACCAGGACGCAGCCTCTTTGTACGCCTGCGCGGTCCCGACTCGGGCAAGGGCGCGGCCGGCAAATGGACTGAATATGTTGCGCCGAGAGTTATGTTGCGGTCCTGCGATTGGGCGTCGTCGCCCGACCGGTCGTCGGCTTTTACGCAACATAATCTCAGCGCGCGGGGACTTGCGTGATGCCCCGCGACGCTTCCGAACTGGCGCGTCGCCTCGCCCGCGATGCCGAGGCGGTCTGCCGCCATTACCTGTCCAACGGGCGGCGCCAGG
>JAABUK010013046.1_pt1 | contig 10461 bp, 13 predicted proteins | sample 5559141 | NCBI WGS metagenome assembly JAABUK01 (sample SAMN10711869, study PRJNA513367) | rock metagenome | isolation source: Antarctica rocks | place: Antarctica: Victoria Land, Pudding Butte nord | collected 2016-01-03
AAATGCAATCCCCATTGTTCAGTGCTGCTCTGCAAAGCAGGCTCCCAGCAGGCAGTGCGTCACTGCAATCACACCTATGGAGTTTTGCTCTTCATACAGGTGTGCAGGGAGCCAGCACAAATGCAGTTCTAAGCAAAACCTTCACTGAGTGCAGAAGATGATATGGTATCCATGCTGTATAGACATATCTCTGGGCAAGAACAGCAATTGACAAGAGGCACCAATGTATGCGCAAGGACCATATAGTCTGATGCAGGTTACCTAAAGCATTGGTCATACCATCATTTGTTGGGACCGCACACTGCTGACTTACCTCAATGGGCTTTCCAGTGCTGGCACTGACCCAAGATTGGCTCTTCAAGAGGTGCAGGCAAGCCCAGTACATGAGACCTGATATCACCAGAGTCTCAGACACCAGCATCATATTCTTGACGTGGTTCAGCGTCTGGCTGGGCCTGACAGGAAGCAACTGTTCTGAAGCAGGACGTAAGCTGGCAATGACTCCGAGGGACAGGGCAATGAAGTCGAAAGCGCCTTTCTGAATACAAGCAGAGCCTGTGAGTTGCTCATTCTGTTAGTTTCATTTAAGAGACATCAGCACACTTGGCAGGTGTACCAGACCATCTGCTTGCTTATTGCGACCTGGTGCGGACCCCAGTGCATACAGCCGTGGCCAACAATGCTCTTGTTTTAAGACAATTGTGCAAGCATAGATATATGAGAAAATGCGTAATGTCAGCACCTCTTTGCAACAACGTTGTCTTTATATATAATGTTTGACAAGCCTCAGCTAGCTCATGTTGTCCACAAGGTTTTTGGCAGAGCTCCAAGCACAGCTCATGACACTTCACGTACCTGAGTGCTTGACAAGTCTGAGCTGCCGCCGAAGAATGTCACATTTCTGGCCAAAGACAGTAGAAGCTGATATGTCATCATGTACTGCATGCATGAAAATTGTAAATGGCTGATTTCGACAAAGAAACTATATGGCCTTCTGTCAAGCGGATGCTTGACAGATAGCAAAGCATCCGTAAACCACAGCACAGGGAGCCTTCACACAAACAGTGACAAGCTGTGTGTCATCTGGCAAATAAGGGACATGACATGTCCCAAACAGCCACATGGTTGAAGCATTGATGCATCACAAACAGCACATAACATATGAAGCAAACAGAATTTGCAATGACTTACCTTGATGGCAGAAAGCTTGATGACCTGTGTAGCTCTAGCTTGTTTGAGCACTGCACAAATGCCTGCAGTCATGCATGCAATAAGAGAACTGCATCAAATGCTAAGCATCTGCTGTCAACAAACACGTCAAAATCTATTTACTGGGGAGCAAAACTGGCTGCCGTTGTATCACATGCAGGCCTGCGGCTCAGGGCCTCAATTATTTTTCTAGACTACCTAGCTTCAGGCAATCATAATCAAACACATTTGACAAAAGTCAGGGAATTGCACACAATCTCAACATAATAGCTACAACAGCATCTTCTACTGCTTCCTGATTACTTGGCATGCTGACAAGCTAAATTCTTTTGCTGCAGCCTCGTTACAAACTTTTCAGATAAGTGCAGCTCATGGTCAAGAAATAGGCATCAACCGGCAGGGCTGTGCTGGTGTTGTTGACAGCATTGTAACTATAGCCCCTGCAAGCGAGACGCTGGCATCTAAAATCCAATTCCTGGCAAGACTTGGCAAGACAGTACCACAAATCAAAAGGCGATTGACCCTGTGTGCATGATCTGGATGCACCTGCCACAGAAGCATGCCGATCACACACAGTTGCAGCTGCTGCTGCATTGCTGGAGCTTATGGCCATTCCCACGTCTGCTATAGCCAGCGCTGCCAAATCATTGATGCCATCACCACAATACATGACTGCCTTGCCCAAGCCCTGCACATAACATGTTGAGCACAAGCAAGTCAAGATGCGCATGAAGATCTTTAGTATCTGCTCATATTTCCAAGATGATTTATTTCAGCATTGCTGTGGGCTGTGATGCAACTCAGGCCCTGGAGCTGGCAATGGCACTGGCAGGAAAACTTTGCACATCATTGTCCTCGCGATGTGAAGAAATAGAAATTGCAAGGCAAATGATGTCGTCCTGAATGTATAGAGCTCTGTGTGCAGACAAGCTGGCTTGCCTGCACACAGAGCATTTCAGCAATCTAACACTCAACTGTGACATTGCATACAAAGCTAACAAAGCAATGCAATGCATTAAGCGGGCCTGACCGGTATGTGACGCAATGTCCCGTGCAGCATTTGGTGCAGTCCCTTTACGCTGAACAGCTGTAGGGCCTGTGCCTTTTGCTGAGATTGCATACGAGCAAAAACGACAGCATTGCGCATCACAATCTCCAATGCCGCCACGTCTGCCTGCTGCAGCAGGTGCTCAAAGGCTAGCCCTGTTATGCAGCACTGTGCCTGCCCCTACACCACACTTTATGCATATGGCAATTACACTAATAAATGCTGGAGTACATCTCGATGTTGCGGAAAGTTGCTGTGCATCCAATTGTCGCAAAAAATACATCTGCGTGCTGCAAGAACTGCGCGCGAGCACAGCAGTCGAGCATAAACATTGCATAGACAGATCAAAGTAGTCTAGCCAGAGCACTGACCAGATTGACATTTGATTACTCTGCAAAGGGTAATCACTGGAATGCAAATACCTGAGCAATTGCAGTCAGTGCCCTCGTGGAATCCCCATTCTCAAAAGGGTCTCCATTCTCCAGCTGGAACATTAGTCCTTGGCCAGCCCTGGCAGGAACCCCTTCCACAATGGGCTCCTGGGCTTCAGATTGCCATGAGACAGCACGAGCTGAGGCAGGGGTTGAGGCAAGCTTAGCAGAGTTTAGGGCACCCTTAGGGTTCAAGCTCTCAGACCTGCTCAGAATGATAACCACACGGCCCCCAGGGGGTACCATGCCTATGCTCCTGGCCACTGCGACCGAGGTCAACTGGTAGTCTCCGGTCATCATTACTGTTCTCATGGCAGCGCTGCGCAACATGCATGAATTTGAAGATGAGTCCGGCAAAAGATTTGGCTCCAAGGTCGGCTGTTTATTGTTGCATGCGTTGTAGACAAGGGCGCTAAGCAATCATGTTGCTTCACTGGCAGAACCTGATTGTCTCCGGAAAGACGTTGTTGCAACATTTAAAACCCTGTGCTTTAACTTGGAAGGTGTCTCAACTTGTGCATTGTCATGCTGCATACAAGCAGTTGTGCCATTCTCCAGCATCAATGTCTTTGTCAAGACACACGGCAAAATGTCCGCAATGTCACCATGTTTCCTGCCCTAATGATATTCTGAACTATGAATCAAAGCACTCAGCACCCACCAGGTCAAGGCTGCTGCAAGCTAATCCGACAAGGCAGGATCAAAAGTTGTTGAGCCTTTCAAGCCCGTAAGGACCAACCTGTCTTGAAGGTGCTGAACAGTCTCCTTGGAGTCGTGCCGCAAATGGTCAGTCAGGACAATCAGACCCAGCAGGCGGATGTTGTGCGTCCTTGCTTCCAATTGTGGCAAAGTCATGCTTCCCAGATGCAGCTGCTCCACACCATGGACCACACCTCCTGCCAAGGCCAAAAGCCGGTAGCCTTGCATGGAGTAGCTGTCCACTACCTATGGGTACAAGGGCATATTGTGAACACGTGCATACGGGTGAGGCACATAGGCAGCAAGCGTATCTTTGCATATGAGCAGGAGCATGAGACAGCTCCTTCTGATGAGTGTATATGGATGTGAAGGGATTTTGACAGGATGTAGCTTCAAAGACTGTTGAGACAACAATTGGGCACAGTAATGCAAAGGTTTGATGGCTGGGCTGAGGTGACACATGCGTACATCAGCAGTCGGCTACATATCAACGCCTTCTGTTAATGCGCATGACACACAGAGCTGAATTGCCTGTACAGGTCAAGACACAGAAGATCAGATTTGGCATGATTTATCCTAGATCTTTTTCCACCTGTAATGACGTGAACCTGACAGCCTGTTGTTATGCCACCCATTATGGCGTAGATAGAATTGGCTTAGGGTTAAAGTGCTGAATGAGGTTTTGCACGGCCAACACGACTATACTAGACATAGCTGCAAATAAGTTTCTGATATGATGCCATTCTAGATGGTTTGCTTCGATGTGCAAAGCATCAACAGCTGAGCAATCAAGCAGCATAGCGCTTTGCAATATGCTGATGCGATATCATGCTGTCTCAAAGAGCATGTTGACCATGCATAACACCATGTCCATGAATTACAATCAGCAAAGCAAATAGCACATGATTACCTGTCTGTAATCAGTGGGTATACTACTGTTCTTGACGAGCTGCTCCACAATGACAGGTGCTCCTCGGATAAAAACCAGTGCTGTGTCAACCTCACCATTATCATCCATCACCAGCACTCCAGACCTCAACAGCGGTTCTTCAAACTCAAACCGCTTAAGAATGTGAAGATGTGCAGTCCTATATGCTTTCCGTGGTCCTGTCTGCAATGGCAGGGCTACTTGGTTCCTGTCCTGCAAACAATGAGAATGAGTAGATTATGTGATCACTTTTGAGGATCACAAGATTGGCATTGTGGGGTTTGGACAGACAGAAGCTGCCTGTCAGCTGTGGGGCATGTGTACGTACAAAAATGACGCAAACATGATGTTGCATCTGCTGCAACTGGTAGTCATAAGCAAAAGTAATCAAAAATAGCCTTCTGTGAACAAGCACACACTATGACACTGTTTTAAATCGCTCTGTGTAAACTGATCACTGAGAAAGAACAAACGCCTTGCCAAATGTAGCTTTGCATGGGCTTGATGCATGAAGCCCATGCAATCATCGACATATAGCCTTTGCATGCCATATTCTATTATGCTTTAGGCTCATTCAAACTACTTCATGCCAATGCAACGTACGGATGCCACAAATGGTTGCAAATCTGTAATCTCGTCCGAGCAAATGCGAAGCTTCTCAGCTTCTTACTACAAAATGCGCCTCAACAGCATTGAAGATCTCTTGCTCTGCAGCATCCCCAACTACTCTGGTCCGGCTTACAAAGGTGAGAGCATGGCAAACAGCTGCTGCTTGCTTAAACCGATTGTTCCAACTCGTAGCGGCATTCAACAGAGCAGTGAAGTGGCCACCTTCCACCAAGACCACGCCGTGCAGATTGGGCTGCATTCAATATATGTTTCCAGATCAGACAATGGGCACTAATGCATTGAATGCCCCATTTGTGCACCAAGCTCATGTATTCATCAACAGTGTGGCAGTTGCCTCTTAATATCGTTGCACTATAATTGTGCTGATTGCAGTGAAAGACACAAAGAACAGAGACTGCAGATTGCGGTGCACACAAAAAGCTTTCACCCAGCACTTGTATACAAGACTATTAAAGTCAAGTAGGCTTCTTTTGCAAAGTTACGACTTTGCCAACTATGCCAACAGCAATGCATACAGAATCAGCAAATATCAAGTACAGGGAGGCATACAGGTTCTTACCACACTGCCAGTCAGCGTGCCTGTCTTGTCAAGACACACAACCTGAACATCTGCCAGATTCTTGATTTTCTCAGGCCGAAGCACATCTATGCGCCTCCTTCCCAGTTGGCGCATGCAACGGCCCAGTGCAAATGTGGTGACAGTTGGAACTCCTGCTCATCATTGAAAAGTTGAAGCTTGAGGCTGCCAGTGAGAACTTTGAACAGCACATGCAAAGGACCATTGCTAATCCAAAACAAGGTTTTGGAATGTGACAGCTTTTGACCACAAGATGCAATGTGCAAATTACTTGCTGGGTGCACAAACTTTTTGTTGCCATATCTCTAGACACGCTTTCGGAAGACATTTGGTGTTCTGGCCCAATCTAGCATGCATCTGCCTAAGTCATTGACATTGCTTAGGCAGCATGCTCTTGTTATGCGTTTCGTTTTCTGAAGCCAAACGCAAAGAGGACTTTACTGCACAGAACTGTTGCAACAAGAAACCCAAACAGACAGCTAGCAGGCTAAACGCCAAGCTGCAAGGACACTTAAAGCTTGATGCAACAGGAAAATTAGACACCAATCTCAACAGTGCTGCTGTTGCCTGGCTAGGATCCAAACACGGACTGAGATGTCATCTAGCGCTCGCAACATGTCATTCGTCTAGATTGGAGATAACAGGCACAAAATTCAAGGCAATCGCTAGCTACATAAAGCCGCCTGGACGAAACAACCCTCAGGGAGTGCACAACAAACATTATAGGGAATATTCCATAGATAAATGCTTACCTGTTGGCACTGCTGCTATTAGCATATCCAAAAGACGCTTCGCAATGTAGGCGTTTGAGGGGTGGTGCCATCTGATGCTTGACAAGAACAGCATCAAAACGCAAAGCTGCAAGCCCAACGCAAATGTACAAAACCAGAGGTAATCCTGCAGGATAAGCAGCAGATGTAAACAAGACTTGAAATACAATCTGGGATTTGGTTGTTACATGAAGGTTAAATTTATTGCAACAGAACTGATCCATCAAATCAGCAGACAACATGAATGTACGCTTCAAGCAGATTCAGGGGAAGGTCAACCACAAAGTAGCTTAAGCTACATGCATCATCAACCTACAAAGACACCAGTGCAGCTCAAAACAACACAGGCGTTTAAGGCTGCATGGTGATACTGTGATGGTGTGGTCAACTGTGACACCATGATTGCAAGCTCACATTTAGTAAAACGAATATAGTCTAATCAATTACTTTGATGAGATGGAATACAGCAAATTGAGAGTCACTTGCCAAAAGGAATGGATCTTGCTTCCATTTTACGCTGTCTATGGGACATACAATCTGACGAAGCATGTTGCCCATTGTGCTGTTAAAGCCAGTCCTGACGACCAGCGCTAAGACCTCATCTTCAGGATCCTCCTCATTCCACACCTGTAAAACAATCATGTCAACTGCAGCATGCAACAAAGGCAAATTTGCATATTGCTGTGATGAAAGCCTGGCCGGATGCTTCCATGCATGCTCGTTTGAAGCTACAAATATGCAATACCTGATGAGTGTCAGTACTAAGAGCAGTTTCAGCGTAGCAGAGGTGCACATATGCATTTGAAGCACAAACCTGTTGGACAAAGGTCCCCGCGTGGATGGTGCAAGTGTGATGTGTGTCTGGGTGATACCTCCATACCTCCCGTCCATTCTCTGGCACATATCTGGACTTGCGTGCTTGAGCAGCCTGCAGCCATCATCATAAATGCATCTTGGTCTGCTGGCATATCAGGTTTTGCATCCAAGACCAACTCTATAAAGCCAATTGAATGTCTTGACCGTATGTACTGCTGAGTTGCTATGTTACAGGTAGGTGACAATCTTCTACAAACCGCATGTTATGTGCAGGCACAGTGAGCGATACCTCTCCAGATAGCATGGACTCTTCGACAAGGCAGCTACCTCTGAGCAACACCATGTCGCATGAGGCCTTGCCCCTCAATAAAACCAATACATCCCCAGGAACCAAGCTATGGGAAGCAACAGCTCTGCAGAGCACAAACTTTTGCTGCTCAGGCGCAGGCTTGGCTCACCCATCAATGCTTGTTGCAGCATGCATTATGTATATTTTGCTGTGCACTGAGCTCACGTCACTCTGTTGCAGCGCAAGGATGCCATGATGTCACAAGTTTCTTATACATAATTGGGCAAATTCACGTTGAATTCCACAGTGGCCAAATTCCAATTAGATAACCTAGCCAAGCGATACACATTGCAAATGCAGCACTAGGATTGTTAAATCCTGCAGTATGACACCGTTATACATGAAAGCCGTCATAACTGGTGATAAAGTCACCTGACGACGCCATTGCGCACAATGGGAACCATACATTGTTTTGTGATCGCTTTGAACAGGGCCATTTGCTTCTTGAACTGAGCAGTCACTGCCGTACAAGCTGATACAACAGTGATGACAAGCAGAAGCGCAGCATAGCTGTACCCCCCCTGGTACGCAACATACGCCAGCTCAGTATACTGCAGACAACACAAATCTCAGCAAAATTATGTCAGCTTGCATGTCAACCATTTCAAACATGCTTGATGGATGCTTTGTAAAACACAGACAGACACAACCAGGGATGAGGCAGTCATTATGGCATTGTCAGCCTTGTGCTGTTTTGAGTCAGTTACGCTTGACCATATAACTCGTATCAGTGAAATCACAATGTGAAGAATATACACAAAGATTGTACCTGGACAACATACAGGGGGTACGCAAGCATGAAACAAGTCATCTTTGCAAAGCTGGGCTTTCCAACAGTCATGTCGTTGGTGCCGTCAAGCTGCATTTGCTTCTTGCAGGACCAAGCCTTAGTTGAGCTCAAGATGGACCAGTCAGCTCCTGAGGCAGAGTCACCAAAATCTGTCAACGAAACAGATCTAGTACCACACTGTTCTGCTGTTCTCAAACAGTTTCACAACCAAGCCATGGTACACAAGACACTCTTGTTGACTCAGGAAAGCATGCCTCTGTGATTGCTGGTAGATGCTAAGCCTATTGTCCTGAACTTACTAACAGAGTGTTGACTAATCATTACTTTGTACACAGGAAAGGATGCCTTACTTTTGCATTGTCTTGCTTCTGGTGCAATAGGCTCTGCCTTTGGAAGCAAGCAGAAAAGGCATGTTGTATGCAGCGTCCCAACAACAGAGACAGATACAATAGACAAAGCCACTCCAAACAACATGCTAGATGCAAATTTGCTGACCTGTATCAATGAGATCTAGTGCCTTTCTGGCATTGTGTATATGTACACATATGTCATCTGGCATATCCATTAAAGGCATGAATGTGTCAGATTCTGCGTTGTATACATACCAAACCAGCAGCAACCTGATTGCCCGATGCACTTTAACATCAAGATTGGGCTCATCTTTTGTCTGCTGCACAACACACATCTCGCTTCTGTACCATGGTCTGATATTAGAACACTCAAACAAGTCCAGCAAGATGTTGCCTTGCTGATTCCCACCTGCAGCATGCCGGCCAGGTGTGACTACAAAATATATGCACAGACCACTTGATCAAAACGGCAACCTGGATCCATACCTGCTGCATGCCAGTAAATTGGCTGGTGGACTCAACCACTTTCAGCAGCTTCCACTGTCCATTGATGAGCTACAAGACCAAGGTGCATAAGTAACCGTTGCAGGGCTCAGCGTCCAAAAAACAATATGCATCTCAAACTATAAATGGCTCTGCCCATATGTATGAATACATGCGTATCACACAGATCTCAAATATGCATCTCAAATGAACACATGCATCTTTAAACGATCAATACCTCTGTCCATACGTATTCTGCCTTGCTCAGAGGAGATTGTCTCATTGTCCATATCTTTGTTTGTGGGTAGCAACGGCCAATGAACTCAAACAGACCCCCAGAAAATATTGCAAAAACAACGTGTACAGCAAGCCCCCAGCTGGAAGTCGAGTACCCCACAAACCTCTTCACCACCTGGCAAAGGCAGACAACTTTGGCAACATAGTGAAGTCCAGGTGTTCAGTCCTTCCTACGCAGGTGGGTGGACATCTGACTCCCGACGTCGCATAACGCACTCTTGAGCTGTTCTCACCTCTGCATTGCTCCTTGTCGTCTTTGCAGTGTGACTGTTCATTATGATGGCTTTCAGCTCGGATCAGCTGCCGCTGGGCATATGTAAGTACGCGTAGTACTGTTACGGAAACAATTTTGGCGCGTCGTGCCAGTCTAAAAGCACTGGGCAAGCGGTGGCAGGCCTGGGTCACAAATCAACCACCTTGAAAAACCAGTACATGCGGATATGTGGAGATAGTGCCTGACAGCAGCCAGCTTGTATTCTTCTGTCTTGTGCTGTATATAGTACATCAAGCTTGCATTACATTCACCAAATTAGTCTGTTGAAAGCACTGAAACAAGGAGACCCGTTTTGAATCCGAGTTGAACAGTTGAACAACGTCCTTCTCTTCAGGGGCGGCTTTGGGCACCCTAGGGCTGTTTTGACCTGCGTGCATTTCCAGAGTTAAACCGCTTTCTGGCCGGTGCGCACAATGGCACACTCCTGGAGGTATTACTTGAAGTAAGCTTGCAACTCCCCGTCGTTGACAAATGTCGACCGTGCGCGGCCCTATTTGGGCTGAAGCGAACTGAAAGCGAACAAAGTGAGCTGCCATCTTGACCAAAACTGGTCTGAGTGGTTCGCAGAGCAGCACTGAACAGCAGGGAATCTATTCTTCCCTAACCAGTGCTGCAGTGCTTTGGCGTTGTATCACTGCACACCTGTATGAAGACCAAATCTCCATAGGTGGAGTTGCAGTGAGACAAGCATGCTGTGAGGCTGTTTTGCGGAGCAGCACAGGACAGTCAACAAGCTGTTCTGCCCTGATCAGTGCTGCAGTGCATTGGTCTTGCATCACTGCACACCTGTGTGAAGACCAAACCTCCATA
>JAABUK010013049.1_pt1 | contig 10459 bp, 9 predicted proteins | sample 5559141 | NCBI WGS metagenome assembly JAABUK01 (sample SAMN10711869, study PRJNA513367) | rock metagenome | isolation source: Antarctica rocks | place: Antarctica: Victoria Land, Pudding Butte nord | collected 2016-01-03
AGTCATTGCTCCATCTTCTATAACGCAAACGCAATATAATTTCCACCGGGCTTTTGTTCCCGCCCACCACCTGCGGCAATTACCACATACTGTTTTCCCGCAACTTCATAAGTAACGGGAGTTGCAAAGCCGCCCGCAGGAAGCTGGTACTCCCACACCATTTTCCCTGTTTTTCTTTCGAATGCCCGTATCTTCTCGTCTTTGGTGCCAGCGATAAACACAAGTCCGCCGGCTGTTACAAGCGGACCACCATACGAAACGGTTCCGGTTATAGGTACACCTTTTTTAGCGAGTTCAGGATATTCACCCAACGGGATCTTCCATAAATACTTACCAGTGTTAAGATCAATAGCATTTAAAGTTCCCCAAGGTGGTTTGATTGCGGGATAACCATCCTGGTCTGTAAATCTTTTCCAGGGATTACTAAGATAAGGAGGCAAATAAGGATAGCCGGTATTTGCTGCTGAAGCGTTTACTGGTTTACGTGGGGTACTTGCCCATGGCTGCCCGTTATCCGTATTTGTTACAAAGCTAACAATCAGGTTTCGGTCTCTTTCAGGAAGGTGCTGGAAAGAAGGCATTCTGCCACTGCCGGTTTTTAAGAGGTTCTGAATGTCATCAACAGAGCGTCGCTTTTCAACATTTATAAGGCTTGGCAATTCAGCGCCACTTCCTTTCCTGTCCTGACCATGGCAGGATGCACAGTTTGAAATATAAAGTGCATGGCCCTGGGTTATCCGTGTTTTTTGCCTGCTGGCGGTAGCCGTCACCCTATCTGACATAACCAACTCCCAGGGTTCTTCATTTGCATTCTGATAAAGTATGCCATCAGGGTCGATTGCGTTTCCTCCCCATTCCGCGCCACCACTATAGCCGGCAACCAGCGTTCCCGTTGTACTTGGAGGGGTAAATTTATTGTTTGATTTAATTTTGCTGAAGCGTTTCATTGCGTAAGCATGAGCCTCGGGAGAAAGATTGGTTATGTCAGCTTCAGTAAATACCTGCCGGGTAAAAGGAGCAGGAAGAAGCGGAAACTTTTGTGTTGGATAGGGATGTTCGCCAGGTAAACCTTTGATAGGAACGGAGCGCTCTTCCACCGGAAACAGTGAAGTGCCTTTATCTCTGTCAAGCACATAAACCATCCCGTCTTTTGTTGCCTGAACCACCACATCAATTCTCTTTCCATTATGGGTAACCGTTATAAGGTTTGGCGGACAAGGATGATCCCTGTCCCAAAGATCATGATGTATGGTTTGATAATACCATTTCATTTTACCAGTCTGTGCATCCAGTGCCATAATACAATCGGAAAACAAATTGGCTCCCGTGCGTGCTGCACCATAAAAATCCGATGCAGGAGAACCAGTACCAAAATATACCACACCGCGTTTTTCATCCAATGTAATGCCACTCCAGCAATTTGTACCGCCGATTTTTTTATAAGCATCTTTAGGCCAGGTATCATAGCCAAATTCTCCGGGTTGGGGAATGGTATTAAAAACCCACGCAAGCTTTCCGGTTATTATATCAAATGCCCGGATGTGACCAGGAAGGGCGTCACCACCTTCCGATACTGTAGAACCTATGATGAATGTATTCTTGTAAACAATCCCCGGGCTTGTGGCATTAATAGATGCTTTTGTAACATCATAATCCATATTGGTTTGAAGACCCTCATGCAGGTCGGATCTTCCGTTATCACCAAAGGTCTTAATGATCTCTCCGGTTGCAGCGTTAACAGCATACAACTTTGAACTAACGGTGTACAATATCCTTTTATCATCGCCGTTTTCCCAATACGTAACACCACGGTTTGAATGCGGCCTGTCTTCTTTATTTGGAGAAAACTTCCATATCTCTTCACCTGTTCCTGCGTTAAGTGCAAACAATTTCAAATCAGGAGTAGTGCCATAAAGGATTCCATTTACAACTATAGGCTGGCACTGGATATCGCCGGTTTTTGTAACGGCTGCATTGTACATCCACGCAACTTTAAGATTCTTTACATTTTCAATAGTTATCTGATTCAAAGGCGAATAACGGTTGCCGGCTTTGTTACCTCCATAGACGGGCCAATCCTTGCCAGTCTCCGATATATCACCACTATCAATTTTTATCCAACCATAAATCAGATAACATCCAAGTAAGAGACATAGTATCGTTATATATTTTAGAATATTCATTTTTATAAGAGTGATCATTAGAAATGAAGTTGGCTATCAGCTATCAGCAATCAGCAGAAAAAAACCACTAACATTTTTAACTGGTATCCGTAAATCATTACAATTTTACCAGCTATCCATTAACAATTAATCATTAACAATTAATCATTATTTTTCTATCTCATAAAATTCATAATTTATTTTCCACTTAAATTCCTTACCAGGATCTACTTTAATATGGATATAAGGTTCGGGGCAAGAAACCGTCGGACAAGCCCAAAACACCAGCTTGTCTAAAGGCTTATCTGCCCTGATTCTTACACCAGCCATTGATTGGTGATTTTCAATCCTGAAATCATAATCCTTGGAATCATTGCCAAATCCTTTCAATGCGCCGATATACATATCCTCTTTCTCATTCAGGTTGCGCGTATAGTTAATTTCTTTATCCTTTATTGCTGCGAATGTTCCCAATCCCCTGCCGGTACCATTTATTTCAAAAGGAAATTTAATTTTTATGTCTGGCCCGGTAAGCGTTTTGTCAATAAGAAAAAAATTATGATCATATACACTTGTTTCTATTTGTTTGATTCCGGTGTTTTTAAAGCTATGTTCTAAAATCAGTTCAGGTTTGCCTTTTACCAGTTGCACCGTTTTACTGTATAGATAAGCATAGCCGGTTTCATCTTTCAACTCCTGCGTAAACACCACCCTGTCTTTTAATGTTTTTACTATCCATTTACCTGGGTTTGCAATTTCGTACAATGTAAAAGAGGAATATGGTTTTTCATCTATTTTGAGAAGTGACCCCACTCCTATCTTTAAGAATTTCTTTCCGGGCTTTGCCTCCTCATAACCTACTGCACCAAACTCTTCTACTGGGCCCATTATAGCATCGTGCAGTTTTGGGTCATACTTTTTAAACCACTGACCAAAATAACTGTGATCTTTGTATTGAAGACTTTTAATTACTCCTGACCAATCAAAGCGGGTAGCCTGGTAATACCCCGTTGTGCTATCGGGTAATAGTAAAGTAGCGTTTATAATACCGTTAGAAATCTCAGCTTGCGGGAAGTCTGCTAACGGGGATAGGTCGCCCAGGTTTGGGATAAGGAATGAGCAGAGAATAAATATAAATTTCATCTCTATTTTTTTTAACCACTGAGTTATTTTTTATAAAGCATCAACTATCAAACTTCATTACGGCTTTATGATTGTTCCATCTCCTCTCCGCAATGTGCCCATACCCTGGTATTTAATCGGGTATTTGGCTGCTTCCTTTTCATTGATGTCTATTCCAAGCCCCGGTTCTTCTGTGACAATGTAATAGCCATTTTTTACAATAGGGCATCCGGGAAAAACCGATTGCACTTTCTCATTAAAGACCTGGCATTCCTGGATACCAAAATTATAAACGGCAAGGTCTATATGGTTGTTAGCCTGGTGACCAACCGGAGAGGTATCTCCCGGGCCATGCCACGCTGTTCTTACATTGAACCATTCACCCAAACGGGCCACCTTCATTGCCGGAGTAATACCGCCCAGTTGTGAAATATGGCAACGGATAAAATCAAACAACCGGTCAACCATTTGATCCCTGAATTCATTGACATTATTAAACAATTCTCCCATCGCTAAAGGCACCGTTGTAGCATTGCGTAGCTGCTTGAACCATAACATATTTTCGGGTGAGAACGGATCTTCAATAAAGAACGGGCGGTACTGTTCTAATGATTTAATCATATTGATTGCCTGTACTGGCTCAACCTGCTCATGCATGTCGTGAAGCAATTCCACTTTTTCACCGCATTTTTTGCGCATGAATTCAAACATTTTAGGAACACGTCTCAGGTATTCGGCCTGGTCTGAATAGCCATCGCTTTGCCTGGCATAATTAGAAGCTTTAAAATCAGGTACTACGTCGCCAAAAGAACCAGCACCACCATAACCACCCTGCTGAATACGTACATGACGCCAGCCCTGGTCCATAAATTTTTGTACAGAGTCGGCGATAGCTTCAACGGTGGTTCCACTTGCATGAGTATAAGTATCCACATTAATCCTGCTTCTTCCTCCCAGAAGTTGGTATACAGGCATTTTTGCACGTTTACCCTTAATATCCCATAAGGCCTCATCCAATCCTGATAGTGCATTATTTAAAACGGGCCCATTCCTCCAGTATGAGCTTACATAAGTAGACATCCAAATATCCTCGATGTTATCAACATCCCTTCCCTTACAAAAATCATTGAGGTAAATTTCTATTGCCGGAACCACCACTGCTGCCCGTTGTGTAAAGGTGGCGCACCCAACACCATATAAACCGGGTTCTGAGGTTTCCACTTTAACGATAACAAGATTAGAACCTCCGGGAGCCGTAATAATGGCTCTTACTTTAGTGATGGTTACAGGCGGAGCTCCCTTTTGATAGGAAGGCGTTTCATATTTTTCGGCGCGGGCTTTTGAACTATCAAAGAGTCCAAATATCCCAGCAGCGGAACCTGCTGCAAGCATTTTAAGCGCCTTGCGACGGCTTGTTCCTGGATCATTGGTTTGTTTCATGATTGTAGTTATTTTTTTCTTATAGCTATTGCTGGATTATTAAATGTACATCATTTGTCAGGTTGAAAAAAGTTGAATAAAAAAAGATTAAAGGTTTTGTTATAAAATTTCAGCAATGTAAATTAAGTTTAAAAACTTTGTCACCAATAGCCGAACGTGCATGCGAAGTTTGGGACACATAATACTATAACCATAAACGCTATTCTCAAAAGGCAAACACTGTTATCAGCTCATATACCAGCCGCCATTTACGTTGATGGTTTGTCCGTTGATATATCCGTTGGTAGCCAGTAACAGCACTACATCAGACACTTCACCCGGCTGGCCAAAACGACCCAGCGGGATAATCGTAGATTTGATATCCGGATTATGTTTAATCATGTCGGTTTCAATCAGCGCTGGGGCCACTGCGTTAGAAGTGATGCCACCATACTTTGCCAGCAAGGCAGCATAGGAATGAGTTAAACCAAGCTGTCCGGCTTTAGCCGCAGCATAGTGCGGACCAATAACTCCACCTGACTGAGCAGCTATCGAGGAGATATTAATAATACGTCCAAAGTTTTTTTCTATCATAGCGGGTAATGCAGCCTGCGTAACCAGGAAGGTTGAGGTTAAATTGTTTTCAATGGAAAGCTGAAAATCAGCAAGAGTCAGTTCCATAAATGGCTTTGAAGGATTGATGCCGGCGTTATTAACCAGTATGTCAACGCTTCCTGTAACATCAGTAATTTGTTTAAATAAATTTGCAACTGCAGTTTCTTTTGATACGTCGGCTTGCAGAGCGCATGCCATTCCACCTTTGTTTTTTATAGTAAATACAATTTCATCAGCTTCCGCTTTACTATTTTTATAATTAACAATCACCGTTGCTCCTGCTTCCGCCAGCGTAAAAGCAATTTCTTTCCCTATGCCCCTGGAAGCCCCTGTGACTAAGGCTGTTTGATTTTTTAATGGCTGGTTATTCATGCATCGTATTTCTGTTTGTCAGATGAAGATACGTTACTGTTCTAAAAAAGGAAGAAGGAATAAAATTATGCCTTAGCTTTAATCAATATAAATGATTAACAAATTAAAACTAAACTTTTATTCAGGCACCAGCGGCCTGGCGCTAACAATACCTAAGCGTTTATTCCCCCCGGAGTTTCATGACAAGACCAGGCTAGATTATTATGCATCCCTTTTCAACAGTATAGAAATTAACAGCTCTTTTTATAAAGTGCCCATGGCATCAACAGTAAGCAAATGGTCTGAAACGTTACCGCATGATTTTAAGTTTACGTTTAAACTCTGGAGAGGAATTACCCATAATAAAAAGCTTGTATTCAATCCGGAAGATGTTGATCACTTTATTAAAACGATTGATCATGTGGGTGATAAGAAAGGATGTCTGCTGATACAGTTTCCACCTTCACTTACGATATTAAACATAGATCAGCTTAAAAATTTATTACAATGTATTCGCAAGGCGGATCGCGATAAGCAATGGTTAACAGCTGTTGAATTCCGCAATAAGTCATGGTACCAACAAGAGGTTTATGATTTACTTGATGAGGATACAATTAGTTTGGTAATTCATGATCATCCATCTTCGGTTACTCCATTAATCAAGTCTGCAACTGAATTGGTTTATTTACGATACCATGGTATCAATGGAGATTACAAGGGAAGTTATACTAATGAATTCTTACAGGATCGTGCGCTGCAAATTGAGAACTGGTTGAAAGATGGAAAAACAGTGTATACTTACTTCAATAATACAATAGGTGATGCAGTAAAAAATTTGATAACGCTGAATGAGCTTATAAGGAAGTAGTTTATGATAACTTATTTTTAAACCTCTATTTTATTAAGTTATCATACAAACTTTTGATAGTTGTCCTTAAAACATCGTTGATTCCGTTTGTATAAGTAGGATTGCAGCCGTTCGTTATTACAACGAATCCAAATTTCTTTTTAGGATAAAAGAACATGGCACTATAAAGACCGTAAGCCGAGCCGGTATGTCCTGTCAAAATCTTGCCTGGAATTAAATCATTAATATTCATTATAGCTAAACCGTAACCTTCTTCATCGGAAATCTTTGTCTGCATCAATCTTGCGCTCTTTCTTGATATGATCCTGGTACCTTTATATTTTCCTTTATTCATATGCATGGTCATATATTTTGCAAGATCGGTGGCAGAAATCTTCATTCCACCCGTTGGCGAAAATACAGGAGTGCTGTAACCCATTACATAATTTCTTATTTCTTCCCTGCGCGGTGCATAGGCTAATGGAGCCGATGTGAATTTCTTCGATGCGGAATCATATTCATAAAGCGTAGCAAACAAGGTATTGTCAAGAGAGTCCACACAATATCCGCCATAAAGTCCTAAAGGGTTTAGGATATGATGTTTTACATATCCATCAAAACGTTCCCCGGAAAGTTTTTCTATTATGGTACCGACCATATTGTAATTAAGATTACAGTACTGGTATTGCTTTCCCGGCTCATAATCGTTATAACACTTTGCCCAGCCTGGGTTTTTGTCAGGATTTATAATGTCCAGATTAAAATAACCCTGACTGTCGTTGATGCTCGATGTATGAGACATCACCATCTTGAGCGTGATGACGGTCTCAGGATACTTAGGGTTTCTTATTTTAAAACCTACCAGGTTACTGAAATCATCACTCAATGATAATTTCCCAGCCTCAATTAATTGCATGATCGCTGTTGCCGAGAAGGATTTAGATATGGAGGCTATCCTAAAAATGTTTTTGTCAGTAAGAGCAGTGTTGCTTTCCATATCTTTCAAACCGAAAGAGTGGGTATAAATAATATTATTATGTTTAACCACTGCTACTGAAAGACCAACCACATCAAGCTTTTTCATGATGCTTTGTATATCGGCTTCCGCTTTTTCCGGCTGGGCGAAGCTGTATACTGAAAAAGATAGGAACACCAGCGTTATTAAAAAATGTTTTAAAGAGAAGGAAGGAATCATTGCTTGTTATTGAATAATAAACTTACGCATTTTGAGTCAAGGGCTACGTGACTATTTGTTAGGGCTGACTTTTTTGTAATAACGTCAAGAGCAAGTAACATGAGGCTGATGGCAATTTATTAATTTTAATCCTGTCATTGCAAACAGAACATCCACTGTTATGAATGCAATGATGATTAATGAACCGGTTAGCTTACTTCAAGATCTGCAATCCAATAATAAAGGTATAATACAGGATTCAAATCCGGTAATATACTCTATTTAATGGATTGCATTATAGTGGAGAGAATTAAATTCCTTCGTTATAACAATATTCTTACATCCCAGTATTTCTGGCGGACTACAAAACAGCGGGAAATAGATCTAATAGAAGAACATAACGGCAAGCTGAACGCTTATGAATTTAAGTGGAGCAAAAACAAAAAGGTTAGGTTTCCTCAAACGTTTACTGATAACTATCCTGGCTCCGGAACTTTTATTATTTCGCCCGACAATGTTGAAGACTTTTTATTGAGTAAGGAATAGCTGGGAGAAATAAATTAATAATAAAATTTATACGGGCATACAAATAATGATTACGATTGCTTTAGGACTTCCTGCATAAGATCAGCCAGAGAAATGGCAGTAATTCCATCACCCATTGAAAAACTGTCTTTACCGGAGTACACAACATAACGACGTTGTGGTTTTATATCATCACAGGCAATATGGAATCCTTTAGATAAGGATGGCGAAGAACTACGTTTAATTTCTATTGCCCATTTTTCAGTATTGGAAAATTCCAAAATCAAATCAATTTCTGCTCCGCCTGGTGTACCGTAATAAAAGGGCTGAACTCTTGACTGCGCAACTGCCATGATATTTTCAATAACAAAGCCTTCCCAACTCCCACCAACTACCGGATGACCCAGCAGGTTGTTATAGTTGGAAATATTCAGCAAGGCATGCGTGATGCCGCTATCTCTGACATAGATTTTGGGTGAACGAACGAGACGCTTACCTATATTAAACGTCCACGGTTGTAAACGGTTGACCAACAGCAAGTCTGTCATCAAATCAAGATAACGTCCTATGGTTACTCCTGATATATCGAGATTTCGTGCCAGATGAGATGCATTTAATGTTGTTCCCTGGTTATGCGCCAGCATCGTCCAAAATCTTTCTAGCGTTTTAGCAGGAATTCGTGGGCCTAATTGGGGAATATCCCTTTCAAGATATGTTTTTATAAAATCCCTGCGCCAATCAAGGCTGTCTTTTTCTGATTCCGCTAACAGACTTTCAGGAAAACCACCGCGTACCCAAAGTGTGTGCTGCTTTTCCTGGCTATCACCCGCATATTCTAAAAGGTCAATGGGATGAAGTTCCATATAGGCTATTCTCCCTGCAAGGGATTCACCCGACTGTTGCAACAAAGCGATTGAAGCAGAACCTAAGAACATAAATTGCCCGGCTTTATTTCCTTTACGCCGCTCGTTGTCAATAATGCCCCGCAAAGATGCAAAAACCTCGGGCAGACGCTGGACTTCATCCAGTATAATTAGCTTTTTGCTATTAGCGGCCTGGAAATCATTGATATCACGAATTTTTTGCAGATCAAGATTATTTTCCAGATCAAGATAAACGGAGGGTGTTGTTTCAGAAATATTGAATGCAATCGTTGTCTTGCCAACCTGCCGGGGACCTATCAGGGCAACCGAAGGGCTCCTTTGTAAAGCCTGCAAGATTTGAGATTCGAGTCTGCGCTTGATCATCTATGCAAATGTAACATGAAATGTAAGATTTGCATGGTAGGACATTTTTTTGTTTCGGCTGTATCAAATATATCCAGCCCTATATCTGATAGTTCCTTGATTATCTTATTTTATGTACTAACCAAAATGAAGCTGAGTAGGTATTGGTTAATATTCTAATCATACAACATTTACTTCAAATTATCTTTAGAATCCAACTGCTTAGTTGCATAAATATTTTACTTTATAAGCATCTCTGTGCAAACCCAAGTACAAAAATGATAGCCTTTTTAATTTAATCTTATTAGCTCATCAATCATAATTGATGCAAATTGAATATAATCTATATACTTATCTTACATTTTCATCCTTGCATCGCTTACCTACCATCACACCATTTCTAACGGGCTGAAGTGGATTATAATGTACCTAATTTAATTGCCTGCTGCCATTTTTGTATTTGTAATAAGAATTTGGGATAGCGAAAACATATGCATAATGATTACATTCATAATAGCAACGAATTGAAATTACCTGCAAACTCTTTCATAATGCTACTTCTGTTGTGGTCACAAGCCCAATGGTGGCGAAAAGAAAGCCGTTGGAAACAATACCAACGGCGGAAAGCTAGATTTATCAATCGTTTATAAATTTTTAAATGCGCCCTTAATTTTTCCATTACATTCATCTAATGTAATAGTACCATCTAAAGAATCGTTTCCTGCAGTAGTATAAAGGCTTGCATGAGCTATGGTGGTATAGCTACCCGTTGCATTAGCAAATCTTCCGGTGCCTCCAGTAATTATGCTATGATAAGTTAGTACAATATTGCCAGTAGTAGTATCAACAACAGGACCAGGCCCTTCTATACCAGTTGCAAATATCTGATCTCCATTTGCATCTGTAATAGTTCCATAACCGGTAAAGTTAAATTCAGGACCGGCGAATTTTGCGCGACCAACAAAGGTAGATTTTCCAATAGGCGTTCCCTTTCCCATTCCAGTAACATCAACAATTT
>JAABUK010013050.1_pt1 | contig 10458 bp, 8 predicted proteins | sample 5559141 | NCBI WGS metagenome assembly JAABUK01 (sample SAMN10711869, study PRJNA513367) | rock metagenome | isolation source: Antarctica rocks | place: Antarctica: Victoria Land, Pudding Butte nord | collected 2016-01-03
GCCGACGTCGCGGGCGGCCGACGAGTTCGTCCGCCGCCAACCGGCACTGGCGGTGCTGCCGGAGCGCGGCTTCGCCACCACTCGCGAAGAGTTCGCTGCGTGGGCGGCCTCCCGCGGCGACCGCCGGCTGCTGATGGAGGACTTCTACCGTGACGCCCGCCGCCGTCTCGACGTGCTGATGCACGGCAGCGAACCGGCCGGCGGCAAGTGGAATCTGGACCACGACAACCGCAAGCCGCCGCCCGCGAACGGCCAACTCGACGTCGACGAGCCGTGGTGGCCGGTCGAGGACGACATCGACGCGCAGGTCCGGGCCGACCTCGACGAGTGGGCGCGGACCGGTCAGGCGACGTTCGTGGGCAACGACGGTCCGCGCCGCTTTGCCGCGACACGGGCTGAGGCGGTAACAGCCCTCGACCACTTCCTGGCGTGTCGGCTGCCAACCTTCGGCCCGTACGAGGACGCCATGCTGGCCGGCAGCTGGACGATGGCGCACTCGTTGCTGTCCGCGCCGATGAACCTCGGCCTGCTGGACCCGGTGGAGTGCGTGGAGCGGGCGGAGGAGTGCTACCGCGCCGGCCGGGCGCCGCTGGCCAGCGTCGAGGGCTACGTCCGCCAGCTGATCGGCTGGCGCGACTACGTCTGGAACACCTACTGGCACTTCGGTGCGGACTACCGCCGGCGCAACGCCCTGCAGGCGTACGAGCCGCTGCCGCAGTGGTTTGCCGACCTGGACGCGGACGCCGTCGAGGCGCGCTGCCTGTCCGACGTGCTCGCCGGCGTCCGGGACCGGGCCTGGGTGCACCACATCCCGCGGCTGATGGTGCTCGGCAACTACGGCCTGCAGCACGGCTGGGACCCGGCCGCGCTCACCGACTGGTTCCACCGCTGCTTCGTCGACGGTTACGACTGGGTGATGCTGCCCAACGTCGTCGGCATGAGCCAGTACGCCGACGGCGGGGCGATGGCGACCAAGCCGTACGCCGCCGGCGGGGACTACATCAACCGGATGAGCGACTACTGCGGCGGCTGCGCCTACGACCCGCGCCGGCGGTTGGGCGAGGACGCGTGCCCCTACACCGCCGGCTACTGGGCTTTTCTGGACCGCAACGCCGAGCGGCTAGCCGGCAATCACCGAATGGCCCGGGCCCTGGCCGGGCGGCGCCGGCTCACCGACCTGCCGGCCGTCGTGGCGCAGGAGGAGCAACGGATACGGCCGTGACCGATGCGGCGTGCAGCCGCGCCTGCTTCGCCCGGAACATTGCCTCGTCGGCCCGGTGCACCAGGGTGTCCATCGGCGGCTGGTCAGCGGTGGTGTAGGCCAGGCCGACGCTCATCGTGACGCGAAGCAGGTGTCCGTCGTGCTGGATCGGCTCGGCTATGGTCGCCGCCAGCCGGTTGCCCAGCTCGGCCGCGCCGCGCTGGGACATGCCCTCGACCAGGACGACGAACTCGTCGCCACCGAATCGGGCCACCGTGTCCTTCTCGCGCACCTCGGCCTGCAGTCGCCGGCCGGTCGTGATGAGTACCGCGTCACCAGCCTCGTGACCGTAGGAGTCGTTGATCGCCTTGAAGTCGTCGAGGTCGCAGAACAGGACCGCGACATGACCTGCATCGGGGCCTGACGCCGCAGACTCCAGCCGTCGGTGCAGGCGCCGGCGGTTGGGCAGACCGGTCAGCGAGTCGTGGTCGGCGTAGTGGGCCAGCAGCAGCTCGCGGGACTTGCGGGCGCTGATGTCGAGCACGTGGGTGAGCAGGTAGTGCGGGCGCTGGTCGGCGTCGAGGACCATCGTGCTGGTCTGCGCCACCCAGCACACACCGCCGGCATCGGTGAGGTATCGCAGCTCGAGCCGGCTGTTTCCCGGCACCGCGGCGCAATCGTCCAGCGCGAGGCTGATGTCCTCAGGGTGCACGAGCGCGGCCAGCCGGCTGCCGACGAGCACGCTCGCCGGGCGGCCGACCAGCTCGCACATGGCCTCGTTGACGCGCAGCAGCACGCCGCAGTCCTCCGCGCGCAGGCTCGACATCGCCATCCCGGTCGGCGCGTTCTCGAAGGCGATGCGGAAGCGCTCCTTCTCCCGCTCGAGCTCGTTCATGACCTTCGTGGTCGAGGCGTGCAGCCGGGCATTGTCGATGGTGATCGCGGCTTGCGTGGCGTACATCTCCAGCATCTCGCGCTGCAGCCGCCCGGGCCGGCGTCCGTCGGTGGGCAGGTCGACGCTGAGTACGCCGATCAGCTCGCTGGCGGGGGTCCACAAGGCCGCGTAGAGCGCGTCCAACGGGTGCCAGGCGTCCGGCTCGTCGACAGGCTCGAAATCGGGAACCCAGGTCGGCAGCTCGGAGGCGTCGACGTCCTCGAGGTCCTCGTGCGACGAAAAGGAAAGCGCTCCCCACGGTCGGGCAGTGGCCAGGGCGCGGTCCCACTCCGCCCGGCTGCCAACCTGGTCGGCGAGTGCGCTGCGGACCGCGTCGTCGCCGGCAACGGCGGCGACTTCGAGGTCGCCGTCGTCGCGTACCACGTTGATGACGGCGACCTCGAAGCCGAGCGTGGAGACGACTCCGTTGACCACCGCCTGCAACGTCGGGGTCAGTTCCCGGACGGCGCTCAGCTCCGCCACGAGCCGCTGGACGGCGCGCACGGTCGACAGGTGCATCGGGATCTCCACCCCGTGGGCGGGCACCACAACACCTCCTGCCACCAGTTCGGACGCTACGTCCTCGTCACTGTTTCGGCACGTTGCAGACCGGAGTTAACGGCAGTTGGCCTGCGACCGCGCCGTACGGTGGGTTGATGCAACCGGTGCCCTGGTGGGCGAGGCTGTCCGCTGCCGGCGCGCCGGTGCTGCTGATCGGCGGCTGGACCGTCGCGGCCGCCCGGCAGCCGGCCGGCTTCAGTTCGGTGACCGACACCATCAGCGCCCTGGCCGCGCAGGGGGCGACCGATCGCTGGCTGATGACCTCTGCGCTGGCCGGCCTCGGCATCTGTCACGCGGTGACCGCACTGGGGCTACGGCCCGCCGCCCTGCCCGGCCGAGCGACGCTGGCTGCCGGCGGGATCGCTACATTTTGCGTCGCGGTGTTTCCCCAGCCCGAGACCGGCTCGTCGCCGGCGCACGTGCGGGCGGCAACCGCAGGCTTTCTTGCGCTGGCCGTCTGGCCGGCGCTGGCCTGGCGGCGGGGCCGGCGCCGGCCTCGCCTGAGTCCTCCCGCGGGGGCGGCGGCCGCCGCCGTACTGACCGGGATTGTGGTGTGGTTCGGGGCCGAGCTCGCCGGCGACGGCGCGCTGATCGGCCTGTCCGAGCGCGCGGCAGCCGGCGCCCAGGCCGTGTTCCCGCTCGGCGTCGTCCTCACCTGGCTGCTGCAAGCTCGGGCGGCCGCAGCGCGGCAAAGCGCTGGACAGACCTCCGGATGAGCGGTCAGCCTGACCGCCCATGAACGCCCTTCCGGCCGGCTACCGGCTTCGGAGCCCGACGCTCGACGACACCCCGGCCATTCACAACCTGTTGGCCGCGCACGACGTCGCGGTGATCGGCTTCCCCGACGTCACCGAGGACGACGTACGCGACCAGTTCGGTGAGCCGGGCTACGACCCGGCCACCGATGGCTGGCTTGCCATCGCCGGCGACGGAACCGCGGTGGGTTACGCCTGGGTGGTCTGCCAGGGTTCGGCGGCCTCGATTGACATCGAGGTCGCGGTGCACCCCGCCGCCGACTTCGCCCTGGCTGCCTATCTGCTCAGCCGGGTCGAGCGCCGGGCCGCCGAGGTGGGGGCGGCGATGGGCCACGGCATGGTCACCGTCGCCAAGGGCGCCTACCGGGCCGCAGCCCAGGAAGCTGCGCTGCTGGCCGCCCGCGGCTACATGGTGGCGACCACGTTCTCGCGGATGGCCATCGCGCTCAACGACTCCGCGGTCCCGGCCCTGCCCGCCGGCGTCGACGTCGTGGTCTGTGGCACTGACGACGGCCTACGGCGGGCGGCTCACGCGGTCAAGGAGGAGGCCTTCGTTGACCACTTCGGCACCGTCGCGCGGACCTACGAGGGATGGCTCGCCTATCACGACGGCCGGTCGGTCACCGACTGGTCGCAGGTATGGCTGGCCCGCCTCGACGGCCGGCCGGCCGGCATGGTGCTGGCCAACAATGCCTTCGTGGATACCGACAACGCCGGCTACGTCCAGACCCTCGCTGTGCTGCCGTCCGCGCGTGGACGTGGCCTGGCCAAGCTGCTGCTGAGAACGGCCTTCGCCGAGCTACGCCGGCGCGGTCGCGACCAGGCCCTTCTCGGCGTCGACACCGGCAACACCACCGGTGCACTGGCCCTGTACGAGTCGCTGGGCATGCGGCCGACCCTGCAGATCGACATCTGGCACAGGGATTTACCGACCAGTTGTTGATCGCGAACCCGGCGGAGGATGAGAGATTCGAACTCTCGAGGGGTTGCCCCCTACACGCTTTCCAAGCGTGCGCCATCGGCCACTAGGCGAATCCTCCTGAGCGCTCAGGCTACCCGAGCCGCCGGCGCCGCCCGCGCTAGAGTGTGCGGCAGACCCCTCGTGCGGCGACCATCCTGTGAACTCCCCCAGGGCCGGAAGGCAGCAAGGGTAAGCGGGCTCTGTCGGGTGTGCGGGGGGTCCTCAATCCTCCGGCCCGGGAGCAGTGCGTGAGCCTGGCGCTCTACCGCAGGTACCGCCCCTCGACGTTCGCCGAGGTCGTCGGCCAGGAGCACGTCACGGAGCCGCTGCAGCAGGCGCTGCGCAGTGGCCGGCTGCACCACGCGTACCTGTTCTCCGGTCCTCGGGGGTGCGGCAAGACCTCGAGCGCGCGCATCCTCGCCCGATCGTTGAACTGCGCCGAGGGGCCGACGCCCGACCCGTGCGGAGTGTGCGACTCCTGCGTGGCTCTCGCGCCGGGTGGACCGGGCAGCCTCGACGTCATCGAGATCGATGCCGCCTCTCACAATGGCGTTGACGACGCCCGCGACCTGCGCGAACGCGCGTTTTATGCCCCGGTCTCCTCGCGCTTCAAGGTGTACGTCATCGACGAGGCGCACATGGTCACCACGGCCGCCTTCAACGCCCTGCTGAAGCTGGTCGAGGAGCCGCCGGCCTTTGTCACGTTCGTCTTCGCAACAACCGAACCGGACAAGGTGCTGCAGACGATCCGCTCGCGTACGCACCACTATCCGTTTCGGCTGCTGCCACCGACGGTGCTGCGTCAGCTGCTGGAGGACATCTGCGCCCGTGAGGGTGTGCCGGTGGAGCCGGCGGTGCTCCCGCTCGTGGTGCGCGCCGGCGGTGGCTCGGCCCGCGACGCGCTGTCGATCCTGGACCAGCTCATCTCCGGCTCCGGTGCGGCCGGGGTGGCTTATCCCCGCGCGCTGGCGCTGCTCGGGGTGACCGACTCGGCCCTGCTCGACGACGTGGTGGATGCGGTTGCCGCCGCTGACGGTGCGGCGGTGTTCGAGGCGGTTGACAAGGTGGTGGAGGCGGGGCACGACCCACGCCGGTTCGCCACCGACCTGCTGGAGCGGCTACGGGACCTGATCGTGCTCGACGCGGTGCCCGACGCGCCGGCGAAGGGGCTGATCGACGCGCCGGCCGACCAGCTCGAACGGATGGGTGGCCAGGCCGCCCGGCTGGGCACCGCCACCCTGTCCCGGCTGGCCGACGTGGTGCACGACGGGCTGGTCGAGATGCGCGGCACCACGGCCCCGCGCCTGCTGCTGGAGCTGGTGTGTGCTCGGATGCTGCTGCCGGCCGCCTCGACCGGCCCGGGGGCCTTGCTGCAGCGGGTCGAGCGGCTCGAGCGCCGGATGCAGATCGGCGGTCCGGCGGCCGCCCAAATGGCGACTGCTCAGCCGGCGACAGCTCAGCCGGCGGCAGCTGCGCCGGTGCCGCCGCGCCGGCCGGCGCAGGAGGTGCTGCCGCCCGTGCGCGTCGCTCCTGCCGCCGACGAATCGCTGCCCAGCGGTGTCGCAGCCGGCGCCGCCGACGGCGAGTCGGCGGCCGAGCCCCTGCCGGCCGGCGAGGGCATCGACGCGGCCGCCGTACGACGCGTCTGGCCGGATCTGGTCGGCCGGGTGCGGGACAAGCGGCGGACCGTTGCGGCATACCTGCTCGATGCCACCGTCAGCTCCGTCGACGGCGGTGTGCTGCAGCTGACCTTCCCGCACGCCTTCCACGCGCGCGCGCTGTCGCAGCAGCCGGCGCTGGACTACTTCCGCGACGCGCTGCGCGAGGTGCTCGGCGTCGACTGGCAGGTGCAGTGCGAGGTGGCCGGGCAGCCGGCGCTGGACAGCGCGGATGCCGGCGGGTTCGCCCCCGGCGACGAGGCGGCCGAGGACGGTTTGGAGGACGATTCTGCAACTGGTCGGACGCCCGAGGAATCGGCGCTGCAGCTGCTGCGGCACAGCCTGGGCGCCGAGCAGATCTCTGGCACCTGACCGCGTGATCAGCCCGAAACGGCCGGCTTGCGCGGCTTGCTGAACCGGTCTGGTTGATAGTCTGCGCCGACGCCAGCCGCGCAGCGCAGCCGAAGGAGCCGCCCATGATGCCCGGAGGTCAGCCCGACCTGCAGCAGCTGATGGTCCAGGCACAGCAGCTGCAGCAGCAGATGGCCTCCGCTCAGGCGGAGCTGGCGCGGGCCGAGGTGACCGGGACGGCCGGCGGCGGCCTGGTGACGGCGACGGCGAACGGCTCGGGCGAGCTCCAGTCGCTGGTCATCGAGCCCAGTGTGATCGATCCCGCTGACCCCGAGACCCTCGCTGACCTGGTGGTCGCGGCCGTCCGAGACGCCGGGCGTGCGGCGCAGGACTTGCAGGCCGAGACCATGGGGCCGTTGGCCGGTGGACTGGGTGGCCTCGGCCTACCCGGGATGTAGATGTACGAAGGCGCGGTCCAGGACCTGATCGACGAGCTCGGCCGGCTGCCCGGGGTCGGACCCAAGAGCGCGCAGCGCATCGCGTTCCACCTGCTGGCCGCCGACCAGGCCGACGTAACTCGGCTTGCCGAGACGCTGCAGCGGGTCAAGGAGCGGGTGCGCTTCTGTTCGGTGTGCGGCAACGTCGCCGAGGCGACCGAGTGCCGGATCTGCCGCGACCCGCGGCGGTCGCTGGAGGTGATCTGCGTCGTCGAGGAGCCCAAGGATGTCGTGGCAGTCGAGCGCACCCGGGAGTTCAACGGGCGATACCACGTCCTGGGCGGCGCGATCAGCCCGATCGAGGGCATCGGCCCCGATGACCTGCGGATCCGCGAGCTCATGGCACGCCTCGCCGACGACCGGGTCACCGAGCTGATACTGGCGACCGACCCGAACCTCGAGGGGGAGGCGACGGCCACCTATCTCGCCCGGTTGATCAAACCCATGGGGTTGCGGGTGACCCGGCTGGCCAGCGGGCTGCCGGTGGGCGGTGACCTGGAGTACGCCGACGAGGTGACCCTTGGTCGGGCATTCGAGGGCCGGCGCCTGCTCGACGTCTGACCCAACGGCGGCAGCGACTGCGGCGGCGTGTTGTCGCCTATCCTGGGGCCGCCTAAGTCGTCCGGAGGGAGCCCTCGCGTGGGTCTCGTCGTACAGAAGTACGGCGGTTCCTCGGTCGGTGACGCCGAGCGCATCAAGCGGGTTGCCGAGCGCATCGTGGCGGCCCGCCGGCTCGGCCAGGACGTCGTCGTGGTCGTCTCGGCGATGGGCGACACCACCGACGACCTGCTGGCCCTGGCCGAGCAGATCTCGCCCCTGCCGCCCGGCCGCGAGCTCGACATGCTGCTGACCGCCGGCGAGCGGATCTCCATGGCCCTGCTGGCGATGGCGATCAAGGCTCTGGGCTGGGAGGCGCGGTCGTTCACCGGCTCGCAGGCCGGCGTGATCACCGACTCCTCGCACGGCCGGGCGCGCATCATCGACGTGACGCCCGGCCGGATCAGCGACGCCGTGGCCGCCGGCGCGGTGGCGATCGTCGCCGGCTTCCAGGGTGTCAGCCAGGACACCAAGGACATCACCACGCTGGGCCGCGGCGGCTCGGATACCACTGCTGTTGCGCTGGCCGCAGCGCTCGGCGCGGACATTTGCGAGATCTACACCGACGTCGACGGAGTGTTCACCGCCGATCCCCGTCTGGTCCCCAGCGCCCGACGCCTAGAGCGGGTGACCTACGAGGAGATGCTCGAGATGGCGGCGTCCGGCGCCAAGGTGCTGATGCTGCGGTGCGTCGAGTACGCCCGGCGCTACAACATCCCGGTCCACGTACGGTCGTCGTTCACCGACCAGCCCGGCACCATCGTGACCGGGTCGATCGAGGAGGTGTCTGTGGAGCAGGCGATCATCACCGGCGTCGCGCACGACCGCAGCGAGGCCAAGATCACCGTCGTCGGAGTGCCCGACGAGCCGGGGGAAGCCGCCGCGATCTTCCAAGCGGTGGCCGATGCCGAGATCGACCTGGACATGATCGTGCAGAACATCTCCGGCGGTCCGCAGGCGCGGACCGACATCTCGTTCACCCTGCCCAAGGGCGACGGTGCGGCGGCGATGGCGGCGCTGAGTCGGGCGCAGGACAAGGTGGGCTTCGCCGACCTGCTCTATGACGACCACATCGGCAAGGTGTCGCTGGTCGGCGCCGGCATGCGCTCGCACCCTGGCGTCTCGGCCCGCTTCTTCGGTGCGCTGGCCCAGGCCGGCGTCAACATCGAGATCATCTCGACGTCGGAGATCCGCATCTCGGTCGTCTGCCGTGACACCGACGTCCAGCGGGCGGTGGCGGCCGTCCACGACGCCTTCGACCTGGCCGGCGAGGTCGAGGCTCGGGTCCATACAGGGACCGGCCGGTGACGGCCGGCAAGCCCACGCTGGCCGTCGTCGGCGCGACCGGCGCCGTGGGCACGGTCATGCTGGCGCTGCTGTCGGAGCGCGCGGACGTGTGGGGCGAGATCAGGCTGGTCGCCTCCGCCCGGTCCGCCGGTCGGCTGCTATCGGTACGCGGCGAGCGGGTCCCTGTGCTGGCGCTGGCGCCCGAGGTCTTCGACGGCGTCGATGTCGCCATGTTTGACGTTCCCGACGATGTCGCGCTGCAGTGGGCTCCCGTCGCCGCGGAGCGCGGCGCCATCGTCGTGGACAACTCCGGGGCGTTCCGCATGGAAGACGACGTGCCGCTCGTCGTACCGGAGGTCAATCCTGATGATGCCGCGCGCCGGCCGCGCGGCATCATCGCCAACCCCAACTGCACCACCCTGTCGATGATCGTGGCGCTGGGGGCGCTGCACCGCGAGTACGCCCTCACGGCAGTGGTCGTCGCCTCCTACCAGGCGGCCAGCGGCGCCGGCCAGAGCGGCATCGACACGCTCTACGACCAGATCGACAAGGTCGCGGGTACCCGCGGCTTGGGCAGCCGCGCCGGCGATCTCCGCAGTGTCGTCGGGGACCTGGGGCCGTTTCCCGCACCGCTGGCGCTCAACGTGGTTCCCTGGTCCGGATCGTTGAAGGATGCCGGTTGGTCCTCGGAGGAGATGAAGATCCGCGCCGAGTCGCGCAAGATTCTCGGTCTGCCCGACCTCCCCGTGTCCGCGACCTGCGTACGCGTGCCGGTCGTCACCGGGCACTCCGTCGCGGTACACGCGACGTTCGCCGCGCACGTAGCGCAGGAGCGGGCGCAGGCGATACTCCGCGACGCACCTGGCGTCTTGCTCTGCGACGACCCGGGGACCGGTGAGTGGCCTACCCCTGCCGACGTCGTAGGGACCGACCCGACCTGGGTGGGACGCGTGCGCCGGTCGCTGGACGACGAGCACTCCCTCGAATTGTTCGTCTGCGGGGACAACCTACGCAAGGGCGCGGCGCTCAACACCGCGCAGATCGCCGAACTCGTAGCCAAGACTCTCTAGGAGGAACACGATGGAAAAGCGACGGCTAGGACGCCTTGAGCACCGCAGCTCGGTGCTTATCTACGGCGCAGCGGCCCTGGGTGAGGTCGAGCAGGAAGTGGCGGACCGCTCGGTGCAGGAGGCGCTCGACGGCGGCATCAACCACTTCGACGTGGCGGCGTCCTATGGCGACGCCGAGCTGCGCCTGGGGCCCTGGATGCCTCGGATTCGCGACCGAATCTTCCTGTCGACCAAGACCGGTGAGCGCGAGCGGGAGCCGGCATGGCGGCAGATCAACGACTCGCTGCGTCGGCTACAGACCGACCGGGTCGACCTCATCCAGCTGCACGCGGTGGGCAACCTTGACGAGCTCGACGCGGTGACCGGGCCGGGCGGCGCGCTCGAGGCGGCGGTCCGCGCCCAGGACGAGGGGCTCGTCGGTGCGGTTGGCATCACTGGCCACACGCATCAGGCGCCGGCGACCCACCTCGAGGCGCTGCGCCGCTTTCCCTTCGCCACGGTGCTGACCCCGCTCAACCCCGTGCTCTGGAGCGACGAGACCTACCGCGCCGACTACGAGGCACTGGTTGCTGAGGTGCAGCGCCAG
>JAABUK010013051.1_pt1 | contig 10457 bp, 11 predicted proteins | sample 5559141 | NCBI WGS metagenome assembly JAABUK01 (sample SAMN10711869, study PRJNA513367) | rock metagenome | isolation source: Antarctica rocks | place: Antarctica: Victoria Land, Pudding Butte nord | collected 2016-01-03
CCAAAACCGCCACAACAGCAGCAGCAGCAGCAGCCACACGACCAACACCCCCCGTTCCGGCGCACTCCTCCTCTCCATCATATCCGGCACCCTCTCCGAAGGAATAAACTTCTCCGACGCCCTCGGCCGCGCCGTCATTGCCGTCGGCCTGCCCTACCCAAACCCTCATTCCGCAGTCTGGAAAGCCAAGCTCGAACACGTGGAGATGATGTACCTCAACAACCACCACCCTGACATCCACCACACTAATACCCACAACCTGCCTCCTGTTTCTACCAATACTACGACCGCACATCAAATCCCCACTTCCGCCTCCTCCCCAGCAGCGAAAGCAGGCGCTCAAAGAGCAAGCAGAGAATTCTCCACTTCCACGACCCTCCGCTCCATCAACCAAGCCATCGGCCGCGCGATCAGACATCAGAATGACTATGCCGCCATCCTCCTCGTAGACAGGAGATGGGAGGGCAGTGCGGTGAGGGGCAAGCTACCGGGCTGGATTGGCGGGGTGATGGACCAGGCCTTCGAAGATGAGGTGGGGGGACAGAGGGGAGGGAAAGGGGAAGGGGAAGGGGGTATGGATGGAAGTGGACGGCGAAGCGATGTGAGGAGGAAGAGGAAGAGGACGGATTGGGGGGATGTAGAGAGAGAGCTGGGGAGGTTTTTTGCGGGGAAGAGTTGAGTGAAGCGAAGCGAAGCGAAGCGAAGGCGAGTTCCCCACCTGGGGGGGGTTTGATGGCTATCCCGGCGCCTGGCCTGGCCTGGCCTGGCCTGTCCGGTCCGCTGAGTCGATGTTGTAAGTAACCAAGTAAGTGTCTCACGTTTGTCAGGGAGAAGGGGGGGAAGACAGAGCATAGATAGATAGATGAAAAGTGTGAGAGAGAGAGAGAGAGCGCGCACCCCTCAATTTTACCCCGTACGATGCCACCAACCTACCAGTATATCCATCCATGGGAGAGCTGGAATCAAGAGCCGGGGGGGGGGCCACTTTAGAACCCTTACCTGCCTGCCCCCAACCCTTCCCCCCCACTGCAATGAATTAAGCTGATTAAAAAATGCAGGGGGAAGAAGCATGGGTGCAAGATGAGGATATCACGGGGAGGGATGAGGTGATCATGACACGGAGACTACATTACTTTAAGGTGTGGGGACCCAAGGGAATGCAGGTGTGTTTGATGGCAGCGGGATGTTGTGGGCGCGTGTCTGCAACGAAGTTCTGTCGTTGGGGATATTGTATCGACTACAGACTGAGGGTGCAGGTGGGGAGAAGACAACGAGGGCGGATTGTATGCGTTTCGGCAATGAAGCTCTATTGTTCATTCGTGGTATTGTACATATCTAATGGAATTCGGCAGCTGACTTTGCCGTGAAAAGACCTCCCATCCTCCAGCATGTCCAAAATGCGAGCTCATACCGTGGTGGATGACGATGCAATAGTGATGAGGGCCCAGGGCAAATGGCTCCGCTGTCTGTGCAATTTCTGCTCGTAATATCGTAAAGGGGGGATGCGAAGAGCGAAAGGTGAGGGTAGTTGAGAACGGTTTGGTACATATCCTTTTCGGTGCTGAAGAATAGTGGAAGGTCGAGGTCGCTGCTCAACGCCGATAGAGTCTCCCAAACACATGCACTTGGAAGAGAAATCAGGGTTGGTGGTACTCCATGGTATCAATCCGAAAATGCTCATACCCAAAACGCCGAACCAATACTCGCATTGCATAGCTTTCGAGGCTCATAGAGTCGTCGTACTTCGTGACATCGAGATGCGAGATCTCCATGACGAAGCCGAGAACCCGATCTGTGGTACTGTGTTGGGTGGATGAGTATCAGACGCCATCAGGATTGCGCACCTTAGCTTGATGTTAGCATCCACTCTGTCGGAAATCAGGCGGTGGTGACTTACTTGAAGTATTTTTCTTGAAAAGTCCATCTCATCAGCAATGCTGCCATCACTTTGTCTTCGGTGATGAAGAGCAGGATCCAATCGTTGATCAGAGATAGAGCCACCTTTGCTGTGTGGCTTATCACCTGTGACAAAGCTGTTGACTGCTTGGTTACGGCGATATTCCTCCTCGACTGCCTTCCTCTTTCGATGTCGAATGAAGAAGACACCACCTCCGATGAGGGCGCAAAGAATGATGACTCCAACAATAACACCGACAGCAATGCTGATCTTGCTTGAATGGCCGCTTCCACCAGATGGTTGAACTGTTGCACCAGCTTGGCCGGAGGCTGTAACAACAATGGTTTCGCCAGCCTTGGTGATGACCGACGGTGATTGAGACACAGTGGTTGAAGCGGCCCCTGTTGGTGATGATGGAGGCGGATTGGAAATGCTTGAGCTGCTTGTACCGCTGTTTGGTCCACTAAAAGAGCCGCTGCTGGAACCTGTAGTAGCGCCGACACTGTTGTCATAGCCTGTCAAGTAGACTGAGTATGTCTTACTTCCACCGCAGTTGTCTGTGCCAAAGCCCGTGCACCCTGTACTGCATTGGCTGTCGTCGACCTTGTCGCTCTCTGGTGGTAGAGCAGAACCACACCAACAATCTGATCCTTTGTTGAGACCCATCACCGCTTGTGGATTTTGTCCTGACTTGGGAATGCATTTTTCTTGGCAATGACCGTAGGATTGATAGGTGAACGAATCACTCTTGCTCATGGCCCCTGCTGATGAATAGCATCCGACATAGGTGGTTGTGTTGTATTGTACGTCACCCCAGGCTGACCCGGCAAGCAGGGTTGCTGATGCTGCCAGCATGGCTGTAAAAGATGTAGATGTAGTATGCATTCTGAAGGGGATTTGTCGTCGAAGGTACTGATGTAAGGAAAGTCTCAAAATGAGCTAGCAGGCGGAGAGCTCACACAGCTGGCACAACCTTGTTGAGATCGAGAGGAAGTGTGAATGGTGGCAACGCGTACGTGTGGAATAGACAACGAATCGGGATAAAGTTGAGTCGGAACGGTCGTCAAGATGACGGTGTTGAGAAGGTTTCTAGAGGTTGTCTCACTCGCGGGGTTGAGCTATCCTTGCCTGACTCCAAGTGCCGGTCGCACAAACGCAGTCTCTGTTTGCTTCGGACTTGGGGTGTTTCTCTGCCTATTTGGAGTCCGTAGCGCGCTTCAAGAAGAGGTCTGTCTCCTTCCTCCTCGTGATCGTGAAAATGGCCAACTGTAGCTGATCCAGCTCGAGCACAAGAAACCGTGGTTGACTGTGTTGTCGTTGAGCCGAGAATGTTGACGGTTTCAGAACTGAGCAGGTCAGTGCCCCTTTGTTCTTGTGTGACGGAGGGTGAATAGACTGCGCTTAAGCGAGCGTGTGTGAATCGTACACCGTCAACAACACGGGGTCAAATTACGCTGTGACTTGGCCGATGCAGTTGGAGATGTAGAAATGAGTGTAATGGACGCCGCCCACAGGGTGGGAGATGGGGATGTGGAGAGTGTGAAGGAGGGACTGGCACGGACGGACTGTGAGGCTCGGTGCTGGTGGAAGACTGGTCGGGAGAGAGAGGAACAATGGGGCGAGGAGGTGAGCAGTCCCTGGATCGAGCGGGCCCATTCAGGAGCAGCATCCGAGCCAGGCGGAAATTGCACGATGCCAAGGCCGCGCAGCTTGTCATCCCGAGTCTCTACCAACATTTTATCCCCTTCATAAGGGATAGCCGCACCAAAGCTGAGCTTTTCTACCGTCGTGAAGCTGCGGCACCACCCGACCGGACTACTTGTGCAAGAAGACGAGTACTGCCTCGCTTCGCCCGCTCAAAGTGATGGAGAAGGACAATGTGTCATCCGTATGGCGCTTCTATCTGGACCGATGTTTGAACGGCGTCTTGACCACCATCTACAACGCCTGTGTGGCAAGGTGCTGAGTCTGGGTGACGCGCCTCGGTGCAAATTCTACACGTTACCAGTACAGATGGCTAACGGGATACGTAAGACGGTAACATAGGTCGCGCGACGCGCCACTCCCTGCCCGAAAGATGCCCAGTCTGGCCGAGATCGACGTGGACCCTGGCCCCTTTGCCTCGAAGGGGAATCCCAGGGGTTGCCCCAGCTGCACGGACGGATCAGCTGCACCACGCAGGAAACTGCAATAACTCAATGTCGCCGTGACGCTCGATATCCGGAATGCATAGTTATTGTCTGCCAGCTTGCAGCAGTCCCCAGCTTGTAGTTCGGCCAAAGAGGAAAGGGGCAACAGTAGGAGTTCTACCGCAGACAAGACATGCGAGGGCATCCTGGAAGATCTTCCGTGATGAGTGGTCGATCGTTACATACGTAGTAGGCGAGCGCTCCTCTTTGCTCAGGAAGCATCGCGTAGCTCAACCTCATCTTCCTGGGCCCTACTCTGCACAGAGGGATCCATCACCGTCTCTGACTCGCAGAAGGAAGCGAGAATGATTTGCAAGATGCGGGACTTCTCCATCATTCAACTATCGTGACACGGGTGAGGCATGTCAGTGGTTGCAGAGCGTGGTCTGCGACTTCCATGTGGAGCATACTGGTCCATCATTACGGATTAGGGAATAACAAATCGAGGTTCAGGCGTTGGTATGCCAAGAAACAACTGAGGAGCAGAACAGCGTCCCAAGTCACACGTTTCCTGAACAGACGGCAGTCGCGAGGATGCAACTGCTCATATTGATATCTAGTGAAAGGTGAGGGAGAGGAGTCGCTTGCTCTGCGATCAATCGCGAACCAGAATCGTCATGTTTGCCGCCAAGTAAGATTTTGATATCCAGGGACCATCCGTTCCAGAGTTGCCGCGCTTCCCGATCAAGGTTTCGGTATGTGCAGGGTCTTGCTGACCATCAAGCATCCATTCAACAGGAAGAATGCAACAGACGGATGAAACTCCAACGGTGTGCCCTTCAACGCAACTCCAAGCGGTACCTTATCGAGAATCCAGCCCCGCGCAACCCAGAACGCCATGGCCGATGCGATCGTCAGACACGCAAATGGTATAGGTATGCCCTCGAAGTACTGCGATTTCCCAGTCTTGTCTTTGGGAAGCACCGCTACGGTGACGTTGAATCGGGCCAAGCGCGTTAGGCCGCATAGCACATAGAAGGATAGTATGAGTTGGTCGACTGGTGATCGAAAACCGATCGCAAACGCAACGGCTGCTGGGGAGACACCGAATGAAACCTGACCTATCATCAGTAATGAAACGACGGTATGTGGCGTATCGCCTACGAGATCTGCCAAAGAGTCCAACTCCTGACCCATCAATGACGATTTGTGTCTCCATCTTGCAACTTTGCCATCGAAGAAATCGAAAAACAGGCCGAAGGGCATGAAGCCTAGGGCGAGCCACAGATTTGTGTAGTCTTCCGGTTGATTTAGGAGGTATCTCATCGACGATAGGATGGACATGACTCGAATCGGTCAGCAATTGAGATTGCCCCGAGCAAGATATACCTACAGCCACAGAAACCTAGGAGGAATCAGTCATCGAAGGCGCCGATCACTTCCGCAGAAGCTTACCATTCATCTCAGTGATCAAGTCTGCAAGGTGCAGGGCTCTATCGGAGACTGTTCAGGAATCGATCGTTCCAAACTCTCGGGGTTGCACGTACTTCATCATGCTGAAGTGCCCTGTGTCCGCGGCGAGAAGCATCTTTTGCTTCTCGTGGGCTGCAAACATACGTTAATGTACGTGCTGAAATCAAGGTATGGCATGCTCACCCTGATCTGATTTTGGAGGATCATCTTTGGTATCGACGCTGCTTGCGGCGCCATTTCTGCGGGACATCGTGACAGGTATGGCGGATTATGATTCTGGCCAAATTTCAAGAGGAAAGCCGTGCAGCTTAAGGGAACACAGGAGGTTTATGACTGCGGTGTTATCGTGGAAATGTAGAAGTAGTGGTCTGTTGGTTGGAACTTGCTGGTGATATTCTAAAGCTGTCCAAAGGCAACCGGGTTCTGTGTCGTCATCCCGCAGGAGCTGTCAGCCCTGTCCTCTCGCTTGGAATTTCTCAGATTCCAAAGCGCGAACAACGAAGTGAGAATAACGAACTGCATCATCATGCCCAATCCTTGCGACGCCTTTATCATCGTTGTGTTCTAAGCTTTGAGCTACGGCAATTCCGTTGCCGGTTTTGACCTGCCAAACTCCCTTCACTGCAAGCAAGTAGAGTATGCGTTCATCCCCTTCCTCTGAATCCACCCCCTCTGGTGCTGAAGCCTCCTCGCGATGCTCCCCTGCCGCCTGAAAATGATCCTCCACCGCCTCTGCCTCTGCCGCGATCTCCGAACCCACCTCGACCTCTCGGTGCACCCCTGCTAAATCCGCGCCCACGAGGAGCACCTCTCCCTCTTCCACGATCTCCGAATCCACCTCGAGCCGCGCCACCAGCTTTCTTAACTCTCGCCGCACCTGTTTGATGCTTATTAGTACCACGAAGTAAGCAACCGTCAGATATGGCGCACCTGGTGGGGGTTTCGGCTTCGGTAGAAATCTGGTTCATGGTTCAGTAAGGAGCCTTTGTGTAGTGCTCATGCAAATTCACTTCTCTAACGGCAAGAGTTTGTCACCTCCAATGTAGAATTTGTCCCCGCTCTTGAAAGAGGTCGCTTGGATACCTTCTTGCGGTTTGATCGTGAAATAGACTTGGTTGATAGGTCCAAGAATCTCGTCCACCTTCCCAATTGATGTCTAGTATCTTGTGTCAGAGAGAGCTATTGGACGTTCTGAGGTGGGAACCTTCTTACTTTGTTCTCTAGGTAGATTGGAGCGTTGAAGTAGGGTATTTTTGGATTGTTCGATTCGCAGACAATTTCACCCTCGCAGGCATGTAGGAAGGAACCCATTTCTAGGCGAACTTAGTATCAGCGACGAGAGACAAGAGCAATTAAACTGACCCAGTACCTGTGCTGGTGGTCCATAGCTTTGTTGAAAATTCCCTCGACCTGTTGCACCCCATTCATTAGGTTTTGCGACAATTTGCGGAAATGGCTTGTTCAAACCTCCGCGATTGCCAAAGCTTCCTCCTCCTCCCCATCCACCACCGCCAGAAGCCCCACGACTTCGAAATCCTCCGCGCGACGCCATTTCTCGTGTTGGTGGAGTTTGCTGAGGGTTGTGCTTTTTGTGCGCAACCTTAATGTTCCGAGCTCCATGCAGAAAAGTATGTACTGAAACTTTGTCCCACGTGACTCACCGGAACACCTCAAAATTGAGAAAGGGATATGAGCCTCCCAAACGTCTATGGTCAAACATGATTGATGAGACTTTCAAGATGAATCAACCTGATGGGCGCGATCTAGATGCTGCTGATTTCCCAGGCAAAATGGCAGAAACAAAGCTGACTGAGTCTGGAATTGCTGCCCCAATTGGGTCACCAACACCAAAAAGGCCAAAATCCAGGGGGCTTCCAAATATTGCAAAAAGCAAAGCTTCTGCAGGGACATCAAAGCAAATGCATACAGAGAGAGCTCAAAAGGGCCCACCGCCCGCAGCCATGCCCCTACCGGATTTTGTGCAAGAACGAAATCAGTTTTTTGATGAGCTCAAGAAGAAGTACGATGAAGAACTCTCACAGAAGCCGAAGCCAGAGATCAAGATTACCCTCAGCCTGAGCTCAGCGGAAGACTCTCTCATCATCGGCAAAGCTTGGGAGACCACACCAGGTCAACTCCTCAAGCATGTTCCGAAAGATGTCGCTGCCGAGGCTGTGATTGCTAAAGTTGATGGGAAGCTCTGGGACCTTGATAGACCATTGGAACAAGATAGCAAGGTCACCTATTTATCGTTCAAAGACAAAGAAGGTCGTGACGTTTTTTGGCACTCCTCTGCTCACGTGTTAGGAGAGGCTGCAGAGCACGAGTATGGATGCCGACTGTCTCATGGTCCTCCAACAGCCATGGGCTTCTTCTACGACATGGCTTTGGAAGAAGGACGCGCTGTGAAAGAGACAGAATGGCCGTCTCTCGAAGCCAAAGCTAAAAAGTCCTTTAAGGAGAAGCAGCCATTCGAACGACTGGAGGTCTCGAAAGACAACTTGCGGAAGATGTTCGGTTACAGCAAATATAAAATGCATTATATCGAAAAGTTTGTTGAGGATGGCAGCAGCAGCACAGTATACAGAAACGGGACACTGGTGGATTTATGTCAAGGACCTCACATTCAGAATACTAAGAAGATCGAAGCCTTTAAGATCATGAAGAATTCTTCCGCATATTTCCTAGGCGATCAGAGCAATGATTCTTTACAACGAATACATGGCGTTGCTTTCGGCAAAAAAGAGGAACTCAAACAATGGGAGCATTACCTCGAAGAAGCCAAGAAGCGAGACCACCAGGAAATCGGCAAGAATCAAAAGCTCTTCATGTTCAGTCAACTGTCTCCTGGCTCACCTTTCTTGCTACCCCATGGCACTCGAATATTCAATTCCCTACAGAACATGCTAAGGGATGCTTACTGGGAGCGAGGTTACCAAGAAGTACAGTCTCCGAATATGTACAATGTAGATCTCTGGAAGACATCAGGACATTGGCACCACTATCAGGATGACATGTTCAAGGTTCACGTCAAGGAAGATTCACCCACGGATGCCAAACTCCAAGCCGCTGCCTCTGGTGCCACACCTGCAGAAATTGACAAAGACAAGGACGTTTTTGCTCTCAAGCCAATGAACTGTCCAGGTCATTGTCTCATGTTCCGACACGAAGAGCGCTCATACAGAGAATTGCCGTGGCGAGTTGCCGATTTCGGCGTTCTCCATCGTAACGAGGCATCTGGCGCCCTCAGCGGCATGACCAGGGTGCGAAAATTCCAGCAGGATGACACCCACGTCTTCTGCACCCAAGACCAAATCATGCAGGAAATTGGAGCGCTCTTCGACTTCCTCGCTTATGTCTACGGTCTGTTCGGGTTTCCCTTCAAACTCAAATTCTCAACCCGACCAGAAGGCTACATGGGAAGTCTCGAAAATTGGAATGCAGCCGAAGACCAGCTCCGAAAAGCCCTGCAAAGGTTTCGTGGAAACGACTGGGAACTCAATGAAGGCGACGGCGCCTTCTACGGCCCAAAAATCGACGCCACAATCTCTGACGCCCTCCACCGCGAATACCAAAGCGCCACCATCCAGCTCGACTTCCAATTGCCCCAGAACTTCGAACTCGAATACATGACCGCTGATTCAGGCGGCCAAAAAGCCGCCGCTGCCGCCTCCACCGCCGGCGAAACGACCCGAAGCCCCTTGGTCGTCAACGGCGAAGGCCCCCGAATGACCGCCACGACATCCGCCGAGAAAGAGTCGGGGACACTCTCGCCCGGCCGTGCCCGCCCCGTAATGATCCACCGCGCCATCATCGGCTCCTTCGAGCGCTTCATCGCCATCCTAACCGAGCATTTCGCCGGCAAATGGCCATTCTGGCTCTCTCCTCGCCAGATCCTCGTGGTCCCCGTCATGAAGGGCGCGGAGGAGTACGTCAAAGAGGTTCAGAGCATCTTCCATAAGGCGAGGATGTACGTTGACGTGGATTTGAGTGGGAATACGCTTCAGAAGAAGATCAGAACGGGACAGATTATGCAGTATAATTTTATTTTTGGTGAGTGAGAACTCGAGCCCATCGAGCCCCCTTGGATGAGACTAGGTTCCCGATCGTAGGTGGGCGGCTAGCGAGCTTCCGTAGCAGAGTTCCGTCTCCGAGCCTTACCATCTTCCTTCCATCCTCACTACCTCTCCTTTCCTCCCCTTTACCATCTTGCCTCCTCCCATCTCAGCGAGCACCGGCTGACAAACCCCCCACCTTTCTCATCCACACAGTGGTAGGAGCCGAAGAGCAAACATCCCGCACCCTCAATATCCGCAACCGCGATGATCCGGCCACGCAGAAACAGGGCGCGCTGGTGCCGCTGGGTGAGGCGTTGGGCAAGTTGAAGGAGCTGAGGGATCAGAGGAGGTTGGTCAATTCGCTGGATGGGTGATGCGTGGGTGGAAGAAAGGAAGTGAGGAAGGAGGGGGCTTTGCTGGGAGGAGTGGGTCGGGGTCTGCGGGGTGAGGATGGGGATGGGGATGGGGATGGGGATGGAAGTCCACGAAGGGGGTTTTGGGAGCCAAATGGAAGAGGGAGGGCAGATTGTGAGTGAGTGAGTGAGTGAGTGAGATGAGAATTGAGGTGATAGATGGGAATTAATTTCGCTCATCCTGTGCAATCCTCCGTTTAAAATAAGATTTCTACTTCTCTGTACGATTCTCATCACAACCACACCTTTGGTTCACTCTGCTGATCCGCTCCCTCCATATCCACAACACTACTAGCATACTCCCTCTCCACCACCGCTCCCTCGCCCGCACCCCCAATCCTCTCCCTCAACCTCTCCATGACCCTGCCCCTCCAAACCCCCGCAACCCTCTCAACCCACTTCCCTGTGACCTCGCCCTCCCACCAACCCCTCTCCCTCTTTCCCGCATTCGCCGCCGCCCTCTCCACCCCCACGATCGCCGAGGCCA
>JAABUK010013052.1_pt1 | contig 10456 bp, 13 predicted proteins | sample 5559141 | NCBI WGS metagenome assembly JAABUK01 (sample SAMN10711869, study PRJNA513367) | rock metagenome | isolation source: Antarctica rocks | place: Antarctica: Victoria Land, Pudding Butte nord | collected 2016-01-03
AATTGCTGCGGATGTGAGTCCATCAGCTCTGTGTTGGATTCGGGGTGAGCGGCATGGCAGCGGTTGCGATCACGCGGACGGAGTTGGACAGCGTTGGGCTGCGCGCGGCGGCGGCGGGGTCGTGGGATGCCAAGCAAGCCCGCCGCTTGCTGGCGCTGGCGATGGTGTTGGACGGGCACCCGCGCCTACTTGCGGCGCAGGCGGGTGGGATGAACCGGCAGACCCTGCGCGACTGGGTTCACCGCTATAACGAGCATGGGGTTGAGGGCTTGCGCGACACCCGCAACAAGGGCCGTGCCCCGGCGCTGTCGGCTGATCAGATGCAGACGCTGAAGGAGCTGGTCCTGGCTGGGCCGGACCTGGCGAAGGACGGCGTGGTGCGTTGGCGCTGCGTAGACCTGCGGACGCAGATCAAGACACGCTTTGAGGTGGAGCTACACGAGCGCACGGTGGGCAAGCCGGATGAAGCACTTGCTTCATCCCTGCTGTGCAAGCTGAGGATGACGCGGCTGCAGCCACGGCCCTACCACCCGAAGTCGGACCTGGCGGCGCAGGAGGCATATAAAAAAACTTCGCCGGCCTGGTAGCAGAGGCGCTCCCGCCCGAAGCGGCCGGGAAGACCATCGAGGTCTGGTTCCAGGACGAAGCCCGCGTGGGCCAGCAAGGCACCCTGTCCTATGTGTGGGCACCCATAGGCTCACGCCCGGCCCGGGTGCGCGACTGCCGGCACCAGAGCGCCTACCTGTTCGGGGCCGTCTGCCCCGCCCGCGCCGTGGGGGCTGCCATCGTCATGCCCTGGGTCAGCAGCGAGGCCATGACGCTGCACCTGGCTGAGATCAGCAAGACGGTGGGCAAGGCAGCCTATGCCGTGCTGGTCTGCGACGGCGCGGGCTGGCATCGGCCCGGCACGCAGCTCGCGGTGCCGGACAACATCACCCTGCTGCGCCTGCCACCCTATGCGCCCGAGCTGAACCCCATGGAGAACGTCTGGGAATACATGCGCAAAAACCAGCTCAGCATGACCGTGTGGCGGACCTACAACGCCATCCTTGATGCCTGCTGCAACGCCTGGAACAGCCTGATGAGGGGCGCCGAACGCATCGCCTCCATCACAACCCGCGACTGGGCACAGGTCAATGTCTAGGGCGGTTGGTATAAGTCGCAAGAGCGCGTCAGAAATGGTTGCTGGGCGCCTTGCTCGTCTGATGGACCGCGCTCGGCCACCCACCCCGAAACCGCTGACCGGCCACTGCCACGGGCGCCCGGCCTGGAGGCGTGTAGGTAGTTTCCGCACCTGTTCCGCCGGCGTTTTTGGGCGCTAACCTAGCGGGTTGCGTTGTTCATTCTCCGTCGAGCGCCGCAGAGGCTGAGCGCGGACTTGGGGCGGCCCACGCCGCGCGCTCTCCACAGGCGGCCTCCCTTGAGGCCCGGCAACACATCGCATGAAGGAACCAAGTCAATGTCCACGGACGTAGCCGAGCGGACCGCACCGATCAATACCGACGCCATCGTCAAGAGCGGCAACGCCGCGATCGCAGGCTTTCAGGAGCTCGCCAAGGCCTACCAGGCTCTCGCGACGAAGAGTGCCGAGCGGCTAAGCTCGTCGCTGCAGGCGCTTGCCGCCCTAAAAAGCCCGGCCGAGTTGATGGCGCTGCAGGGCAAGCTCATGAGCGAGGCGGTGGATGCGGCCGTCAAGGACAGCAGCAACATCGCCAAGCTGACCACCGCCGTGTTCACCGCCGCGTTCGAACCGATCACCAAGCCCATGGCCGCCCTGCACAAGACCGCGAGCGTCTGAGGCCGGCGAGAGTGGCTTCCGGACGGCGCGATGGTGCGTTCGGGGGCCGCCCGCGCCGCGGGGATCGGAATGACCATGGTCGGCAGGAAGGAACGGCATCATGAACGAGCTTGGCGGCTACGAATTCGACGATTTGCGCGTCGGCCTATCGGCGAGCTTCGCCAAAACGATCACCGAAACCGACATCGTGCTGTTCGCCGCCGTGTCCGGCGATAACAACGCGCTGCACGTCAATGCGGAGTATGCGGCGGCGACCATGTTCAAGTCCCGCATCGCGCACGGCATGCTATCGGCCAGCCTGATCTCCGCGGCCATTGCCAACAAGCTGCCGGGTCCCGGCAGCATCTACCTGTCGCAAAGCCTGCGCTTCGTCGCGCCGGTGCGCGCGGGCGACACCGTTCATGCGCTCATCGTGATCAAGGAGATCATCCCCGCGCGCTCCCGCGTCGTGCTCGGCACAGACTGCACGGTGAACGGCGTCGTGGTCATTTCCGGCGAGGCGATGGTGATGCTGCCGACCCCCGCGCAGACGGCGCCGGGCCGCCGGCAGGCTGAAGCCGTGATCGCGTAAGGCAACGGGGTCTGGGCCCCGCGGCCCCAGTGGGTGAAAGGGCAAAGCCCTCGCCTTCAATGTACGAACAATGGGGAGACCGCCATGGACAGCCTTATCGAAACAAGCCCGAAACGGGCCGGACCCTACCGGGACAGTCTCGGCAAGCGCCCCGCGAACTACGCCCCGCTGTCGCCGCTGAGCTTCCTGCCGAAGGCGGCGGCGATCCACCCCGACCGGATCGCCCTCGTGCACGGCGCCTGGCGCAGCACCTGGGCGGAAACCTACGATCGGTGCCGTCGCCTCGCCTCGGCGCTGGCCGGCCACGGGGTCGGACCCGGCGACACCGTGGCGGTGCTCGCGCCGAACGTGCCGGCGATCTACGAGGCGCATTTCGGCGTCCCCATGACGGGGGCCGTGCTGAACACCCTCAACATCCGGCTCGATGCCGAGGCCCTGGCATTCCAGCTCACGCATGGCGAGGCCAAGGTCCTGATCACCGACCGCGAATTCAGCGCGGTGGCGAAGCGTGCGCTGAGCATGCTCGAGCGCCGCCCGCTGGTGATTGATATCGACGATCCGCTGCACTCCGGCGGCGCGCTGCTGGGCGCGATGGACTACGAGGCGTTCCTCGCCCAAGGTGACCCCGGCTTCGTCTGGTCGCCGCCCGACGACGAATTCGATCCCATCGCCCTGAACTACACGTCCGGCACGACCGGCAACCCAAAGGGCGTGGTGACACACCACCGCGGCGCCTACCTCAACGCCATCTCGCAGATCGTCTCCTGGGGCATGCCGGCGCACTCCGTCTATCTCTGGACGCTGCCGATGTTCCATTGCAACGGCTGGTGCTTTCCCTGGACCATGGCGGCGAACGCGGGGACGAACATCTGCCTGCGCAGGATCGATCCGAAGCTGATCTTCGACGCCATCGAGGAGCACCGCGTGACGCACATGTGCGGCGCGCCGATCGTCTATAACATGCTGATCAACGCGCCCGGCGAACTGCGTGGCCCCTCGCGGCATACGGTGCACGGCTACATCGCCGGCGCCGCCCCGCCCGCATCCACCATCGAGGGGGCCGAGCGCATCGGGTTCGACATCACCCATGTATACGGGCTGACCGAAACCTACGGGCCAGCCGCGCTGTGCGTCCCCAGAGACGAATGGCGCTCGCTGCCGCTCGCCGACCGCGCGCGGCTGAAGGCCCGGCAGGGCGTCGCGCACGTGATGCAGGAAGCGATGACCGTGCGCGATCCGCTGACGATGGCGTCGGTGCCGCCCGACGGCGAGACCGTGGGCGAGATCATGTTCCGCGGCAACATCGTCATGAACGGCTACCTGAAGAATCCTTCCTCGACCGGCGAGGCTTTCGCCGATGGTTGGCTGCATACCGGCGACCTCGCGGTCATCGAGCCCGACGGCTACGTGCGCATCAAGGACCGGTCGAAGGACGTAATCATCTCGGGCGGCGAGAACATCTCCTCGATCGAGGTGGAGGACGTCCTGCACCGGCACCCGGCGGTCGACAGCGCCGCCGTCGTGGCCAAGCCCGATGCGAAATGGGGCGAGGTGCCCTGCGCCTTCGTCGAACTCAATAGGAACGCGAGCGTGAGCGAGATCGAGCTGCGGAAGTTCTGCCGGGACCAGATGGCCGGCTACAAGGTGCCGCGGTTCTTCGTGTTCGGACCGATCACGAAGAACGCCACCGGCAAGGTGCAGAAAGGCCTCCTGCGCGAACGCGCCAAGGATGTCGGCGAGGCAGCGCCATGACCTACGCCGCCCCGCTGCAGGAGATGCGCTTCGTCCTCGACCACCTGGCCGACCTGCCGGGTGTCGCGACCTTGCCGGCGTACGAGGACGCGCAGCCGGAGGTGGTCGAGGCGGTCCTCATCGAGGCCGCCCGGTTTGCCGCCGAGGTGCTGGCGCCGCTGAACGCGACCGGCGACCGGCAAGGCTGCCGCTGGGAGGACGGGACCGTCACCACGCCGGACGGCTTTCCGCAAGCCTACAAGCGGTTCACCGAGGCCGGCTGGCACGCGATGCCGGCCAGCCCCGAGATCGGCGGCCAAGGCATGCCCGCGCTGGTCTCGAGCGCGGTCGCGGAGATGTGGAAATCCGCGAACCTGGCCTTCTCGCTGTGCCAGATGCTGACCATCGGCGCCGTCGAGGCGCTGGCCCACCACGCCTCCGACGAGATCAAGGCGCGATACCTGCCGAGGATGGTGGCCGGCACCTGGACCGGCACGATGAACCTGACGGAACCGCAGGCGGGCTCCGACCTGTCGGCCGTGCGTACCCGCGCCGTGCCCGACGGCGAGCATTATCTCCTGGTCGGCTCGAAGATTTTCATCACTTGGGGCGAGCACGATGTCGCGGAGAACATCATCCACCTGGTCCTGGCCCGGTTGCCGGATGCACCGCCGGGCACGCGCGGGATCTCGCTGTTTCTGGCGCCGAAGTTCCTGGTTGACGACGATGGCCGGCTCGGCGAGCGCAACGACCTCGTCTGCGCCTCCATCGAGCACAAGCTCGGCATCCACGGCTCGCCCACGGCGATCATGTCCTACGGCGACAACGGGGGTGCCACCGCCTACCTCGTCGGCCAGCCTAATCACGGCCTGGAAGCCATGTTCACCATGATGAACCATGCCCGGCTGAATGTCGGGCTGGAGGGTGTGGCGGTCGCCGAGGCGGCCTATCAAAAGGCGGTCGCCTACGCCCGGGGGCGCGTGCAGGGCAAGCCGGTCGGCGGCGCCGAGCGTGCCTCCATCATCCATCATCCCGACGTACGGCGGATGTTGATGGACATGAGGGCGCGCACCGAGGCGATGCGCGCGCTGGCCTACGTGACGGCTGGCTGCATGGACCGCGCGCGGCACCATCCCGACGACGCCGAGCGGCGTCGCAGCCAGGGCCGCGTGGAGTTCCTCACCCCCGTGGTCAAGGGCTGGTCAACGGAGAGTTCGATCATGATTGCCTCCACCGGCATCCAGGTGCAGGGCGGCATGGGCTACGTCGAGGAGACCGGGGCGGCGCAATATCTACGCGATGCGCGCATCACCACGATTTACGAGGGCACGACGGGTATCCAGGCGAACGACCTGATCGGGCGCAAGCTGGCGCGGGACAGGGGCGCCAATGCGGCGGCGCTGATCGGCGACATGCAGGCCGAGGTGGCGGTGCTGGCCACCGTCAACGATCCCGACCTGTCGGCGATCGGCACGGCCTTGGGCGCCGGCGTGAGATCGTTCCAGGCGGCGACGGAATGGCTGCTCGCCAACCACGACGCGAACCCGCGCGAAACGGCAGCCGGCGCCGTGCCGTATCTGAAGCTGACGGGCGTGGTGGCCGGCGGTTGGCAGATGGCGCGGGCGGCGCGGATCGCCAGCGGCTTGATCGACGCCGGCGAGCCAGCGGCCGCGTTCCTGAAGGGCAAGATCGCGACAGCGCGCTTCTATGCCGAGCATGTGCTGCCTGAGGCCGAGACCTGGCGCCTGGAAGTGACCGCCGGCGCCACATCCACCTTGATGCTGGCAGAAGCTTCGTTCTAGCGGCGTGCGGGTGTGGGGCTGCAGGCCCCGGGGTATAAGGGCAGAGCGGTGCTACCGACCATTGTGAAAGTCCGGCCATGAAAACTGTCAATCCATTCCCGGCGCCGCCGCTTCCCGGCACCGCCAGCACCGGCGCCCTGACCGGCGCATAGAAGGACCGGTTCGCGGCCCCTACCGGCGATTGGCCGGTGCTCTGGCGCAGGGCGATGTCGCCCGACGCGCCGGCCACCGATCTGGCGTCCATGCTGGCGAGCAATCCGGCGCTCGCCTCGTTGAACGCGATGTGGAACGCCGATCCCATGCGCGACGTGATCCCGTTCGATCGGGCCGCGATGCCCATGCCTTGCGCGTGGTCTGGCTGCGGTCCTTCGCCAAGCCGGAACGGACGTTGCGGCTTGGTGGCGCCACGCGGGCTGATCGCCGGGCGGTTGAGGTCAATGTGTGGTCCAGGTCAGTGTATGGTGGCAGAACCCGGGCGGTGCGCGTCCCGGGCCGCGCTGGCCCGCCATGCCGCCGGCAGCGGGGCGGGAAGCATCGTGGCCGCATCGGCGCGTCGGGTGATCCACTCCGCGACCGCGGACGGCATGCCGTCCGGGGAGGTCCCGTCCATCCAACGCGCCACTAGGGCGCGGTCGCACTCGAGCTGCTCCGCCAGGATCGAGGCGGTCCAGCCCAGGAGCTCCATGCAGTCCAGGAGGCGTTCTGCGTTCATGAACGAAGCGAATGACAGGCATCGCCGGGCAGCGCGAGTTACGAACCGTTAACTTTGGACAAGGGACGGCCGCAGAAGCCCGACCTCCTGGTGGCATAGGGCGCGCCATCCCGGCGCACAGCGCGGGCGGCGTCATGAGCAGGCCCATGCGGGCCGGGGCTCCTACAGCGCGCATCCGGAGCGGGGCGGCGTGGCGCCGCCTCCGCCAACCGACGCCGATGCCGGCATTGCGGCGCTGACGTGCCGCGCCAGGAGGAGCCGTACGGCGTGCTGCAGAATGGCACGCTGGAACGGCTTGTACAGCACCGCCTCGTGCGGGCTGAAGGCGTTCTCGTCAAGCAAGCTACCGCTGTAGCCCGAGACGAACAGCACCGGGCGGCCCTGCATCTGCCGTCGCCAGACTGACGCGAGCGCCACGTCGTCGAGAAGGCTGGGTATGCGGACGTCGGTGACGAGCGGGTCGAAGGGGGAAGTCACCCCGATCAGGGCCGCCGCCGCGTGCCCGGACCTGGCCTCCACGACGTCGTGCCCGGCCTGGGACAGCGCGCGGTACATGGAGGCGCACACGGGGAGTGTCAAAAACCTGGGGCAGCCTGCTTGCTCTTGGTGGGCTGATCGGCGTGGCTGACGCCTGACCCCAGGGATGGGCTTATACCAAGCGGCAGAAGTTCTGACCTGCTGGGTGCCGTTCCATCGTCATTGCGAGGCGCGCAGCGCCGCGGCAACCCAGGGGTCTCCGGCACAGTCCTTGCTGCCCCTGGATTGCCACGCCGCCAAGAGGCGGCTCGCAATGACGAGAGACACTGCCGGTCAAGACTTTCGCCGCTTGGTATTAATGCAGTGGACGGTGCGGCTGGAGGCGAGGGCGAGCGGGGGCGAGGTGACGACGACGGAGCTGGTGACGTTCAGCCGGCCGGCGGTGGTCAGCACGCGGCTCTTATGGGGTTCCGGGGTGGTGACGGGTCCGTCATGCCACCAAGCCTGCGACAAGAACGCCGAAGCAAGTGGGTGCCCTCGCATCCGGCTCGACCTCGCCTTTGATCGTCACCTCTGGCGCTTTGGCGGCTAACCCGCGGCGCAGTTGCTCCGTCATGGTCTGCACGTCCGAACCATCCAGCTCCAGGGCGATCTGCCGGTTGGAAAGGTTCAGCCCCATGAAGTAGAGGCACAACATCCACACGCGCAACGGCTGGAGGGACCTCGGCCAGCACTGTTTCGGTCAGGTCATCGAAGCGCCTTAACGCGCCCTGCGCCGGTAGTACCGGCGATAGAGGTGCGTGTCGTCGTGGCCGTTCCGGATGATGGCACTGCTGTCACACCCGGGACGGCGCACACTCTCCGGCCAACAATGCTGGCGCATCAGCGTGAAGCACTTGGCGTCACCCAGCAGGCCCGAAAGGTTGATCAGATCGGATGCCGCCATGACAAAAGCTCCTTGCACAAGCCGGTCAGCTACTCCCGCTTTTGCTCATGCACCAGAACCTCCCAGCCCCGTTTCCCGGCACCGGCCCCACTACCCCCTGAACCCAATAAGAGCCTCCCTACTTCCCGTACCCTGCCTGACGGATGGACCGTGCGGTTGCCGACTGCGCGGACGCCAGGGCCTGGTCAACGGGTGCCGTCCCGGCCAGTGCCGCCGCCAACGTCTGGCCCACCTGCGTCCCAATGGCCTGGAACTCCGGGATGGCCACGAACTGCGCGCCAGTATAGGGACGCGGGGCCTTCGTCTGGCCGCTGGGGTTCGACTGGTTGATAGCCCCGACCACGAAGTCGGCGAAGGGCGCCACCTGCTTGTAGTCCGCCGTGTAGGACGACGCGCGGGTGCCCGGCGGGATGTTCACCGCGCCATCGGTCTTGGCGACCAACTGGATATACTCCTTCGACGTTGCCCAGGTGATGAACTGCCGGGCCGCGTCGACCTGCTTCGAGGAGGCGGGGATGGCAAGGTTCCAGGACCAAAGCCAGGTCGGCCCCCCAGTAAAGCTGCCGGTCGGCAGCGCGGCGAAGCCCACCTTGTCCGCCACCTGCGACTGCTTCTTGTCGTAGATGGTGCCGCCAGCACTGGTGGCGTCAATCCACATGCCGCAATGGCCCGAGGTGAACAGCGCCAGGTTCTCGTTGAAGCCGTTCGACGACGCGCCGGGCGGGCCGTCGGCCTTCATGATTCCGGTGTAGTAGTTCAGCGCTGCCTTCCACTCCGGCGTGTCAATCATCGTGTCCCACTTCGAGTCGAACCACTGGCCGCCATTGGCCGTGACCAGGGTCGAGAAGTAGGCCATGTTCTCGCCCCAGCCGGGCTTGCCGCGCAGGCAGATGCCGTAGATCTGGTTCGACTTGTCGGTGATCTTATCGGCGAACTGCCGGATCTGCTCGTAGGTCGGTGTGGCAGGCATCGTCAGCCCGGCCTTCTGGAACAGGTCGGTCCGGTAGAACGTCATCGCGCTCTCGGCGTAGAACGGCAACGCGTAGAGCTTGCCCTCGTAGCTGATTCCGTCCCGCACCGGTTTCAGGATGTCGTCCACGTCGAAGGAGCCGGGCAGGTTGTCGAACGGCGCCAGCCATTTCTGCTTCGCCCAGATCGGCACCTCGTAGTTGCCGATCGTCAGGATGTCGAACTGGCCGCCCTGGGTCGCGATGTCGGTGGTGACGCGCTGGCGCAGCGTGTTCTCCTCCAGCACCACCCAGCGCAGGTGAATGTCGGGATGCAGCTTCTCGAACTCCGGCGCCAGCTTCTGCATCTCGATCATCTGGACGTTGTTGACCGTCGCGATCGTGAGCGTCGAATCGGCTAGGGCCAGCGAGGGCACGGCGCCGGTGGCCAGGGCCGTCGCCAGGGCAAGGATTTTACGGATCATGCGGACGTTTCCTTCTGGTGTTCTTGGTTTAACTCATTCACGGACGGCGTGCTGCCCGGGTCGCCTCAGCTCATCCAGTTTCCGCCGTCTATGTTGTAGGTTTGGGCGACGATGTAGCTGGCGTCCGGGCCCGCCAGGAAGACGGCCAGCCCTGCAATCTCGTCCGGGCGCGCCATCCGTCCGAACGGCACCGCGGCGGCGACGGCCCGTTTCTTCTCACCGGGCTGCAGGCCCTCGTAGCGTGCGAACCGCGCGTCCACGTCGTCCCAGTGCTCCGCATCCACCACCCCCGGCGCGATGGCATTGACGTTGATGCCGTGCTTGATCAGGTCGAGGCCGGCGCTCTGGGTCAGCGAGATCACCGCCGCCTTGGACGAGCAATAGACCGCCACCAGCGCCTCGCCGCGCCGTCCGGCCTGGGAGGCGAAGTTGATGATCCGTCCTCCCTGGCCCTGGGCGATCATCTGCTTGGCTGCGGCCTGCAGGGTGAACAATAGCCCCTCGACGTTGACGGCATAAACCCGCCGGTAGCTCTCGCGGGTGATCTCGGCAATCGGCGCCAGGTCGAAGATGCCGGCGTTGTTGACCAGGATGTCAAGGTGCCCGCACTGGGTGGCCACCGCCGCCGTCATCGCATCAATCGACTCCTGCTGGGTGACGTTCAGGTGCAGGCCGACGGCGCCATGGCCGATCTCCGCCGCGGCGTCCTTGGCACCGGCCTCGTTCAGGTCGGCGATCACGACGCGCGCCCCTTCGTCCGCATAGCGGCGCGCTATGGCAAGCCCGATGCCGCGGGCGCCTCCGGTGATGACGGCGACCTTGCCGTCCAGTGTCTTCGCTTGCGGCACGTTCTGTCCCTTTTTCAGGTTCTCCCGCACTTCCCGTGCTGTCGTTTCGGGTTCATGCGGCATGTAGGACGCGGGCGCGGAGGAGTTCGAAGCCGGCGCGGCCATACATGGATCGCTTGATGGTCTTGATGCGATTGAT
>JAABUK010013056.1_pt1 | contig 10454 bp, 8 predicted proteins | sample 5559141 | NCBI WGS metagenome assembly JAABUK01 (sample SAMN10711869, study PRJNA513367) | rock metagenome | isolation source: Antarctica rocks | place: Antarctica: Victoria Land, Pudding Butte nord | collected 2016-01-03
ACGTCTGAGTACTCGATCCATATACCTTATCGCCTACGACATCTCTCGCTGTCGCTGCCGTAGATGAAAACAACCACCCGACTAGCCCCGGGTCGCATGCTAGCAGCCCCGGTAGCCCGCTAAGCTTAGGGCCGGCCCGGGGCCGCCAATAGAGATGATCCCGCGGCCGCTAAAGGCGCGCCGCGCCTGCCCTAAGCTCTAGGGGTGAACTTCCTAGAAAGGCCCGCTTAGCAGGCGCTTTCTTACCTCATAGAGGCTATAGTCAAAATATAAGCGTGGAGAAAGCATGATATCTTCGTATGTGGCCTAAGCTAATCATGCTCTCTGGCGCCGCAAAGAACGCTGCATGAAATTTTCACGATGGTAAGCTTACAACGCGGCTGAAAAGTCGCGAAGGAACTTGTCCGGTCGAGCAGCGTCCCGTACTGAACCATGTTGCCAAGAACACGGTATGGGCCGTATGATGTTGTATACCTGCACACTTGTGTGAAATTCTGTGTGGAGTATGGTAGTATAAGTAGGTGTCGCGTCCAAGTCATCGTCCAAAACCCCAATCTCTTGAACTTGTCCCTTGCAATATACCGACTTACCTGTCGCTTTTCCGAGATCTTCCCCTGAATATTGCAATGGAAATGAATACCTCGACGGAATATGGCAAGAGGCTAATCCCTCAGATCCTGGACAGCGTGGCTTCTGCCGAGCCAGATCGCATCTTGTACTCAGTGGCGACATTTTCCGACAATTCCCAGAAATTTCGGCATATATCTGCTCGCACCTTTGCCAAGGCGGTGGACAAAACTGCTTGGTGGCTGCAAAATCAGGTTGGAAAACCCACGTTGATCCAAACGGTGGGCTATATCGGACCTCGTAAGTGGGAAGGAAATCTTTCAAGCTTAGCATTGTTGTTCCAGCCCATTTACTGACTATACTGAGATGATATTCGGCACATTCTGTTGACCTACGCGTGTGTCAAGGTTGGTTACGCTCTAAGTACAAGTCATTCTATGCCACGATGAATGATACTTGGGTTTCGGCTGCCTGACGTCGCTTTTTTCCTTTCTTGCGCAGGCCTTGTTCCTTTCTCCCAAGAATAACACTGGAGGGGCTTTAGCAGTCCTCGATGCGGCAAAATGTAATATTTGGGTCAAACCACGCGAGCAGCCTTATCTTCCTCTGGTGGAAAACTTCCTGCAGCAACGCCCCATGAAAGTTCTGGATATCCCTGACATCGACGAGCTTCTCGATGCTGAATCTACCGAGTCTTTCCCGTATAACAAGACCTTTGATGAGGCTGTCCAAGACCCGTTCTGCATCCTGCATACCTCTGGGACCACGGGAGTACCGAAGCCTATATCATGGTCTCACGGTCTGATCGGCACGATGGATGCGGTGCGCCTGCTTCCACCTACTGATGGCGATGATGGGTTGGCCCCGTGGACATCTTTTTGGAAGGAAGGTGATAGATTGTATTCGTCATTCCCTATGAGTCACGTACGTATCCTGTCCCCAAATAGCCTGGAAAGCTGTGGGCTAATGGCATGAGATTTAAAACTCACAGGGTGCCGGTATTATTATGGACATCATTTTACCTTCCCTCTTCGGCCTGCACTGCGTTTTGGGACCTGCGGGTGTTCTACCTAATATGAACCTCGTGGAGGCTCTCGCAGACCATGGGAGAATTGATATTTGGAGTATGGTTCCATCACTTGTCGATGAGCTGGGCGTGACCCCTGACGTCTTGGCAAAGTGCAAGTCGTCGAGATTCATCTGTGCATCTGGCGGTACGCATATTCTTCTTATCGTCTCCTCCTTTACGATCATAGCATTAAAGCTCTCGCTCTTAAGGTCCCGTCAGTCCAATTAGTGCTGGCAAAGTGAACGACGTCGTCAGAGTCTTGAACTTGACAGGTACAACAGAAGGTCTGTTCATCGGCAACCTTGTGGTAGAAAGGGATGATTGGCTCTGGTTCGCCTTTCACCCTTTCTCCGGCTTCGAGTTTAAGGAGGTGGAGCACGGTATATATGAGCATTGGGTGCATCGCAACGAGCATTGGCCTCTGTTCCAGGGCATTTTCCACACGTTTCCGGCCGAGCAATCCATCAACTTCAAAGACTTATACGTCAAGCATCCCACTAAGCCAAATCTTTGGGCTTTCATGGGAAGAAGCGACGATACAGTCGTCCTGTCGAATGGTTATAAGATATCACCATTAGAGACGGAAACTCTCGTCACGACACACCCTGCAATCGACGGCTGCCTCATAGTAAGTGAGCCCATTCAGGCTCTCCCTGAGTTCCAAGGAAGTAGCACCCCATAGCTAAAGCAGCAATACCCCGCAGGTCGGAACCGGAAAGCCCCAGGCAGGCCTGCTCATTGAGTTGAAAGATCCATCATCGAAAGACAACGAGCTCTTTGACAGCATATGGTCAACAGTAGAGAAAGCCAATGCGCTGTCTGTCCACAAGAACCAGCTGCAGAGGGACTACATTACCTTTGCAGAGCCAGACAAGGCCTTCGTCCGCACAGACAAGGGAACTGTGAAGCGACGTGCCACCCTGGCACTATATGCCGACTACATTGAGCGTTTCTATAACACACGAGATGAGCACTCGGATGCTGTCACAGTTGATACGAGTTCCCTTGAGTCAATCATGAATTCCATCCGCCACATCCTCGGCTCCTTATTGCCTACAATTCACGAAGCCTCGCCAGATACGGACGTGTTCAGTCTCGGGCTAGAGTCCCTCCTTGTGTTTCGGGCTGTCAAGAATATTCGGGCTGCCATGGAGCTACAGGATCAACTTGCCCCTCGACATCTCTATGCAAATCCTACCCTTGCCAAGTTCTCTGCCGTTCTTGCACGGTTAGCGGCCGAGGCGAGAAAGACAAACGGAACGGCTTCAGATGACGTTAAAGGCGATTTGGCCAAAATGAAAAGGATGATAGACCAACACAAGGCGCGGCTGTCGTTCAAGTTGAACCCATTTGACTACGTGAATCCTAATCACTACATGGGATTGAATTTCTTCTTTGCTCTACAGAAAGGGATCAGTTTCGAACAAGCTTTTACGAAGTTGCAAGAGGGTCTCCGTCGCACAATGCAACTTATTCCAGCCCTCGACGGCAAGATGATGATTTGCTCGGAACAAGAAATCGGTTATAAGAAGGGCGACCTCCGTCTCACAATTCCCCCTCTTCCACCGGTCTCCTCGGATAGCGATAGTACGGACTCTTCCACGAGGCCGAGGCAGCTGGTCTATAAGGATCTGTCTCATGTTCTTCCGCCGTTCGAAGAGTTGCGAGATGCCGGATTCGTGCCGTCCGCATTCAAGGACGAACCTGTCCTCGATGAGAATACGTTCCCGCCGCTGCCCGCTGATATCTTGATCGCACAAGCCAACTTCGTCGAAGGCGGTTGTATCCTCGCCACCAACTTCCACCACTGCTGCCTTGATGGCATCGGTGTCATGGTCGCTCTTAAGGTCTGGGCTGAAAGCTGCAGATATCTCCAAGGCGATGTGTCAGCGACATGCAGCTGGCTGGACCCCGAGAGCATTAATCATAGCTTGCCAGAAATCCTTTACGAACATGAAGGATACGCTCGACCAGCTCATGAAGTAGATCCTGGTGTATGGGGCTTTCTGCCATTTCTACCCCCAGAGGAACGCCTCGATAATCATGAGAACAGCACTTTGAAGACCGAAGAGTCTCACATTCCAAAGGAAAAAGCTCTCCCTCCAGCACCCCTTTTCCCTCGGAAATTCGTCTGGCCACCGCCTCCCGCTCAGGATGGCCTGAAGACTACTATGTTCTTGATCCCGCCCGAGAACGTGCAGAAGCTTAAACAAGAGGTAATCGCTGACCCAGAGGCCAAGGGGGCTATCACATCCATCAGTGATATTGTGCAAGCCTTCTTCTGGCGCTCTGCGATCAAGGCACGATACCGTGTGGCGAAGGAGCTCCGGGGAGAAACATTTGGACCCGACGAGATATCCATTCTGGAGTTACCCGTTGATGGCCGCCCATACTTCTCTTCTTTGTTGCCATCATCGTATATGGGCAGCATGCTCATACTGAACCGACCCAACATGCCCATCGAGACACTCTGCTCGCCAGAAACCAGCATTGGACGCATCGCATATCTCCTCCGCGAGGCTGCCGCGCGTATCACACCCTCGCTTGTACATGATGCTTTTACGCTCCTGCAGTCCTTGCCCGACTATAGCAGGTTCACGACCGCCTGCATGGGTCTTGCGGGAATGCACGCCATGATTTCCAATTTGATGCTATTCGAGACGAGCGAGATTTCATTCGGTGATGGGTTCTTCGCCAATGGAGGTTCTCCCGAAGCCATGCGACCACAGGTCGAACGGGGTAATAAGCGTTTTCGATCTTTGGTCATTTATCCCATGAGAGACGATGGGGGCGTGGAGCTAGTACTTGGCACGCTTCCGGAGGAGTTGGAGATGTTGAAAACGGATGAAGAATTCACCAAGTATGCAAAGCTTATGGATAGCTGCTAAGGTAGCTCTGGGTACTCGTCAGATATCGGTCTATGTTCGTCGTCCGAGTCCCAAACCGTTTTGCTATAGGTCGTACTCTAGATAATTGTACAATCGCTGCCTCCACCGAGGATGGCTTGTGGAGATACAAGGAATTTGGCCCACTTCTAAGTAATGAATGCATTGATTGATTGACTAAGAGACAAGAGGTTTATTCTCATGTGCCAAGCATGCTTGGCATGGTGCGTAACAGTCTGACAGCCTTCGGGCACGATGTCCTATACAGATGACCTAGAATTTTTCATGATGACTACTACTCTTAATAGTACGCTATTTTCATTTAGCTAGCTCTGGGCTAGTCTGAGAATCCTCGCTTCCTAGGCCAATCAGAAGCAAGCATCATCAGAAGTAGGAGCCCCAGCTCCGCGCTCATTGTAGTTCATGCCAAGCATGCAGGGCTGAGGCTGATTTCTAACACGATTATATATCTAGCATGACCTACGACATCACGACCGTATGTCGTTAAGGCCTTGCCACCTAATTTTCGTGGGGAAGCTTCTGCGATTTGCGGTAAAGTGACTTCCGAGTACTTCATTAATTACCGTCCCCGGGCACAGTCAGAGTGGGAGAAATGAAGTCAATGTGTAGTGAACGCTAGTACCTGTCGAAGCCAATGAGGAGATATGCATGCATGTGGGTAAGCATCGACAAAGATCGGTCGATTGTCTTGATGTAACATTGTACCCTGCTAGCTAATGGAACATCTCCCGGCTTGCAGACGCTCCGTACTGCGCCTCACCCCTCAATCTCTGTTTCACTCTACGAATCTGCTGCTCTTCCTATAACTACCACCTACGCATACTAACAATTCGTAGAGGTGACCAGATTTCGTCACGGGTAGAATATCTTGTTGTTTCAAGGATAAAAGACTACGTTCGTACTTCCTCTCAGCGGTATCTTTGCGATCCATATACCATTTGACGATCAACAAGTCTCAAAGCACATGAAGAAGCTCTTTGGTAGAACGAGTTAAGAACTGAGTGATTTAATCTTCATAATCTTCCTTCTCCTTTGCTTCATCCCTCATTGCCAACATGAGACGGCACGATCGTGGACCTAAAAGGGGTGGTCTCATTCGGATGGGGATAAGAAGTGCAGCTGGAGGAATTGGCCTGATATCGGAAAGCATGAAGGCACGGAAGGAGGGCAAAGGAGCAAAGACAGACGAAACCGAAGTAGAATCCACGTCTCATACGCATTCCGAGGAACGACTTGAGCCAAATCGCGATGTCGATGTTGCTGAGGGTCCGCCTCCGAGCTACACTGAAAGTTTCGATGGAAAGGCTAGTTCTGCTCAGTATGCGGACGAAAAATTCCCAGACCAGAAAGCTGGCTGTGGTGATGACTCAAACGAGGGTGTCAGCGGTGAGACCGAAGACAACCTTGAAGAAGAATGGGCCTTGGACGACGTCCAGGACGAGATCATTGCCGGATCCTCCGAGCAGGATTCTGTTTCCAACATAAAAGACATTGAAGATACATTTATTCGTAATCATCCTCCCCCAAGCGACCTCAAGCACGCACCTGCAGGCAAGCTCTCGCTTCCGGTAGTCCTGCCACAGCGTAGACCCAGAGATCGTTCCCGTGGATTCATCAGAGCATATGCGCCCATGCTTGAAAATTGTGGAATCGATCAGGCGACATGGCTCGGCTTCCTCGACACTTTCCAGAAGTCGAGTGCTGCAAATCCATGGCTGAATGCAATAAATTTGGCATCCATTGGAACGATGTTTATACCACATTTCGCTGGCGTGATCGTGGGTTATGCGATTCAACAAGCAACCAACATAGCTATCGAGCTTCAAGCTCGAGAAAGGTGAGCCCCAAAAAAAACACAGCATCAGCACCCTACTGATTTACCTGCTTCAGAACCAACGACTTTCTTCACAAGATCAACGACGAATTCTTTCGCCCACGAGGACTCTACTGTCTTGTCATGACGTGGAACCCAGAGTCAACTATGCAAGTTGAACAAGTCGATCTCACAGCGACTGTCGCATCTCGAAGCAATCCATCCAGTGGTATAGCAAGTGTGCCAGCCAAGTTCAGATCCTCGGACGGTAACACCTATGAGGAGTGCGACTTCCCTGAGGTGGCTCCACTCATCTTCCCTGCTCTGGATCAGCTGGCTGCTCAGACCAGCGCGGATGATGTCAAGGAGAAGACCAAGTTTGCAAAGGCCTACACCTTCGTCGCGAGCTATTGGGACAAGAGAGCCACCGCGGAATATGTGAGTCTCCAATCTGCCTTCACCGCACACATACATCACTGCTCCATTATTGGTCCAAGCTTTCTTCGTCTACTGACAGACCCTCTCTCAAAAGGCCATGACAAATCCAAACAGCGTCTTAGCCCAAGTGCCCCAAGAAAGACTCAACTCCCGTTACGCAGATCCAAACCATCCCGCCGCAAGCGGTTCACTGATCTCATTCGTGTCCGGCGGAAGGCTGATTCCTGCTCCGAACTCCCGCGGTCTAATCGGAGGCATAACCTCAGTCGTTGGCCAAGCCGTACGCGGAGAAAGCCAGGGTTCTCAATGGGCCCAAGATCCAAAGACGGGTCTCCCCAATTCCCATCCTCATAGCCATTACAATGCTGAGCTATATGAGAATCGATACAGTCGGCATTACGGAGGCAGGAGGAGATGTGAACGCCGCAGGGATTATGGTGGGAAAGACGGACTCGTCTCGACTCCCGTGGGCGTGTATAAGAAATTGCTGAAGAAGGTTCGCTTTTCTCCTCTCTTCCAATCAATGATATATACATTGCAGTAGTACCCTTCTTTCACCACCTATACTGGTCCTCAAGGTCGCTAGAAGAAGGGAATAGACTCAGCTGACCTGCCGTACAGAATGTTTCGTATCTGATGGTCGTAAACATGCCTTCGGACGAGGAGATGGCTACAGCCAAGACTATGCTTCGGCAGTAATGCCTTTAGATTCAGCTAATAAGCGCACCATAATATTTGTGCGTAAGAAGGTAAAGTATATGCCTTTTCACGAGGAATCATATACAGTGCTTTGCAAAGGCGTTGTCCCGGACGCTAGTGGGCTACACGTCGTAGAACCTCCCCTACTAAAAATAGGTAGTAAGGCCTTAATAATATATAGTTATATTTATAATTTATAGATTTCTTAATAGATCTTATAAATTATTTTATATATCTTATTTTTAATATTTTAGATCTAGCCTACTATCTTACTACTATTATTATATTATTATTATATTATTATTATACCTCTACCTATTATATTAGATATAAGCTTAAGCTTAAATATAATAATAATTAAATTACTATTATATATAAGATTAATATAAAAATACTTAAGTATATAAGGTAGAGCTAGGAGGAGTAGGATATAATTTATATATTATTTATAATACCTTAATTAAGACGTAATTATCTTATTAATAATTTATTATAAGAGGAGTTTCTTATTTACTTAAATTAGCGCTTAATAGCTTATTTAAATAAGATAATTTAATTCTTATATAATAAGTTTAAAGTTATTATTAATAAATTAATAAATTAATAATATTTATAATAATTAAGCTAATTTAGGAAGAATATAAGGAGAATAGCTTAATAATATAATTAAGACCTTAAAAACTTATAATTTATATATTTAATTAATTAATAAGTTAATTAACTTATCTTCCTTAATAAAAGTATTATATATAAGTATATTAATAAGAAGCTTTATTAACTACCTCTTTATTTATATATTAATAATAAGATCTTAAGTAATAGATATTATAAATAGGTATCCCTTAATAAAATATTATATTAAATATAAAATATAAAATAATTAAAAAGGTAAAGTATCTTACTTATATTTATAATTAATAGCTACCTCTTATACCTTATATATTAAGGCTCTATTAAGGCTAATATATTTAATAATTTTATATATACTTAAGTCCTTCCTTATTATAATTAGGTTATTAATAATAACTTATAACTAATAATTATAATTAATAATATAAGTATATATTAGAATCAAGAGCTAGTTAATATAATAGATATAATTAATATTGAATTAATTTATTTATCTTTATACTTATTAAATTTAAACTTAATTAAGATATTATTTATTATCTTAAAGAAATAAATTAAGAAGTATTAAGATATTATTACTTTATATAAAGAAGATAGATAATTTAATAACTTTTTAAACCTTATAATTAAGGCTTAATTAAGATAAGTAAATCCTAGTAATCTCTTTTAAAAGTTAGGTATTATATATAAGGGATAATATATAAAAAGTAGAGATTATAAGCTAATTTAATATTATATCTTCTATAAATATTATATAAAAGCTTATTATTATTATATTAATAAATATAATAATCTATTAAATTTAAGGGATAATATCTATTAATTTTTATAAGTTTTATTATTATTAAAGCCTTTATCCCTTATATTATCCCCTTACTTAATAAAAGCTAAGATTAGGCTATTCCTATATATTAATTTAACTAATATAGAGCTCCTATTAAGTAAAGTATTAAAAGGTTAAATTAAAGGTTTAAGATAATAAAGTAAGAGCTATTTAAGAAGCCTTAAGGTATACTTATTATATAATATATTAATATCTCTTTTATAGTCCTATTAGCTTATACTTTAAGTTAAATATATATTAAGGTTATACTTAATATTAAGAGCTACTTATAAGTCTCTATTAAACTTTTACTCTTATATTAAGTTAATAGTAAGATCCTTATTTATAAGCTTATTATATATATTATTATTATTTATTATCTTATTTATAAGCCTCCTCTTCTTTATCTACTTAATAAAATTAATAAGATTATCTTTAATAAAGCTACTTTAAAAGTCTACTTATAATCCTAATATAATAAAAGGCTTAGGTATTATAAATAATTTAAATATTTAAGAGGCTCTTATTAAAGTAATTATAAAGTAGGATTAAAGGTTAGATAACTCTTAAGCTTACTTTTTAAGCTCCTTTTATAACTTAAAAGTTTATATATTTTATAATATAAAAGGGAGAGTAGGAGGGAGTATAAAAGGGAGTTAAATTAATAAGGTAAAAGGTCTATTATAGGGAAGATATAATATAAGAGTAACTTATTAAAATATTCCTTTAAAAGTATTATATTAATTATATAAAGAAGTTACCTAAAGATAACTTTTAAATAAAAAAGATATTTTAATTTATTACTCCTTTTATTCCTCTCATTTATTTAACTTTAATTATTTTTTTTATATATATCCTTATATTACTTATAAGTATTATTAATAGGATCTATTTTATAATCCTTCTTATATAATCTTATAAGATAGTATTAACTTAGACTTTAACTTATTTAATTATAAAGAATATATAATTAAAGGAATTATTAATTTAATAATATACTCTTAGTATATTATTATTTTAATATCTTTTATTTATATACCTTTATATTTTTAAAATCTTATTATATAACTTTTTACCTAGGCTTTTATTCCTAATCTTATACTCCTATATAAGAGCTTTTAAAAGATTATTTAAAATAAGAGTAATAATATAATTATTAAGGTAAATAAGTTATTATTATAATCTTAAAATTATAATAATAAACTTATTTGTAACTTAAATGTTAAATTAACATATAATTTTAATCTTAATACTATTAAAACCTTTATAAAAAAATTAAATCTCTTATCTTATATTATCTTATTATTATTTATTTATAATATTAATAGCCCGCTAATATACCTTAACTAATTTATTATATATAATAGTAACTTTAATTAAAGCTAGATAAGCTCTAATAATATAATTAAATAAGAGTATTTATATAAGTTATTCTTATTTAAACTTTTATATAAAGAGAGGTAGACTTATATTAAGATCTTATAAATATAATTACTCCTTAATCTTATT
>JAABUK010013058.1_pt1 | contig 10453 bp, 15 predicted proteins | sample 5559141 | NCBI WGS metagenome assembly JAABUK01 (sample SAMN10711869, study PRJNA513367) | rock metagenome | isolation source: Antarctica rocks | place: Antarctica: Victoria Land, Pudding Butte nord | collected 2016-01-03
AATCATATTTGCTGCGTACAAGGTCAGAGGCTGTCCTTCTGTGTCACAACCTTATGCGGCTGTCCCTTTTTCACTTGACTTTCGGCAGATTACAGTACCAAGGTCTTGCTTCTGCTGTGATGCAGGGCAATGAGGAGTGGCCGCATGAACAGGCGCCGGTCTGTGGTTTTGGGAGCAGACGCAAGGGGTCCCCTTGCAGCTGTCACCAAGATGTACACTCACATGTAAGCTCTTGCTCAGCACACCCCGCCCTGTCTTTACCCCGCGGACATTCACCTGCTTGAACTTGCTGCTTTCCCAATGTTGCACACTGCCCCTCCTTACACAGTGACATTTACCAAACAACATCATATGTCAGAGCAGTAATTACAATGTGCACTGCGGCATGCTTTGCTGGCCTCAACTCTGCTGACCATGACACCAGCACTGCCTTGTAAGTAACACATTTACATCAATCAAGCTGGTGATCTGAGAGGAAGATTCTTGATGCAGTTCCTGCATCTGATCTGCCATCTCTGACAATCAACAGCATCTAACCTTTGTTGGTGTGACCTGCAGCGCTGATGCCCCAACCAAGACCAACCTAAACGGCAAGGTGCTGGCCCGCCTGCGCTCCACAGCAGGCACAAACCTGTTGCCGCAGTCAGGCCTGGCCCGCTCCTCCTCTTCCTTGTCAGGCAAACTCCAGCTGGGGGGCACCATCAGCTCGGTCCCCAGCATTGGCAGGTTGGGGTCAATGGCTGCTGGCCCACCCAAACTGAACAAGCTGGCTGGTACTGTTGGTTTGGGAGCAGCTAGGAGGTCGGCTGACCTGCCTTTGCAGCAGCTCATGGGCATGCAGACACCTGGTAAGAGTGCTTGTCAACAGGTCATTGTTGTGGCTGCCATCAGTGCTTGCAGTAGCAAGCCAATGCACCTCTTTATGTTTTCAATTCTTTTTGAAACCTGTCAAATCCATCCTAAGAATGTGCTTTGAATCCCGTTGCTACAAACAAACAGAGCTGTATCTTGCACCTCAGCTTGCACCGGAGCCCTGCGCAGTGGTACAGAGCCTCACACAAACTGAGCGCTGGCTGTACTCTTGTGCATACAAGATTAGCTAGGTGGTCAGAAGTTGCAACAGAAGCCTGACCACCCTGCAATAACTCACTCAAGATGTACATCTGTCTGTCTGTGAGTACTGCCTGACCATGTGCATTCACTACACCAGGCAAATGCTGGTGATTGATTGATTTGTTTGTTTGTTTATTTATTTGTACACTGTATCATGTGATTACATGCCTGTATTTGTCTGAGCACCATGTTGTTACAGGCACACCCAGGCTGGGCAGAACATCATCAGTGGTGGCCCCTGGCATGGCTCGCAGGTCAGCTGACATCCCTCTGCAGCAGCTGCTGGAGGCTCAGAGGGTGCCTACTGCCCCAAGGGCACGAAGGGCATCAGTGGGAGGCCTTGTGCCCACTGCTCCTGGGGCTGAAGGGGAGATGGTGCCCTATAACCCCAGGGCCAGGCGCATGTCCACAGTGATGACTGCTCAGCGTGTGCTGCCCACTGAGGCGTCTGCTCTGCCTTTGTCTGCCCTCACCATCCCAGAAGAAGGTACTATTACCAAACCTGCCACCTTCAATGGCGTACGTAAGCTGCTTAGTGCATGATCATACATCAAGAAACTGAGCGTTATTCCAGCATTGCTTGCATTGGACCACCACTTGCGTGCTTGTCATATGCCCCAGTCATGTGGTCAGCTTTACTGAATATGTCTCGTGTCACAAGCACAGCATGCTTTGCATCATTGGTCATGCTTTGCATCATTGGATGGCACTTCTGCTGTTGAACATCAATGCCTGAATGTCCCATCTTTTGGCTGCATAGTGGTGAGGTTTAACAGATTGTACTAAGCATGTGTGCAACAACTGATGCATTGCCTATGTACTATACGGCTCTTCTCAACCCCAAACCGTCTACTCTAGTCCAGAAACGCCATCCCTACACTGTGAATCTAAACCCAGAAACGTCTAGGGACAGTAAGACCATGTTTTAACATTGGGGAGATATTGCAGGTCCCTATGAGGTGGCGGGTCCAGGAGGGTTGGCAAGGGCCACCTCTGGTATGAGGAACCTGGGTGACACAGGCAGCTCCAGCCTGTACCGTCTGGGCTCCCTGGCCGCCCTCTCCCCCGGCTTCCTGGGCATCTCTGCTCCTGCAGCACCCCGCAGGTACTGCTCTTGCTGCTACCTGTAAATCTCCCTGTGCCTCCTCATCCTGCCTATGCCTTCCCCCTGTGCCCTCTGATTCTGCCTACACCTTCCCCCCCATGTTCCCTCTGATTCTGCCTATGCCTTCCCCCTGTGCCTCCTGATCCTGCCTATGCCTTCCCCTCCTTCGTCCCTTTGATGCTCTGCAACAAGGTTCAATTTGGATTGTGTAGGCTGTATGCAACAGCATGCATGTGCCTGTATTTCTTGCTGCTGTGCAGCCGGTCTGGCTTGTATGGAGAACGGCTGACACAGACCTGCTAGCTTGCAGATGAAGTGATTCTTGTTGGGCAACGACAGACATGACCCATACATTGTGCTTTACAGCCTGGTCATCAGGAGTGGTAAGATCAGCAGGGCTGAGGGTATTGTTACACACACCTGCAGGGCCACAGCAGACAGTGATGAGGGTGTGCCCCTGGGCGGCCTCTCCAAGCTGGCTTCCAATGTAGCAGACCTCATGACCAGCGTGGAGCAGCCCAGGCTTCAGAGGCCCTCTGCATCAATGGACCGCCTGGCAGCCATCCTCAGCAGCAACAGCACTGGCCAGCTGCTGACACCAGCATCAACCAATGCCAAGACCAGCCCAGAGTCAGTGGGGGTCAGTCCTCAGGCAGGGGCCGGTGCTGAAGCTGCAGTGAGACCTGATGATGTGAGGCTGACTGTGTCTCCTAACAAGAGGAGTGGATCAGCCCTGCAGAAGGGCGGGTCCCTGGCGGCATTGATGGAGGGTGCTGAGAGTGAGGGGTCTGTCACCTCCAATGCTGGTCTTCTTGGGGTTGGGGGGCGCAGCAGCAGCCCAACAGCACAGGACAGGTAGGCTACACGCTCAAATGCTGAAGTCTTCATGTGTACGCATTGAATGCCTGTTTTGTCAGTACCCGACACGTTTTCCTATACTAGATATATGTGGTGAATGTCAAGATGAGCAGTGTTACCCCATGTTTGTGATCCTTGTGCTTGCCAAACACTGGCTGCCACTTCTTTGGCCTGCATCTGATCAGAAATGCACTTTGGAGTGGCAACTGTCAGTGTTCATCGCTCAAATTGATGCACAATCCTACTATCTGCTGCATACAACAGGCAGCCAGCTGGGAGTCCCCTGGGCCGCACAAGGAGGCAGTCAGTCATCAACAGGCGTGCCAGCCAGCTGATGAAGAAGGTCACACCAAAGGCAGCTCTCATCCAGTTCACTGCCCAGGCCAGTGCTATTGTCTCTGACCTGTCTGCTCAGATGGGAGACCTGCAGCAGCAGCAGTCCCAGTGGCAGCAGGACCTGCAAGACCAGATGTCATCAGTGCAGGAGCTGATTGATAACATTGATGTCTGATTCTGCCTTCTGCTGAACTATGATTGTACATCTGGTCTAGTGACTGGTCTGTCTAGACTCTAGTCTGTCAAAACATGATAGGGCTTGACAGTTGTGCTGAGTGGAGACTGCAGTGACCGAGCAGGAGACGGTTTGCTGTATACAGTGCCTCAGCAGGTTCTGTAGCCTGTGTGTATGTCAAAGAGCTGTTAAACTTAATATGAGCCTTGCTGTAATAATATTGTTGCGATAGGTCCTTGCGCAACTGGCCATGACATACATGACATTGCAGTCAGTCATATTGTATGAAGCTTCCGATTTGCAGTGGATGCGTGGTAATGAAGTTCAGAACCAGGCAGATGAACAATTTTCACAAGTCGAATGCACAGCAACTTGTGCATTGTTCTTGTTTCAAGCGGAAAACCTGTTTACATACTTGTGCACAACTCAGCCTGGCCACAAGCGAAACATTCATGACATGACATGTTATTTCGACTGGCTAAACTGACCTGAACCCCAGTAGCACTGAATTAGTGACTTGACAACTGAGACTGACAATTGCAGTCTCCAATGGCAGACATGAAAGCGGCTCAACAAGGGCCCAATCAGAATCAATCATTTTCAAAAAGCAACAGTTGTACAGCTCTATGTCCTACGGGATGTGCCCATTATCTGTTGGATGAACTCATCCTTCTCCATGTCAGCAAGCTGCTGGGCAAGATGCTGACACACAGGGGCTCCCTCCCAGTTCAGCCACTTCCTTGTGACTTGAATGTGATTGTGGGCAAAGAATGGCATGCTGCTGTGCTGAAAGCTTACGTCAATCCTACGCCAAGGTAAAGTCTGTAGTCTCCTCAGGACTAGCAAAGCATTTGCAGACGAGCTGACTGTATCTCCAGACTGCTGCTGCTTTTGCTGCTGCTGCGGCTGTGCCTGACTTTGTGTTTCAGGGGCAGTGTCGGCTCCAGATGAACACTGATGTTGCGTTGATCCTGCCTGTGATGCATCCGCAAGTGATTGCTGCTCCATTGCAAGGCTTTGTACAGCACCATGTGCCACGCCTCTGGTATTCCCATCAGCTGCATATTTCGAGAATGCTTCAGCATGTTGGGGGTGCAGGGCAGCTTGAAGGGGGTCTTCCCTGATGACACCCCTGAGCCTGGTCTCTGGACTGATGACTGGTAGCTCATCTGGATGCCTAATAGAGCTGTTTGCCCATCCCACTAAATGGTCCCCTGCACTTGTCAGCATCCTGTATTGAATGCAATCAGTGCTGAACAAAGCTTGTCACATCTCTGTGCAGTGCGGATGCAGATATTTGACTAGCAAGCTTTCTGGAGTAATACACTTTGAGCTTGCTGTAAAGATTGCTGCTTTGACAAGCGCCATGTGAGAATGACTCAAAGTATATCAGCATGGGGTTGGGCATATGCTGTGGATGCTTGTGACACTGGTCCAAAGAGTCACAGAAGTAGGATGCTGACACAGTGTACAGTGACTATGCTCACCGCCTGCATTTGCATAGCAAGTTCTGGTCACAAAGCTGTTCAAAGCTGCCAGGAAGTAGCCATTCTCAGCACTGTCCTGGCTCATGCGCACCTGCATCGCAGCACCTCAACCTCATCATGTCTTGCATGTCATGTCACAGACCAACCAACTATGAGCACTCTGGCAAAGCATATATCAAGAGATGTATTTGATGACAACTCTGCTGAGTCAGCTCAGCTGCAAGCTGATGGTTTCCTTGTGGATGTGCCTGTCAAGCTATGCTTTCAGTATATTGGCAAGAATGGATACTACCAGTTGTTTCACTACACAACTCTTACTGCATACATCGCTGAGCCACACAGAAACATCATGAGAACAATGCAGTGCTTGCCAGCAGGGGTTGCCGGTCCTCCTCCGTGTCATGCATGAAGAACTGCTGGCCAGTGCGCTTCATGAAGGTTGCCACAAAGGGCTTAGCCACAGACTGCAGCAGCCTCTGCATGCTGTGCCCTGCAACAGGCACCTCACCTGTCCACCCAATGAATGGCACCTGCACACACCTGCAGCTTGCAGTCATCATACATATGCTCTAGCCAGTGCCTAGGCATAACATTGTTTCATACCTCTATATCAGTGATTGAGTTTGCACTTGCTTAAAATACTTTTCTTAGTGTTGACAAGCATACCAAGGCAGAAAAGCACAGATATAAGAGGATCATTCAAGCAGCTGGGCTCACATGATGTAGGGTTGGTTGCAGCCTTTTGCACAAATGCTGACATTAGTGAGATTCAGCAGACCTGTGCAGGTCCTTCCCCATCACAACCCATATGTGGAGTAGCCAGGGTAACGAAGTGAGCAGGAATCAGACCACATATCAGATGGGTGACCGGATCATACAGCTTGCCTGTATTTGGAAACCAAGTCTTGAATGGTAGCATCTTTTTCTTTACATAAAAAATAAGAATGGTCTCAGTGCTTGCAAATTAGCTGCCAACATTGGCATGTACAATTTGTTGGGTCTCAAATTGTGGAGCAACAGATATGGTGCAAAACCAGCAAGCGCTCCAATCAAAGTAGGCACATGCACAAACATACGTCGGACATGCGCTGTGTCACGCAAGATCATCATTGTGGTGACATATTCATGCATTCTGCTGCACAAAACACCACCAGGATTTGATTGTGCTGCAGCACTGCAAGGGTGTCATGCAGATGATGCTGGAGCAGATGTTTTGAGAGGCATCAAATACCTGCAGCATAGCGCACCAGTAGTCCCCCCATGGAGTGGCCAAGAAGCGATATTTTTTCCAGAGATGGGTATTCCTTTGCCTTCTGCAGAACTTCTGCAGCTAGCCTATCCCCACAGCTGTCAATGCCATCAAATGTCTGAAGCCCGATGCACAGTGCATGAGGAAAAGGACGCTATTGTCACTTTAACGCTGGACATTTCAGCATACAGTCCTCACCTGCATGAGGGAGTTTGCATCTGAGGCAACAAGCAGAGTTTGACTAGTGTCCAACACCTTCTGCAGGTTGTCAATCACCACGTCCCAGTTGCTTGCTTTGCCAAAAAGACCGTTTGCCATGACCACCAAATGTTTTTTGTCATGGTCATCAACGATGCAATCCTGCTGTGACAGTTCTTGCATTGTGAAACCGGATGTTGCGATCTCAGCAGAACACACTGCGACGTTGAGACACTTGTGGCGTGATCGTCTCTTGACACCAAAACATTTCCCTTTATATCCGAGTTGCAGCTGGGGAGCAACCCGACAGGGCCGACAGTGACAAGGTTTCTGCGAAACACTTTTCATGAGCCATGCCTGCTCATTCCGCAGGCGTCCTCAAACGAAAATGATTCCGTTTGGTGCTGCGTTCGGTCACATTTGCCCACCCACCCCCTCTTCGTCCCTCCCCCTCCCCCTCTCAAATTGAGTTTGACAAATTCAGTCTGGAATGGCTTCAGCGACCTGACCTTAAAATGTGGTTCAAACGCTCTGACGTTGTACATTTGTTGACCCTGATTGCGAGGTTGCAGCCGTTGTTTTGAGCCTCGTTTGTAAGTACACCTTGCCGAATTTGAGCTAAGCATCAGATTGCCTGGTGCTGACTGCAGGTGCAAATATGCGGCTGCTACTGCGCTCCATGTATGCACATCGCACTGCTCAATGTAGCAGCATGTTGACAAAGCTGATTTCATACAAAGTGGTATGGAGCTGATTGAACGATTTTGAAACTTTCACAATGCAGACGTGGCTGTTTGAACTTTGTGTGTGGAGCGATGTGGATAGCATTAGTGTGACTTGCACATGCTTTACATGCTTAAGCAGCAACATGCAGTATACTTTCACAGCTAGTTAGACAGCCAACAGGTAGATATCTTCAACCATCACTATTTCTTCTGCTCATTGCCAACATGGTTTTCATCAATATATATCACCATATATATGTGCTGAATGCATGTGCTGTAAAACAAACATGTCCTACGCGAGACAATGCACCAAGATGTCCCTGATCTCTGGACAGAGCAGACTAACAGTGACAGCAGTCCGCTGTGTTTGGAGCATGTCGTAATCATCGAATGCTCGTTCTCTACTGGATCTCTGTTCAGAAAAAGGCAATCTGGTCTGCTGCACAATCATTGTTGCAGACTTTGCAATCAACAGCTTTTCAGATTTGTCACCAATGAGGCATATCACCTGCAGGAAATATTTGGCTTGCAAGGCAAATTACAGTGAACACAGTCTCAGGATACCCCCGTGACATGGTAGACCAAATGATGTATGTGGCAGTGGGGCTGTAAGGAGCGCTTGCTCATCAAAATCTACATCTATACCCATATCAACAACCCTGCTTTGATTCTAAAGCTAGAACGGCACGCATTATATTTCAGCATAATGATGCAATCTGTACAACAACACCTTGCCTTTAGCGTTTCCAGCAGCCAAAAAGCCACCCTTGGGACTGAAACAAAGTGAATGGATGTATCCCAAAGGAGTTCTGGATGTGGGCCAGTTCTTGAAGACAGTATACGAGGGCACATGCACCAATCTGAGCGAGTCCTTCTTCATCCTTGATCCCATGGCCAACACCTGACTGTCAGGGCTGAACGCTAGACTGTCTATTGTGGTTGTCAAATTCATGAAGGTGTGCAGGGGGCTTGCAGGGCGTGCAGCCACAGGTCTGTTGGCCCCAACCTCCGCCTTTGAGCTTTGCTGTCTGTCATATACATTGACTACGCCGCTACTAGAGCCAGTGGCAAACAGGCTGCCTGAGTTCGAGCAGGTGAGAGCTGTACTGTTGAGACATCCCTCATCTATCTGTCTGTCAAGGCAGCGCCTTGTGCGCAGATCCCAGGCGTGCACAACTCCATCCCCACCTGCACCACACACTCTCAGAATAGCACACATTCGGCCAATGCCAATGCCAATGCCAATGCCAATGCCAATGCCAATGCCAATGCCAATGCCAAGGCCAATGCCAATGCCAATGCCAATGCCAATGCCAATGCCAATGTCTGCAATGACAATTTGATGAGGTGCACTTCTCACGCATCTCATGAAGATGTGTCATCACTTTTGCAGCTGGAGGCGTGTCTTGCCAACACAGGAGGGACAGCGCTGCCTCATGCACAGCACCACTATCATGTCGGCAAGCTGTTTCCTGCACCGTGTTGTGAGCACCCATGCCACAAACCTTGCCAGGGCAGCATGTCATACCTGCAGTCAGTAGCTCCTGCCCATTGGCTGAGAAGGCAGCAGTCCTGACAGTCCCGTTCATCTTCAGAGTGCCCACACTTTGCCTGGACTTCAGTGACAGCAGAGGTATGCAGCCCTCATTGCCTAAGAAGGCAACCAGGGGGTTGCTGCTGGATGGGCAAGTCACAAAGCTTTCGAAGCTTTTCTCTTGGCGGCCCATGATGCCTTGGACTCGCTCCACTCGAGATGCTGCTAAGTCATAGATGTAGAAGCACTTCCGGCGTCCAGATGCCACAACCTGAGAAAGCACAGCCAACTGAGCATGATCTGCAGTCAGCAATACAGCACAGGACAGGAGCTAATTTTTGGAGATCCAGCTGCTTTGCTGGCTGGCGAAATAAGCTAAAGGCCTCTCCTCAACCGGCTGGTGCCTGGAAAACAAGTGCCCGGTGGAAAACATGCCAGAGTTGCATGAATCTTTTGCTGTGATGCATGTCAGTAAGCAGTTGTCAAAACCACGGGCTGCTGCTGGCGCTTGCCATGCACTGACACGATGGTTTATCTGTCATGCTAGACATGGCAGCATTGCAAGCTGCAGCTCTTGCTGTCAGTGACACCACATATGACGATATGACTTGGCTCATGCAACATTGATGCATGTGATAACCTCAGTCGGTGATGGACACAGATTTATGTACACATGAGTTTTTTAAGCAAACTGACCTGTGCTCCATCATTCGCAAAGGCGGCTTTGTGCAGAGGTGTGTCAGGAAAGTAAACACTCTGGACCTTGGGGTTCTCAATGCCATCCACCTGTGAGCAAGAATACAACTTCAGCAGCTAAGTCATCTGCATACCAGCTGATATGTGGCAAATGCACAGTCGCACCTCTGCACAAATGTCCACAAATTGGAACTCAGGGCTGAAGTGACAATTACAAAGCTGAGCAAATAAGCAGCAAAGTGTCTGGCTCAATACTGCACAAAGTACTGCCACGCTACTGCTTGGCAGCCCCCCCTGTGTGACCAGTCAGCCAATACACAGCGAAGTGTCATGTACCTGAGAGAGCCAAGCGACCTTTGGTGGCGGCAAGGATCCGTTCCTTTTCAAACATAATTTTCAGTTCTTTTGCCAGATCTGGCACTGTGTGGTAGGAATCTGTCCTATCTTGGTGTGCGTGGTAGCTGTGATGTACCTGAAAGAGGCGGAGCCTCTTGTCCAGACCAGCAGTGAGCAGCAGCTGGCCGGCAGGGTGAAACTCCACAGACTGCACCACAGATTTGCTGGGCTCCTGCTGATTGGCATCTCTCAGCCTGGTAGTCTCAATCAGCCCTGGGGCCAGCTGCTTGTTCTTGCCCAGAAGTGCCCCTGCCCCTGACAGAATGTCCACCTTAGCCTCATCACCACTGCTGCAGCAAGTCACATTGTGATTAAGTAAGGAAGCTTTGTTTGATTGCTGTAAGGAGACTGATACGATAGCATTGTCTTTATGTAAGGAAGCTTTGTTTGATTGCAGTAAGGAAACTGATACGATAGCATTGTCTTGAGGTAAGGAAGCTTTGCTTGATTGCAGTAAGGAAATTGATACGACAGCTTTGATCAGGATCAACTGCTCTTAGGTGTTTGCTGAAATACGCTTGATGCTTGATGCAGCTGGCCCACTTTGTCCAGTGCAGTGATATGCACTGATGTCACACATT
>JAABUK010013059.1_pt1 | contig 10453 bp, 11 predicted proteins | sample 5559141 | NCBI WGS metagenome assembly JAABUK01 (sample SAMN10711869, study PRJNA513367) | rock metagenome | isolation source: Antarctica rocks | place: Antarctica: Victoria Land, Pudding Butte nord | collected 2016-01-03
AGAGCCTAATGTCCCGCTGTTGGTAGTTTGGGCCAAATAACGAAAAGTGCTGACCTCTAATGATGCTGTAAAAAGGGCAGTCAAAAAGAAAATGTTGCTCATCTTCAACCGCTTGCATAGAGCAGTTCTCAATAATGCTCATTATTCATTACCAGAATTAACAGAAATTGCAGCTACTTGCAAGTCTTCAGCTGCTCTTGCGCGCGCTACGCGGTGCGGACAGTGCGGAGCAACACAGGCTTGGCCATCATGCTGAAGCTTGTGCGAGACCGACGGTCAGCGCATGCTCGTGTCATTCTGTCGTTGCTTGCGCTTGCGTTGGCAACCTTGACTTGTGTAACATGCCGGACGTTACTTAGTGAGTTCCTCCTGGCGCCGTTTGTCGCTACACTTGCGACGACTTCCTTTGGCACAGCAACGTAAGTCTGACTGCATGTTTGATATTTAGCTCCATTGCATTTGCCATATGCTGCTGGGCTCAACAGAATTTTGCTTCAGTACCGACGCAATATTCTGTTGAGCCCAGCTGCCTCCAGCAGCTGACTGACTGACTGACTTGGATAAGCAAGTCAGTTGACAGGTATATAGTGCTTCATGCTATTCGTCATTGCTGCATGCGTTTTTCACCAGGCACTCAACTGTTGTGGAATAGATTGCTTGTTTGGCCATGCGTACATTATTGCAGTGAAGGACTGCAGACATCTACAGCTGAACTTTGGACTGAGAATGTACTGGACCAACTGTGGTCTTCTAGTTGTGTGAGCAACTTGGATTCTTCTGCAGGTACAGCTCAGCCTCACCTACCTGGACTTGCAACATGAAGACATCCCTTCAGCTTTTGCTGGACTGGTGCAACGTCCACTTGAACTTCTTCTGGCTGAGAGCAGCTTTGGGAGCACGATTGACATCACAGTTCAAGACACACTCAAGCAACGTAAGCTTGTGCTGGAACATACATTCATTGTTTTGCCTTGCTGCGTCATGCAGGCTGTTGATTGCTTGACATCTGCAAATGTGTGTCAAAGGGTACACAATAAGTATTTTGATGCGCCGTTTCTGCTACTACCGGCAATACCCAAATCAGTGGCATGGCTGCATCGCATGACTGCTCTGACATGCAATTGTGCTCTGCTCAGCTGCACTGTCATGATCTGCAGACTGTAGACAGTCACAGTCATATCTTCCAGAATGCAACCAATCTCATGTTTGCCTTTGCAGCAGGAAGGTGCAGCAGTCATGCCTTGTACCCACCTGCTTGTCGTCTGTATCACATGCAACCACAATGCACAGTACCTCGGTGACACACGCTGGCTATGTGCAGGTGCTGGCGTCAGGGTGGGGGGAAATAGTTGGAGCCTCCCGTCATGCTTCTGCGTATTTGGTTGAGCACAAGATCTGGCTGGCAATGAGGCCGCCCAGTGATGTGGATTGGGCCTGCCTCTCCTTGTGTGGACTGTGCATTGTGCTCGCCTCGGTAAGCACAAATCCTGCTGCCTTGCTCTCTGTTGATGTGACACTCCAAGCTGCGCTTTTGTGATGTTTACCATTTACATCTGCAGCTGTTGCATTTGTTATTGATGTGCACCAGCTCATGAACTTGATGTGCAGCAGCATGTATTTGACCAAGCAGTGCTGCATAACAGTGATGCAGCACAGCATAGGTCACAAACAGACGTTTTCTGCAATGCTATTGTGTGTTTACATCGTCACTCACCAGGCAGATGCTTGCAGGTTTTGTACAGACTGTACTGCTTAAGGAAGCTTTGCGCCACCCTGGGGGTCCACCACCCGCCTGCTCAAGCTTCGTCAACTCTGCCCTCAAACCCTCTGGAGCTGGACTCAGCAAAGCTGGATGCAGAGACCCTGCCAGACCCCCACAAGGGTGAGGAGCACCAGCAGAAGGAGGCCACTGATGCCGTGGACACCACTTCCAAGCTGGTGAGACTACAAGCTGTGTGTGTCATGCCTCGGGCTGTGCTTTGGTTTGAAATGTGAGGGTTGAAAGTTGTACACTGACAGCAACTGCTTGCTTGTAAGAAGTGTCTGATGTTATGATGTAGGCTGATTTGCCACGTTTAGTTGTTTTTGTCAGGAAAAACCAGCATTGCATTTGTCTCACTCAGGTTGGTGAGAAGTATCTAGACAAGTATAGTAGCCACTGGCCAACTCAATTAACTTGTTAAGTGCACTTCGTGCTCAAACAGTTCAATCCACCCCCTTAACCATTGACCTAAGCCTGTTGTTTGCCTTGCAATGCTCAATCATTGTGCATAAATTGCCTTAGATTCTATCTTCAGGGTTTAAGGGTTTAATCTATAAGCCTTGATGTGTAAACAAGTGTCATGCTAGCTGCATTGTATTTGTTGTTACCTCACTGTCTCAAGGCTAGGGCGTCAGTTTTCTCCGCAAACATTGGAGTTATCAATAACCAACTGTGAGAATATCCAACTGCGTTAGCACAGCTCTGTAACCTGTGTCATGGCTCAAATCATGATGCATAATCTGACAGCAAGGCAGTTTGCGCTTACATTCATGAGGCTTGGCTGAATTCGCATACTATGCAGCACACACAGTGCAAAGACTGTCAGCTGCTTGGCATGCAATCAACATATACAGCCCAGCCTGCTGTGCACATCCTGGTAGTAACGGTCACAATGACTGAAGGATAACCTGTGTACCTGAGACAAAAGACTGATCAGGCTGCTGTATGTGCTGTAGGACGCTTCACAGGTGGAGAAGGCGACCAAGCTTACCAAGAAACAGCGGCGTGCAGCCAGAGCAGCAACCTCCGCTAGAAAAAGTCCAGAGCAGCCCAATGAAAACAGTTCAGGGCAGTCCGGTGAAGAGCTCTGGCAGAAAGTCACTCGCAGACGCCGCCTGCCAAAGCCCTCCCCTTCCCCTTCAGCTGAAGGATCTCTTGTAGACACTGCAGTCACTAGCAATCCTGACATGGCAGGCGGCAATGGTCTCCGCTCTGCTAAGCCCAACTCTGCAAGCAATAGCAGGCGGATTGCGCGTGGTGATGCCAAGCAGCCTATTCACAAGGTGGTCACCACACCCAAGTCCATCAGGTCCTGGGTCAACAGCCAGCAGGGCAGTGCTGCACCAGCCCTACAGCCATTGACAGTCAGGGCTGATGGGCAATTTTCAGTACAGTCAACCTCAGACTCAGATATTGACCAGGAGTGGCCTCTTCTTGGTGCAGCTGTGTCATCAGCCAAGAGCCAGGCGCCTGCTCAGATGTCGCGATTGTCATCTGCTCAAGCCTCAGCCAGCCCTGAGGTGCCAGCGCCTCTGGCAACTGCTCAGGTAGCCAATGATGATGATGAAGACAGCAGCAGCCATGTGGCTGCAGATTCAGCTGTTGCAACTGGCATCAGCGCTGAGCAGCCACTCCTTGCATCTTCTTCCTCAGCTGCCTCAGTGCCTGCTGAAGGAGTTTGCATTGGCCCTCAAGACTTGGCCACTTCTTCAGCCCCTGCAGCTTTTGGGGCAAGTTCTGTTTCAGCAGGGATGAGCATGGTCCCTTCTGGAACTTCATCTGGTGTCTCTGCTGCCACTGTGGAGCTGCAGCCATCATCATCTTCAACACATTTAGGCCAGCCTGCATCTCAGGCGGCCTTCCCTGGGAGTGTTCTCGCTTCCCCTCCATCAATTGACAGTGCTGCACGTTCCTCTACATTTGAGGCGGCAGACCGCCGCGCCGTGTCAGCCAGAGACAGAGACGCAAGCGTGCCTGCAAGTGCCCGTGCAGCTGTTTTTGGGACCTTTCCTGATCTGAGAGGAGTACACATTTCTCTCTTCCTGCAGCAGTCAGGGCATCTAAAGACCCCACTGTTCGGAGGCACACGTCACTTCTGCACGACTTGAGTGTCAGTGGTGTGTTTGTAATGTCTTTGATACTGGCAAACAAGATCACTGAATCGAACTTTTTGTCACTTGATCAAGCAATTCTAGAACAGATGTACAGTAATGCAAATATTATACAAATATACAATATAGCACTGTTGTAATGCACACAATTTTGCATGAAAGGTTCTGGTATGTTAATCAAGGCCACTCGGAGCTTTTGAGTATGTCAGTGTCTGGTGCGACTTTCTTTCTGAGTGGTTTACAAGTATGTGTATGCGTTGCCATCAATCAAGGTGCACTGGAACAGCAGACAGAGTGCAGAACAAGAGCACGTGCCAGTGAAGGCGACTCTGAGCTTGAGTGCCAAGAGTCTGTTGTTGTCGCAGAAACTCTCCGACAAGCTCACGGGACAACCATCTATGCGCAGTGATTTACCCGTGAAGACATGACAGACGTGCATGCAGCGGTTGTCGCAGCTGTAGGACCTGAAGCAGCGTTTACAAAAGACCACCAGGCATACTTTGTTAAATCTGCAGAAAAAGTGAATTCGACATTGCACGCAGCGATATGCAAGTTCTGTCATGCTCAAGACGTAGCTATGAAAGACAATCGAACGTGCTTGTGGCAAGCTCGTGACTGTATACGGCACTTGGCCCGCTGCCCGCACGTCACTGAAGGTGTTCGAAACCACTTCAAAGAAGAGGCCAGGCTTTTGAACGCTCGGCTAAACACCAAGAAGCGTACGTTTCAAGAGATGAGCAGCAACAAGTCTGAAAACGGCCAAGAGCTTCCATTCCCCCTACCTTCGGAAGTCGCTCAACCTGTAGCACCTGCACAAATGCCTGAGCAGGCTCCAGAAGCAGCAGGTGGGCTGAGATGTGCTGCTCAAGAGCAAGTTTGCGATACAGCAACGTAGTGCAGCCTTCTGCTGCCATGCGCAATCATCTATTTCACGGCCTGTCTGTCTGAATGCAGAGGCGCCTCCTACGATGGCCAGTCTGCAAGCTCAGTTGCAGACTCATGCTCTGGCTCTTACGCGCTTACAGTCAGTCCTGGACAGACATGATCGCTTGGCATGCCATGCTGTTCTCATGACTGCCACCAGCAAGCTTGATGAGATGATGCAAGGCACACCAGAATCCACCAAGCAATCCAGCCTGGCGCAAGATGTGGCTGGGCTGTCCAGGACAAAGCTTTCTGGCGGTGGTATGCTTGATGGCATGGGCTTGTCCACCACAGATGTGGAGCTGGCGAAAAACTTGAAGGGTCGCAGCACCATGGACTGTTTGCAAGAGTTCACACAGCAAGAAATGGCTGAGGCAGTTGCTCGTAGACAAGGGGCTGATGCAACCGCATACCAGCGCCTCTATCAATTCGCATTTGCGAGCTGTACACCAGCCAGTCAACCGTAACAACATGTCTCTGTTCACCACAAAGTAGAGTTTTTAGTCACATTACATACGCTTAGCTGATCACTTTGTGAGAGGCAAAACACTAAGTCTGCTCCTTGTATGGTATGTTTCTGAACATGGTATAGTTGTTGAATTCAGATTGCTTGTCTTGCTGTTTGTACTGGTGACACTCTGATGGTGTTTGTGCTCAGTAGGCTGCCGAATTCCGCCACCTTTGGCTAGGATCCACATGCAGGCATTGTTGTGTTGTCCCACCAAATGGATCAACTTTTACAGTGTTGCACATTTTGAACAGAGCAGCATCTTTCCATTTGTGTGACTGTGTGGCCATCTGCGATGGCATCTTTTCGCTTGGGAGAGTTGACTAGCTTAGTCGAATCAAATATGATTCAGATTGCATTGGAGCTTTCTGTACAGCTTGCAGGACATGCATGCTGTATGTAGCCCGAAGCTCAGTGTGATGTCTTCGCTTTTGAAGACATCATACTGAGCAACCCTAAACCCATACCCTTGACATCCTTCTAAGTACAGAATCAACCATTTGGCTATTCATCTCAAACGCACACCGTCCATTCGAACCCATCAGCATACCAATAGTTGTACAGAGGCGCAATACTGCTACCATACTATTCAAAACTTGAAATTGACAGGGCCAACACTCCCACATTGTCACTCTTCACTCGTATGATGCTTGTGAGCAATGCTAAAAGCCATCATGCATTGTTTCTGCAGACCTGCATCCAACTGTACCAGACCTAGAGTCTGAGCAACACAAAACAATGACATCAATATGTGCTCTGCCAGCATCGCTATTTCCCTGAACCAGCGTGCACACAACCTAAAAACACAAGGCAGATGTGCCCACCATGATGCTACAAAATAACACACTGCACAGGCAGAAAACCACTGTAAATTGGAAGACTCCTAGCCAAACCTTAACCATCACACCCTTTGTCAGCCACACTTTGACGTTGTCAACACCTGTACAGTGTGAGCTCTGAGCCTCACTAATGCGAGGATGTCAGGTCCATGTCAGCTTGCAACAGTCTTGCAGCTGCAGCTCACCACTCACTGTCTATTTTATCCTGTTATTGTTATCTGCTGCGTCAAAAATGGTAGCCCATAACCAAATCCAGCCTGTTTCACTGCACACATCAGTACGGCAAAGTCTCCTGATGCTGAGGCTGTGATCTACTTTTGGCAGCTTCCTTGCTGAGCAACATAATCTCCTGGTCGGTCTGCATGCTGCAGCCCTTGGCAACAGGCTTTTTGGCTGCCTTCTGTAGCTGGGCTAGCTCTTGTGCTGCGTCAAACTTCTTCATCCATGGATGCTGAAGTATGTGTGCAGCAGGAATGCGCCGCAAAGGATCAACAGTCAACATAGCTCTCAACAAGCTCTGGCATTCTTTGGAAACATTTGTTGGCATGTCGAACTGGCCAGCTAGAATTCTGGGAAACAGTCGTTGCAGAAGCGCAACTTGGCACAGCACCACCCCACAGGACCAGACGTCAGCCGCCTTGCCGTCATAGCTCTCATGTGCAAGCACTTCTGGCGCAACATACTCTGGAGTGCCTGCAGGCAGGACACCAGGTTCTCAGGTACACTGCCTGTGGTGGTGCACTACCCGGGCATGCGCATGTGTGCAAGTGACATGAGCGCTGTTCTTGCTGAAATATGAGTTTAGGGTTTAGGGTTGAGTAGCCATGAGGCAATGCAAAACATGACATTCCACAATGCTTTTCAAAAACAACATATAACATGAGTGGCTACTGCAAGAAGAGAACAGACGTGCCAGTTGTGACAGTGAATGAGTGGGAGTGACAGCTGCATGCTTACCACACAGAGTCTTGCAGGCTGAGCCCTGGTACTCGTCCTTGCTGTACCCAAAATCACAAAGCTTCAGCAGCGGTCGCTCTGACAGGTCCATTAGAAGAGTGTTCTCTAGCTTGATGTCTCTGTTGGCAATGCCCATCTGCAGTTGCACACATGCATATCACTAGAAAGGTCACACAACCTTCTTCCTATGTTTTGTGCTGGTCGGATGGCACAAGCCAGACATATATCACAGCATTTATTCAATAAGCTTCTGCAACTGCTAATGCTGCTGCTGCTTGTGCATGTACATGTGAAGAGGATTGTGATCCATTCTGTAGCATATTGTACCAAGTACAAGTGACTGCATGCAAATGCCTTAGACAAGTGCCAGCACGCAGGCAAAAGTGCACATGCTGCAGCTTATCCTGTATAGGCAGACATGACTCTACATCTTTATTATGCTCACCTGATGACAGAAATTGACCCCAGTAACAAGCTGATGGAACAGCCACAAAGCATTGGACTCTGTCATGCTGGCCTTCTTGTAAATTGCCTGATGCCGGTCAATATAGTCTGCCAAATCACCACCAGCAGCAAACTCGCTGACAATGGCTAAATGATCTGCTGTGAGGAAGACCTCTCTGAACTGGATGATGTGAGGGTGATGAAAGCACAGGCGCTGATTCAACACCTCTCGAGCCACAACTTGTATACTGCAGAGCCATCAAAGTGGTTATGAGCAGTGCAACACCAACAGACAGAAAATCACAAAAGCAGTGTGCGGCTAGTCATGTTGCTGAACTGACTAAGCTGCAGATATTGAACAGACAAGCAAAACAGCATGTGGCTGATTGTTGTTGCCGACTGTTGCAAATTGTGAGGCACAGCATTTGTCGACAAAAAAAGGTTACACAATCTTGCAACTGGCTTGAATGCACAATCAGGAGTGCAAGGTGGCCGAAACAGTGTGAAGAGTGTCCTGCTTCCCAGATATACACTGGCGTCCAAAGAGGTGCAATGCATGTTACTTCAGGCCCAAGAATTAGCTGAAGCTGGTGAAAATCACCTGTTTGAACCTCTAGGAATGAATTTGATTGCCACTTGATTGCCATAGCGGAGATCTACAGCTAAGTGCACTGACCCAGATGAGCCCTCCCTCAAATTGCGGACCTTGACATAGTAAGAGTGACTCCAGGGGTGGACGTCTCTGCTGCCCATCGCAGGCAGAACGCTTGTGGGGGTGACGGCACTGGCGTTGCTGTAATTTGAGGTACTGTAGCAAAACAAGCTCCTGTTGACTGTGTGTCTCGTGGCTGTCTGTGTGAAACCGTATATGCATATATGCAACGAGATGGTTGACCAGACGGCAACAAAAGTGCAGTGAGCCTCTTGTCAGCTCACGCAAGAAACACTTGGACCAAATGCAACGCCGTATGAGACATGAAGGCACCTTGTACTAGGAAAGTCTGTCGATCGAGCCGAAGTCGAAGCTGAAACCTCGCCATTGTCAATGCTGTCGGTATCCTTGACAAGACAAATGCCGCTGTTCAAGTCAGAAATGTCCTGACTGCGAGAGCCACTGAAACTTGGTGTGTCCAAATGGTGTCTGTTCTCGTGTTGACCCGCAGGGACGCCTAGCTCGCCAGACCTGTTCAACGACAAGCAACCCCCCATGCCGCGATCGGTATGTGCGCCGCCTATTCTATTCGAATCCAAGACGCTGAAACGCAACGCAGCAAGTTACGAAGCGATGGGACTGAGTTGAAGGACCTCGTGACTCGTAATTTGCATCCCAATGCTCAAGACAACATCCGCGATGCTGCCACGATCAACGTCTGACTAGCGCAAGGTGATCACATGCACCAAGGCCGCACATGCAGCTGAATTTCAAAGCACGTGCAAAACGCTTCACGTCATATACATCGATGCTATTGGTTTGTTGATCACATTCAGTTGAAGTCATACTATGGCGTTCAAATGTCGTACTATGGCGTTCAAATGTCGTGATGTATTACTCTGTAACACCTCAATTCTTACAAATAATCATGCCTGAGGATGCAGCTCCACCAGAAGCTTGATCATCGTTTAAGCTCGAGCTGACTGAAAGCCCTGTAAAGCATGTTTAGCTCAGCCGCTGCGGCAGATTTGATACAAATGACATGTGGGGGTCTTCCAAGGTATGAATCCAATTAATACAAATGACATGTGGAGGTCTTCCAAGGTACGAATCCAAAGGCAGCTACTCAAACTGCGAGCAGGCTTGATGAAATGATGGGATCAGCGTAAGTGGACATCAATGGACAAAGCATGTAGCTCCGTTTGTAGGCATTGTTTTGCATCTCGCAACAAGTCCTGTCAAGCTGCTAGGCTGAACGCTGAAAGTTTCTCTGCAGTCAAAGCTTCTGAGCCTGCTGGCCACGAACCTAAGGAAAAAGGCATATGCGTTAGACCGTCCTCTTACATATATATACATGCATGTAGATAGATCCGTAAGAGAATATCCATCGATGGTCTAACGCAGATGCCTATACCTGAAAACCAGAGAGACAAATGGTCTTCTACAGGGCCTCAGATCAGTTGAAGCATCTTGTTGGCACAGACAGCAACCTTGCCTGCGGTTAAACTACTCCAGGCACAAAGCCCACAATTACACTTGACCGGCCGCTAGTCTACTACACATCTGCCTCCTTGTTGTGATAGCGCCGCCTGCAATGGTCACCAGGGCGAAAATCATAACGCAAAGGGCACCCTGGAACAGCCCTAGACATTGCTGAGTAGTAGCTACCAACATTGTTCGTGTGATGCTCACACCTCCAGAACCAGGGCCCATTGCAATAATTGCTTCAAGGTGAGTAGCTGCTCAACATGAGGCTACATCAAGCAGCTGCAGCAATGACAACACACAACATATATAACACGTGTGTACACGTTTGTCATCATGCTAGCATCCATCAAATACTTTTACTGATTTTGCTATGGCTTGCTGACTTCATACTTGATGCAGTACAAAACAAATGCTATTGACTTGGAAACACACTTGCTGCTGTGGCAGAGTTGCACAGACTGCTTGTGTAGAACACATGGTGCACAGCTTCTTTGACTCTTGATGGGCTGCGGGATACTGCCTTAGGAAGCTCCGGGTATGATCGCTGAAAAGTGTAGCTTTTCCTATTCTTTGGCCTTTAATGGAGGACAATGACAGGTTGTTTGCAGTGATGAGTGCAGTACTTGGACACACTGCCCAGGAAGAACTCCTTGATGCTGCCCTGGTTGTGTTTAGCCATGACAACAGCTGGAGTCTGAAGATCCTGAGCCCTTTTGCAGATGATGGCACCAATGGAGTCCTTATCAGTGTTGAAGTGGGTGATTTCAA
>JAABUK010013060.1_pt1 | contig 10452 bp, 10 predicted proteins | sample 5559141 | NCBI WGS metagenome assembly JAABUK01 (sample SAMN10711869, study PRJNA513367) | rock metagenome | isolation source: Antarctica rocks | place: Antarctica: Victoria Land, Pudding Butte nord | collected 2016-01-03
TCCCCTTCCTTCATCAGATGTTCAATTCAAAGCCCTCACCATCAGTCCAACCAACTCTACAAAGTCAGTTACGCCTGAGCCAATCGATTATACAAAGTCAGCTACGCCTGAGCCTTCACGAAAACATCGGATAAAGCTTACCGAAGAGGAGGCACGTGAAAAGACTCGAATCGAGCTCGAGGCTGAATTCGAGAGGGTGGAATATTCGTTGGTGGTATCGGCTTATTGGGAGGAAGATAAAACACCTTTCTTCGAACATACCTACATACACACCTTCGCCGGTGAAAGAGAGGCAACGTATTACACCATGAATAAGCTTGTGACTCGTAAAGCTACTACGCTTGATGAACAGAAGAGTAGGCCCGTGTTTCTGGTTGGTATCAAAGCCACTATCGCATGGCCCCGAGCAGGTCCAAACGAAAGAACAAATATGACTATCGACGGCTCACTCGAATGGTTCGAGCTCATCACACTGTTGAAACGTCAATTCCAGATGAAAAAGAGGGAGAATTACACTGTGAACACAGTGTGAAAGTACGCTCGAACCGTTGACGGTGTGATTTTATCGTATCAGAAAACCCCACCTCCTGAGCCACCGGCCACGCAGAAGAAGTTACAAGCCGAACTCAAGCAGTTAAAATAAATAAATAAACTAGCTAGTACTAGTAGGAGTAGGGTTGATGCGGAAGACTTTCAGTTTAAACTGATTCAACAGCAAAAATGCTGTAACAACAAATGCTCGAATTTTGAGGGAGGTCAGTGTTATGTGCATAACGATAAACACTACAAGCTGGAAACTCAGGATATAAATTTGTCCGGCTCCGTGTTTCTTGGCGCTTACTGCGACTCGAACCTCACCTTCGCCTGAGACTTGATAAGAACATCCATGATCCTCATCATGGTGTTCGGCTCCGGATTATCCAGAGTAATAGTTGTCCGAGTAGCAGCCTTGTTCCCTGAAGAGGTTTCTGCTGGGGTTGCAAGTCCCATTTGTAGTTCCAGATCCATTGAGGTTGAAATGTCATCCATCGGCCAGTAATCGATTGGTGATGGCGATGGTGTTGGGAATGGCTGCAGGATTGAATCGACATTTGTCGTATCGATGGCCTGATCCTGGTAAGTAGGGTTACTATAAGACTGCTGCTGGGTTTTTGCCATAGCCAAGGGCCCCACACGAGAACTTGGTATTGTCCGGCTTAATCCCTCTGATGCACTTGTGTTTGGCGGTGGGGGCATTCGAGCCGAGGCCACGCTCGGTGATCGTACCGGAAGTCTACCGAGATTAAAGTCAAGAGAGGAATTGAAAGATCCAGTTGGTACAACGGGCAAATAAGAGCTGCAGCTTTGCAACATAGGAACTTCGTTTTGCTCGGATGATCCTACGCCAAGAATGCTATTCTCAAAGCTCTCGAAGAAATTGTCAGCGCACTGGATGGTATCAAGTGCGGCGATATTGGAACAGCTCATGTCAGTGTCGAGGTCGGATAGCCCCGACATCACGTTGTCATCTTGTGGAATTTGAGGAGAAGCGTGGTCGCCGTGATCGTTGATTTTGAGCACCGACTGGATAGGGCAACATTCTGGCGCATCAGGCGGTATTTCCAGTGATTTACGCTTGACGTTGGTGTATCTGTACTCCACTGTAAGAATCTACCTGAGAGCCTCCTTGAGACAAACATGCTCATGGGTAACTGACTGATTCTTGACATTGTTCGCTGACCTTCCGGGGAAATGGATGCTTTGAATGTCTTTCCACGCGCTTCCATGGGTTTTGACTGCAACGAGCAGGGAAATGTTCTATGGTGGGACGGATTAGCAAAGCTGTTCCAAAATTTTATCGAAGAACACTGCTATCAAGCATGCTTTATAAGTGTAGGTGACTTGCTTCGCGGTCGGTCCACGTGCTGTGGTCCAATTCAGGGTTCAAGCAATGTTGCCATCGTTTTGCACATTCTTCCAAATGCAGCGGTTAGCCAAAGTTGTGTAACAATAGTTCCTTGATAACGAGAGAAACTAACGATCAGCGCTACGGGTCTGCATTTTCGGAGCAATAGCAGCCCAAGACAATTGGCCACCCGCGACGAACTGTCGCAATAGATTGTCTTCTTCTTCCGTCCACAAGCCCTATTGCCGATGAGGAAGATTCTTATCTAGGTCCGCTAAAAAGAGGCTCACTTTTTTCAGACCTCCAGTGACCTCGTTGTAAAAACGCTTGCGGCAATCCTTGTTACTTCTGCCTGGAATTTTCTTGGCTATTTCATTCCAGTTATTCACCTTACCATCATAGACTGTATACCGATTAAGGCAAATGTCAGCTCATTCATGGGATGGGCCATATACGTTTGGAGGCCTGCCTCTGAGCTGCAATTGGACCTGTTTTTGGAGCGCTGCATCTTCTTCAGCCGACCAGCGATGCTGTGGTCTAGACATAGTTAAGAACAGAACGAACTTTGCTAGGAACGCCACGCAATCAACCCCGCGGATGTGGTGTTTCTTAAACGCCAGAGGGGATGGAAAGGCCGAGCCTTAAACAGTTGGACTACTGTCAAGCGTGGGCGGAACACATGATGCTTACCTTGGTGCTTACGGATTTGCATCAACTGGGTCCCCTGCTGCTCCAAGCTCGCCCGGCTGTTGCCTGATATGGGAAGTATATGAAGTGGTGATACGGCCGGACATGTGTGGAGATCTGCGAGCCGCTAAAGTAACAGCACGAGCAGCGGCGGCGACCCTGGGAGGTTTCGAATCCGTGCTTGTCAAGAGTGCTTGGCAACACCAACACGGGCCTTTCAGCGAAACGAGCCAACCAAACAACTCAAAGTTATCGGATCACGGGGGAGGGGGGAGGGGGGAAGGGTTGAGGCCATCGCTTGGACTCCTCCTTCACGAGTTAAATTTCTCGGGTGGCTTCGGCTCTTCAAGCCATATTGCGAGCTTTAATCCTCGACTGGACGCCGAGGCTCCTTACGAGGCTGCAGGAGGTAGCTCCCGTATTCCCCGACGCCGCCAAGGTGCCATCGTGTCAACGCATTTCAAAGCAGGCGAAGCATACGAATCTTCGTGGTTGGGACCAGCGTACGATCTGCAGGATTGCCAGGGCAATGCAAGGATTCTTGCAGACGCTGCAAGGACTGCTGCAGCCGATATGAGGCTCTAGCGGACCGGAGTACGGCATCACAGCCGGAATGTTGATATTCTGCATGAGTCACGTGTCAAATGATTGCGGCTCTTCCATCAGAAGACTCGCCCATTTACATTAAGCTGATAGCAGAGAAGTATGAATTGGAATTGGAATAATTCAATATTCATCAGAAAAAGAAACTCTGTGACCTCATAGAAAGATTGTCAAAGCGAGGGACTATATAAAATCTACAACGAATGCAAGTCTTGGCCTCTTTGTGTAGCCCAATTCCAACCTTGTAAAATTGATTAAGCGACGGTGTTTGCACGGACATAAAGGTTGTTACGGATGAGACCATCTGCGATCGCCCCTTCTTTACACTACCTATAACTCACTCCTGGAGATTAACGTCTCTTCCTGAAAGACGATACCTGATTCGCTTCGGCCTTAGTTAATACATCTTGCCAAACATTGTGATGTGCCTCGGCTGCAGTCGCGACGTTAGGATGGAAGATCAAAAACCGGATGTCGACCATCAGAATAGATCTATCTTTCAAAATACACCCAACAGTACTGCGTCACCCGCAGAAAAGGCACCACACTCGGATTTGAAGCATTGCGAGGCCCCAGGGCCTTTGAAGCCTCCGCGGAATGTGACCGGGTTTGCCTGGAACGTTGTTGTGGTATCGATCATGTCATCTACACTTCTCTTTGCCTTGGATAACACAATCACCGCCGATGTACAGCCAGCAATTGTGAAGCAATTCAATTCCATCAGTAAATTGCCGTGGATCGCTGTCTCGTTTATGCTTGGTGCTGCGAGCATAAACTTCTTCTGGCGAGTGGTCTTTGTGGAATCCTTGATTGGAGGCAAGTTTTCCCGTCAATGTCAAGCTGACTCTTAGGATCAGGGGCCAGATGTATGCTCAATTCAATGCCAAATACCTATACCTAATGTGTGTCACTCTTTTCGAGGCCGGCTCAGTCCTCTGCGGTGGAGCGCCAAGCATGAATGCTTTCATTGTGGGACGCGTCATCTGCGGCCTTGGGGGTGCTGGCATGTATACCGGAGTTATGGTTCTTCTCACGGTCACAACTCTTGAGCATGAACGCCCTGCCTATTTCAGTCTGACGGGTGTCACATTTGGCGTTGGCACTGTCTTAGGCCCTCTGATAGGGGGTGCGTTTACTGACAAGGTCTCGTGGCGTTGGGCCTTCTACATCAACCTCTGTGTTGGAGCCGCTGCTGCACCGGTCTATGTTTTTCTGCTACCTTCAGCAGAGCCACGTCCAGGGGCGTCGTTCAAGGACCGTATCAAACAAATCGACTTTCTCGGCACAATCCTCTTGGCTGGATTCTTTGTCTCTCTGTTGATGGCTATCTCCTTTGGAGGAATAGTTTACTCCTGGTCGTCAGGAAGCATAATTGCACTCTTCGTTGTCGGTGGGATTTTGCTAATCTTCTTCTTTCTGCAACAATCGTATAATGTCCTGACGACTCCCGAGACCCGACTTTTCCCACTACAGTTTCTCCGTTCTCGGACAATGGTAATACTTTTCCTGGAAGAGTGCGCTGCAGCTACTGCGGTTTTTATCGCCATATATTTTATTCCGCTGTATTTCCAATTAGTACTCGGCAAGTCAGCCTTGGGAGCTGGTGTCAGCCTACTTGCCTTTATTTGCGCTGATACAGCTATGTGTGTACTCAACGGCATACTTTTAGGGAAATTTGGATATTACATGCCATGGTTCATAGGCGCTGGGGCTTTTGTGGTCATCGGGAGCGCGTTGATGTATACTGTCAACGAAACGACGCATTTTGCGAAAATCTACGGCTACTCCATCCTATATGGAATTGGAGCGGGAGCAGGTATCCAGATGCCCTTTTCAGTGGCAGTCACTAAAGTAAAGGGCTGTTCGACCAAGCTATTTACAAGTTTACAACTACCTAATATCTTGTCGGGTCGGGTCGGGTTGTCGAGTCGGTTGTCGAGTCGGGTTGTCGGGTCCAGCTTTCCAACCCGACCCGAGTTCTCGGGTTCAACTTCTCAACCCGACCCGGACCGAATCCAAAAAATTTCCAATCCGACCCGACGCGGTCAGTCTAGGTAGCGGTATAGTTAATTCGAGCTCATAACCTCTTGGTATACGAGGACATGAGGGTAGATAGACATGTAGATATATTGGTTGAACTATCTAGTAGGTAGAAACTACGAAGGAAGGAAGAAGCTAGGAGGAAGGTCATATACCCTGAATCCCCTGAATCCTCTAGCGTCGGACTAGCGCCGGATGAAGATGAATGCGGAGATTACTAACCATAGGGGTAACAGTACGTACGTACTGTTCCCTACCTATTTCCAACACAAACGTCAGTTGGGTCAATATACCTACGCATACAACCGTCGATGTAGATCAGGAGGACACAAAGCCTTGTACGAGTTCTTCATTGAAATCAGCATTATCAATGCCTACAAACTCTCTTAGCATTCAGATGTTTCAAAGAAGGCTAAATACACTGTTCATAGCGAGCTCTAGCTACAGGTCTTATTCAGGCCTCTCAAAGGCAGTTTCTGAAGCGAAAAAGAACGTCAATTGAGCCTGCAATTGAATGTTCAATGATACGTTTAGATGATCATCAAATCTGCAAAAGAAAGAGCTCTGAGGACTGCCGTGGGTGCAAGGAGATAGGCTTAACAGTCAGGCCTAGAAAACGACAAGTTCTCGATGAATTTACACCAAATTTAGGTGATAGCAAGCGGAGAAAGCGTTCTATCTTTGACTGTGATATCTGTGATATCCCTCTATGTAGAAACGGTCCTTGTTGGGCTGTATATCACAATAGCATCTGAATAGCATCAATAAAATCAGTTCAGGGAAATATTCTATGGTTCCTATTGATGAACTAAGCGAATACGCTAAAAGTGGCCTCCCGACTGCGCAGAGTTTACCCCACTTCACGGTCCCCCGTGGGGGCGAGTAGCCAATACTCAAAACCTGCAAGACGCCCGACTGTGCTTGATAAGGCTGCAGAGCCAAGAAGCGTGCATGGTGATTAGAGCGTCCAATCGGTTAAGTCACAATAAGATGAGCAACAATGTCGTTCCTGGGACTAGAAGGCCTTCATATCTTCGTTACTGGAGCAGCTGGTGGAATCGGGGGTCAGGCAGTCCAAGAGTTCTTGGGTATGTACGTATTTGCAAGTTCCTCTCGGCAAGCTTTGACTGACAAAGAATTCCTACAGATCAAGGTTGCAAAGTCACAGCCCACGACCGCAAGCCAAGCCTACTGAAAACAACGGCGAACCTCTACACAGTTCAAGGGGATATCTCTGATGAGGCGTCGATTGAATCATGCTTCAAGAAAGCCAAAGACCATTTTGGTCCGATCAACATCTTGGTAGCCAATGCAGGCATCACAGATGAGAGCAACGAATATCCCATTTGGGAGACTCCACTGGACCTTTGGGAAAAAACTTACCATACCAACATTCGTGGAACATTCTTGACTATCAAGCATTTCCTACACTCAGCAAAATCCTCACAAGAGCAACAGGGGTCTGAACTAGAACATTTAGCGATTGTAGTCACCGGTAGCGAAACCGGCAAATTCGGGCAAGCAGGTCACACCGAGTATGCTTCTGGCAAGGCTGGGCTACAATATGGGCTGGTACGAGGCGTCAAGAATGAGATTGTGAAGCTGAATAGCAAAGCGAGGATCAATGCTGTAGCCCCAGGGTGGGTCGATACGCCTTTGATTGAGGGCGATTGGATGACCCAAAGGAGTTATGGGTCGAGGCACAGGCCACGTGAGTTGTTAACTTCTAACTGGTCCATGGAAATATGTCACTCATACAATCCTATAACAAAGTGTTGCCCTAAAGAAGATTGCGAAGCCCCAGGATGTTGCTCGGGCTATGGCTTTTCTGGCATCTCACCGTGCGGCAGGCCACATATCAGGTGAATGTCTGAGTGTCGATGGTGGTATGGAAGGGCGAGTAGTCTGGAAGGAATCCGAAGTCCTTTCTAGTGCAAAGTCCTCTGAGGAATTGGCCCCATCATCATCTATGGCAACACCTACTGCAGGCCTCTTGATACGCCACGAAACCCAGAAGCGAAGAATACGTATGGCCCTTTCCGTCGATTTCGATGCGCTTTCGGGTTGGCTGGGTACTGGCAAGCATCCAGACAATAACATGGCCGACTACTCCCAAGGCTTTTTTGCCGGCAAAGTCGGCGCACCCCGGCTTGTGCGACTTTTCCGAAAGCTTGGGATAGCTGATAAGATGACTTGGTTTATCCCTGGTCATTCAATGGAGACTTTTCCTAATGAAGTCCGAGAAGTGGTCAACTCAGGATGCGAGATTGCTTTGCACGGATATTCTCACGAGGTGAAGATCCATAAGTCACTAAGCGAACTCCGAGAGCTGACGGTGAAAGGGAGCATACCAAATGACGGAGGAACAGGAACGAGATGTCCTCAAGAAGTGTATTGAATTGTCGAGTAAGCTAACGGGCAAGAAACCCGTCGGCTACCGCGCACCTTTATATCAACTTCGAGAATCGACCGTCAGATTACTAGAAGAGCATGGCTTTGAATACGGTATTTGACACTGTTGCAAGATCTCAGATGTTCGAGTACTTAGCTTACGAATTTATTACTAGATACCTCTCTCAGCCACCACGATTCGCAACCGTATTTCGCTCCCCGCCACGCCCCGATACAGGCACCTGATTTCGACAAACCGGCATCATCATGGATGCACCCTATCAACATCGATAGAGAAGCAGCTAACACTAGATCTCTGGTAGAGATCCCTTGTAATTGGTATATGGAAGACATGACGCCTCTGTCATTCCTTCCCCATACACCAAATTCCCATGGCTACGTCGACATCCGTAGTCTTGAGCAGATGTGGAAAGATCGCTTCATGTGGCTGCGGGAGAATGGACCAACTGACGACACTGAGACGAACGACTTCCTTTTCCCCTTGATTCTCCATCCGGACACTAGTGGAATGCCGCACGTTATTGCTATGATCGAGAGAATACTAACCTGGGTAAAGGGTTGGGGTGATGAAGTGGAGTTCTGGCGGTACGAGGAAATTGCTAGAGAGTATCGTCAGACGCAGAAGAAAAAGACTTCTTGAAGCCGGATTGAAGCACCATGATGGACATCCTCCGTTTCCAGCGGCTGAAACTCAACAACAGCTTGCACCAGTAGACTCTTCACTTGCACATACACCGTTGCATCCGACCACGAACAATTTGCGAAGCAGGGTTTAGTCTATGGTTCCATAATTCGGTTTAGGTTCTGCCAATCAGCTTACAAAAGCTTTATACATTTTGCGACTATTTTCAGCTATCTGTTCCGCTGTTTCTAGGCAGGCGTATTTTTTCGAGCCTTTCGCCTCTTCTTGTTGTTTATTGAAACTCGTGAGAAGTATCGCCCCCAGTTCTAGTTGATACTTTCCGTTTTACTTAAGGGAAGTTGGAGACTATTTTCTTGATTTATACGCGGCTCTCGACCTCGTGGTTCGCTTTTGATATGTTTCATCCTTGGGCCTTGTCACCTTTCTCGATTCGTCCCTGTCACTGTTAAGGTGATCGGCTTTCTATGACCACATCTGATTAGGGCAATTTCATCCACTGCTCTATGTTTTAATCATACAGTCGTACCGAGCGCGTGCTCTCCTGAAGAGCTACGCCGAGAACACGAATGGATCAACTTTACTCAAGCATACCAATTTGAGGCTTGGCCGCTGACATGAGACTTCTTGTGACGTTTCGTTCAATCAAGTTATTCTTGATTGTTCTGTATGTGCTGTCAGATTCGAATTGCCCTATTTGTAAGACAGCTGGTAGGCGATGACTGGCGTAGGTAAGAATAGCCCTTCGAAGCAGTACCCTTATGAACTAATATCACTGATCATCTTAGCAAGTCACGCAAGGTTATCTATAATCCCTTCTCCTCAGGCATGCCTTCATGGCATGGCATGAACGAGTCAAGAGCATGATCTATCCGCAACCGCTTACCGTTCCTTTACGGCACCAGCTCTCACCAAAAGAGTTTAGTTCCACGGCCTTCATTGAACTTGCCAACCTTCAGCTGCGCAATTATATACCGCGCAGGAGGAATATTTGATCTTGTGCCTGCCAGAGTCCATTGTCATCTATATGAAATGCGTGACGATGAGTGGGTTTGAAACAAGTGCCAAAGAAGCCAAAACCGCCGTTGCCGAAATCGCCTAAGTAGCGCCGACGAGGTCGCACGCACTCGAGCTATCTAGAATGGCCTCGTTGCATTGCGGTACATACGCCAAGGCGGAAAATAGCTTAATGCTAAACGCGATATCAAGACCCAAGCTATTGATCGTATAATTGAAGAGGAGATGCGGCTATCGAAGATCGTAAACTCGTTCTTTATGTGGTGGTCGATGGCTTGTCATGTTGGCACGCTTTCAATTAGCTTTCTGAGGCCTGAACGCATCACTCTCAGCCTCTCTCTAAGCACATACCACGAGCTCCATATCCCATATCCCACTCCTTCTCCCCTCTCCTCCACACCTCGAACCCCGTCTCCTCCCCTCCTTTGCCATATCCATCTCCTCTCGCACACGCATTCCCTCCTCATGACTTTCCTTTTCCTCCTATCCCACCCAAACCTCCAACAAGTCTAGCCTACAACCCCCTATCTTTACATTAACAGGATAACAGGGGGGATATGGGCCAGGGAAGGCGTCCCGACCTGAAATTGGGTGAGAGTACGAGGAAAGAGCAGGGGAGATGGGGAGGGGGGAAAGAACTACGGGGCGGAGGACATCCTAATGACTTCGATAATATATTGCAACTTTCATCCAACTCTAGCACATACGGCCATCATACTAACCGCAGGCCATTTCAGAATCATGCCACCTTCGGGATTTTGCTCTTAATCTCTTTACTCGGGTGCATAAAGATATCTCTCATGATTGGTTTGTCGAGGGTAAGGAAAGATTGCGTGGAAGAGTGAGGGAGACTGTAGAAGTGTTTGTAGAAGTGTGAAATGTGCAGGATTGGGACAGGGCAGTCTTGGTGGGGGGTTGTTATGGGTGATCTCGCAGCCAAAGCCCTTTCGTTTATCAGGCATGTCGGTTCCCTCATCATTGCATCCCTCCCTTCATCTCATGCCTCCTTCGCCTTGCTATCCTTCCCTCCCCTATGACATTCTTGACTTCCGTCACCTTTTATCGGTTCAAGCCTTCGTCGCTATTTCCATCATCGTCTATATCTCAGAAGCTTACGAAAATCTAAGCATGATATAGCGCATGAGTGCTGTGAGATGAAATGACTGAT
>JAABUK010013062.1_pt1 | contig 10451 bp, 14 predicted proteins | sample 5559141 | NCBI WGS metagenome assembly JAABUK01 (sample SAMN10711869, study PRJNA513367) | rock metagenome | isolation source: Antarctica rocks | place: Antarctica: Victoria Land, Pudding Butte nord | collected 2016-01-03
TTTGCGAGGCGGAGTCATGAAAGTCGGATTCGATGAAGCCCGGGGGTTGCGTATCCAGCGCAAGTTCTTTCCAGGCTCACACTACTTGCCCCGGGCATATCTGGAGGGCTTCTAGCGAGCCCAACAAATCCCATCCACGAATGCTCTCACAGATGCTGAGCAACTGAAACAGCTCAAATCGTGGATAGTGGTTCCAAGGCCAGATGAGCGGTTCCCGAAAGCGGCTAGAATCATCGCGAAGAATACCGTACTGGGGCTGAGGAGCACTGGACATGCTTACGAAGCGGGAGCGACACTTACAATGGCGTCGTTGCCATTGTCCCAGAGATTCCAGACATTCTTCTCTAACTCGACCGCCTGATGTTGGCTGAGCCGATGTTCCGGCGGTTTTGCTGGCTTCATGCGGTTGCGACGAGTACAGGATGGTGACGAAGCGCGACAACTCGACCCACCACGCTACACGTTCTTTAGTTGCACGCGACGGTGTGGTGGGCAAAACAGCTGGCTACAGCTGGTATAGGCATACTGATAGCCGTCTCCAAGTGGGCCCAGGAGGATCGTCGTTGTGTTAAGCGACTCGCGACTAGTCCTGTACCTTTGAGTTGCGGTGAGGCCAGACCACAGGCGAGAAATTGCCCATCAGAATCGAACATTCGCTTCTTTCTACTGCTGCATGACGTACAGCTCGTCGATGAGACTGGCGCCGGTCAGAGCGATAGCTTGTTCAATGAGTGAGTGCTGGAGATATCTTGCAGTCGCGGGCAAGTCGCGGCGGCCCAGCGGCGTATGGAGAGTATGTAGGGGCGTTTGAAATTGTAGCGGAAGTTCTGCCCCATCAATCGAGCTGGCCGGATCTGCAGATGGACAATGGGGTAATGAACTGGAAACATCGGCTGCTGCCCGCCATACCAGCCCCGGTGGTACTCCTGCCGAGGCGCGCGGGTATCAGGGCACCGTTGTCGTCTTCATCATGGTGGATCTCATCGTTGTAGCTGTCCCAAGCATAATAAGATCCGAGGATGGCCCACCGCTTAGCTTTCGCAGTGTTTTTGATGATTGGTGCGACAGTGTTGATAGAGACTTGCAAAGTCGCCGTGCTGCCATTCGAGTTTTTATGCTAATATCAACCGTTGTAGGTACCGACCGATATGCTCGACGGTGCTTGCTGGAATTGTGAGGTTGCGTCGCCATCGTCAGTGAGTGGAGTACTTGACCGACGGCGATGAGCTCTGGAGTCTCTCGCGTTTGCGACTTGGAGCCACCAAGTTGGACAAACTGTTTAGGATCCAGCCATTGTGTTCATGTTCGCGGCTCTCGCCTTGAGGTTCTCCTCGGAAGATCTCTATGTCGTGTTGCTGATTAGTCGTGACCATGTCCTCGGCCGCATAGAACCTGAAGACGAGTGGCTCCGAGGTAGTTGGTTGTGACGAGAAAGTGAGCATGTGTTTGAATGTGATTCGAATGCAAGGAAGAGGCCGTCCGTGCGCCCACGGATCACCGATCTCCGCAACCTGAACTTCATCTTCGCCAACTCCTCCCGCCAGCCACGAGCACCCTTTGCCGCCGTCCATGAACATCTCTTGCCACCAGCACCTCCCACCACCTCTCACCAGCGACGAACACCTCCAACACCAGCAACGAGCTCGCTGCCGCCAGCGTCGAGCACCTCCGGCCCAGACAATACACGCATGCTGGAGTGCGTCGGAAAATGCATCACTTCCCAATTCGAACAGTAACAGCCACTCCCAGCGAGACACTGCCAAGACTACCTGCCGAATCAAGCAGTCCTTCGTGATACAACACTTGTACTTGTCCTGGCACCTACGGCTGGAACTTGGCTCCTGCTCCACCTAGCGAACCAATTTCTACCCTTTCTCTTGGTCGACAGCAAGCATGTCTGCTTCAGCATAGGAGACCAGATCACGTTTGAGGCCAAGTGTGGAATCGCGTGGCCGCCGAACTTTTGTCATCAGCAGGTATCGTTGCTCGTGCTCAGGTTCGGAGACGTTGCCGCATGAACGTTGAACTCGGGAGGAAGTTCTCTCGCGGCTGACGGCTTTGGCAGTGTTGACCGGGAGAACAGATCGTAGAAAAGAGCTGCTCGTCCGCGGTGGGTGCTAGCAGCAGCGCTGAGGTTGAAGTTGAAGTGGAAGGTTCGAGTGGTGGCTGAACTGCAAAGCTTGTCTGGACAACTAGAGTCCTGTCAAAATCACCTCCGTTCTCATCGCTGTTCCATGACTGTTCAGATTTCCTGCGGCTCTGAAAAATATCAACTTGTGAGCGAGCCAGGCAAGGTGGGGAGGGACTCGCCAGCAGGTACATCATTCCAGATATCAACATCCCCAATGTCCTTCTTCTTCTGCGATATTGCGAAGCTCGGTACAGAGAGCAGGTCGTTGATGACGTAATGCTGAGAGTCTCGAAGCCGCAGGTCAAGGTGGTCTCTTGTATTCCATCACTTGCAGGCATGTTCGAGACGCCCAGTCTTCATCACAGTGTACAAAAGACCTCGTCATTGTGAGGCATGACGGGACGTTTTCTTCCTACAGCCAGTTCTTGTCTTCAACCAATGCATCTTTTCTCGGTAGCCAGCATGTGGAGGAGCTGCTGCACAATGCTCCGCCAGGCGGCGGCAGAGGAGTCCAAGTTTGCCCAACGCGTGTCGGGTGAGATGGTGGGTTCGACTTGGGTTTCTCTGCCGCGAAAGATTCAAGGACTAGGCGCAAGGTAACACCCCAGTGTTCGCCTACTGCCTAGGTTGAATGAAGGCGAACGCCTCAGCGATGAGATGGCGAGGGCGTATTCTGTGAAGGAGAAGCTCGGATTCGTGCATCGGTTCTTCGAGAGATGTCGCCATGGCAACAATTGACTTCCATGTAATCGTCAGGTGACTATCGAATCGGCTCCTTACCGCATCCAGCAACATCTCGTGACTCTCTGCTGCTCCTTTGGTGCGGCTTGCGCAATGGAGATCAGCACCTGCACTGTGACTGGCTTCGCTCTGTCCGGACCATCAGCAGCAAGGTGCTGGTTTCATTGAAGATGGTGACTTTATAAGGCGAGCTACCGAACGCACAAGTCTTGCACCCAGGCATGCATGGGTCTGCAAACGAAGGGAGAGTCGATGCGGTGGAGAGCTTTCGGAACAGTGTGATGATGCGGCTGGTGAAGTCGATCCTCAGCCTGGATCGTGAGCTGCGTACTCTTTGAGGTAGACGGGAATTTGTGGAGCATTGACCGCGAGGTTTCATCTGGCGTGAAGATGGCGCACGAGAAGTCGAGCCGCTCTCGGCTGCTGGAAATGATGCATGCATCCTGTAGCATGGCTGTCGTCTGCTCGGGAAAGCTTTGGAGTGAAGATGTTCTGTTAAGCGACACTGCTGACAAAGCCCGACTATTCCAGCACTGTAAATTGCAGCTCCTGCGCCTGCGAACGTGCGAACGTGCCTTCGCAAGGACACCACGGCGTATGTAAGGTACGCTTATACTAGCGACATTCGGCAGTCCAAGTACGCAGACTGAGTTGAGTCGTCAACTCCAAGATCTGCCCGCCGACATTACCATCCTCCGCCCAAAGCCCTTCCCAAGTCGAAGACGCAGTACATTCCCACCGCCTTCGCACCACCCCTCCTCAGACTCCGCCGTCGCTCAATCGTTACGAACCGTCTCCTAGAAGCCTGTCGGCCTTCTCATTCACGCTTTCCACTCTCCGTCAAACCCCCAGACCCCTCAGTCGCCTCGTTTTCGTGCCGCCCACTCGTCATCGAGCTCCTCTGGCGGCGTGCGCTCCCGATGGTCGTTCCTCGGCGGGGGCTCGCGCATCTGCGATGTCTTGCTACTAGTGCAGTCCACTTGGTGTAGCGCATTCGTCGTCTTGCCGCGGACGATGAGGAGATTGAGGAGGTTGAACAGCTAAGTGGGGATGTCGAGGCCAATGGAGGGGAGGAGGGGAGGAGGGTGTATAGATCGTCACTCCAGATTTGCCGATAACGTTGAAGACTTGAAGCTGTGCCGAGCCCATGCTGCTACTGTCGCTCTGCCACTCACGCTACTTTGCCATCGGACACTGCTTCTCTTAGAACCTTTGCTTCCTAGCAAATGCAGCGCGACTATTTGAACTCCGCTTGCAGGGGTGCTTGGGGTGCTGCCCTTTGTTGCGTGTAGAAGCAAAGGGTGCCTTCGGGATGCTGCATGGGGGGCGTAGACAACATGGCTTTGGTGCAGCAAACGAAGAGCACGCTCTCTTCGCCTTTTCTCTGCCAACTTGATAAAACGCTCTTGCTGCTCCATTCATCAGCACTTCCGCAGCCGTCTTGCGTTCCACACAACAGCAAGTGACCCTGAAAACAGCGGAGATGGAGGGGCTCGACCCCAACCCCGGCCCTGGCTTTGCCCAATGCCGAGGCTGCCTACGCTACAAGTCGCTCATACACTTTCAGCACAAGCGCTCGCCAGGCAAGCGGGTGCAGAACTGCGCGGAGTGCCGGGGCTTCGAGGTGGTAGAAGAATAAGAAAAAGAAGAAGAAGTGGTCGAAGGAGAAGAAGAAGAAGAGGAGGAGATCAGCAATGTAGCGGTAAGTTGAGCATCAAGAGAGACAGTCGCCCTCCCCGCAGGGACTCTCGCTGATACATTAGCCACAGGCCGTGCTCAAATGGGTGGTGCGACTACCTCGCTGGCAGAAAGGTCTTCTCATCTTTAACCTCGCTTTCGCCGTCATCAACTACGCCGCTCCATTTCGAGGCTCGAAGCCGGACATGAGGCTTCCAGACACTCGCCCAAAACAGGTGAAAGCGCCCGACAATCGCTTCGTTCTGGACTGGTGACACCTTCGAGCATCGATCGGAAGATTGCGACGTCTCAATCCTTGGAGCGCAGACCTAGTGGAGCGGAGTTAAGGAAGAGCGGTACGAAGCAGGTCGTGGCATTGATGGTGATCATGATGATGATGAAGAAGGCGGCGGGAGGCTGATGACGGCTGGAGGATGTTGACGGCTGCACCACGGAAATTCTGTACATTCCACAGGCCACGCAACATCTGGTGCCTGGGAAGTCTGGAAAATGCTAACACACAACCATGATGTGACTGCCGCACTCTGTTATTACAAGACTAGTCGACAGCAGCGGACAGAAGATGTGATAAAAGCGAGAACATGTTGGTTGGGGAGTCACGCAACAACAGACGATAGCAATGTTCTTTCGGGCCCTTCACCCAGCACTTTGCCCTTAGACGAACTGCTGAGACGGTGGTTGATCACGCCACCGCCCCAACTGTCCTGCTAACAGCGTGCTTTCCAACCCAATTGCTCCCATTCGCTTCGCCTCCCTCATCTCGCCCACTGCTATCAGAAATCATCTCGGCCTCAAACCCATCTCAATTGCAGACTTCTTCGTGCACCCCCTTCTTCTCCTCTTACACCCCACTGTCCTCTCTCCCTTGCTTGCGGCCTACGCGCAATCGAGTTGGTGACCTTGACGCTTTTGCAAATCGTTCTCTACCGCCTCAAGCCTTCTCTCCTGTAGCCTATCTCTCCTTCCACCTGACCGCCTGTTCTCCTGTTCACCTTAGACCCGCGGCGAGAAGTGTAGTGAGAAAACAGCCGCGGTACAGCCAGCTGGCGGGTGAGTGATGGTGACGATTTGCTCTAGTGGATTGCCGCGACCAGAGGTGCAGAGAGCTGTTGACAGGTTGGACGTTGTTACATGCAGTGAGCTGTGATGACTCTCGTGGTATGCTGTTCGTGGGTCCAGGCTTGCGCGGAACATCGACCTTCTCAATCTACACCTTGGTGTCAATTTCGCTCGCAGGACGGCCGCCGCAGGCCGATCCCGCTTGTGCGCCAACAGGAGAGGCTCGGTTGGTGAAGAGACCAACAGCCACCGCATCCGCTGAGACTCGCTCGACGCTGTGTACGCTCGAGCCTAGAGGACGATAGAGGCAATGTATCTCAACCATGCTTGGAACAGGAGGCCGGCCATGGAGTTGCTGTGATTCAATCCCAGGACCCTGAATCTAGACACCCGCAGAAGTCGTCCAAGCTCCACCCAAGCTCCTCCTCCGCACCACCAGCTGCAGTCTGGTGGCGCGGCGAAAGAGCACGGGTGCGTCAGATGTGAAGGCCGTCAAGAGCGAAGTGCGGATAGTCGTGGCGAAAAGTGTCAAGAGCGAAGCGCGTACGGTCGTGTGGAAACGGTCTGTACACGTGAATTAGTAAGAAGAAGATGATTGAAATCCGAGACTTCTTACCTGAATAACAGAAGGCCCAGGTCACCAGGGTTGCAGAAAGCCATGTCACTAGAGTTTCGGCAAGCAAGCCACGGAGGTGCGTGGAAGATGTCAAGGTGTGTATGAGGCGAATTCGCGTTGTTGGTGCTGCTAATGCGCGTCGACTGAAAGATGACCAGATCAGCATGAGGAAGACCAACTTGAGGCTCATTGCATACCTGACACTCGCGCTCCGACAGAGCCACAGCGATCGGATTGAAGCAGCCAATGTACGAAGAGGCGACAGAAGAGATGGTCGACATGTTTGCTCATCCACCTGAGCCTACTTGTTGGTGAAGCCGCCCCGCAAAATTTGTGCTTGGCTGGAATTTGCACTCGAAGTCGGGAGCCACCTCACAGTCCGGGGTAGAATACTCCCCACCTGCACCCCACAGCTGCACCCACGCACTGACGCCACATGCATGAGTGCGGCTGAAGCCGAGCTGGGTGCGCCTTCCAGCCCGTCTTCAAGCGCACTCGTGCGAGATGGTGCAAGTGCAGGTCTCCATCTGCTGGACACATACAAGATGCAAAGAACTGAACGAAAGAATGAAGAGAGGCAAGCGTTATGAAAGATAGGAAAGTGTAAGGCGGAAATGAGGCCGAGTTACCTGACGGAAATTCGACCAGCGGCGAAAGGTCCGGCAGGCATCGACACCCAGATAGATACACATGGAACACATACACGCACATCTAACCAGAACGCACGGAGACACCCCCTCTACGTCCTTTCCGCCGAGCACACCTGCACCACCCGCCGTATCTCCGCCACTACATTCACATTCACGCAATCCTAAAGTAGTCGCTGCAACCAGCCCTTCCTCTGCTGTGACACCCACTCCATTGGGGACACAAATACTGTTCTGCGACTACATGTAGCTTGCGAACTACCTGATCTCGACTTCGTCATCACCTGCATGTTCTCCTGACCCTCCTTCTTCTTACTCTTCTTCCTGACGATATGAACCCACCGGGATACGTCGATGACGTAGAAGGATACGACGTTGAGGTCATCTAGCAAGGAATCAGGCTTCCGGCGGCGGGAGTTCAGACAGCGAACTGTTTGCGTTCTCTTGACCAGATACGTTCGTGATGTCGCCTGTGTATCGGCATCGGTCTTCGGGTCGGAGCTGGCGTTGTACGTCTGAGAGTCATGGTGTAGTAGTTGACGTTGTTTCTGTCGTTGATATTGCAGATCTTCTTCGTCAAGCGGCGCGGGTTGTGCAGGCGATGGCGAGCGTTGCTGCTGACGTTGGCAGTGGGCGTTACATTCGCACTAGAATCGCGAGAGTAACTGGGCGTATGAAGTAGATACAGCCTGAAACCGGGATATAGGCCCCTGTGTTCACTATCAGCCGTTGCTGGATTCAATTGGGAGACTAGGAAAGTTGAATAGCGGGCAACTGGCACATACGTATACACAACAATCCCTCTTTCTTCGATGCAAGCTGTGAGAGCCTGTACTGGCGCAGCCACGATGACACAGCGAATGTGCGCGAGTATCAGAACTTCGTCTAACGTTGGTTGATTGTTCGCCTGGTGTCGACGTGTTCCATACCAGTGATTGGAGTGAGTGGCTACTCTAGGAGTCTAGGTCAAACCCGAAAGGCATAAGACGGAGGCCGCTGAAGATCCAGACCGCTGAAGATCAAGAGCGCTGAAAACCCAGAGCGATGGGTGATTCGAGAACCTCGTGTCAATGTCGTCCAGTTGTTGGTTGAAGCAGGGAAAACCACGGCCAACGAAGTAGGACAAACCGACTTAGATCGTGCTGCATCTCGGTAGCATGCGGTTGCCCAGCACTAACTCACCACGACCCCCATTGGTGTAGGACGAGTATTGAGTGGTGATAATGGGGGATGCGCAGATTCCAGCTTTGCACGTGAACCCGACTAGTGTATGAGCGGAACGTTCTAGACGATACACGTGAGCCAAGAGAAAGGCCTGTGCACAGTCATCGTATGCGTATAGAACGAAATGAAGTTCTCCATACTCGGCATCCATACGCTCGCAATAGATCGTAGATAGTGTATCAATGATCTTCTCCTCCATATTGTTATCGACCGTAAACACGCGGTTGTTTTCTTTCCAGGAGGCTTCCACTTTAGAGGTCGGGACCACAATGTACTTCACGCAAGATTTGCTCCAGGCACACTGCAGGTTGGCGTTCCTCATGTCCATGACCTTAACAAGCTTCCTATTATCGAGGATAAGCACTTCTGCGCTCGAGGTTGGAAGGAAGAGGATGATCAGCGGGCCTGAGCGGGCTCCTTGTTGGCCAGCATCGAGCCATTGGTCGTCCAAGTCAAGACTAAAGACGTAGAAGCGATCCTCGGGTGCTTGATTGTCGGGAACACCGACAACGATAGGAAGTGCCAACATCTCACTAGGACAGGGTCAGCATGGAACTCATCACGACTAGAAGGCCAAAACTTACCTGGCCCATAGCCATTCAATCGACGGGCCTGCATACCTCAGCTTCTCGATTGGGGGGAGCTCACGATACTCTGCCTGCCCCAGTCTGAGTAGCTGAAGTGCGCCACCCTCCTCGCTCCATCTAATGTCGGAATTTGCCTAGCTTATTGTCAGTATTACGTGGAGGAGCAAGTTGTGGTGCTACATACCAATTGCGCCCTGTTGCCCGCAACTTCTGTCGTTCATGGCCAGCAGGAATACACAAGGAAATGGGAGGAGCTTGAGTCGTCTGAGTTTTGAATTATCTTTCTTGAAGCTCTGACAAGCCCTCCAAAGCTCTAGTGCTTCTTTGAGAGGAGAGAAGTCGGCTTGCTGAACAAATCGAAAGATCGGGAATAATGTCTTTCCAGATCGAGCTGAAGCTTCGGCTTCTAGGAAGACTCGTGCCATCTGTTCGGTCATCGTGCCGTTGCGCGGAAGCACTGCTATCTTCGGACGCTTCAAGCTCTAAGACCGGGGCTTACCGGACTTGGTTGGAGTGGAGCTGAGGTTGTGATCTCGCCACCACCTTCCAACTGCAGCGCTCCTGCTCTTCGTGCCTAGCTTGTCTGCAATCTCTTGAAATTCAAGGGGAGGGTTTGCGCTGCGGCCCTCGTACATCACATCGATCTCCCATTGCTCCTAGTAAGCTGCAGTACCCCCGACTTGACCACCTAAGAGAACAGTTCCGCTTGTCGCATAGCCACGCCCATTGTCAGTAGCTTGAGCTGTGGGCGGCGGCGTCCTCTTCTCCGAGACAGACTTTGGATTGCGACGCTTGTTCGGCGTCTCTGAGTTCGGTGTCGGCAGATGTAAGGTAGCCCGTTGAGGCTTGCTTGGAGTATCGACCGACTTTCGAGCAGGATATGTCGTTTGTACGCTAGCCTTCGCGGCAGTGCGCCGTTTAGGCTCGTAGCCCGGTTGATTTGTGGTAGTTATGTGGGTGTGGGCGTGGCTTTTGATGCTAGGTAGGTTTGTGGTTGATGGTTGTTGGTGGTTGGTGGTTGTTTCGAAGCCTCGCTTCGCGTCTCGGCTTTTGTGCAAGTAATCTCACCCTCAGTGAGCTTCCATTCCCGCATTGTCCTCCTTCCATCCTTCTCTACCCATCCTCTGCCCTTCTCCGCCGCAACAAGCCACCTTCGATCTTTCCCAGATCACAGGACAAGCCCCGATCTCGTTCCTGATCTTCACTAACGTCTCCGCTCTACCCCGCTCTTCGTCTTCGTATACCACATCTTCCGCGACGCTTGCTCTGGACGGCAGCACTCGCCTGTCTCTCTGCGTGCCTCGTCGAGTCGGCAGCTTTGGGGCTGTTCTCTTCCGCCGGTTCGTGCTTTGTTGGTGTCGTATTATCCTCGGTTCGGTGTGGGCGAGATAATGCCTCGAGGTCTGTCGGTACCAAGGCAGTTACAACTTTGAGACTGGCCATGCGCCGCACCGTCTTTGGTCATGCTTTGCGCGTGCTTCGTACGCAGCGAGACCACGTTATCCATCTCCTTAGCGTTGAGCACACTGCCGGCCTCCAACGGCTTCGTGTGCTTGACCAGGTGGGACATTTGCCTCCTCGCCAGCAATTCGCACAGCTCCGTCACCTGCGCTGGCCGTGATCTGCTGGTTGCCTGTTCAAGCGGTGTTGTGGGTGCTCTCAGATCCTAGTACTGCCTCGTGCGCTGATGACGGTGGAGCAACACAAGCATGTCGAATTCGAGTTAGCCGTTGACCGGCTTCAAGCGT
>JAABUK010013063.1_pt1 | contig 10451 bp, 10 predicted proteins | sample 5559141 | NCBI WGS metagenome assembly JAABUK01 (sample SAMN10711869, study PRJNA513367) | rock metagenome | isolation source: Antarctica rocks | place: Antarctica: Victoria Land, Pudding Butte nord | collected 2016-01-03
TTGACATTTCACAAGATTTTGACATCTAGGAGAGTACTAGAAAGGGAGAAGACAGACAAACGCAGACAGAACAGGCCAGATCCACCTTAGGTTTAGGAGTTTTCCTTTCCCTTAGGGCTATGGCCTATGGTCATAGCTCCGGGCTGCCGCCTTAGGAGGCTCCCGTTATGATCGCTGAAAAGCGTAAACTTTTCTTTTCTTTCTGGGTGCTGTGCCCACTAATGGCACATTCAATTTACTTTGACTTAACAATGGCTCAAAGCACTCGCAAAGGTCATCGTCCATGTCGAACATCAACATACATGCTGAACTTCACATATCCCATGAGCAAACGACGGCGTCTTAGCAGTATGTTGGCGTCATGGGAGCCCTGGCCACAGAAGCATGCACAGGATCATTCTGTCTCGGTCATCTATCACTCCTTGCTCAACCGCAGTTGGCCTTAAAGCCTACTGTGCGACTCACGCTACTCCACAACTTCTCAACAGTGTTGGTTTAAAACAAAATCTGCAGCTCTCAATAGTATTGGTTGGCATGTCTGTGCCAGCATAGTATACAAATCATGTTCAGCAACTCAACAAAGAAATGTACTTGTAGCAAGCAAGACTGATATTAGCCAAAGCATGAAAGGTTAGTCTCTCTCCAAGCCAATATGGTGTTTGAGACAAGTTCCAGACGATCATTCGGTGGCAAGTCTTGGTGCAGCTGCAAGTGATCAGTAAGACCCTCCCTCACCCAATTCCTTCTTTGCAGCCAGTAATGGAATAAGTTCCAAGGACAAGTCTGAGTTTTCTGGCACAGATGCTAGGTGGCTGAATGCGCCTGTTGAACATACATGGAGCAAATGATGAGCAATAAACCTCATAGCATCACTGGCAGAGATGCAGTCATCTGTGCCAGAAAATGTGTGATAATATCGGATGGCATGACCCCAAGGCTGCAGAATGACGACTTTAACTCCATCAGTGAAAACAACAATAGCAGGGTGCCTAGAGGTGTGCAAAGATCCTATGAGCTCTAGCTGTGCTTGCGTCATAACACTTTTTAGAGATTGCAGATCTGCAGGCCTGTTCCAATCAAACAGAACTCGTATTTGACCCGGCAATGGGATTGCTCCATGAGGAATGATAGCAGCATCTGTGCCGTCGTTGAACATGATTTTGAATGCTCCTATGATGCAAGAAAAGCTTAAACTGCTACTGTAATTGCATACATCCTTGAAATCAAACCCTCCAACACCAAAAGGCACGTCAAAGCCAGTCAGAGCTCCAATGAAGTGGCTGAGTAATTAAGGATCATATGCATTTTCATTTTCACAAATCTCTCCCTCTGACGGCCAGTTTGCAAAAGGCACAAACAGCTTTTGTCTCCACTCTCTTGACCAACTCTCAGGTAATACTCCTGGAGTCAACTCCGTCAATCCAAGAGCACTCATTACAGCTGCAACAGCTATGTCCTTGCCAGGCTTGCTATGGCCAAAGGTATACACTTGCCCCTTCTTTGCCTTGAGCATACTTAACATCTGATCTAGCTTCGACGAGTTTGTTGCTGACCCTGCATATCAAAGCTAACTTCAGGAATTAGCCAAAAGTGTAGCTTGGAACACCACCACCCTTGCAAAAGATGCAACATATGGGTGTACTTTTGTTGAGAGTACAGCGGTAAAACTAAAGTGTGCAGACTTCTGAGTTATGACCACCAGGCTGCAGGAATCGAATCATAGCCAATACAAAGTTCAGAGTCGGTAACAGGAGTGCTCAAGCTACCAACACAATGTAAAGCATACCATCACTCAGGCTCTGCGCCGTACTTGCATGCCTTTGAGCATTGGCATTGAGCGAGCAAGGCTGCAATGTGATTGCTGACACGACATACAAAATCTACACATGCTTGTGCAGACTGGAAAACTGTATCAAGTTCAATGGCAACATCTCGAAGCCATGGACAAGGTTGAGGAGCTGCATTGAAAAGCTTGGCAATCTTAACAAAAATGTTTCTTTCTAGACTGCACTGCCGATCGATGTTGCGGTCCCGCAGAGTTAATCATTGATTGCGCCGACACTCAGGCCGACAGGGTATACGTCAATAATGACGTATGGCTGCTGTCACCTGCATGCAAAACAGGCTTGGTGCATGTGTGTGTGACGGCATCTGTGCACTCATGATTCGAAAACTATCATTTCAAAGATGTGTGTGCCTATATATGCCGGTGCACATCTGCATTGCGCAAGCAAACACTAGGCCCTTCACACAACCACAAGTCATGCACAAAGGTTGCAGGTCAGCCTGGTTGCATCGTTTTTGCAATGCTGCAGTTCATGATGACGTCACTGCACCGGTTGATATGTGCATACAAAGCTGTATGCGCACAATGAGCTGTTAACCTACGCATTGCTGGCTCAGAAGGTGTGCATGGGATAGCTGGTGCACATGCCTGCCTACTTTTGCTGGATACTTTGTCAGTGCTCTGGCAACTACTCGACTGTCAGGTCAGCTCAAACTCCAGGAAATACTCCACTTCAATCAATGGTTCACACAGTGATAAGTCAGGATGCCAACCCATAAAAGTTTGGCTTGGCATATGGGGGGAGACCAAGCACGGCTGTGACGCAAGGGTGAAATCTGGCAAGTCGCAAGGCTTCTTGCATGTCTGCATCCTGCATCTCAGTCAAAGAATATTGCTGACCCAAGGGCATGGACGTTGCAGTCCTTGACGAGCCATGATGCTGTTCAGCACTTGTCGACGGGGTGTCCTGGTCATTCTGTTCGCACTCATCATGATCCATGCTGAACTCCACATGATCTGAGCCAGAACCTCCGTGCTCTGTGCCAGGACCTCCGTGCTCTGTGCCAGGATCCTCAGAGAAGTCAGGCTGATGATCTTGCCCTATAATGTAGCCCCGCATCAATGGGTTCTCCAAAGCTATATGCTTCACCAATTCTTCAAGGAAAATTGACGCGTCCACAATCTGATCGAAGTCCCAATGCATGCGCTGATGTGCTTTGAGTTTTTTATTGTGGACATACAATACCATGACGTTGCCATCTGTGAGCAACACCGGCACATACCGATGCACTGCAGACCCAAACGCCACGTACTGCATGTATACATGGGCCTCAGCAGCTTTCTGCAACAACATGGCACTTTGGTAGAGCAATGCTTCACCACAAAGCTGCAGGGCAAACGCTGAATGACAAGAGCTCTGCAGGTCAAAGGCAAACTTTCTCCACAACATGCACCCGCAACAAGCCAATCGTGAAGAGTGGTACACTGCAACAGCTCATGTCACAAACATCCACGCAATAAGATTGGTGTGTACCAGCGCCCCTAGGCCGAGATCTTTCTTTGCTTCCACCAGGAGAAATGTCTCCTGCAACGTGTAGCCGCCAACTGGCTTTACATTGGTATGCTGCAAGGCAATGTCAGACTTCCCTGCAAACAGCAACAAAGGTGCCTCAAAGCACTGTTGTTTGGGTGTGTGTGATGAGTCATCCCCAGCGCTATCCAAACCGTGTTGGGATGTTACAAGCAGACCATCACAGAATCAGCCAAGCTCCAGCAACAAAGGAAGGCATTGTATCCATGTTAGCGCTTCACGAGCAAGATCTAGGACTCTGCATACTAAGCACGTGCAGGGTTAACGCTAACCTGTAATGACTAGCCGGCGGGACTCATCTTGTAGAGGCACATGAAATAGCGCTTGCGTGTGTACATCCCGAAATTCCATATCAGAGGGAAAGTCATCCCAGCCAATCAAGGCTTGCAAGCGTAGCATCAACCGCTCCACCTCCTCAGGAGTGTCTTCGTCGCCAGTCCACCCAAATTTGCTGATGCCGTTAGGAGGGGAGAGTTGCTGCTGAATGCGTTGCCGCTTAGATTGCTCATATACAATGGCCATACTGGGTACAATTTCCACACCACAGACATCTTCAACCATTTGTCTCTTCTTGTCTGTGGCAGAAGAGATGGCCAGATCAACAGTTTGGTCTCGGGCCTCGCGCCTCTTTGTGGCATCATGCACATAAACCACCATCGCTTGCAGATCTGATAGTCCTGCAACCGACAATTATGTGATGACCTCTGCAACAAGCATCAGCTGTGATGTCTGCAACATGCATGACAGCTTTGCTCAGATTCAAATGCAGTGAGACAGGGGACAATTTAAAGGCAAACTGCGATGCTGCAAATCGAGAATGATCTGAACCTCAGATGGAACACGCCTGAAATAATAGAAAGTGCTCAGAGCATACATTGAATGTTCTCAGAAGTTGCATAAAGAAGCAGACAAGCACTCTACAACTACATGACAAAGCCTCTTGGAAATGCTAAGAAATCAACATCAAACCCTGAGGCCACAAGCAATGCTGAGAGGCTGCATTGATTATGGGTTGTACTATGACACAGGAAGCATGTGCAGCCCTTGCATTTTGCAAGGCACCACCATGAAGGCTTGGGCAACATGACCAATTTTTTCAGAGAAAACCAATTCACCTGCATGATGAGGACGGACCACCTTGATGCGCAAGGGGTCGCACTCTGGTCCCGGCAGTTCATCCTCTTCCTCCCACCTGAGCCAGAGCTGGCCATCCCAGAAGTACAGCTTGCTATCTTTGGGCACCTCATCTATTGACATCAATGTTTCTTTCAGATCGGCCTTTGACTGCCAAATGGCCCGAAATCCAGGTGCTTCAGAAGCGACCTCAGCATCTGCTGCATCTACAACTCCATACTGCACCATTCTTCTAGACATGACAGCGTCTGCAAAGCAAATCAAATGTCAGTTCTCACAACGCCAGCTGAATCGCTTGCAGACCAAACAGCACGATGCAAAGATTGCCTGTATCATACCTTTCGTCATACCTTTCGTCAGCAACAATGCTCTGCCTACAACCCGTGAATAGGTAGAAGCAGGTGCATCTTTGGTGACGCTGTTGAGGCCTGCTATTGACACTGTACAGTGAGCTGCAGTGACGCTCAATAGTAGCAGTAGTGTCTCGCCCAAAGTAGTCCCCAGTATGTCTTGTTGCAGCCTGTGCCTGTACCGACAAAGAGCTCTGGAAGGTCAGACTTGCCGTCTCGCAGGGCGGACTGTCGTTCATTATGAGCGAGACCAGGCAAGTGAGTTGAGTACCACCGACTCGCACCTTCTGATCGATGGTGACTAGCTGGATAAGGTCGTGTCCTGCAGCTCTACGACGATGCACGTGCCGGGAATCATGACCTGTGTTGTAACAACCGGGACGTTGGTAACTCTTCTGAAGCTAAGCCAGCCATCTTGGGAGGACAGGTCAAGGACAGCAAGCCTGCGGCAATCTTGTTGCACAATGGTTGGAACTGAGGCAAACGAGCGTTTGTTTGCAGAGGAGGTGCTCCTTGGCTAACAAGACTGACGCAGATTGCTGTTACTCATTCATTCATTCATTCATGGATTTTACAGTCGTTGGGGCCAGCTAGCCCATTTGACTAAGTTGCGGTTCTTCATCAGAAAACGAGACAGACAAGAAAGTGACATAGACAAACAAAAAGATCATCGTCAGGAAACTGTCAAAATAAAATAAAAGCTTTCACTGTGTGTGGAGAGAAGTCAAATGTGCAACAAACAAAAGCCTTTTAGCATGTAAACAGATACCAGATACTGCTGTCATGATCACTATGTTAGTAATGCGTGACAAGCTTGTGCATATACAAGTGAAAGTCTGCATACATTGCTCATGTGTGTGACATATCTTGACTGCACAGTTAAACATTCATGCAGACTTTGTCTGCTTTCGCCTTTGCACATGTGTGGGCCCTGTTGTTGCTGTAGTACTGCAAGAGTGAGCCTCGGAAGTAAGGCTGGTAACCTTTAGTTTTAAGGGCCTGGAAATCCAGGCTCAAAGTTACTGCTAAGATGATACTTGTGCACAAGAAGAAGAACGAGATAGATTACTGATTACAAGCTTCGGCCTGCCATTGGCAGGCTGCCAACAATGCATTCAGCATCGTGTGACTGCAGAACGTGAGAGGACCATCACAAAAAGGCGACCACAAGCCCAAAAGCAGAATTTTGGCTACACAATGCATGGACGTCGACATATATTACAACGCGTTTGCACACTGTATATTGGCTGAACTCGCTTGTCTATACAAGTAAGTGGTCTGCTGGATCCAGAACATGAACGATGTCTCCAGAACCAAGTGCACTCACAAATCGACAACCTGTGATTGATGTACCTCAGCTCTCTGCATGAGACATGCCCTGGTCAGACATGCTGTCAGACAGAACCAACCATAAGGTAGGCTGCTGACATGCTTAAGGAGCTACTGCCATGCAGCAAGTGCTGCTTGAGCATGATTGCTGTGCAGCAAAAGTGCTATGTTGCTACTTTGTACACTGTCCAAGCTGTCAGCTAGAAATGGCCAACGAGAACAGCTGCCGGCGGTGGAACAACACATATCAAGGTATAAGCACTGACACAACCTCCGATATCAGCTCTACATCGTTGCCCTCGTGGCCGACCATCGGGACTGTCAGCCTCGTCCTGTCAGTCAGCAACAAACACCAGTCCTGTTGTCACAGCAGCTCCTCAGTCAGCGACGCTCTTCTCCAAGTCAATTTAGACTCCGAGATGTATTTTGCCGCACAGCGCAACCTAACACAACCTTGCTTGGCTGCATACTGTATCCGATGCAATACCCCTATGATCCAGGCATTTTACCAGGCTCTGCAAATCAGTGTATCCTTGGGAAAGTGTATTTGGATCCAATCTATCAAGGGAACATATATCAAGGGAGTCTTGTGGATGTTGTAGCGGATAAGGCAGGCTCTGTTGTGGCAGCAGTGGACGGGGCTGCGGCGACTTGGGGTGCAGCAGGCTGGGTGAGACCATGGCGAGGCGCAATTGCTGCTACTGCTGGGCGTCTTGACTTGGAGTTCATGTGGCAGGGGTGTGGCTGCTGGGTGGCTAAAGGGGTGCTGGCTACCTCCTCAGGCTTGTAGTTCTTCAGATCGCCATCTTCTTCTTTGCAGAAGAGTACACTACCATGACAAAATGGGTGCAGCTGCCTTTGCCTGAGTACTCTGTGGATGTGAGACAGCTGCTGGCGCTCTTGCAGCTGTAATGGGGTGAGGTCATCATCCAGGTAGATCTTGTCTGACCTGAGTCCCTTGCTGGCTGTGTATGGTGCGTGCTTGTCATCAGTTGAGGAGAACACTACCCGGATGGGTTTGGGGCCATCTGTTGGGTTGCCAAAACATGTGACCGAGGTGATGCTGAACTGTTGGTTGGTGGCATGCTGTGCTAGAAGTTGATGAACTGAGGCTGGGGTCTGCCTGCGAGTGATGGTGATTTTTGGGGAGAAGCCTCTCACTACCATGCTGGTGGGTTTATGCTTGCGCTCCCCTTGTTCAACAGTTGCCTGTAGGCTGTCCAGGCGCTGCTGAATTGAGTCTGTGCTCTGAGAGATGAGGGCGCTGGTAATTGAGGCTGCTGGTTGTGAGTCTTGCACAGTCCTCAAGGTGCTTGCTGTCTGGACTTTTGGGTCACAATGTGCCTTGATGCTGTCTATTTGTGACATTATTTTCTGGCAACCCGTTGCAAAGGTGACTTTGAGCTTGGCTGTCTCATCATCGAATGTGGCTGCACAACCAGTTGTGCTAGACTCAACTTCAGTCGCTTTAGCTTTTGTAGCTACAGGTGCGCTTTTTGCGGCCATGCTGAAAAGGAGTTGGTAGAGAGAAGGCCCCCCGGCCAGTGGGCGCGCAGGTTCCTGCTATGCTGAGTGGTTTTCCTCAATGGGACGGCAACAAATATCTGCATGGCTAGCGCCCAGTGCCTGGGACGCGCTAGGGTTAAATTGCGGGACGCGCGGGCTGTACCGGGGTCAACAGGAAAACGGCAGGCTCCGAAACCAGACTCTACTGTATTGTGTTTCCATCTTGTATTCTTTCTTTGTCTGAGCAGTGTGCTGTCCTGTTGTCTACAGACAAGTTTGGAGCAGGCAGTCCATAGCAGGCTGACACTGCAGCCGCAAGTTTGCAAACACAAATGCTGGCTGCATGAACTAACCTGCAGTGCGGCGTTTGTACTCATTTCTTATGCACAGTTGGCCGACTTACCAACCATTGAGCTCAGCAGGATCACAGTTGCAACGTGAGAAAGACAGCACTTGAGCCATGCACGATTGTCCTGCAGCACTGAGCAGAGCATGTGCAGTCCTATAAAGTCAAGCCTGTGGCTATTTACAGCTCTGCTGAAGATTGCTCACTCACATCAGATGCTGTCTCACAACTCATTGCTTCAAGGTCTGAAGCAATCTTTTCAGACAGTTCACTGGTGCACTGCTGCTCCTGGGCCTGTATCTGGTCGCCTGAGTCCTTTTGAGCACTTTGGCCTTCCGGTGTTTCAGTAGAAGCCAGCAACTGCTGCTGCTGAGCCTCCTTCATCTGTCGAAGCTCTGCATGTTGCTGTTTCAGTTCTTTGATTTTGTTACGCAGTCGCATGGTCTCCCGCCGAGTGGCCAGCAGCTTTGCAGCTACCTCGTCACCTTCAGCCTGCAAATGCACAGAATGCTTTTCATGCAACACACTTTGCTTTGTTTCTGTGAGTGATGACACCTTGAATGGTTCTGGTAGAATGTCTCTGCCATGCAAGCTGACAAACCAGCTGATGCACCCGCGCAAGAGCGCTTGCACAGCTGCTAGTCCTGAAGCCCAGAGAGCTGTTTCTGAAGCATAGGACATGTTAACAGATGCAACTGGCTCCTGTCATGCGCAAAGTACACTCCCATTTGTGACACACAGACTGCAGGTATTTGCTGTAAAGTCTATATGCAGCTAATGCTGTTGTGCAGGACTGCGTGTGTACGCTTTGGTGATCTGCATTTGGCACAAGATGCAATGCACACCTGTTTGAGCAAATTTCTCCTGTGTCTTGCTGTCAGCTGCTGCCGCTGAGACTCTATTATCTTTGCGCGGGCCTGTGCCTGCCCTTGATTGGCACTGATGAGCTGTCTCAATGTGGAGGCTATCTCCACTTGTTTCTGGCTCATTTCCCGCAGTGAAGCAAGGTCAGGATCTCCTGACGCCTCCAATTCAGCTATCCTGGCCTCGAGGTTGGACAGGTGTGCGTGCCTGTTGTCTAGGCTGGTCTCCAGAGAGGAGATGGTTGCATACTGAGCTTGTTCGTTCAGCTGCAACGTGGCAATGCGCTCATCAAGCTGATTGACTTCAGTTTGTCTGCCGCTGGCCTCGCAGTCTTGCGCATCTGCAAAGCAAATCATGCTCACTGTATGCAGATTGCAGCGCATGCAAAATATCTGGTCGGGCTGTGGATAATAAGCAGGTCTTCAGCATAAAATCTAAACAGTTAAAACTGTTCTATGAGCTTTGAGCGCATTACCTGACGTCCGATCCGTTGAGCAACGAACATTTGCGCTCTCAATGCTGTGTGCAGGAAAGCCCTCGAGATCGCTGGCCAGGACAGCCTCCGATACAACCGAAGAAGTTCCCATGTCCAGTCGCATCTGATGAAACTATGCAAACGCGTAAGCACTCCTGCTCAACCGAACATCGCAATCTATACTGTTGTCGAAACTAGGCAACCGAAGAAGACCACAAGAAGGTGCATCAGCATACAAGCTCGCTAGTCACTTGGAGCTTTCCCACACAGAAGGCAGCAGCCAGCTCGTATACTATTTCGTTGTCATGCTTGTGCTGCAGGAAGTCACCGGCGTGCTGACGCCTTGACAATATTGCAATAGCAACAAGTATTGCTTTGCCATGCAGCAATCTGAGTCTCCGCATAATGTGACATTCTACATGCGTGGCAACATAATGCCGGACAAGCGCATTCAGCACAAGCTGTAAGCAGTAGGAAATCATCATAAGCAAAGTGGTATACCACTGTGGCAGCTAGAGTGACTGCACACACGTGAGTGGGCTATGACTAATCAGCAACAGCGTATGATACAGCATCACTACCATAAATTGTTTGGTGCTTTATTGTCGAAAGCCTTGCACATCTAGATCTATTGTATGTTGATGATCTGTTGAGGTCGATTCACCTGATGAGACAGGAAATGTAAATGAATACAGCAGCAGGCATATGTAGTGTCCAGCATGTTTGCATGTCCTAGTGTGATTACACAGAATGCTATGCCAGGTCATGCATGCAGCATGACTCACCACAGTGATAGCATGATTGCATGTGCATGACTCAATCTAAATCTTTAGAATCCCTTTGAAATTTTGAACCACCATACAAGTAATAGGAAAAGGCTGACGCAGTCAACAGTCTGCAGTCTGCAGTCTGCAGTCAAAGTCAAAGTCAAAGTCACAGTCAAAGTCAAAGTCAAAGTCAAAGTCAAAGTCAAAGTCAAAGTCAAAGTCAAAGTCAAAGTCAAGGGGCAAGGGAAGGGCCAGACTCTGGCAATTTTTAGGTAGGTCTCTTGTTGTGTGAGCCACTGCAAG
>JAABUK010013064.1_pt1 | contig 10450 bp, 8 predicted proteins | sample 5559141 | NCBI WGS metagenome assembly JAABUK01 (sample SAMN10711869, study PRJNA513367) | rock metagenome | isolation source: Antarctica rocks | place: Antarctica: Victoria Land, Pudding Butte nord | collected 2016-01-03
CAGCAAACTTGGCATACATGGACCATGCCTTTCATGCACAGTCTGAGTTGATGTAGCAAGTCACCTCAACAAAGCTGTTGAGGTTGGAGTGGTCGAGTGAGGGGCCTTGAGGGAAGGCATTACTCATATCGTGCATGGCTGCCTGGCTGTAGCGCTGCAGGTTGGGCATGATGTGGGGCGGGTAGTGCCTCCTCAGTAAGTTCAGCACCTGCAACCAATGTCACAAACAATGAATGACCAGTGCAATGGGTAGTGCCTCCTCAGTAAGTTCAGAACCTGCAACCAATGTCACAAGCAATGAACGACCAGTACAACGGGTAATGCCTCCTCAGTAACTTCACAACCTGCAACCAATGTTACAAGCAATGATTAACGAGCGCAATGAGTAGACGTACCAACAAATGAGTAAATATGGAGCAAACTAACAAAATGATATATCAACAAAGGAATTTCAGTCATGTCAAGTATTAAAGGAATTAAAGGAATGATGATCTGTGTACATGCCCAAGCGAAAGACTGGACAATTTATTGGACATGGGCGCTGATCTTTGCCAAACGTCATGCAGGCCTTATGCAAGCAGGTCTGTGCAACATGTGATGGTGATGGATCAGGCGTGCCTAGGCAAGAGTACTTTGAAGCTTCAGGCAGCAGTACAGCCTCTATAGAGGAATACATGCTGAGCAGAGTCAGCAGACTGACATGCTTGATGACTGACAAGCCGGCGCGTATATGACTCAAGGATGCCTGTACTGTGCTTCAAGTTAGCCAAGCAAGTGGTTGGCTGAGCACAGCATGGAAAGGTACAGAATGACAAAACCAGGAACTGGCACGTGCCTGAGCATGCAAATGGATTGCAGTACCAATATGCATGAACATGCACAAAGATGCAGCTATATGCGTATGATGTTGGGCTTGCCTCTTGCTCAAAGCCCATCTGGAGGGTGACATGGATGCCCCACAGCATACGCGCCACCTGTCGCAATGCTGTCGCCAACTGATCCATCTCCTCGTTGGGAAAGATGCGGCTGCAGTCACAGAATTGACTCGGACATACTCTGATCATTGTGGCATCTCATCATGGCTTGCAAATATGCAGTTGCACACACAAATACATGGAAAGATGCGGCTGCATTCACAGAGTTTGCTTTGTTAATATTCTAATCATGATCCCATGGCTTGCAAATATGCGGTTGCATACACAGATACATGGAAAGATGCGGCTGCAGTTACAACATTTGACTTGTGCATACTCTGATCTTTGTCTCATGGCTTGCAAAGATGCAGTTGCACATACAGACACATGGTTAGTCTCAATTAGTGTACCACTCAGTCAGTGTCACACAGCACCGGTTTCACGCATGCATGCTGTGCTTGCATTGTTTGGAATGTATGTGCTCTTGCTATGCACATGTGAAAGTACATACAATCCACACACTGCAGGCACAGCATGCATGCGAGAAACGGGTGCTGTGTCATACTGTTTGCTGCGCAGACCTGAGATGGCTTGCAGCAAGAACCAAATTTCAGGGGTTTATCCCCAAGCCCTAAAACATAAACCCTAAACCCATACCTCTTGCTGCGAAGACCGGAGATAGCGGGCAGGAAGAACCACTGCCCCCACAGCGTGCAGACATACACCTCATTGCGCGCCAGAGGCAGGTTGTCCTGACAATGTGAGAACTTGCTGTACACGTCATTCATCACCTGCAACAGCAATCACACATCAGTGGTAAACACTTTCATCATAAGAGCCACCGCCCCCTCATGGGATAGGGCCTTAGCCTCAGCAATCCTCAAAATGTATGCTGGCAACCATTGGGGTATGCCTTGTACAATAGGCCTATCAGGATCAAATCAATCAACACTACGCATGCTTTTGCTACCATCATGATCACTCCCCGATGTTTCAGTGGAGGCCACAAACAAGAGCTGCATTGCCTGCATCTCCGAATGGTGCATAGGTGCGTAGCTCAAAACCCAGCAGCGCTGCTGTCTGCCGTTAAAGCACTATATTACTAAAACCTATTGGCAGCAGTATTGCTTTCAAAAAGATGGTAAGCATGAGGTGATGGTGACCTGCTCACGCCAAGCCTCCAGGTCTCCTTGGCTGGAAGCTGGACGTTTGCCCTGCTCCTCGTCACTCTCAGGCAGGGTCAAGTACCCGTTGTGCTCCTCGCTGCACATACACATCACATATGGCACAGCACAGCACAGCACAACACAGCACAGCACAGCACAGCCCAGCCCAGCACAGCACAGCACAGCAAGTCGCTTTTCCTTGCGTCAGGACAATCCTGAGGAGTCAAATAAGCAATGTTCTTGATGAAGACAAAAAAATGAGTAGCTGCACAGCCACAGCCGCAGAAATATGCACGTGATGCATTACCGTTGAAGCTGCTTGAAAACAAACGACTTTGCACATTGGTATGTTTACAGAGGCACTGTAACACTATCAGAAAGTTTGCAATGAATGATGAATGAAGCAGAACCTGGAGTTGGCTGAAAAGGCCTGGGCTGACTTGCCCTCCTGCCCCCAAGCCATTCGGCTGAGGGATGTAAGGGCCTCCAGGCCTTCTGAAAGGCCATTGGTTGCCTTCTGAGATGCGCTAGTGGGAAAGACCAGCACTGACAGAAACAAGGAGATCAGGCAGCCTCCCAGAATGCCACAGATTCGGGAAACCATCACTGCAAAAGCATCTGCGTCCACGCGAAGGTTGTTCAGTACTGAAGTTGTCAACAGCAACAGCGTGGAGATGGTCCATTTGCCTGCAGAGCTGTTGCAGCAAGGCGCGCAGCAATGCATCAACTTGCATGCATTGATGGCACAGCTCTGCAGGCATGTAATATCAAGTTCCCATGTGTTATTTAGGTTCTTGTCTCTTGACAATCAGCAGGATACACTGCTAGGCAAGCGCAGCGCTCAATGGGAACCAACCTCTTAAAAGTAGAAGGAACATAGTACCATGTTCTGCAGACTGTCAGTTGTGAGCTGACAGATGCTTCAACGAGAGTAGCACTGATCATTGCTTCCTTGTACTACTGAAGTCCTGAGCATCAATGCAGCAACAAACATCACAACAGGGCGATGAATTCATGTCATTGCGTGTCTAGTTGTCTTTGCTGCGATGCATGTCTGACTTGCAGGCATGCACGTAGCAGGAAAAGGCTCTACAAAGTATGGATGATCATCAGCAACGCTGGTCCAGCAACAAGAAAGCATGTCATGCATCGACAGAATAGGCATGATTGGCAAAAATGCTGACCAACAGCAAAACTGTACCGCGACAATACATGGTTGCCTTACTTGGAGCATCCTTGGAACCCAGAAGCACAAGAAGAAAGGTGATAGTGGACAGCTTGGCTGCATATGCTGACCCTGCCCGCTGCCCCACTAGCTGAGCACCGCTGGCTGCCAACAGTGTGGCAATGGTACACACTATTTCATCTGACAAGGGTATGACGTCACGCCCAAAGCGCGCTGCGCCATATGCCAGAATGCCACCTGCACAGCAGCAGAGCGCACTTGCACAGGTGCTGTCATGCAGTAGTAAGAAGTACTTTGACATTGAGTCTCAAAGGTGTGGTTGATAATCCCTTGTTGCTGTGATGTTCTGTGGTGTTAGTGACGTGAATCTGCAAGCTACCAGATGGCCCTTTTGGGCTATGGCCTGTGGTCATACCTCTGGGCTGCCGGCTCGGGCAGCTCTTGTTATGATTGCTGCAAAGCATATACTCCTCCCCCCTCTTTTACCAGATGACACAGGGTCGACAGTGGTAGAGACAACAATATGAAATGACAAGAATGAGTCTTTGCAGCCATCTTCTCATGCAGCAAGCAGAAGCAGGTGCATCTATGGCCATTGAGACTAAATGCATGCAGCCAGAGAGAAAAGCAGGCAACACCAACAACACAGCGATGAGGGAATTTTGACAGATGCAGTGCAGCTGATGCTAGTGTTACATTATGCGCTCACTAGCAACGGACCATTGCTCGGCAAGCTGGGTGCTACAGATTACTGAGGAGTGCTAGTAGCAGCTTGGACTGATGCACCTCGAGGGCATAAGCAGACAATCAGGCATTGGCTGCCGTACCTGCTATTGTGCCAGCAAAGCGCTCGGCAGAAACTTTGGCAACTTTGCCAATGGCTGGGGAGGTGACCACAGCAACTGTGATGGCCGCCCACTTCCAGCTCTGCAGCCAAGCCTTTGCCACCACAGGAGGCAAACCTGCAGCAGTCAAGACAGAGGTTGTTTATGACAGCAAGAAGATGGATGTCAGGCTAACTGTCTTCAGGAACAAGGCACACATGAAGAAATAGTCACAGTAAGCAGGCTACAATGAAGTGTTCCAGATTGCCTGGCATATGCATGACAAGACTGACGTTCATGTGTGCAAGACTGTGCGCCTACTTGGGTCATGCTTGGGCACTACATATCCCAGAAGCACGGCAGCAGAAACCCCCAGGCCCTGACGCATTGCCTCTTTGGCACATTCGCCAGGAGCGGTAGACATTTTCACGTAGAATGCCATCCCTGCTGATGCTTTCCTTTGATGCACAGAAAACCAGGGCCAGCAGTCCCAGAAGCGATCGTGAGGTCCTGCAAGTAAGTTCCGGTATGTGCAACGAGCAGTCAACAAGCATGCAGCTGGAGGAGCAGACACGCTGCAGCCAATGCAAGCGTGGACAGCTGACCTGCCACCGTGCTGACAAGGTGCTGGTCAGACCGACTGTGCTTTAAGCGTGAAGTGACGTTGTTGACATCGGACGCCGGCGCGAGCTACACAGCAGATCCCTCCTCGTTCCAAGCGGGTTATTAACAGCTATTTCAGCAAGTTACAGCGCTCATGCACTGCTCCGCTTCCACAGGTCTTGCATCGTAGTCAACTGTTAGGTCAAGGGCACTTTCTTCGCCTTTGCCCTTTGAAGCTGAATAATATAAATTGGGCAACTTGGACTCTGTTCAAAAAATTGGGGTAGCCTTTGCTCACCCTCGGGGCAAGCCACAATGATGCACTTGCTATGTGGCAAGGTGTGTTGATGCATGATGACAGAGTGGATGTTACTTGAGTCAATTGCACAAGCAAGATGGCAACAAAGTTTCTCAGTGTGACCTTTTTGTTTAAATTGATGTAACGATACATATTTTGTTTGCTAGCAACCTCATATGCAACCTTGTGGTTGACTTTGGGTTAAACTTCAAGGTGAAATGCAGCTCTTAAGGCACATCATGATTTGTTGCAGATTGTTGACGAAGCCATGACAGCTGATTTTAGGCTGACTGCATGAATTTCAAATTGGCGGGAACTCCAGCTTTTGAACAACGGCTAGAGCGTGAGCAGCTGAGCCTCTGAGCGCCTCTCTGCAGCGCAAGCGTTCCTGTGAGACTGCACGATATAGCGGTTGCATGACATCTCCATGCCCAGCGTCAGCAGCAGCACCCCTGCCCTTGCGCACATCGGTCTAGCGTAGTGGTTCTAGCGCAGTGTAAATGGTGCAGGCGTGCAGCTCTTGCCCAATATGTGACCTGGTCGTCACACAGCCGCTTGCTGACCGCACTCCGTGCATGACATCTCATGGCTTTGCTGATCTCTTGCATCAGTTTGACTATGTAGTGTCTCATTCATAAGCAGCAGTCACCTCAGCTGTTGTGATCCCGGCCACTTCTTTCATTTGGCACCTGCTACGCATCAAGCGTGTGTAGCTGATATCTCCATCATTGTCCAGAAGCACCGGCATGATGGGACAACGCCGAATGCTTCAGCCACTGCACCACACCAGCAGCTAGCACCAGCGTGTGATGCCTGCAGCAGGCATTGCACTTCTCCTGCCCACCAAACACAAACTGCACTTGTGACACTGCCACTCAGCACCTGATGGACACACCTAGTCCAGTGTCTTGGATCTTCAAGCCTGAAAGTGCTGGCCCCAACCTAGCTCAGCATACATATCTGAGCCCTAACAGCCTCAACAGATCACCACACAGTTCTGCCCTTGCACAGCCTCCCTTAACATCACAGAGACACACTAGCCCCATGACGCCAAGGGCTTCCACCATACAGCAGCCGGGATCCCCTTACAGAGCAGCCACAGCCAGCCCTCAAAGCAGTGCCAGCACAGCCAGAATTCAGTCGGCAACTCAGTCGCAAGATTTGCTGCTGCCGATGATGCCCAGTACAGAAGACAGCAAGCTGCATGCTACTGTATCAGGCCTGAGATTTGCCTTGCAAGAAACACAGCTTCAGCTAGGCCATGCACAGCATCAGGCAAGAACCTCCAGCACACTTAGCTGCTTCTGCAGTTCTTTGTCCTATCTTCCAATATCATGCAACACGTATGCTCTGCAATCTAATTCCCCATGCTGGCAGCGCAGCTTGTGACGAGTTGGCATTTTGGTCTTGTCGTGGGACATGTTGTCTGCTGCGCTTGCACAGGTCAAAGATGGCTGAATTTGATTGTCAGCATACGCTTGCACTGCGCAGACCATGCATGTGCTGCCACATGAGCCACATACTTTACCATTGCCACAGCATGCTCAGCAGCACTGCCCATAGGATGCAGGATGTGCCACAAGAGCGTGCTTCCAAAACGAGCTTGGTATATGTCTGTCATGCAGGTGGACACGCTGCAGCAGAGGTGCACAGCTACAGATGCTCAGGCAGTGCAGCTGCAGCAGCAGCTGACTAATCTTCATGCTGACAAAGCCCTGCTTGGCGCCAGATTACATGATGGCTCACTGGACATGGTCAAAGGGCAGCTCATCCAGCAGCTGGAGCAGCACCTGGCTGAGTCAACCCAGGCAGCTGCAGCAGCAGGTGCTGCAAGCCAGCATACTTCTTCGCAGGTGCAGAGCCTGCAGGATCAGCTGGCTCTGCAGCAACAGGCTCAGGCTAGCGAGAGGGAGAGGCTGAGTATGGAGGCAGCTCAGAGCAGGCTGCTGTGCAAGGCTAGGGCTCGACAAGTCAACACACTTGAGGTGCAGTACCAGGCTCAGGTAAGCGAAATGACTCTGGCAATATACAGGAAAAGCTGTGAAACAGCTGCCCAACTCATGAATCCCAATAGCGTTGAGGGCATGCTGCTCAATGCCTGTCATATCTCTTTCGCCTGGTGCTGCGTTCAGATGCGATTGATGCACACAGGCCCACCAGCACAGTTGCGGCACATCGGGCATACTTCTCCTTCATGCCAAGCAGGCTGGGCAACAGCTTTGGAGCATTCTCATTCCACATGCAACTCTGCCTGCAGCAATGGCTGCGTCAGAGGACTTATCATCTACACATGTGACCTCAATTCCTTCACTTGCTCCAATCTTCTAGCTCTTGTGCTGCGTCAAAGCAGCGCACCAAATACAACGGGCTGACTTCTGCATTGCAGGTTGAAAGGGCAGATTCTGCAACAGAGGAGATGCAGAGCGCTCGCGAGGAGGCAGCTCGCTCCATTTCAGACTCCATGCTGCAACAGGATGCTGCCATGAAACAGGCTCAAGAAGCCAGAGAGGCATCCCAGCAGGCCCACCACCAGCTTCAAAAGGCCCAGCATGCTCAGCTGGCTGCTGAACAGCAGAGGTGATGAACCCTTTGCTTCAGTCATGTCTTGTCATGTGGCCTGGCATGCCAAGCTCATGCTTGTTTACCTGGCAGCATGCAAGCCATCAGACTGGCTAGACGTTTCTGCAATGACAGAATGCTAGTGTCTGGTAAATCAGCACATGCGCGCCAGGCTGCAGCAAGCTCTGCGCATACATGTCTGAGGGCAGCAGGCCCACAAGCAGCGCTCTGTTGCAATCATCCACTTATATGTGTAGTGTTTATTTACTCATTGTCTGTTTACATGTTGATTTGTTCACTTATTCCTTTACTCATTGCTGATTTTGTGTCTTTATTTGTTTTGTCTGCTTTGTTGCTTTGCTGCTGATGCTCAGATGTTGACACTGACTGATGGCAGGCAGCAAGCAGAAGCCAGCTTGAGGGATGTCAGGCTGCACATGGACTGGCAGGAGACTCGCATAGCTGACCTCGAGTCCCAAGACATTGCTCAGACAGCTCGCAGATACGACTCTGAGCTGCAGAGCATGAAGCAGCAGCTGCAGCAGGATCGCCAGAGGCTAGAAGCACAGCTGCTGCAGGAGAAACGAGCCAGGGAGGGAGCTGAGAACCAGCTGCATCACACCATGAGCCTCAGCCAGAGCGGCAAGGGTTTCAGTCCAAATTCTAGCAATTTGGGCAGTCCTAGAAAGGGCAGAGAGAATTCCAGCCCTAACAAGCCGCGGGGGTCAGCCCGTCTGCAGGAAAGTGTGGTCTTGAGGGCTCAGTTTCAGCAGTCGAGGGAAGCTGCTGAGAGGGAGGCTGCCCGCTGGAAAGCTGCTCTTGAAGAAGAGCAACACATCAGCGAGAAGCTGCGGCAGCAGCTGAACCAGCTGGAGGAATCTGACCAGCTGGTGGCCACAGCTGCGGCCAACAGTCAGCAGCAGGTCCACCATCTGAGGCAACAGCTGGAATCTGAAAAGACACGGACAGCTGTGCTGGACGCCAACCTGCAAGCCGCCGCCCACAGCGTGCGCAGTAGCAAGGCATTCAAACGGCGGCAGCGGTCACGCTACACAGTCCAGGACAGCGCAAGAATGGATGATGGTCATGTGGACGACCACAGCTGGCAGCACGCTCTGGGCTTGACAGACAATGACACTGGCAGCAGCGCAGAAGAAGATGACGGGGACAGTCACATGGACCTGGGGCTTCAGCCAGTCATGGTGACGGTGGGACTGCAGACGGATGATGTTGCTCTGACTGCATTGCTGGCGGGAACAGCAGGGAAGGATAGTCTGATGACTGCTGCTAGGCAGGAGATCTTGCGCCTGAAGGATGTCAACAGCAGGCTGCTGCAACAGCGCTCTCCAGGTGTGTATGTGCTCCACCTAGCCTGTTTTGATTAAGTGCGGTCTGTCTTTGTAAGTATCCTAAAACGGGGCATGCTCTACTCAACATCACACAATTCTGATAAAGTCGGGTCACTCATGCTGCATGCAAGCTTGGAGTACTGCACTCACATACACCAGTCCTGTGCAGATATTGTTGATTCCTGCACCCTGTATATGTGGTGTGAGCTTGGAGTTTTGGGTGCACAAGAATGTCTCCAATTGTGACATCTGCTTGATCTGCACCATTGGTCAACGATGCAGTCTGGCTATGCACACTACATGCAGCATATCAACATGCATGCTGCATATGTATATCTCTACAAACAGATCAGCTCGGTAACCTGCTCGTCTGCTTTGTCTTGGCTGTGCTATACAGCTCATATATTTCTGCAGCATATGTAAGTCTTGTGTGTGCGCCATGCAGGTGTTGACAGTGGACCTGTGGTAGCTGAAAAGGAAGCTGAGGCAGCTGTTGCAGCTGCTAGGGAAGCTGCTCACCATCAGCATGAGCAGGCACTGCAGCGCTGCAATGCTGACTGGACTGCCAGGCTAGGTAGGCAGAGTCACCTTTTGTATCTACACAAATGTCACCTAATTGCAGGGCAATCAAATGTGCTGCAGCGTCGACACAGTTGAAGCTGCACCTTTGCAGACTCTGATTGCAACACCGTCATTGAACGTCCATGTGCTCCATGTCTGCATGACTGCTCCTAGTCTTCTCTACCTTTGTATTATGTCCATCAATGGCCTGGCAGTATATCTGTCTGTCTGTCTGTCTGTCTGTCTGTCTGTCACACAGTGTGAAGCATGGCGTGTTGATGTTGCAGATGCGCTGAAGGCCGGCCTACAGGAGGCCAAGGCAGAAGCCCAGAGGGTCAGGGACTGCCAAGCCCAGCTGTCAAGACAACACCAGGTATTGTCTAAAGACATTATCTACTATCTAAAGAAAAGAAATGTAAATTGATTGATTGCTTGACTGTAGGCTGTCATACAGCTTTGCATCACATATCAGCCTCAAGCAGCATGCAACCAGATTGCATGTCGCAAAATGCTTTTCACAGCTGCTTGTCACTGAACCTGTTAACTGCTGTGTGTGCTTGCAAAGGCATGTGACAGGCAAAGATCACATTGTGTTTGCCAGCAAGGGTTGTGTACCGTCCTTTTGTGAGGCCGGTGTGCTAGCTCCTCAGTATGAAGCAAGCTTCCTTGACAGACAGCACTTGCAGCTGCTGCTGGTGCAGAGCTGGAGCGCATGATGCTTTGCTGCTGAAGGGAACAGCAACATACCAGGCTTGTGCTTGTGCTTGCCACAAATGGCTTGGTTTACATGCACTGATGTTTTGAATGTATATCCACAGACCTGACAAAGGCTGTGTGTCTAGACTGAAACCAACAGAAGTGGAGTCCATTCCCAAACAACAGCAACTCCAATGGTTGCTGACACTTTCACCAGGCAAGGCAAGTTTGCCACTCTTGCATCTGTACATTAACTGCACCATTCAGAGGATACATTCTTAATGGCAGGTTGAG